>Ga0194112_10001677_pt1 | contig 32196 bp, 27 predicted proteins | sample TA2MahC400mmetaG_FD_146191 | JGI IMG/M metagenome (GOLD analysis project Ga0194112, IMG submission 146191) | Freshwater microbial communities from Lake Tanganyika, Tanzania - TA2015016 Mahale Deep Cast 400m | ecosystem: Environmental > Aquatic > Freshwater > Lake | place: Tanzania: Lake... | reverse complement strand
GTGCCTCGACCTCATCCGGGGCTGCCCGTGCGAGGACGGATGCCCGTCCTGCGTCGGTCTGCCCGTGCTCCGGCCGCCCATCCAGCAGGACCCCGACGCCCAGGGCGGCTGGCCCATCCCCGACAAGACGTCCGCGCGGGTTCTTCTCGAGGCCATGCTCGGCGCGGCGTGACGACCTTCCCGGGAGCCGGCGCGCCGTCGGCGCGGCAACGGCGTCGGGAGACTCCGGCGCGCTTCAGGCTATGGCCGTAACCCCCCGCCGCGGTGTATAGTTGAGGGTGGCTCGGAACGCAGTCACCCGACCAGACCCGTGATCCGGAGGCGGTCTGTGCTTCAGTGGACGGTCCATGATGCGGGCCCCGGCGTCCTCCTCAAGAGCGCGGCGGTCGGCTTCGCGGACGCCAACTGCTACATCCTCGGGTGCGCGAGAACGCTGCGTGGCGCGGTCATCGACCCCGGGACCGACGTCCGTGAGCAATGGATGGCCATCGTGGACGAGGCGCTCCGGAACAGCCTCAAGATCGAGCGCATCCTGAACACCCACGGACACCCCGACCACTTCGCCGGGAACGATCTCCTCCGCCGCGCGTTCGGCGCCGAGGTCGCGATTCACGAGTTCGACGGTCTCAAGCTCAGCGACAGCATTCTCAACAGCAGCAAGATGTTCGGCCTCGACGTGCGCGCGACCCCGGCCGACCAGCTTCTGAAGGACGGACAGGAGCTCGCGGTCGGGGACGTCACGCTCACGGTCCTCCACACGCCGGGCCACAGCCTCGGCGGCGTTGCGTTCCTCGGCCCGGGGTTCGTCCTCACGGGAGACACGCTCTTCGCCGGGTCAGTGGGGCGCACCGACCTCCCCGCGAGCAGCCGCGTGGGCACGGACGCGTGGGAGGTTCTCGCAGCGTCCATCAGGGAGAAGCTCCTCACGCTTCCGGACGACACCCTGGTCCTTCCCGGCCACGGTCCCGCGACGACGATCGGCACTGAGCGGAAGCAGAACCAGTACCTCAGGTGATGGCCCCGTGCAGTTCTCGTACCGTGTCATTGAGCTCGTCCCCACGCATGTCTTCCGCACGGCGCGCACGACGAGCGCGACGAGCGAGAGCGTGATCGTCGAGCTGTCCGACGGACGGCTGGGCGGGATGGGCGAGGCCGCGCCGTCGCGCTTCTACGGCGAGGACACGGCGACCGTCACTGCGTTCCTTGCACGGTCGCGCCGGCTGGTCGAGGGGTGCGCGCACGAGTCGGAGCTCATGTCCGCGCTCACGTCAAGGGGCGGGACGAGCGACCCGGCGGCGCGCGCCGCGCTCGAGATCGCCGCGCACGACATGGCGGCGAAGCGCTACGGGGTGCCCCTCTGCCGCCTCTTCGAGCTTGATCCCGGCCGGGCGCCCACGACGACCCTCAGCATCGGTCTCGACGAGCCGGACGCCATGGTCGCGAAGGCCCTCGAGTTCCCTGGGTTCCCGATGTACAAGGTGAAGCTCGACGCTGCCACGGACCCGTCGGTGGTCGCGCGCATCAAGGAGGCGACCGGCGGAGCCGCGACGGTGGACGCCAACTGCGGCTGGACGCGCGACGAGGCCGTGCGCAAGATGGCCGCGCTCGCGGAGATCGGCGTGGAGTTCGTCGAGCAGCCCGTCGCGGCGGACGACATCGAGGGGCTCCGGTTCGTGCGCGAGAGGACGACGGTGCCGGTCTTCGCGGACGAGTCCTGTCCGACGAGCGCGCGGATCCCGGCGCTCGATGGCGCGGTGGACGGCATCGTCATCAAGCTCATGAAGTGCGGCGGGCTCGTCGAGGCGACGCGGATGGCGCGCGAGGCGAAGGCTCGGGGCATGAAGACGATGATCGGATGCATGATGGAGAGCTCGCTCGCCATCACGGCGGCGGCGCACATCTCTCCGCTCATGGACTACGCGGACCTCGACAGCGGATTGCTCCTCGAGCGCGACCCGTTCGTCGGAGTGCGGATCGAGCGGGGGAGGATGACCCTCCCGGGCGAACCCGGGCTCGGTGTGCGGGCGGCCGGATGGGCGACGCCGGAGGCGCGGGGAGTCGCCCGATGACCGCCTGGACGTCCGGGCCGGCGAAGGCGCTTTCCAGGCGGCGGGCGACGGCGGCGGCCGTCGCCGTCGGGCTTGCGCTCCGCGTCGCGGCGATCGCCGTCCTGCACAGGTTTCCGTTCGTCGGTGACGAGCGATCGTACTTCGTGATGGCGGGGCAGCTCCTCGACCGCGTCCGGTTCACGCCGGACTGGCCGCCGGGGCTTCCGTACTACCTTGCGCTCTTCCACTCGGTCTTCGGCCGCGGGCAGGTCGTCGCGATGGCGGCGATGGTGCCGTGGTACCTCGCGTTCTCGGCGGTGCTCTTCGCGCTCGTCATGCGGATCGGCGGCCGGCGGCCGGCCAACATCGCGCTGTGGGTCTTCGCGCTCTACCCGACGTTCATCTACCACTCCGTCATCCCGCTCGCGCAGCTCCCAGTGGCCGCGTGCGTGCTGCTCGTCGCGCTGCTCGCGCTCGTGATGCGGGGGCGGCGCTCGCTGTCCATTCCGGCAGCGATCGGCGGAGCGCTCGGCGTGGCGGTGCTCACGCGGCCGTCGGCGCTCCTTCTCGCGGTCGGCGTGCCGGTGTTCATCGCCGTGCGGTGGCGCTCCGTGCGGGGCGGGCTCGTGGCGCTCGGCGTGGCGGCGGCGGTGGTCGCCCCGTGGATCGTCAAGGCGCGGGCGATGACCGGTGACCTCATCTTCGTCAACTGCGCGACCTCGCGGAACCTCTACCTGGGCAACAACGAGTGGACCCCGCTCTACAGGACGTGGTGGCTCGGGTCGCACGACGAAGTCGGCGCGGTCCCGGACGGCTTCGCGGCCGAGGACGCGAGGATCCGCGCGCTCCCTCCGGCGAAGGAGGACGCCGAGTATCGGCGGCTGGCCGTCGAGCACATCGAGGCGCGGCCGGGGCTCTTCGCCGGGCGCACGCTCAGCAGGATCAGGGCGTACTTCGCGTTCGACACCTACGCGGGCATGGTGCTCACCAAGCTCCACGGGCTTCCGCGAGCGCTCGGGCTGTCCGTGATCGCGCTCGATGCGCTCTTCTACATCGCCCTCATGGCGCTGTCGCTCGTGGCGTTCCACGCGCCGAGGGGCCTCGGGACCGGGCGGGTCATCCGCGCGACCATCCTCTGGATCGTCGCGGGGTACGCGATCCCCTACTGGATCTCGTTCTCGCATCCGACGTACCACCTGCCGGTCGTGCCGCTTCTCGCGATCCCCGGCGCGGTGCTCCTCGCGCAGTTGGGAGGGATGAACGCGCGGGCGCTCGGGGACGCGACGGCGCGCCTGAGGCGGCGAAGGTCCATGGCGGCCGCGCTCGCCGTGTTCCTCGCGGTCCAGGTCGAGTGGGTCATCGTGATGGGGGCGGAGTTCCTCGGGAAGGGATGACGCCCGGAGCATGACGGCATGAGTGACGCGTTCAGGGAGAGGCTATCGGGCATCGGCGCGGCAAGGACGCGGGGCGGCCGGCCGGGCACGGCCGCGCCTGCGCGCTCGCTCGACGAGCTGCGGGGCGTCGTCCGGACGGAGGGCGTTCTCGTCGTCGAGCGGGCGGCCTCGGACCTCTGGCGCGGGTCGGAGCGGCGGGTCCTCGAGGAGCTCCGGGAGGCGCGGGCCGCAGCGCACGGACCGAACGGCATCGACTCGACCGTGCTGGCGCTTCTCGAGCGGCCGGAGGACGCGCTCTTCCTCGACACCGAGACGACCGGGCTTGCGGGGAGCATGGTGTTCCTGCTCGGGGCCATGCGCGTCCGGGGGGACGACCTCGTTCTCACACAGGTCCTCGCGCGCGACTACCGCGAGGAGCCGGCGCTCCTCGAGGCGTGGCGCGAGATGGCGCAGCGCGCCCGGCTGCTGGTCTCCTTCAACGGCAAGGCGTTCGACGTGCCCGTTCTGAGGGACCGTCTCGGGCTGCACCGCATCGCGAGCCCGCAGGAGCCGGCGCACGTGGATCTTCTTCACCACGCACGCCGCAGGTGGCGCACCGTGCTTCCGGACTGCCGCCTCCAGACGCTCGAGTGGCAGCTGTGCGGACGCCGCCGGACGGGCGACATCCCGGGCGAGGAGATCCCCGCGGCCTATCACCACTTCGTCCGGACCGGGGACCCGCGCGACATGCTGACCGTGCTGCACCACAACGCGCTCGACCTCCTCACGCTGGCCGACATCGCGCTCGCGCTGGCGACCGACGACGGGGCGCGAGGCGGGGAGGACCGATGAGCCGGGACGTGTTCACGCTGCTCGTGGGCGGGAAGGCCGGCGAGGGCGTCAAGAAGTCCGCGTCGGTCGCCGCGAGCCACCTGGCGGGCATCGGCCGCCACGTCTTCCAGATGGACGACTACCAGAGCCTCATCCGCGGCGGGCACAACTTCTCCGTCGTGAGCTCGGCCGCCCGCGAGGTCACGAGCCACCACGAGAGTGCGGACCTTGTGGTCGCGCTCGACGCGCGGAGCTACGAGCTGCACCGGGAGCGCGTCGCCGACGGCGGCGTGCTCGTGTACAACGCGGACGAGGTGAGCGGCGGCCAGGGCGTTGGCCTGCCGATGAGCTCCGAGGCGGCCGGGTACCCGCGGTCCGAGCTCCGCGTCGGTGTGGCGGGGCCCGCGGCGTTCGCCGCGGCGATCGGGCTCGACCGTGCGGCGATGGAGGACCTCGTGCGCCGCGAGTATCCGCGCGACGCCGAGAACAACGTCGCGTACGCCGGCGCCGTCTACGACGCGGCGCTTCCCGCGCTCGGGGGCCGGTTCCGGCTCGAGCGGGGGGAGCGGCCGCTCAGGATCGTCTCCGGGAACGAGGCCATCGGCCTCGGCGCGGCGGCCGCGGGCCTCGACGCGTACTTCGCCTACCCCATGACCCCGTCGTCGTCGCTCCTGCACTTCCTCGCGGCGCGCAACGAGGATCTCGGGATCACCGTCGTCCACCCCGAGAGCGAGATCGCCGTCGCGAACATGGCCATCGGCGCGGCGTTCGCCGGCGCGCGGACGATGGTCGGCACGAGCGGCGGCGGGTTCGCGCTCATGGTCGAGGCGCTCTCCCTCGCCGGGATGACCGAGACGCCGCTCCTCTGCCTCCTCGCGCAGCGGTCCGGGCCGTCCACCGGTGTGCCGACCTGCACCGAGCAGGCCGACCTCTGGTTCGCGCTGCACTGCGGGCACGGGGAGTTCCCGCGCGTGGTGGCCGCGCCGGGGAGCGTCGAGGAGGCGTTCCGCCTGACGGCGGAGATGCTCGCGCTCGTCTGGCGCTGGCAGGTCGTGGGGATCCTGCTTTCGGACAAGCACCTCTCCGAGTCGAGCGTGACCGCGGAGCTCGACCCGGCTGGGGCCCCGTGGGCCGGGCCGCTCGACCGCGCGGGCGGCGTGCCCGCTGCCAGCGGGGGCGCGCCGGTGGGCGCGGGCGGCGCCGGCGGAGGCAGGCCCTACCGACGCTACGCCGAGACGGCGGACGGGGTCTCGCCGCTTCTGTTCCCGCCGTCGCGCGAGCTCATCAAGTGGAACAGCTACGAGCACGACGAGGCGGGCATCACGACCGAGGACGCGGGTGTGATCGCGCGGATGCACGAGAAGCGCCTCCGGAAGGCCGAGGCGGTGCGCGCCGCCGTCGAGCGCCTCACGACGGTGAACACGCACGGACGGGGTGACCTCACCGTCTTCGCGTACGGTTCGACGACCATGAGCGTGCTCGAGGCGCTGCGCGTGGGGGGCATTGAGGCGACGGTCGTCCAGCCCATCTACCTCGAGCCGTTCCCGGTGCTGGCGCTCGCGCAGTACCGCGGCTCCGCGCCGATCGTGGTCGAACAGAGCGCCGGCGGGCAGTTCGCGCGGCTGCTGGAGGAGAGGGGAGGCGTCAGGGCGGGCGCCGTCATCCGCAGGTACGACGGGAGGCCGTTCGACCCGGGTGCGCTGGCGGACGGGATTCGCGCGGCCGCCGCGCGGAGGGAGCGACAGTGAGCGACACGGCCGCGAAGGACGACCTCAGCACGGGGGCGGAGATCACGTGGTGCCGCGGCTGCGGCAACTTCGGGATCCTCGAGGCGTTCAAGACAGCGGTCCGCGCGCTCGAGGGGCGTGGTGTGCCCCGCGAGCGGCTCGTCATCGTCGCCGGCATCGGCCAGCACGCGAAGATCTTCGACTACGCCGCGGTCTCGGGGTTCTACTCGCTCCACGGGCGAGCGGTCGCGACGGCGCAGGGCATCAAGCTCGCGAACCCGGGCCTCGTCGTCGCCGCCTTCGTCGGCGACGGTGATACGATGGGCGAGGGCATCGAGCACCTCGTCTTCGCCGCCAAGCGGAACGCGGACATCACCGTGGTGATGCACGACAACGGCGTGTATGCGCTCACGACCGGACAGCGGGCGCCCACGAGCGCGCGCGGGTACCGCGGGCCCTCGACGCCGCGCGGGAGCGTCGAAGACCCGCTCAACCCGCTCGTCATCGCGCTCGAGTCGGGAGCGACGTTCGTGGCGCGCGGGTACTCCGGGCGGAAGAAGGAGCTGGCCGAGCTCCTCACGGCGGCGGTGCTGCACAAGGGGTTCTCGTTCGTCGACGTGCTCCAGCCGTGCGTCACCTTCAACAACACGTACGCGGCGTACGAGGAGCTGACGGCGCCGCTCGAGGGCGGCCCGCTTGCGTTCGACGACGCGCTCACGGCCGCGCGGCGGCAGGACCGCCTGCCGCTCGGCGTGTTCTACCGCGCGGACAAGCCGACGCACGAGGAGGCGCTGCTCGGCGGGAGGAACCCGGCCGCGCGCCCGTCGAGGGACGCGCGGCGCGACCGCGTCCGGCGTCTGCTCGTCGGTTGACGCTCCCGGCGGCGTGCGCTACCCTTCCTGCGTTCGGATCCCCGATGACGCGGGCCGGTGGATCCCGGGCGCGCGGGGCACTCAGTGATTCCTCCATCGAAAGGACGGGTCCATGAAGAGCGGGTCCTGGACGTTGACGGTCTGCATCGTCTGCGCGCTCTGCGCACCCGCGGCCGCCGCGCCGATCGTCGGCACCAGCGGGAACGTGCTGCCGCAGGGCAAGTTCATGATCGACGTGTGGGCGACCTGGCAGGAGTACACGCGCACCTACAGCTACAACCTCGACGGCAACGGGCAGGAGGGCTGGGTTGAGCTCGGCGACGACATGGCCCTGACGGCCGCCTCGTTCGTCCCGAGGCTCCTCTACGGCGTGACCGACTGGCTCACCATCCGGGCGTCGCTGCCCATCGAGGACCGGTTCAAGGACTTTCCCGAGGCCGACGGCCACGCGGCAAGCACGGGGCTCGGCGACGTCATCGTGGACCCGAAGATCCTGCTGTACCGCGGCCGGTCCGGCTACCCGGTGGCGTCGCTCCTGACCGGCGTGCGGTTCCCGACCGGGGCCACCGACAGCGACTTCCCGCTGTCCGACGGCTCGACCGACTTCTGCGGGGGCTTCGCCGTCACCCACGCGGCGGGCTCGTTCGCCGCGCACCTCTGCTCGGTCTACTGGGTGAACGGGAAGGCGAAGGGCGGTGCCGACCTGAAGGACGTGTCCGTCACGACGGTGACGGTCGAGGACGCTCTGAACGAGCACTGGTCGCTGGCGTGGGAGGGGCGCGCGACGCTCGGCGAGGACCTGGGCAAGTACTATCGCGTGTACGCGTGCCCCGGCGTCGCCTGGACGGACGGCGGGAAGCTGACCGTCGGGTTGAGCGCGCTCGTGCCGGTCGCGGCGAAGGGCTGCCCGGCGATCGGCCTGTACGACTTCGACTGGGCACCCTATCTCAGGGTCTACTACCGCTTCTGACGGAGGGCACCAATGACCGGCCCGCTCAGTCTTCCGTGGGGAACGTTCGCTGCGCTCCTTGTGATCGCCGCGAGCGTCGTCGTTGCTCTCGTGTATGCCGCCGCCACGGGGCGGTCCCGGCGCGGGGGAGGCGCGGATGAGTAGCACGGCCGTCTACGCGCTCGTGCTCGTCCTGTACATGGCCGCGCTCCTCGGGGCCGGCGTGTGGACCGGGCGGAGGACGCGAAGCGCCGAGGACTTCTACATCGGCGGACGGCAGGTCGGCCCGTGGGTCACGGCGTTCTCGTTCGTGGCCGCGTACTTCAGCTCGGTCGTCATCGTCGGCGGCGGGGCGTTCGGCTACCGCTTCGGGATGTCCACGATGTGGGTCGCGGCCTCGAACGTGCTCATCGGATGCACGCTCGCGTGGATCGTCCTCGGGAAGCGGCTCTGGGAGTTCTCGAAGCGGCTCGACACGATGACGATCCCCGGGTTCATCGGCAGGCGGTACGGCGCCCGCGAGGCGGAGGTCTTCTCGGCGGTCGTCATCTTCCTCTTCATGATCGTGTACAACGTGAGCGTGCTGCAGGGCATGGGGCGGATCCTCGAGGGGCTCATGGGCCTGCCGTACGTCCACGGCATCCTCATCTCCGGGGCGATCATCCTCGTCTACGTCGCGTTCGGAGGGTACCTGGCGGTCGTGTGGACGAGCTTCATCCAGGCGTGGATCATGCTGTTCGCGCTCTCGCTCCTGGCGGTCGCGGCGCTCGCGGCGGCCGGCGGCTTCCAGGCGGCAGGCGAGCGGCTCGCGGCCATGGACCCGGGCCTCGTCGCGACGCCGGGGGTCTGGGGATGGCAGGGTCTCGTGTCGTACTGCCTCATCGTGAGCCTCGGAGTCTGGGGGATGCCGCAGCTTCTTGTGCGCTTCTACTCGATGCGGAGCGCGCGCGTACTCAGGCTCGGCACGGTCCTCGCGACGCTCGGCGGCGCCATGGCCGTGCTGCCCTACATGACCGGGGCGGTCGCGCGCGTCATCCTGCCGCCTCTCGAGAACCCCGATCTCGCCATTCCCACGCTCACGAAGACCGTGCTCAACCCCTGGGGGGGCGCGGTGTTCCTCGCGGGCGTTCTCGCCGCCGGGATGTCCACGTTCGCCTCCGTGCTCATCATCGTGAGCGCCGCCATCGTGAAGGACCTGAGGCGCTCCGGAGAGGCCGGGCGTTCGCGCGCGGGGGGCGGCGCGGGGAGCATGGTCGCGCGGACATCCGAGGATGGCGGGTCGACAAGGGGGCCGTCGCGCGACGTGCTGCTCGGCCGCGCCGCCAGCCTCGGCGCGGGACTCGTCTCCCTGGTGGTCGCCCTGCGCCCGCCCGCGCTCATCCTCGTGGTGACGGCATTCTCGTGGGCGGTCATCGCCTCGGCGTGCCTGTGGCCGGTCGTGCTGGGGGTCACCTGGCGGCGCGGGACGCGGCAGGGCGCGCTCGCGTCCATGGTCGCGGGCACGGCGACCGCGCTCGGCTGGATGATCGCGAAGATGCCGCTTGGGATCCACGGGTTCATCCCCGGGGTTGCGATGTCACTCATCGTCTTCGTGGTCGTGAGCCTCGCGACGAAGCCGCCGGCGCGGGAGCTTGTCGACGCGGCGTGGGGCAGGTCCTGACAGGTCGGGGTGGCGGTCATGACGGAAGAGACCTCCGGAACGGATGCGCCCTCGGAGCGCGCGGGCGGCTTCAGGTCCCAGCCGCTCTGGCTCAAGGCGCTTCTCGTGTTGAGCGTCGCCGCGCTTGCGGTCGGGATCGTCAGGTGCTCGTTCGAGGCGACGGCACCCCGCGCGCAGGTGGAGGCGGCGTGCGGCGACTGAGGCGCGGGGTCAGACGGCGCGTCCTCAGGTGGACGCGAAAGCAGAGAGCGCTCGCGCCGGAAGCGTACGGTCGCCTCGTCGACTACCACATCCACACGAACCTGTGCGGCCACGCGTTCGGCGAGCCCGAGGACTACGTGCGCGCGGCCATCGCCCTCGGGCTTTCCGAGATCGGGTTCGCCGACCACATGCCGCTTCTCCGGCGCCGCGATCCCCGGATCTCGATGGCGCCGGACGATCTGCCGCGCTACGTGGGGATGATCACCGAGCTTCGGGAGTCCGTGAGCGGGCTCCGCGTCCGGCTCGGCATCGAGATGGACTACATGCCCGGGCAGATGGACGAGATCTGGGCGGCCGCCGCGCCCCACCCGTTCGACTACGTCTACGGCTCGGTCCACTACATCGACGACTGGGGCTTCAACGACAGCCGGAACGTCGCCGAGTACGAGGGGAAGGACCCGGACCGGCTGTACGCCAGGTACTTCGACCTCTTCTGCGAGGCCGTCGAGCGCGGCGGCTTCGACGTCATGGCGCATCCGGACATCATCAAGAAGCACGGCATCACGACGACGCTCCCGATCGAGCGGATGTACGCCGACGCGGCGGGCGCTCTGTCGAAGGCGGGGGTCGCCATCGAGATCAACACGTCCGGGTTTCGCAGGAAGGCCGCGGAGGCGTATCCGGCGCTTCCGTTCCTGCGGGCGTGCGTGGAGCGGGGCGTTGCCGTCACGCTGGGCTCGGACGCGCACACGCCGCGAGAGGTCGGGATGGACTTCGACCTCGCGCTGCGGCTGCTGAAGAGGGCGGGCGTGTCGGAGATCGTAACGTTCGAGGGACGGCGGCGGACGATGAAGAGCGTGTTGCCGCGCGGCCGAACGGGGGAGGCGGCATGAGCGGGTCGTGCGGGGGCGAGGGATCGCGGGTGGACCGCGCGGCGGGCGCGCGGCCGATCAACGCGCTGGCCGCGATGACGCTCGTCCTCGCGCACCCGCAGCGGACGTTCGAGCGCCTCACGGAGCGGCCGCACTGGGTGCTGCCGCTGGTGTTCGTCGTGGCCGCCCCGATGGTGAGCGCGGTGTACGCGGTGCGCTCGGGGTTCATGGACGAGCTCGTCCCGGCGGAGGCCGCGCTCGCGGGCGGCGGGCTCGCGGGCGTGCGGGCGGCGCTCCTGTCGCAGGCGATCCTGATGGCCGTGGTCGGCATCCCGCTCGTGATCCTGCTCGAGACACTTCTGTTCAGGCTGGCCGGGACGCTGGCGGGAGGGCGGGCGTCCTTCCGTGTCGTCTTCTCCGCGGTCGCGCACGCGTCGATCCCGGTCGGGATCGGAGCGCTGGTCCTGGGCTGCTTCCTGCGGTTCACGGGGACCGCAAGGGCGGGACTCAACCTCGGCTTCCTGATCGAACCGGTGCGGCATCCGCACCTGTGGAGCATCCTCCGGCAGATCGATCTCTTCTCCGTGTGGCTCTTCGCCCTTCTCGGCATCGCCGCCGAGCCGGTCTTCGGTCTTCCGCGGCGTCGCGCGCGGGCGGCGACCGTCGCGTTCGCGCTGGCGTACATCCTCATCATGAGCTGGTCGGGGCGGGGAGCCGTGGGCCCGGGGATGTGAAGTTTCCCCGTGCGAGGGCGTCCCGTGGCGTGTACAATCCCCGGGCGCCGGGCACCACGCGGTGCCCGGATGCGCATCTGCACTCGCTTGTCAAGCACAAGGCGGGGCCGGGCAGGACCCGGCAGAACGGAACAGGAGGGGCTCGGTGAGCAACGGGTTCCTGGCGAGCGTGGCCCAGTCCGGCCTGCTCGGGCAGATCATCGTCGTCTTCCTGCTGGTCGTCTCGGTGTACTCGTGGGCCATCATCATCTACAAGGGCGGCGTGATCCGGCGGGCCGCGGCCCGGTCGAGCGAGTTCCTGGGGGAGTTCCGCGGCAACCCTGACGGGATGATCCGCCACTTCGCCGACCGGCGGAAGTTCGAGGCGTCGCCGCTCTCGGCCGTGTTCGAGGCGGGTCTGGCAGAGCTCGCGCTCATCGCCGGCGGCCCCGGCACCGAGCCCCGCCTGTCGCTCGTGCAGGCGGACGGGCTTGAGCGGGCGCTCGACCGGGCCATCTCCGAGCAGATCCTGGAGCTGCGGTCGCAGATGATCGTGCTCGCCACCACATCCGGCATCGCTCCGTTCATTGGGCTTTTCGGAACGGTCTGGGGCATCATGGAGGCGTTCGCGGCCATGACCATCACCGGGAGCGCCAGCATCAGCAGTGTCGCGCCCGGCGTCACCGCCGCGCTGACGACGACGGTCGCCGGCCTTGCGGTGGCCATCCCCGCGCTTGCCGGCTACAACTATCTCATGAACCGGATCCGGACGATCAGCGTGCAGATGGAGAACTTCTCCTCGGAGTTCATGTCGGCCGCGGAACGCAACTTCAGCGGCCGGTAGCGTGTCCGACCAGGGCGCGCCGTGGGGCGCGGGGAGTCGAGGATGCGACGGGGCGGGAAGAAGCAGCACGAGATGGAGCTCCTGAGCGACATCAACGTGACGAACCTCGTGGACGTCACGATGACGCTTCTCATCATCTTCATCATGATCGCGCCGATGATCGAGCAGGGCATCGATGTGACGCTGCCCACCGCCGATCCGAAGCGGATCGACGTCGGGGAGGTCATGACCGTCGCGGTCACCGAGAACGGCCGCGTATACCTCGAGGGGCAGCGCGTGAGCCTCGACGAGCTGAAGGAACGGCTCACGGACATTCACACGGCGAGGCCGGACGTTCCGGTCCTCCTGAAGGGGGACACGGAGCTGAACTACGGTCGCGTCGTCGAGGTCATGGACGCGGTCCGAAGTGTCGGGATTTCGAGACTGGCGCTCGCGACGCGCCCGCCGAGGTAGGGAAGGAGGCGCGGCATGGGACGCGTGCTGATCATCTCGGCGATCATGCATGCCGTGTTCCTGCTCCTGGCGCCGCTCATCCCGCAGCTCCTGCGCGACAGGCCCATCGCGATGGACGTCTATGCGGTCGAGCTGGTCGACCTGACGGCGACCGCGCGGCCGACCCCCGAGCCCGCCGCGCAGACGCCGACGCCGGAGCCCGATCCCGCGCCGGCCCAGGAGGCGCCGAAGCCGAAGGTGGAGGAGCCGCCACGGGACCGCGTGCCCGAGGAGCCGGTCAAGCCGCCGCCCAGGCAGGTGGTCAAGCCGCCGCCGCGTCCGGAGAAGTCGCTGGCGGAGCGGCTGGCGGACCGGCTCCGCGCGGAGGACGAGCGGCGAGAGGAGTCGCCCGGTTCGGAGCGCGAGGCGCCGCGCACGGGGACGCCGAGCGCGGTGGCCGGGCCGGCGAGGACGAGCGTCAGCGTCTCGCGCTTCCCGTACGCGTGGTACATCTCGATCATTCAGGGCAAGGTGAGCTCCAACTGGAAGCGCCCGAGCGACAGGCTGGTGAGTCAGGACGAGCTCACCGTGCAGATCTCGTTCAGGATCTCGAGGGACGGCTCCGTCGGCGCCGTGACCGTGCGGCGGTCGTCCGGCAGCACGACGGTGGACCAGTCCGCGGCGAAGGCCGTGCGGAGCTCCGCTCCCTTCCCGCCGCTCCCCGACGACTATCGGGACGACAGGTTGGACGTGACCATCGACTTCACGGTCGAGCGAGAGTAGCCCTCGAGCGTGTCTTCGGCAGGGGGGTTGACCATGGCAGGTGCTCTCAGACGCGCGCTCGGCGCGGCAGCGTTCATGGCTCTCACGCTCGTTGCTGCGACGCAGGCGGCGGCGCCGGAGGTGCACCTCAGCATCACGAAGGGGTTCGGGGAGAAGGTGACCATCGCGGTCCCGCTCTTCCGGGGGACCGCCGGCGCCGCGGCTCCCGCCGACATGCGCAGCGTGCTCTCGAGCGACCTCAGGTACTCGGGCTACTTCAACGTCGTTGAGAACCTCGCGTTCGTAGACGACGTCGAGGCGGACGACCGACGCACGGGCCGCGTGCAGTTCCGGGAGTGGCTGGCGCTTGGGGCGGAGGTCCTCGTGAGGGGTGACGTCGCGGTGAGGGGCGAGGACCTTGTGCTGGAGGCGCAGGTGTTCGACCTCGGAGCGGGCCGGTCGATCTTCTCACGCCGGTACGCGAGCCAGCCGGCCCAGTGGAGAGCGACGGTGCACGAGCTTGCAGACGACATCGTGCGGCATTTGACGGGGGAGAGGGGGATCGCGCGGACCAAGATCGCGTTCGTGTCCAACGTGACGGGCACGAAGGAGATCTACGTCATGGACTACGACGGGGAGAACGGAAGGCGGCTGACCAAGGACGGGCTCGCCGCGCTGTACCCCTCCTGGTTCGGCGACAACAGCGCGGTCGCGTACACGCGCTTCAGGAACAGCGGTCAGGAGGGTGTGGCCATCGACGTGCGGACGGGCGTCGTGCGGCGGCTGACGTCGTTCCCCGGTCTCAACGCGTTCATCAGCGTGTCGCCCAAGGGGAACGAGCTCGCGATGACCCTCTCCCGCGACGGCAACCCCGAGATCTACCGCCTGCGCTCGGACGGGAGCGAGCCGCGCAGGCTGACGTACGGCTCATCCACCGAGTCCTCCCCGTGCTGGTCGCCAGACGGCCGGCGACTGGCCTTTGTGTCGGACCGGTCGGGCTCCCCGCAGATCTACGTGATGAGCGCGGCCGGGGGGTCGGAGGAGCGCCTGACGTACCAGGGGTCCTACAACACGTCGCCGAGCTGGTCCCCGAAGGGCGACCTCATCGCCTACACGGCCCGCGTCGAGGGCGTCTATCAGATCTGCACGGTGGACGTGGACACGAAGAAGGTGGTCCAGCTCACGACGGGGGCGGGCAACAAGGAGGACCCCTCGTGGGCGCCGGACGGAAGACACATCGTCTATTCCGTCCGATCCAAGGGAAAGACCGACCTGTATGTGCTTGACATCCATGACCTCACACAGGTTAGACTCACGAGCGGCGCCGGGGACCACGAGAGCCCGGCGTGGTTACACTGACCCCCCTGATCGGAGAGGAGCGCAGCAGACACACAACGTCAGCCAACGGAGGCAGGAGATGCGGAGAGACAGCCGTCAGTTCCTCGTTCTGGTTCTCGTGATCGCGGCCGCCGTCGCGCTCAGCGGCTGCGGCAAGAAGCGTGTGGCTGAGCCTGTGGCGCAGCCCATGGACACACAGGCCCTGCGGGGGGACGACCTGCCGCTGACGGACCGCGACGAGACCATCTACGTCGAGCCCGGCGCGGGGGTGTTCGAGAACATCCACTTCGAGTTCGACAAGTACCGGATCCGCTCCGAGGACGAGCCGATCCTCCAGCGCATCGCACGGTGGCTCAAGGAGAACGAGAGCATCAGGGTGCTCATCGAGGGTCACTGCGACGAGCGCGGCACGAACGAGTACAACATGGCGCTCGGCGAGCAGCGCGCGCTCGCTGCTCGGCGCTACCTCGTGGGGCTCGGCGTCTCCTCGGACAGGCTGGTCACCATCAGCTACGGCGAGGAGCGGCCACTCGACAGGGCGAGCAACGAAGATGCGTGGGCGAGGAACAGGCGCGCCCAGTTCTCCGTCTCGCAGTAGCAGCGGTCCCTTCGGACGGACGAGGACGACGCATGGATCTCACGGGCTTCAAGATGGGGAAGGCAGGATCCCTGTCCGCGGCAGCGCTCGTGGCGACGGCTGTTCTGCTGTCGGGGTGCGGCACGGGCGGGATCGCCGTGAAGAAGGACATCTGGGACGCGCAGGAGGAGTTCTCGACGCGCCAGGCCGGGCTGTCCGAGAAGGTGCTCCAGCTCGAGGGCCGGATCGGCGGTGTCGAGGAGAGCGTCGCTGCGCTGGAGCATAGGATCGGGAATTTGTCCTCGCAGGTCGCCGGGATCGACGCGCAGCTCGCCCGAGGACTGGAGGCGGTCAGGAGCGGCCAGCAGCAGCTCGGCATCGAGCTCGAGGGCAAGATACGCTCCACCGACGCAGCCCGGAAGAGCGATCGCGACGACGTCCTGCGAAGGCTCGAGATCGTGCTCGACGAGGTGACCAAGGAGAACAAGCGGCTGACCGCCGAACTCGATGCGGTCAAGGCTGCGACCTCAGACGGCAGCTCGCACACGGTCTCGCGCGGGGAGACGCTGGCCGGCATCGCGGCGAAGTACGGCGTGACCGTGTCCGCGCTCATGTCTGCGAACAGCATCTCCGATCCGAACCTGATCCGGGTCGGGCAGAAACTGGTCGTCCCGCGGTGACCCTCCCACGGCGCGCCGGCGCCGTGTGGGGCCGGTGGCGTGGCATCGACCGGGCGGAACGACGCGTGAAGCACGAGGGCCCTCCAGGTTCCTGGAGGGCCCTCGCTTCTCGGTGGCCGGGCGGACGCGGTCGCCTACGCCGGCGGCGTGAACTCGAACGCCGGGTCGATCTCCCTGAGGCGGTCCGCCTGCTCCCTGAGGCGCGCAGCGATCTCCGGCTGCCGCGTCTTGAGCCAGGTGTGATAGGTGTCGAGGAACTCGTCGCGGAGGCTCTCCAGCGCCTCGTCCCGGCGGATCTCCTCGATCGTGCGGTCGAGGTGGAAGAGCTCGCCGGACGAGTACCTGTGGATGAACCCGAGGTACTGCCCCCGCATGTAGGAGAGGATCCTCACGTAGCCGTCGATCCCGTCCGAGAGCTTCCGGAGCGTCGCCGCGACCGCGCAGGCTCCGCCCTCGAGCTTCGCCGCCAGCGACGAGGCCACGGCGTAGTACGCAGCCGCCCGCCCGATGTACGCCTCCTTCGGCGTGTGGAACGCGGAGCAGCGGTTGTACCGGCGCCGCTCGAACAGGTCGAAGACGGCGACGGACATGAGGAGGAAGTCGGCGGTGGAGCGATAGACCATGTACCGGCCGCGCAGATCGGGGCTGCTCTCGATCATGCGATGGAGGCTCGCATCGTCGGCGGCGACATAGCGGCCGACCCTCTCGATGTACTGGGAGTCGATGTGCGCGTTGAGGAGGTGCGCGAGGTAGACGTTGACGTCCTCGTCGTGAACGCGGGAGTTCGACTCGAGGCCCGTGTGGACGCGCGAGTGCAGGAGGCAGTTCAACATGAAGAAGTACGACGTCTGGACGTCGCCGCCGACCTCGAGCTTCCTCCGCGGCTTGCGGCGGAGCGAGGCCCGTGTGACGGTCCTTCTCATGTTGCTGTGGCGGGAATGGTCTGTCATGACGCCCCCGTCTCCGCTGTGCCCGCCTCTGCGCTTGCGGCCCCTAAAGCAAGTTCTGTACCATGCGAACTGTGGCGGTGAGCGCTCCCTCAGTCCTCTGGTGGGGAGCAGTCGCCACCTGCGGCACGCGCTTGCTCTGGCACGGAGGTTCTGCAAGAAGCTGGCCGCGAGGGCATGGTGAGTGGGGAGGGGGCGCGGAGCTGGGGCGCGCGCGCAGGCGTTACTTCCTGCTATCGTGCGAAGACTGCGCAGACACGGAAGAGTGTGGGGAGGACCGGCTATGAGGGCCGCGGCAGTTCAGTTCGCTCCGGCGTTCGGCGAGGTCAGGCCGAACCTCGACGGCATGCTCGCCATGGCCGCGCACGTGGAGGCGGATCTCCTCGTGTTCCCGGAGCTCGCTCTCTCCGGGTACGTGTTCGCCACGCCGAGCGAGGTTCTCGAGCTGTCCCAGGCGGCGGACGCCCGGGAGCTGGACGAGATCGCGGAGGCGGCGGCCGCCAGGCGCGCGACCTTCGTCGTGGGCTTCGCGGAGCGGGCCGGGCGCGCCGTGTTCAACTCGGCGCTCCTTGCCGGACCAGACGGGACGCGGGCGATCTACAGGAAGATCCACCTCTTCGACAGGGAGAAGGCCCTGTTCGCGCCGGGCGACAGGCCGCCGGAGGTCGTCGAAGTGGCCGGCGTGCGATACGGCCTCATGGTCTGCTTCGACTGGATCTTCCCGGAGACGGCGAGAACGCTCGCGCTCCTGGGTGCCGACGTGTTGTGCCATCCGGCCAACCTCGTGCTGCCCTTCTGCCAGGACGCCATGATCACGAGGTGCATCGAGAACCGCGTGTTCTCCGTCACGGCCAACAGGATCGGGACGGAAGCGAGGGCCGGAACGGCCCTGACCTTCACGGGGATGAGCGAGATCGTCTCGCCGCGAGGCGCGGTCCTGGCGCGGGGCAGCGTTGACCGGGCTGAGATCGTCACCGCGGACGTCGACCCGGCCGCCGCGCGGGACAAGATGATCACGGCGTCGAATCACGTCCTCGACGACAGGCGAACCGACCTCTACCGCCTGAGATAGGCCGCAGGCAAGCGGCTTCCCCCTGGCATGCTCCTTGCACGACCGGGAGGCGCCGAGGGCTGTGCGCGTCCACAAGCACAGTCCGCGCGGCGTGTCATGGGACTCGAGTCGTGTCAGGAGGCGTGATGGACCGCTCCGGACCGGGGATCGCGATCAAGATCGTCCTCGCGGCGGTCGTCGGCGTCGTGGTCCAGGACGTCGTGCTCCTGGCACTGGTGTCGAACGGCGCCGATCCGGGCGAGATGATGATCGCCCTCGGCGCCGTGCTCGCGCTCACGCTCGTCATCGCTGCGGTGTGGGGGAGCGCCGTCGCCGGCGCGCTTCGGCAGCTCGCCAGGTCGTGCTACGTCGCGCGCAAGGGCGACACGAACGTCCTGCTGCGGCTCCCTCGCGCCGACGAGATCGGGCAGGTCAACGAGGAGATCAACAAGCTCGTTCTTCTGCTCAAGGAGTTCACGGAGGAACGGTCCTGGCTCGCGTCGACCGCGGGCGTCGCGGACGCGGTGGACCAGGCCGCGCCGGACCTTCTCCGAACCTCGCAGGATGTCATCGTCTCGCTGAAGGAGCTGCGCGAGGGAGCCGCCGCCGACGGAGCGATCCTCGGGCGGCTTGCCCTCAAGTCCGAACAGGCGCGGCAGCTGATGGAGCGGGTCGCGCGCCCGACCGGTGCGCGGGGCGGCCCCGACGAGATCGCAGAGAGGCTGAGCGCGCTTGCCGGGTTGTCGCGCGAGGTGGAGCTCCTGGCCGACCAGGTGGTCGACGAGGTCGCGAGGCCGACGATTGACGAGGCGGCGCTGGCCCGCGGCGTGAACGGCCTGCGCGACGCGGCACGGACGATCGTCGAGGTCGCCGGACAGGCGATCCCGCACCTCGAGCAGCGGCGGATGGATGCGGAGGCGGCGGAGCGAGCGGCCGAGAACATGCGGTCGGCAGGCGCGGAGGCTCAGGACGGCATCCGCGTGGCCGAACTGATGGAACGGAGCGCGGCGTCGGGCATGAGCGCGGCGTCGCGGCTTGCTTCGTCCCTCCGGCGGATCGGGGTCGCGCTTGAGGTGTACGCGGACCGGCGGAGGCTCGGGCTCGACGGAGGACGGCCGCCGAGGGCGTGAACCCCCGCTCGTAGCAGGCCGCCACCGCGGCGACTGCAGGCGGCCTCAGCACCTCGGCGAAGTGTCAACAGGATTGACGAAGGGGCGGGTCGCATCGTCGGCCCGCCCCTTCCCGTTTCTGCCGGTGAGGGGCGCAACTGATTCGCTCACAAGTTGTTACGGCGACGGTGCTCGCGGGACGCCGGGTCGTCTCCGGGTGTGGTACGCGCGTTGCTCGGGAGGGCACGCGTTCGAAGGGTCCGGGGGGCGGCGGGGCAGGGTCGGCACCGGTATGTGCGGCGGTATCGGTGGTGGGACGGGATGCGGGGTCGGATGGGCGCGGCCCGCTCCGGCACCCCCTGGACGGGCGCTCAAACGACGGTGCGCGGGTGTCTCTCTGACGGGGCGTGGACATGGTGTGGACGTGGCCGGGTGATGTCGAGCGTCTGAACGGCCTGCTCGCCGACGATCTGGTCTTCCTCGTCGTGGATCCCAGCCTGACGAGATCGCGCGCAGATCCCCGTGGCGCAACGCAGCCGAGGACGGCCTCGGGGATTCTCGTGGTGCGCTCGGCGGGGGGGGCGGAGCGGCGGGCGTCGTCGTCGATCGCGCGCCCGGCAAGCCGCCGCGCGGGGCTCGCTGCCCTCTCGGCCTGCCTCGCCGAGTGCGCCATGAGCCTTGGGCTCGGCACGGGCGTCTACCGCGGCGCGGCCTGTCGCGAGCGGCGTGACGCCTGCGCTCCGGCGCTCCGGCGCGGCGACCAGGCGCGGTAAACCGAGGCAGCCCTCGCGCTCTACTGGCCGGCGGCCTGCTGCCTGCCGTACTCGAGCGCCTGCTGGAAGTCGTCCGGGGCGTAGCGCTGCCACAGGTCGAGCACGCCGTCCAGCTTCTGCTGCTGACCCAGTCGCTCGTAGATGGCCACGAGCGGCGGGTAGATCTCGCGCCTTGAGGCCGACCGTCCGAGAAGCCGCTCGTACCCGCGCATCGCCTCCTCGTAGTGGCGCGTGGCCTGCTCCGTCTGCCCCGCCATGTCGAGCCGCTCCGCCATCATGAGGTGGACGCCGCCGAACCGGATCCACGCCTCGTCGTCGCCGGGCTGTGCCGCGATGAGCTGGTCCACGAGCGGCAGCGCCTTCTCGGGCTGACGGAGCCCGACAGCGTAGATCGCGATGAGCCCGTTCAGGGCCGGACTGTAGTCCGGCGCGAAGCGGAGGGAGATGTCGTAGTAGCGGATGGCCTCCTCGAACCGCGGCTCGGGTCCCTGCGCGGCGGCGAACCCCAGCCGCGAGAAGCCGGCGGCGTAGTTCGTGATGAGCCGGCGCGTGTCCGACGCCTTGTACACCTCCGTGATGACCCGCCAGTCGTCGTCCTTGTCGACGATGCTGTCGTACCGGTAGTTCTCGAAGGCGTTCTTCTTCGTCCTCTCCACGTTGATCTGGTGGCGGCCCGTCGTCGGCACGAGGCGGAAGACCATGCCCTCGAGCTCGAGGTTGTCGTAGTAGCCCATGAAGTCCTCGATGGTCACCGCGAAGTAGATCGGGCGGGACCATCCGACCTCCCGGACGATGTCGTGGAGGACGATGTCGCGAAGCGTGACGAGCTTCGGCTCGCGCGTCTCGGGGTCGCGGATCCAGTACGGGCGCATCGCCTCGATCTCCTCGTACGAGAAGCTCATCGGGATGCCGCGGTCCTTGAGCTGCTCGACGTACCAGTTGATCTGGATGAGCGAGAGGTTGACGACCTCGACGTCCTTGCGTACCCCCTCGACCTCCTGGAGGTACCAGAGGGGGAAGGTGTCGTTGTCGCCGTTCGTGATGAGGATCGCGTTCGGTTCGAGGAAGTTGATCAGGTTCCAGCCGTAGTAGTGGGCGACGTAGTTGTCGCTGCGGTCCATCACCCGGTGCTGCGTGGTCAGCGGGATCAGCGAGAACGCGACGAGCGCGCCCGAGAGCGCCACGCGGTAGGACCTGCCGAGCTTGCCGGCCCATTGCACGATCGCCCCCGCGCCGATCCCCATCCACATCGCGAGCCCGACGTACGAAGGCACCCAGAAGTACTCCCTCGGCCGGACCTCGCGATCGGAGATGTTCATGTAGAGCAGAAGCCCCAGGGACGAGATGAGATTGGCCGTGAGCATCATCGCGAACGTTCGGCGGTCTCGCCGGGCGTGCGCGATCGCTCCCCACACGGCGAGGGCGAGCGTCATCGGCCAGATGACCCGCGCTCCGGGCTGGCCGGCGAACTGCTGCTCGTAGTAGCCCCAGAGGATCCGGAACTGGTTGGGGAACGGGGTCCTCCGCGGGAAGAACCGCATGGGCTCGTACTGCTTCCTGCGCATCACGTCGAGCACGAGGCTCCACGTCTTCGGGTCCGACTCGTTGATGGCGGGCTTCAGGCGCGCCCGGATGAGCAGGTACGCATGGACCGAGAGCGCGAGCGCTGCGAGCACGGCGATGGACAGGACCATCCGCGCGGGGATCTCCGGGCGATCCACGCGCCCCGTGCGGAGAAGCCAGACGAACGCGTAGATCGAACCGACCGACACGGCGGCGGCGAGGATGAACCAGCCCGCGGCGGCGCCGCCGTAGCTCGCGGCGGACGTGAAGAACGCAATCACCTGGACCACGAGGAGCGCCATCGTGAGATGCGTCGGCAGCACGGCGGGATGTTCCTTGCGCCCCCGACCCTTCCTCTTCGTCTCCTCACGCTTGGGCCAGAGGGCGGGGACGGCGTAGAACACCGTGACGGCCAGCCACAGGATCCAGATCCCCACGGCTCCCCGCGCCGCGCCCTTCGAGAGCAGCAGGAACCCCATGCCGAGCGGCACGGAGAGGAGGACGATGCCGAGGAGGTTGCTCTCGAAGAGGATGACGAACAGGAGGTAGGCCGGGGCCCAGAGCAGGCAGCCGAGGTGCGTCCCGACGCCGAGCGCGAGGAGGTAGACGACGAGGTGGAGCATCCTGCGGTCCCGGGGAACGTCCCGGATCTCGGTCCACCGCATGACGAGCCAGAGCGTCAGCGTCATCGTGACGATGTTCGTCGCGTACACCTCCGACTCGAGCGAGTTCTCCCAGAAGCTGTAGGAGAAGGCCGCAAGGAGGCAGGCGGTGATCCCGGCGACGTAGGTCGGCAAGGCCTCCGCGAACGACGAGACCTTCCCCTCCCAGCGGCGGGCCATGCGGGCGATCGAGAAGTAGAGGAAGGCGATGGCCAGCGCGCCGGCGAGCACGGACTGGAAGTTCGTCGCGCGCGCGACGTTGCTGAACGGGAGGATCGAGAAGAGCCTCGAGATGAGCGTGAACACCGGGGACCCCGGGGGATGCCCGATGCCGAGGGTGTAGCCGACGGCGATGAACTCCCCGTTGTCCCAGAACGCCACGACCGGAGCGGTCGTCATCATGTAGATGGCGAGCGCGAGCGCGGCGAGGGACCAGCCGATGATCCGGTTCACTCTCTCGTGCGGGTACATCGCTTCTCCTCTAGCTTGATGTGGAGGCCTGCGACGGCGCGAGAAGCTGGCTCAGGCGCTCCCTCAGCCCTGCCGTCGAGACTCCGCTCGAGATCTGCCCGCCGACGGCGAGCGAGATCCGCCCCGTCTCCCCGGAGACCACCACGACGACGGCGTCGGTCTCCTCCGTCAGGCCGACGGCGGCCCGGTGTCTCGTGCCCAGCGTGCGGACGTAGTAGGGGTTCTGGGACAGCGGGAGCGTGCAGCGAGCGGCGACGATGTCGTTGCCGTTCACGATGACCGCCCCGTCGTGGAGAGGCCCGGGCGGAGTGAACACGGAGACCAGAAGGTCGGCCACGCACGGCGCGCTCAGAATGACGCCCGTCTGGTGGTAGTTGGTGAGCCGCGCCTCCCGCTCGAACGCGATGATGCACCCGACCATCCGCTTCGACATCGCGCCCACCGCCGACACGATGGTGTCGATGGCCTCCTCCTCCTCGAACCTGACAAGCGGCCGGAAGAGCCTGGTCTGTCCGACCTGTCCAAGGAGCCTCCGGATCTCCTCCTGGAAGACGATGACGAAGATGATGACCCAGATCCCCTTGAGCCCCGACATGAGCCAGTTTAGAGCGTTGAGCTTGAGCCAGCTCGCGACGAACCCCACCGCGAAGATGGCGAAAAGGGAGAGGAGCATGCCCATCGCCCGCCGGCCGCGGAGAAGCAGCAGCACATGGTAGATGATGAAGGCGACGATCACGATGTCCGCGACATCGGCGACGAGCTGCCAACCGGACATGGGCACGCCTCCCGTTACCGCTGCGCCCGGCTCATGCGGGCGAGGACAAGCAGGCCTCGACGATCCTGGCCGCCCTTGCGACAGGCTTCACGTCGTGAACGCGGAGGATGCGCGCGCCCTGGGCGACCGCGTAGGCGGCCGCGGCGAGCGTCCCTTCCAGCCGGTCATCCACCTGAAGGTCGAGGATCCGGCCGATGAAGCCCTTCCGCGACGGGCCCACGAGGATCGGCTTCCCCAGCGCTCTGAGCTCCGGGAGGTGGCGGAGGATCGCGAGATTGTGCGCCGTCGTCTTGCCGAACCCGATGCCGGGGTCGACGACGATCTGATCGTCCGCGACGCCCGCTGCCTTGGCGACGGCGATCGCGCCGGCGAGGAAGTGCGCGATCTGCCCCATGAGGTCGTCGTAGCTCGGGTCGTCCTGCATCGTGGCCGGCGTGCCCTGCATGTGCATGAGGACGCACGCGGCGTCGAAGCGCGCCACGACGCGCGCGACGGCCGGGTCCGCTGTGAAGGCCGTGATGTCGTTCACGATGGACGCGCCGGCCTTGAAGGCCTCCTCCGCGACCTTCGCGCGCGCCGTGTCCACGGAGATCGGCCCGTGCCACGCCTCGTGCACGCGCTCGACGACGGGCACGACGCGCTTGAGCTCCTCGCTCTCCGGAATGCCCTGGGACCCCGGGCGGGACGACTGCCCGCCGACGTCGATGATGTCGGCTCCATCCTCGGCCATCTCGAGCGCGTGGTCGAGCGCCTCGGACGGCTGAAGGAACCGGCCGCCGTCGGAGAACGAGTCGGGCGTGACGTTCAGGATGCCCATGACGTGGACCTTCTTGGCGAGGTCCATGTTGTGATGGCGCGCTCGGAGGACGAGGCGCGGCTTCGGGCTGAGCGCGGCGAGCGTGGAGACGATGCGCTCGCCGAGCTCGGGGAGCCCGAACTGCTGGTACGAGAGCTTCTGCGCGAGGGACTCGAGCTGCGCGACGGTGCCCATGAGGAGCACGTCGGTGGACTCCACCTCGTGCGTCAGGACGCCGCACGCGACGGCCGCGTCTCCGCCGATGGACAGCATCTGCTGCTTGAGAATGTGCGCCACGGGGACGCTTGCGCCGGCGACCTTGAGGACGACCGTCTGCGCCTTCGGGGCCATCGCGCGGACGCCGGCCTCGGAGACGCCGATCTTCCGCATCTCGCGCGCCGCGTCCTCCGGGGCGCTGATGAGCAGGACCCTGGGCGAGAGCACGTCGGCCATCGGCTACCTGTCCTTGAGAGGTTCGGCGGCCTCGTCGCCCGCGCCGGCGGGCGGCGCGGGAAAGGAGGCGGCCGCGTCCGGCGCCGGGGCCGGAGTCGGCGGCGTCTTGCCGAAGAGACCGTCGATCTCGGCGCCGGTCAGCGTCTCCCGCTCGAGGAGCGCCTTGGCAAGGAGGTGCAGCTTGTCGCGGTTGTCCGAGAGGAGCGTCCGCGCGCGCTCGAGGGACGAATCGATGAGCTTGCGGATCTCCTGATCGATGAGAACGGCCGTCGCTTCGCTGTAGTCCTTCACGCGTCCCATCTCCCTGCCGAGGAAGACGTGGCGCTCCTCCTTGCCGAACGTCACGGGGCCGAGCGTGTCGCTCATGCCCCAGTTGCAGACCATCCACCTCGCGACCTCCGTCGCGTGGTCGATGTCCTGCGCGGAGCCGCTCGTGATCTCGCCGATGGCGATCTCCTCGGCGGCGCGGCCGGCGAGCGCGCGGGCGAGGGCGTCGATGGCGTACTGCCGCTTGACCATCCGCCGCTCGTCCACGGGGAGCGTGTGCGTGACGCCGAGCGCGTGCCCGCGGGGGATGATGGTCACCTTGTGGATCGGGTCGGAGCCGGGGATGAGCCACGCGATGAGCGCGTGCCCGGCCTCGTGGTAGGCCGTCGTGCGGGCCTCCTCTTCGGACAGGATGACGCTCTTGCGCTCCATGCCGAGCATGATCTTGTCCTTGGCGTCATCGAAGTCCTGGGCCGCCACCGCGTCGCGGTTCCGGCGCGCCGCGAGAAGCGCGGCCTCGTTGACGAGATTGGCGAGGTCGGCGCCCGACAGGCCCGGCGTGCCGCGCGCGACGACCTCGTAGTCCACGTCCGCGGCCACCTTGACGCCGCGCGCGCTCACCTCGAGGATCTTCTTCCTTCCCTGGAGGTCCGGCTGGTCGATCACGATCTGGCGATCGAACCGGCCGGGCCGGAGGAGCGCGGGGTCGAGCACGTCGGGCCTGTTCGTGGCCGCGAGGAGGATGACCCCCTCGTTCGACTCGAACCCGTCCATCTCGACGAGAAGCTGGTTGAGCGTCTGCTCGCGCTCGTCGTGGCCGCCGCCGAGCCCCGCGCCGCGCATGCGGCCGACCGCGTCGATCTCGTCGATGAAGATGATGCACGGAGCGTTGGTCTTGCCCTGCTCGAAGAGGTCGCGCACGCGGGCGGCCCCGACGCCGACGAACATCTCGACGAAGCTCGAGCCGCTGATCGACAGGAACGGCACGTTGGCCTCTCCCGCGACGGCGCGCGCGAGAAGCGTCTTGCCGCTCCCCGGCGGCCCGACGAGGAGCGCGCCCTTCGGGATCTTGCCGCCGAGGCGCTGGAACCTGTGCGGCGCGCGGAGAAACTCGACGATCTCCTCGAGCTCCACCTTGGCCTCGGGGAGCCCGGCGACGTCGTTGAACGTCACCTTCGGCCGGTCCTCCGTCAGGAGGCGGGCACCGCTCTTCCCGAAGCTGAACGCCTTGCCCGGACCCATGCCGCCGCGCATGGAGCGCATGATGAAGATCCAGAACGCGACGATGACGATGAGCGGCAGGATCGAGAAGAGCACGCCGCCCCAGTTCGTGGAGGGTGGGCGTCCCGTGATGTCGGCCGCGGGGTTCTTCTCGCGCATGACGCGGACGAACTCAGGGTCCTCCGTCGGAAGCCAGGTCTTGAAGCGCGTGACCGTGACCTCACGGCCGCCCTGCGTCACGACGAGCGGGGTCACGAACTCGCCCTTGACCTCACGGTCGATGAGATCGGCGCTCCTGATGTTGCCCGCCTCGATCTCCGCCATGACCTGGGTGTACGAGACGTCGACCGCCTGGGGCCGGCCCTGGACGTAGAGCTGGTACGCGACGATGGCGAGGAAGAGGAGCACGATCCACGCGAGGAACGGGTTCCTCGCGCGCGGCTGCGGGGCGAGCTTCCGCGAGAGCTCGTCGCCCCGCCCTCGCTGGGAGTTCTTCCGCCCACCGCCGGGACGGCCGGCGTCCGGCGGCATCTCGCCCGGCGCCATGGTCGTCCTCCGGCCGGCATCGCTCGGTTCGCGCGTCACGGGATCTCCTCGTCGTCGAGCACGGCGATGTGGGGGAGGTTCCTGTACTTCTGGGCGAGGTCCAGTCCGTAGCCGACCACGAACTTGTTCGGGACGACGAACCCCACGTAGTCCAGCGCCAGCTCAACCTCGCGGCGGCCGTGGCGGTCCAGAAGCGTGCAGATCTTGACGCTCTTCGTGTGCCGCGTCTTGAGGTTCTCGATGATGTACTGGAGCGTGTGGCCGGTGTCCACGATGTCCTCGACGAGAAGGACGTGGCGGCCCGTCACGTCCTGCGAGAGGTCCTCGAGGATGCGGACGACGCCGGAACTCGAGGTGCCGTCGCCGTAGCTCGAGACCTCCATGAAGTCGATCTCAACCGGGAGCTCGATGGCCCTGATGAGGTCCGCGAGGAACACGACGCCGCCCTTGAGCACGTTCACGAGGATGGGCGGGTCATCGGCGTAGTCGCGGGTGATGCGCTCGCCGAGCTCGGTCACGCGGCGGCGGATCTGGTCTTCAGTGAGGAGAACCTTCCCGAGTTCCAGGGGTCGCCTCCTGTCGCCGCGCCTTGAGCGCGAGGACGGTCCCCGTCCTGTCCGTCACCGGCGCGCGGTCGGCGCGCCGCAGTCCCACCACCCAGAGGATCCCGTCCGCGTCGCAGAGGATCGGCACCAGCGGACGGAAGGAGAACGCGACCTTCTCGTCGATCAGAAGTTCCTTGACGGTCTTCGTGCCCTCGAGGCCGAAGGGCCGGAACCTGTCGCCCTCGCGCCTGGGCCGGAGGACGAGCGGCGGACGGAGGGCGTCCCAGTCGAAGAACGCCTCGGACTCGTCGGCGCTCCGGACGGCGTCCGAAAGCTGCTCCCGCGGCACGAGCGACGCCTCGATGACGAGGTCCGACCCCTCCGGGGCGGTCGAGCCGGGCACGCAGAGCGCCCGCTCCCCGAACTCCGCCTCCTGCCGTCCGCAGGCGATGACGAGCGCGCCGTGCTCGAGTCTCGCCGTGACGCCGCCCGGCAGCTCGACGGAGGCTCCCGCGCGCCCCTCACGCGCCATGCTCAGGACGCCCTCGACGTGGCGGAAGGGGAGCGGCCCGAGGTCGGGGCGGAGCGCCTCGAAGAGCCTCCGGAACACGCACCGGCGTAGGGCCTCATCGTAGTGGCCGAGAGCGGTCGAATCAAGCACAAACTGCCCTAGGCTAGCCCGTTTCACGATGCGGGGCAGCGCCTCGTCGGTGAGTCGGCCGAGGTGGGCGGCGATGTCCGTCATCGCCGTGCCGACGTTCGCGAGCGCCCGCCTCAGGTTCGGGTTGTGCCGCTCGAGGAGCGGCATCACCTCGTTCCGGATCTCGTTGCGGAGGTACTTCGAGTCGAGGTTTGTCGCGTCGGTGCGCCACGGAAGCCCGCGTTCCTCGAGGTACGCCATCACATCGGAGCGCCACACTGCGAGGAGCGGCCTGATGATCGTCCCCTCGCGCTTCGGCGGGATGCCGGCAAGGCCGTCCGGCCCGGCGCCTCGGAGGAGGCGCATGAGCACGGTCTCCGCCTGGTCGTCCGCGTTGTGGCCGGTCGCGATGCGCTGGCAGAACTCGAGCTTCGAGACCTTCACGAGGAACTGGTAGCGGAGCATCCTGGCGGCGTCCTGCGCCGACATCGGCTGCGCGAGCAGGAAGCGCGGGACGCTGACCTCGTCGCAGAAGAAGGGGATCGCGAGGCGCTCGGCGAGGTCGCGGACGAAGGCGGCGTCGGCCCGGGACTCCTCGCCCCGGAAGCCGTGCTCGAGGTGGGCGACCTTGAGCTCGAACTCCAGTTCCTCACGCAGGTCGGCGAGGACGTGGAGCATACAGACTGAGTCGGGCCCGCCCGACACCGCGGCGAGCACCGCGTCGCGCGGGGAGATCATCCCGTAGCGGCGGATGGTGGCGAGGACGGTGGTTCGGACAGACGACATGGATCCCTCCACAGGCGCAGGCGATGAGCGTAGCGGTCGCCGACCTCGTGCGTCAACGCTGGAGGCCGGACGCGCGTGCCACTCCGCTCCCATGCCGGATTCCTCTTGACAAGCTCACGGGGGGGGGGGTAGCTTGTACATGCCGATCGGCGAGAGCCGACGCCACGCGGAGCACGCCGTTGCGGTGTGAGGAGGATGCGGAGATGGAATCTCATCTCTCCCGTTCACCTGCTGTTGCGCTCGCTCGTACCAGGACTCACCATGCCACGGCTGTCATCGTGCTGTCGGCAGCTCTTCTCGCGGCGCCGCGTGCGTCGGGCGGAAAGCTGCAGGACGGCTGGATCTCACTCGACGGCATCACGACCGAGCCGATGCCGCCGACCATTGAGGTCCTGTCGTCGAGCGCGAGCGAAGTTGTCCTGCAGGTGATGATCCCAGGGTTCCTGTGCGAGACCGTGGTCGAGGACACGATGGAGTTCAGGAAGATAACGCTTCCTGGATGCTCTCACTCGCCTGACGTCGGGTACGCGTGTGTTCCCCTCGTCGGACAGCTCATCGCCATCCCGGAAGGAGGCGCGCTTGCCATCCGCGTAGAGGCGGGGGACACCGTGCACTTCGAGGATGCCGCGGTCTACCCAACGCCGGCCCTCGTGGTCGCGCACACGTCCGAGGGCTGGGAGTACCTCGTGGAGGAGTTCCGGCTGGAGCAGGCGTACTACGATAGCGGGTACTACCCACGTGAGGTCGCGCTGGTGGACGGCGAGGGGAGCCTGCGCGGCCAGGGCGTTGCGCGCCTGACGGTGTACCCCTTGCAGTTCGATGGTTCGACTTCCACCCTGATGGCGTACCCCGAGCTTGTGGTGACGATCTCGTGCTCGGGCGGGAGAGGCGGTCTGGGCGAGCCCACGGGGCCGCTGTCGAGGGTGGCAGACCTCGTCCTTGCGAACTACGAAGGCGGGTCGCAACGGGAGGGCGCTCCGGCAGACACGGGCAAGTGGCAGATCTGCGCGTCAGTGGCATGCTGTGAGAGCCTTCAGGCGGACTATCTGATGATCGTCGAGAGCACGCTGCTAGACTCCATCGGCGTGCTGGCGGGGCATCGGGCGACGTGGAACGGCTACAACGTGGCCGTCGTCTCCGATGCCACGGTGGTGGCGAACGCCGACACGTCGGCCATCTCCGACAGGGCGATCAGACGGTTCATCCGCGAGGTGTACGAGACCGCGAGCGCGGAGCACATGTCGGACGGCAGGCTCGGGTACGTTCTGCTTGTTGGCGACGCCAGGAGCGATGCACCTGACAGCCTGATCCCGGCGCATGAACAAGGCACGATCACGACGGACCATTGGTACGCGTGCGTGCATGGGGATGACGAGTACGCCGACGTGATGATCGGCAGGCTGGCAGCAAGTCATGTGTCCGAGCTGATGATCGAGTCGCGGAAGTTCAGGGACTACGAGACGAGCGCGGCCGACACGATGCAGTGGCGGACGAACGCGCTTCTGTCGTGCGGGTTTGCATGGGGAACCGGGCAGGAGTGCTACGAAGGCGACGAGGGCAAGGCAAGGAGCGTGGATGCGGTGTTCCAGGCGACTTCGATACCTGGGTACGCCATCGATGAGGTTCACGCGCATGAGCTGAATGCCGCACCCTGCAAGGACCAGCGAGAGGCCGCGCGGGTCGAGAACATGGAGGCGCTTGAGATCACTGGCTATCACCTCGTCGAGTTGTGCGCCCATGGGTGGCCCGGCGGGACCGAGGCGTTCACGTACGAGGATGCGGACACACTGGAGAACGGCAGCAGACTCGGGTTCTGGATGGTCTACTCCTGCTCGCCGGGCGCGTTTGACTGGGTGGTCGGGGAGGACGGTACAGACTGCCTCGGCGAGCGTCTGATGCACGGCAACGGGATGAACGGCGCGATCGGGTTCTTCGGCGCCACGGAGACGGTGGGGAACTCATGGAAGCACCTCGGCGTCTACATGTGGGAAGCGTTCTTCGACCGCGGGATGGCCACCCCAGGCGAGGCGATCGCCTACGCCAAGCTCAAGAACGGTTCGTGGATCGGTAGGTGGAGCGACGGCCTGAAGTACAACCTCCTCGGCGACCCCGCCATTGACCTGTTCCTCACCGACAGCCAGGGCTACGGCGACCACCCTGACTACGTGGTGACCGGCAGAGACCTGTCGGCCACGCCGGCCCTCCCCTCGTGCGGAGAGCCGACGTATCTCCGCGCGCTCGTGCACAACAGGAGCAACTGCGATCCCGACGGGCCGGTGCCGGTCCTCTTCGAGGTGTGCGAACGCGACGGGTCCGGGTGCTCACCGGTGGACGCGGTCCTCGTGACCGTGCCGGCCTGGGGCTCGTCGCTGGCACAGGTCTCCTGGGTCCCGGGCGGGGGAGACATGGGGCACCGGAGCTTCAGGGTCGTCGTTGACCCGGAGGGGCTCCATCCGGAGCTGCACGAGGGCAACAACGACGCGATGGCCGATCTGGGGGTTCTGCCGAACGCGAGCGGGTTCCCCGTGAGCCTCGGGGGTGACGGCGGGCTCTCGCCCATCGTGGCGGACGTCGACAACGACGGGCATCTCGAGATCGTGGCGGCCGCGCGCGAGCCGGGCACGGTGGCGGCTCTGTCGCACTCGGGCTTGGTCGAGTGGCCCTTCTCCGCGTCCGGCGGTCGGGCGTTGACGGGCCCGGTCGCATGCGGGGACCTGAACGGGGACGGCACGCTGGAACTGGTCGTCTGCTACGGCGACACGGTGCGCGCGTTGAGCGGCACGGGAAGCGCGCTGTGGGGCAGCCCTACAGGCCGTGGGCTCGACAGCGGTGCCGTTCTCGCCGATGTCGTGGGCGGAGACGGCGCGCTCGAGGTCCTCGTGACGCGCTCGTGGACACACCTGCACGTATTCCCGACCCACCTGCAGGCCGCGCTCGACGGGGGCGGGGGAGGCGTGTGCTGGCTCGGTCCGCAGCAGGACGGCTCCACGGCGATCGCGGGGCCGCTGGTGCACAAGACCGGCGCGGCAGGCGACCTGGATGGCGACGGGCTCTGCGATGCCGTGTCCACGCACTTCACCGACAATGACGTCATGGTTCCACACGACCACTGGGTCACGGCGCTCTCCGGGACCAGCGGGGACACGCTCTGGGCCAGGGGCCTCGGGTGCACCCTGGCCGTGCTCCCCTGCGACCCCGTGCTCGCTGACGTCTCCGCGGTGTCCGCCGGGCTGGAGGTGCTCTGCGGGGTCCAGTCGGTGCGGTGCTTCTCGGCGGGCGGGGCGAGGCTGTGGCACGCGCCGCTGTCCGGCTATCTCGGCGGCCTGGCGGTGAGCGATCTGGATGGTGACGGGGCACTTGAGGTTGTGGCCTCGACGTATGGGCTTCCCGGCGCGCCGGACGACTGCGCGGGGTGCGTGTACGTGCTGGGGACGGGCGGGGTGGTTGTGGACTCGCTCGCGCTGGAGTACGCGTCCAAGGCCGCGCCCGTCATCGCGGACCTCGACGGGGACGGCCTGCCCGAGGTCATCGTGACCTCGTCCTGCTACGAGTGGGTGTTGAGCGATACGATGCGGTGGATGTCGCACCTCGAGGCGTTCACGTTCACGCAGGCGGAGACGCTGGCACGGTTCACGGGGCTGCCAAGGCCGCTCCTGTTCCGGGGCGAGCTGACGTCATCGCCGTGCGTCGTTGACGTGGACGGCGACGGCCT
>Ga0194112_10001675_pt1 | contig 32223 bp, 26 predicted proteins | sample TA2MahC400mmetaG_FD_146191 | JGI IMG/M metagenome (GOLD analysis project Ga0194112, IMG submission 146191) | Freshwater microbial communities from Lake Tanganyika, Tanzania - TA2015016 Mahale Deep Cast 400m | ecosystem: Environmental > Aquatic > Freshwater > Lake | place: Tanzania: Lake... | reverse complement strand
GCCGTGTCGGTCTGCCAGAAGAGCGGGTTGATGTCGTCGAGCTGGCCCCGCTCGATGTCGTAGACCGCGGCCTTGGGCGGGAAGCTCTTGAGCTTGTAGTTGATGGCGACGCCGCGGCCCCACTGGGCGCCGCGATTGTAGTAGTAGGCGGCGAAGCGGCGAAGGTAGGGGGCGAAGACCGGCTGCTCGATCCACCAGTCGAACCAGACGAGCTGCGGCTGATACTTGTCCACCAGCTCGCACGTGCGGGCCAGCCAGTCGTCGAGGAACTCCTCGTTCGGCTGCATCGAGCCTGGCTGGGCGGGGCCGTAGAGGCCGGCGAAGCGGGGGTCCTGGACGTCCGAGGGGAACTTCATCCCGCCGTCGAAGAACCACCAGTGCTCGGCGCGGTGGCTCGAGAGGCCGAAGGTGAGCCACTCGTCGCGGCAGGCGCGGGCGAGGTCGCCGATGAGGTCGCGTCTCGGCCCCATCTTCGCCGCACACCAGTCCGAGAGCGAGCAGTCGTACATCGCGAAGCCGTCGTGGTGCTCGGCCACGGGGACGACGAACTTCGCCCCCGCCCTGCGGAACAGATTCGCCCAGGCCGCGGGGTCGTAGCGTTCCGCCGTCAGCATCGGAATGAAGTCCTTGTAGCCGAACCGCTCCTGCGGCCCATAGGTCTTCACGTGATGCTCGAACTCGCGGGAGCCTTGCTGGTACATGTTTCGGGGATACCACTCATTGCCGAAGGCCGGCACCGAGTAGACGCCCCAGTGGATGAAAATCCCGAACTTCCCATCCACGTACCAGTCTGGCGGCTTGAAGGCCTCCAGCGATTCCCACGTCGGCTCGAACGGCCCTTCGGCCATCTTCGGCGGCTTCCCGCCCATGTGTTGCTCCTTGGTGGTAGGGTGCCAGGTCCGTGATGCGAGGCGCCCGCGGCTTGTCTCCCTCGGGTCCACGGCTCAGCGGAGTCTCACACTGCGCAGGTTCAGAACTTGATCTTCCGGTCAATGAATCCTGCCATAGCTCTGGCTTTCATCAGATGGGGCGCGAATGCCTTCGCTTCTCCACGTTCGAGTGATAGGGAAGACAGGGCGAACCGTTCTGCAGGCGCGAGGCGAACACTGAAACCGTACTTCTTCGAGAAGTGGAAAGTGACCGTGTAGCCAGCAGCCTCTACTCGGTCACTCATGTCGGTCTCGGCATTGCGCATCTTGAGGTAGTACTTGTCAACATCCGCCAGCGCCTTGCCCACCTTCTCGGCTTCATCCGGTGACAGCCAAATGGAATCGGCCATCATGCGACCACTTCGGATGAGGACGCGAGTTGTCTCGTGTGTCTTGTTGATGATGAGTCGCGAGTCGCCGACTTCTGCGACCGTCCACTCGAAATCGAACTTCTCAACTACGAAGTCCTCTTCCTCGTGCCTTTGGCCGGCCGACGCAAGGAAGGCGGCCCACAATACAGATATCCCGAAGAAGCCTAGCCTCATGGTTGACCTCCTTCGCGAGCCTGGATCAGAGGAGTTGGGGCAGCAACTCTTGCTCCTGCGCTTCTACCCATGGTGCCACCAGGCAAGAAGCTTGGCTATGAGCAGCCATATGGCGCTGAAGAAAGTGAGCAAGATGGGCATGGGCTCTACGCTCCCGTGCTTTGACTGCTCGCACGAGCCCACTGTCCAGATCACCCCGACAATCAGGGCGATGGTAGCCAACAAGATGTGTGCCTTGAATCGCTTGGCCGTCTTCTCTATCCCCCTGATCTGGCGACCGCCCACCATGTCCGGGCTGGCAGAAAGGGGGAACCCGCACTGGGGGCAGCTCTCCGCTCTATCTGAGACCTCCCTCCCACACTCCGCGCATCTGACTAGCCCCATGGTGGTTCTCCTTACCTCCGGGCCACTGCAACCCCTTCTCGCCAAGAGTTGCTTCTCCTCTCTCCGGACGCGCTGCCGTGTCGGCCGGAGCGGGCCGCAGCCGCCTGGGATTATACCACGCGGGGCCGCCGCGTCAACCGATGCAGGCGAATCAGCGCCGCCGCGAGTTGGACTTGGGCCAGCGTCAGCCCGCGAATGCGGGCGAGCCAGTCGTAGCCCAGGGCGACCGAAGGGAGCCCTGGGTGGAGCGCCCCGCCCAAGGCAGAGCCCCCGAAGGGGGCGATTCAGGAGGGCATGAATCGCCCCTTTCAGGGGCTCATGTGTGGGTGGCCGCGGTTCCCCAGGGCTCCCTTTGGTCGCCCTGGGCTACGGCTGGGTCGCCCCCGTGGGGGGCTGACCGGGCCGGACACTGGGTGGCTACGCGCCGTCTGTGGAGTCGGCAGCTTCCGCAGGCACGAGGAGGCGGCCGTGGAGGAACCCGGGGGCCAGGTCGGCGCCGTTGTCCCACACGATGGTCTCGAGTTCGGGGTCAACGCGGAAGGCCCTGAACTTGTCGGGGTCGCGGAGCGGGGCGAACATCTCGCCGTAGAGCTCGTCGGCCAGGTCCACAAGGCCCTCCGCGCCGTCGTTGAACCGGACGCGCAGGGTGTAGTCGTGCTCGCAGTGTGCTTCCAGGACGTGGAGGATCATGGGCTACTCCAGCGGCTCGATCTGGACAGGGCCATCTTCGGTGATGTCGAGTGTCAGTCGGCTTCCGCGAAGGAGGCCCATGCCAAGGAGGGCGCCGGCCTGGATGGCGGCCACGGAGACGGGACAGGCGTAGCCGTGCCACTCCACGATTGCGCGATAGATGGCGAAGTCATCCTCGGAGCCGTCGGCAAGGGTCAAGGGCAGGTTGCCGCGGAAGGGCAGGCCCAGCCGCTCAATGGTGTCGCTCGAAAGGGCGAGGAACTCTGTGAAGCCAGTGTCAACTACGGCCTGAACCCACTCGGGCCGACCTCCGAGCGCCCGCACTTGTAGCGGAACAACCGCCTCCCTTGCCCCCGCCACCCTTCCCGTCATCATGGCCGGCCCCTCCGGGCTTGGACGCCAATCCGGCCGGCGGTTCGGTAGCCGACGCGGAGGATGCAGAACACGCTGTCGGGGTGTTTCGCCTCCGCGCGGTCCAGGGCCTCAAGGGTGGTATCACCCAGTTCGTACTCGCCCGTCTCCACTTCGAGGGCGAGGAACTTGCCCTTGTGCTGCGGTTCGAGCTTCTCGCGCAAGAAGCGGTCGTAGTATTCACGGCCTCGGCGGCCAAGCTCCCGGTGGTCCATTGTTGCGGTGGACATGTTCGTACTCCTTGTGGGGCTGACTGACGCCAAAGGCATTCTACCACGACGCAGGCGGACGTGCCAGCGCTCTACCGGCGCTCGACGAGGAGAAGCTGCTCGGTGACGTGGGTGCTGCGGTTCCGAAGGTTTCTGCTTCCCCGGAACGTGTTGTAGCGGGTCTCAATGACCTGGACATGGCCGACCTCCCCCAGCAGTTGCCGCATTGTATCAGGGCGGATGAAGCCCTCGTCATTGAAGGATAGCAGGATGAACTTGGCATCAACGGCCTGAAGAAGGTCCCTCAAGGCTGGCAGGCAGCGCGAACGGATGTTGTAGTTCGACCTTCGCCAGTCCACCGGGATGCCGGAGACATGGCTGATGTGGGTGGGCCTCTTGTAATGAACCAGCAGATTCAGCATGAAGTAGTTCGACCCGTAGGGATGTTGGTTGTACGGGGGGTCGAAGTAGGCAAGATCAAGGTCGTGGATCTCGCGCACGGCAGCATTCGCGTCTTGCTGGCACACTTCAACTTCACACTCAAAGCGGCTCAGAACGGGGACTTCCAGCCGGATCTCTCCCTTTATCCGCTTGAGCGCATCGGAGTTGCTACCGCCGAACCGGCCAATCCTGGTCTGGCGGTCCTTATAGAAACCCTTGAACACCCCTGCCGTGTTCGCGTGGACTGACGCCTCGCTGAGGAGCGGCCCAAGGACCATGTCCCGCAATTCTGGGTCCACGGACTCCAGGAGTCTCCGGTAGTTGTCAAGGCGTCGGGCGTTCCGACGGGTGTAGAACGCTCTGTCCTGACTGGTGATATGGTCGTCGTCGCGGGGCGCGTACAGCTCCTCAATGGAGCCTGGTGCGAACCCATCGCTGTCAACTCGCCGGTTCAGGTCATCGAAGATCTCGCGGAGCGCCTGCATGTCCACATCGCTGCGATTGCGGAGATAGCAGCGCGCGGCGACTGCCGCGAAGTCCTCGATGTCGTTGCTGGCAAGGTAGGTCGCGTGGGCCTTGAAGTAGCGAGATACCACGCCTGAGCCAGAGAATGCGTCGAGGACACGGAGGCGATCCTTGCCAAGCCGCCGCTTCACCAGGGTGACCACGTCGTTGATAGCGCCTGGCAACGACCGCTTGTTGCCTATGCAGGTGATCAACTGCCTGGAAAGGAACTCGGGGGCCTCGCCCACCGGGTGGTCGGTCCAGAGGGTTAACTGAGTGGCCGATGGGGCCAGGATGGCCGGTCTGTCGGTGGCTGCCACAATCTCCTCCGCACGCTCACGCCCGCTCATCAGAGGGCCAGTAGCGGAACCAAGCCAAGTCTACCCCAGGCTCATTGGCCTGTCAACAGGAGGATCGGACTCCGCAGACGGGCCTGCTGATTCTGCGGGCACCAGCAGGCGGTCGTGGAGGAACTCGGGGGCCAGGTCGGCGCCGTTGTCCCACACGATGGTCTCAAGTTCCGGGTCAACGCGGAAGGCCCTGAACCTGGCGGGGTCGCGGAGCGGGGCGAACATCTCGCCGTAGAGTCCGTCGGCCAGGTCCACCAGGCCCTCCGCACCGTTGCTGAACCTGACGCGGACGACGTAGTCATGGTCGTATTGGGCTTCGACGACGTGGAGGATCATGGCTCACTCCGGCGGCGCGACGTAGCCTGATCGCCATTGTACACTGGAAGGCTGAGCTGTGAACGTAGGGTCGCCGCAGGCCGCGCGACATGCCCTCAGCGCCCGTGGATGGCTTTGTCAAGCTCTGCCGGGGAGGGCTCACGGCCGGGGCGGGTGTTCCGCAAGAGGGCCAGGACACGACGGTGCAGGGCCTCCAGGTCCATGGTGCGCAGGCGGTCCTCGAGAAAGGCGAGGGCCTGTTCCTGGGCGACAGAGGCTGCAACGGTCGCGTTGATGTAGTTGTTGAGCGAGACTCCCTCGCGCTCGGCCAACTGCTGGGCCTTGCGCTTCAGGCCGTCACGCATGCGCAAGCCGGCACTTCGGCAGGCAACCCCGTCTTGACAATACGTGGCGGCGCAGGGGATAATAGGGGGAGAAGCAAGGGGCCGGCAGATTTCCGATTGTGGACAGGGCATGTTTGCACCCGCAATGCTGCTGCTCGTGGGGGCGAGCGCGCTCTATGCCGCGCGTGGCGTGATGGGCGTGCTCGAGTTGCTGGGACGCAGGCGTCCGGGCGCCCGGGGCTGGCTCCTCGAGGCGGGCGCGCTCGGCCTTCACCTGGCCTTCCTCGCCGAGCGAGCCATCGAGTGCCGCGGTATCCCCGCCTGTTCGCGGCTGGACTCCGTGGCGCTCTTCCTGTGGCTGACGGCGCTCACGTTCGTCGTCTGCGCGAAGCCCTACAAGATACAATCCGTCGCCCCGGTCTTCTGGCCCTGTTTCGCGGCCGGGATGGCCGCGATGTGGGCTCTGGCGGGCCGGGCGCCGGGGGAGCCGTCGGCGTTCGGGCGGCTCTGGCTGGCGTTGCACCTGGTGCCGGTCTACGTGGGCTATGCGGGCTTCGCGGTGGCCGCGGGCGCGGGGGGCGCCTACCTGGTGCAGGAGCAGTTGCTGCGGCGGAAGGGGAGCGGGGCGCTCTGGCGCCGCCTGCCCTCGCTGGAGACGCTTCAGCGGGTGGAGTGGGCGGCGTTGTCGCTGGGATACCCCCTGGTGACCGTGGGGCTCGTGGTGGGGCTTGTGTGGGCCTATCAGCGCGCCTCGCCGCTCGGGCAGGCGTGGTACGCCGACCCGAAGGTGCTGGGCGGGGTGGTGGTGTGGCTCTTCTACACGGCGGTGCTGCACCTGCGGCTCTTCCTGAGGCTCCAGGGGCGCCGCGGGGCGTTGCTGACCGTGGCGGGCTTCCTCCTCACGCTCGTGAGCTTCGGCACGGCGCACCTCTACAGCGAGCCACGAGCTTCGAGCGGCGAGCCGCGAGCCGCGAGCTCGGCTGGGCTTGCTCCGAAGCTCGGCGCTCGGCGCTCGCCGCTCGCGGCTCTATGGTCCGAGGCGCGGCCATGATAATCCAGGTCACTGGCCTGAACCACCAGACGGCGCCCGTGGGGGTGCGTGAGGCATTGGCGTTCCCCGGCTCGCGGCTGGCCGAGGCGCTGGGGGCGCTCGCCAGGACCGAGGGCGTGGCTGAGGGCGCGATCATCTCCACCTGCAACCGCGTGGAGGTCTACGCCGCCTCGGCGGAGGCCCTGGAGCAGGGCGCCGTGGCGGGCTTCCTCGCCGCATTCCACGGCGTGTGGCCTGAGACGTTCGCCCCCCACCTCTTCACCCACGAGGGGGGCGAGGCCGCGCGGCACCTGTTCAGGGTGGCCTGCGGGCTCGACAGCATGGTGGTGGGCGAGGCCCAGGTGACTGGGCAGGTGCGGGCCGCCTACGAGGCGGCCGCGGGCGCGGGCACGGCCGGGCACGTGCTCCACAGGCTCTTTCAGCAGGCACTCGCCGTGGCCAAGCGGGTGAGGACCGACACGGAGATAGGCGCGGGGCGCGCCACGGTGGGCTCCGTGGCCGTGGAGCTCGCCCAGCGCATCTTCGAGTCGCTCGCCGGCAAGACCGTGCTGGTGATCGGCGCGGGCGAGATGGGCGCGAGCGTGGTGGCCAGCCTGCGAGCCGCGGGGGCGACGGCCACGCTCGTGGCCAACCGCACGTTCGCCCGTGCCGCCGAGCTCGCGGCCACATGGGGCGGCAAGGCCGTGCCCTTCGACGCCCTCGGCGACCACCTGGCCCTGGCAGACATAGTTATCTCGTCAACCGACGCGCCCCACTACGTGCTGACTCGCGCCCGGGTGGAGGAGGCCCTGGCGCGGCGGCGCGGCCGGCCGCTCTTCATCGTGGACATCGCGGTGCCGCGCGACGTCGAGCCGTCGGTGGCCGACCTCGACGGCTGCTACGTGTACAACATAGATGACCTCGAGGCGGTTGTGGCGGAGACGCTCGCCCAGCGGCAGCAGGAGCTCGGGCGTTGCGAGGCCATCGTGGAGGCCGAGGTCGGCGAGTTCCTCGCCTGGCTCGGCCGCCTGGCGGTCACGCCGACCATCACCGAGCTCGCGGCGCGGTGGCACGAGCTGAAGCGGGTGGAGCTGGAGGCGCTCCGGCGCCGGCTGCCCGAGCTGCCGGCGGAGGCCCACGCCGAGGTGGAGCGCATGGCCGACCGCCTCGTCAACAAGCTCCTCCACCAGCCGGTCCGCGCCCTCCGCGAGGCGCCCGGCGGCGAGCACTCAGACGGCCTCCTGGGCGCCGCACTACGCCTCTTCGGGCTCCGCAGAGGCGCGCCCGAGCCGCCCCCGCGGCGGCCCGCTGAGAGATGACGGAAACCGACATGGACACAACAGAGCCAGGAACAGGAAGGCATCCCAGGTTTCGAGCCGTGTGGTTCGTCGGCGCAGCCGCCCTGGCGCTCGGGGCGGGCTACATCTACCTGTCGAGCCGGGCCTACAATGCGACGGAGGCCGCCACCGTGGCCGAGTTCGCCGTGCGCCAGCGCGTGCTCGCACAGGAGGCCGCGCGCGGCATCGAGTTCTACTTCAACACCCTCACGAAGTCCCTGCGGCCACTTGCACTCGACCCGGCGATCCAGGCCCTCGACGAGGCGGCGACCCGCCGCGACCTCAAGCTCAAGTCCGCCGAGCTCAGCCCCCTGGGCGTGTGGGACGTCGGGGTGTTCGACGCGAGCGGCAAGCTGCGCTACAGCGCCACCGACACAGCAATCGAGGGCGCCGACTTCTCCTCGCGGCGTTACTACCTGGACGCCAAGGCGGCGCGCTCGACCGACAGCCGCGTGGTCGAGTTCGTGGTCATGGAGCGCGCCGGCAGCGGGCGCAAGGGCCTCTTCGTCGGCGTGCCCATGTTCACCGGAAACATGGTCGAAGGCTCGGGCGAGCCCCCGGCCGCCTTCGTCGGCATCGTGGCCTGCGTGGCCAACCTCGACTACCTGGCCAACGAGTTCGTGGCCTCCGCCACGATGTCCGCCGGCGGCCACGCCTTCCTGCTCGACGACGCGGCCAGCATCCTCTGGTGCGTGGACCCCACGAGCGTGGGGCGGAACATCGTGAAGGACGGCGACGCCTTCCCCGAGCTCGTGGCCCTGGCGCGGCGGATGCAGGCCGGCGAGAGCGGCACCGGCGAGTTCGTCTACCACCGCCTCGACGCGGCGACGAAGCGCTACCTGCCCGACGCGACGGAGCGGAAGCTGGTGGGCTTCGCGCCCATCCGTGTGGCCGACAAGCCCTGGTCCATCGGCGTGTGGGCGCCCAAGGCCGACGCCCTGGCGCTCCTCCGCTCGGCTCGACGCGCCCACCAAACCGAGCTCGCCGTCGTCATCCTCGTCCTCCTCGCCGCCGCAGGCTCCGCCATCGTCTTGCTCTCACGCATCAACCGCGTGCTCGACCACAGGGTGCGCCACCGCACCCGCCAGATCGAAGAGTCCCAGTGCCGCCTCCGCCACACCCTCGACCAGGTGGAGGCCTCGGAGCGCGAGATGGCGGCCGCCACGAAGAAGGTCTCCGAGCTCATTGACACCGCGGCCCGCGAGCAGGTGCTCGGCACCTACTACGACAACCCCCACCTCGTGACCTGCTGGCGGGAGCGCGACTGCAAGCACTCCTGGTGCCCGGTCCACGGACGCGAGGGCGTCCGCTGCTGGCAGGTGGAGGGCACCTACTGCGACCGCGAGCGGGCCACCTCGTTCGCCGAAAAGGTCCTCAAGTGCCGCGAGTGCGTGGTCTACCGCAAGAGCTGTCCCGACCGCCTCACGGAGCTGGCCGAGGGCTTCAACAACATGATGTGCCTCCTGGCCCGCAAGGCCGAGGAGCTGCGCCACGTCCGCTACCAGGCCATCGAGCGCGAGCGCATGGCCACCATCGGCCAGATGGCCGCAGGCATCGCCCACGAGATCAGCAATCCCATGGCTTCCCTCTTCTCCCTCGTCCAGCTCCTCCGCTCCGCCCCGCTCGACGACCATGCCAAGGAGAACGTCGCCCTCATGCAGACCTGCATCGAGCGCATCGCGCGAACCGTCCGCGAGATCGTGGACTTCGGCCGCCCCGCGACCAAGGAGGAGTGGACCCTCGGCTCGGTGGAGCGCATCGTGCGCGACACCGTGAACCTCCTGCGCTACGACCGCCGGGCCAGGAGGCTCGACATCGCCGTGGAGTTCGAGCCCGGCCTCCCCAGCACCCTCATCATCGAGCACCAGCTCCAGCAGGTGTTCACCAACCTGATGGTGAACGCCTTCGACGCGATGCACGGGCAGGGGAAGCTCAGCATCCGCGGCTGGCGCGCCGACGGCGCGATAGACGTGGCGATAGCCGACACCGGCGAGGGCATGCGCCCCGAGCAGATGAGCCACATCTTCGAGCCCTTCTACACCACCAAGGCGGGCCAGAAGGGCACCGGCCTCGGCCTCGCCCTCAGCTACAGCATCATGCAGCGCCACGGCGGAACCATCAAGGTCGAGAGCCAGCTCGGCAAGGGCTCCACCTTCACCGTCTCCATTCCCATCCGCTCCCCCGCAGCCGACGACATCGAGGAGCGACGCTGAGACGTAAATGACCAATATTGGTCATTGGTCATTGATCATTGGTCATTTCGGAGTTCCCGATGCCACACGCCCGGGTCCTCGTGGTTGACGACGAGCAGCCCTTCTGCACCGTGCTCTGCGGCGTCCTGCGCCAGCGCGGGCACGAGGTCACAGGGGTCGAGCGCGCCGAGGACGCCCTCCCCGCCCTCGAGAAGCGCGCCTTCGACCTCGTGGTCTGCGACCTGCGCCTGCCCGGCATGAACGGCCTCGACTGCCTGCGCTGGACCCGCGAGCACGTGCCCGACACCCACTTCATCATGATCACGGCCTACGGCGACATCGAGACGGCGGTGGAGGCGATGCGCCTCGGCGCGCACGACTACCTCACCAAGCCCTTCCTCTTCGACGACCTGCTGCTGCGCATTGACCGCCTCATGGAGCACATGGCACTCGTCCACGACCACGCGGCCCTCCAGGACGAGCTGGACGCGCGCTACGAGCCGCGCGGCCTCGTGGGCCAGAGCGCGGCCATGAACACCGTGCGCGACCTCATCCGCCGCGTCGCACGCACCACCAGCAACGTCCTCATCGTCGGCGAGAGCGGCACCGGCAAAGAGGTTGTCGCACGCGCCATCCACCGCCTCTCCGGCCGACGCGAGCAGCGCATGGTCACGGTCAACTGCGCCGCCCTCCCCGAAACCCTCCTCGAAAGCGAGCTCTTCGGCCACACGAAGGGCGCCTTCACGGGGGCCTCGCAGAACAAGGAGGGCATGTTCGAGGCCGCCGACGGCGGCACGCTCTTCCTCGACGAAATCGGCGCCATGCCCGCCCCGCTCCAGAGCAAAATCCTCCGAGCCGTGGAGTCCAAGGAAATCGTCCCCATCGGCACCACGGTCTCGCGCAAGGCGGACGCCCGCATCCTGGCCGCCACGAGCACGGACCTCGAGGCCGAGGCCAAGGCGGGGCGCTTCCTCGACGCCCTCTTCTACCGCCTCAACGTCTTCCAGCTCCGCATGCCGCCGCTGCGCGAGCGCAAGAACGACATCCCGGGCCTCGTCCAACACTTCGTCGAGCGCCTGCGCCAGGAGCTCAAGAAGCCCGCCCTCAAGGTCAGCGACGACGCGATGGCCCTCCTCATGGCCTACGAGTGGCCCGGGAACGTCCGCGAGCTAGAGAACGCCATCGAGCGCGCCATCATCCTCACCGACGGCGACGTCATCGCCGTGGACGCCTTGCCCCTGGGCCTCCAGAGCCTCTCCCGCGGGCCGGCCGGCCGCCCGCTCGACCTCCGCAGCTTCCTGCGCCGCTGCGAGCTCGAACACATCCACGCCGTCCTCGCCCTCTCCGACCAGGACAAGGTGAGGGCCGCCAGGATGCTCGGCATCAGCCTCTCCAGCCTCTACCGCAAGCTCGAAGAGTCCGAGCCCGGCGAGCCTGATGCCCCCGCGCAGGAGGCCGAGCCCGAGCCCGCCGCCCCCGCCCCGCCCCCCTAGCAGCCCCCTGCCCCGGCCTCGCGCAGCAAGTCGCGAGGCCGGCGAGTCTACCAGACAGAAGGGCCTCTGTTCCCTGTGGTCGCTACCCCGGGTGAAGGAGAGCATGCGATGCGGAAGCTGGCGATGGCAGTCGTAGCGGTGGTGTTTGGCGCGGGCGCCCTGCTTGCGGGCGAAGGGGCGGCGCCCGAGGGCGGCCAGAAGGGCCGGCCGGGCGGCCGGCAGCGCGGGCCGGGCGGCGGGTTCCGCGGCGGCCCGATGATGGGACCCGGCGGGATGACGATGGGCCGCGCGAACCAGGAGACCGACATCTTCGACGTGGCCCGGCGCACGGCGAAGCTGGCCGACGACAAGTTGGCGGCCATCGAGGGCCTGGCCATCGAGTACGCCGTGGCCGAGCAGGAGGCCGAGGCCGAGGCACGCAAGCGGCTAAACAAGGAGTACCTGCCCAAGCTGGTCGCCCTGCTCCCCGAAGCGGAACGGCCCGGCTACGAGAAGGCAGTGGCCGCCATGACCCAGCGCGACGACGCGATCGCGGCGGCCGAGAAGGAGCTCCGCGCGGTGCTCGACAAGGTCAAGGTGGCCCAGGGTGCCGACAAGGTGAAGCCCGCCGACGACACCACGGGCGGCCCCCGCTTCTTCCAGCCGCGACGCGGCGAGGTGGCCACGCGCAAGATGGACGCCCTCCGCACCTGCTTCGTCCTGACCGACGACCAGCGCAAGCAGCTCGACACCATTGCGGACGCCAACCGCAACGCGGTGCGGGAGAAGATGCGGGGCCAGTTCGCCAACCTGCGTCCCCAGGGCGGCGGCCGCCCCGACCCCGCCCAGATGCGCCAGGCGGGCACCCTCTTCCGCCAGGCCCGCACCGAGGCCGACGAGGCGAACGCCAAGGCCGCCGTCAACCTCCTCAACGACGCGCAGAAGAAGGACTTCGCAACCGCCTGCTCCGCGATTGACGCCTACAACAAGAAGGTGGCCGACGCCGAGGCCGCCTGCCGCAAGGCAGTCACTGACGCCATTGGCGCGGAGAAGGCTGGCGCCCTGCTCGGCACCACGCCCGGCGGCGCGCCGCCCGCGCCCGGCGCGACCTTCTGAATCGTTCCTGTTGCGGAAAGTGCCGGGACGATGGGCTGCCCGCGTAGCCCGCCTCTCCGAGGCGGATTCCCGCACAGGCGGCGGGCCACCCCCCGGGGGACAGGAGGGCCATCCCCTCTCCCTTTGGGCTGGTCTTTGCCCACATCTCGAGGGCCGGCGCCGGGACCAAGCTCTCTTCTTCTTCGACCGCTCCGCTGGGACGCAAAGCGGCATCTGCGATGCCGCACTCCATACTCCTCCTGCCGCGTTTGGGGGAGGACTATGGAGTGCGGCGACGGAGTCGCCGCTTTGGATTCCCGCGGAGCGGGCAGAGGGGCGCTACCCGCGAAGTTGTGGGCAAAGATCAGCCCAAGGGGAGAGGGAGAGGAGCGCGCGGCGTAACTGAGGCTTAGTTCCAGCCGTAGGAGTGGAGGCTCTGGAGGTAGTTGACGCCGAAGTAGGTGAAGAGGGTGGCGGCGAAGCCGGCCAAGGCGAAGATGCTGTTGAGCATGGGCAGGCGCTCACTCCCCGGCCCCCGCGACCCTGCGATCAGCCGATAGTGCAGGTAGATTCCATAGACGAACCAGGTGATGAGCGACCAGGTCTCCTTGGGGTCCCAGCCCCAGTAGCGACCCCAGGCCTGCCGCGCCCAGATTGCGCCGCTGACGATGCCCACGGTGAGGAGCAGGAAGCCGAAGGCCATGGTTTGGTAGGAGAGGGCGTCCACCATCGCGCCCGCCTCGCGCTTGCGCCAGACGAGGAGCCAGAGGACCGCCATGAGGAAGGCGGCGAAGAAGGCGCCGTAGGCAATCATGCAGGTCAGCACGTGGAAGACCAGCCAGTTGCTCTGGAGCGCGGGCATGAGGGGACGGGGCGCCATGTCGAAGCGCGAGGTCGTGGCGAGTATGGCGACGACGCCGAGGCAGGCGGCCACCTCGAGGCCGGGGAAGTGGACGAAGAGGCGCGAGACGAAGTAGACGAGGCAGAGGCCCCAGGCCATCCAGGTGAGGGATTCGGGCAGGTTGGAGAAGGGCGGGTAGCCGGACTCGCGCCAGCGGACGATGATGAAGGCGGTGAGTGCGACGAAGCCTGCGACGATGGCGAGGTTGGCTAGCCAGCGCAGGGCGGTGAGCCAGCGGGGGCTTTCCTCCCTGCCGATGCGGCGGCGCGCCACGAGGATGATGGCGTGTGCCGCCGTGGGGAGGAGGGCGCCGATGAAGATTGCGTATGCGATCCGCCAGTAGGTCTCATGCATTGGCTGGTTCCTCCGTTGTCTGGAGGGCCTCGGTGGCGGGCGGGGCCTCCGTGCCCCGCGTGCTCTGCCCGTCTTCGCGGGGGACAGAGCCCCCGCCCACAGAGGTGGCCTTGCGGCGGAGGAGGGGCTGGATGTAGAAGACGAAGGCGATGCCGAGAGGCATGAGGATGAAGCCGGCGAAGACGAGGGGCACGCCGGGGTCGTTGACGACCTCGAGGGTGGAGCTGCTCAGGGTATTGGGGTCGTAGCTGGCCTGATAGAGGGTGAAGCGCCCCTCGCGGAGGGGCTCGTTGACGCGGATGACGGCCTTGCGCTTCTCGGTGCCGTCGGGGTTGAGGACGGTGACGTGGCTGGAGTAGCTCTTGACCGGCGCGGGGAGGTGCCCCAGGTAGGTGAGCTTGGGGCCGCCCTCGGTTGCGCCGTGGCCGTGGAAGGCGGCCAGTTCGGGCCGTGCATAGAGCCAGCGCACGCTCTCGCCCCTGGCGGTCCTCACCCGCACCTCGATGGCGGGATTGACTGGCTGGTCAGAGGCGGAGATGACCTTCTTCGCCTCGATGGAGTAGACGAAGTGCGGCACGTAGCGGAGGACCTCGATGGTCGTGCCGTCCGAGCCGACGGGGAGGGACTGGCCGATGAGCAGGCGCTCCTCGCGCTCCGGCTGGCCGGGTGCCGAGGCCACGAGGAGCACCTCGCGGGCACCCTCGTAGTGCTCGAGGTCGAAGTCGTCGAGGCGCAGGCTGAAGCCCAGGGGCGCGGTGCGGGCGTGGACATGTCCGTCCGGCGTGCGGCGCACTTCCACTTGGAAGGCGTCAGCCGCCTGGCCCTCCGCCATGCTGAGGGTGCCCTCGCGGCCGAAGAAGCCCTTGATGAGGGCGCCGGCCACGATGAAGAGGATGCTGAGGTGGACGACTGCGGAGCCGATGGAGCGGACCCGCCAGCGCAGGCGTGGGACCGTGCAGGCCACGGTGCTGACGACGAAGAGCGAGAGCAGGGCGAGGAACCACACGGTGTGGTAGAGGTGGCTCAGGCCGAACAGGATGACCAAGGCGCCGACCTTGGGGCCGTAGTTGGCGATGGCCTTGTGCGGGTCATAGGGCTCCTGCTTGACGAGTGTTCCGACGATGCAGGCGGCGGCGATGATGGCCATGAGGATGAGGGCGAAGCGGACGGAGCGGAGGGTGCGCCACCAGCGGGCAGGAGCCAAGCGAGCCGCGAGCGGCGAGCCACGAGCTTCGAGCTTCTCTTCAGAAGGCTCGCGGCTCGGTGCTCGTGGCTCGATGCTCTCCGCTGCCGTGCTCATTTGGCACCCCCGGATTGGGCGGCCGCGGCGGCGGCGGCGCGGACCTTCTTGAGGATGGCCTTGGCGTAGTCGAGGTTGTGGAGGGCTTTGCCGTAACGGACGAGGTTGAGGTTGTGGCGGGCGTCGTCGAGGCGTGCGAGGGCGGCCTTGCGCGCCTGCTCGTCGGGGAGGGCCTTGGCCGCGGCCTCGGCCTTCTCGAACTCGTCGCTGGCCTGCTTCACAGCGGCGTCGGCCTCCTTCTTCCAGTCGGCGAGCATGCCCTCGACGTCCTTGCCGTGGCATTCGATGCAGGACTTCTCGCCGGCCTCGTAGGTGCCCATCGGGGCGTGGCCGGGGATGCCGCCAGGGAACTGGTGGCAGGCGATGCAGTGGACCTTTGCGGCGGACATGCTGCTGGGCTGGTCTTTGACGCCGCGTGCGCCGGTGCCGCGGTAGAGCTGGGCCGTGAGGTCGTGCTTGCCCGTGTGGCAGCGGTTGCAGGTGGCGTCCATCGGCTCTGGCTCGGGGGCGCGGCCGTGGCGGATTTCGTTGTGGCAGTGGAAGCACTCCACCTTGTGGTCGGTCACGTGGTGCTTGTGCATGAACTCGTGGTCGTCGAACTTTGCGAGGCGGTCGGGCTCGCTGTGGCAGCCGATGCAGACCTGTTTGGGCACGCGGCCGTCGCCTTCCACGGAGTCGAAGTGGCACTTGTAGCAGGCCACCTTCGCGTAGTCGGCGTGCTTGTACTCGTTGCCGTTGGCGAGTTTGAGGGGTTTCTTTGGGACGTCGTGGCAGCCGGTGCAGCCGGCGACGGGCTCCTCGACGCGGCCCTTCTTGAGGTCCTTGAAGTGGCAGGTGAAGCAGACGGATTCGGTGACGGTGATATGGGAGCCCTGGACGATCTGGGAGTGACAGGTCTGGCAGCGGAGCTTCTTGCCGCGGCGCATCTCCTCGAGGTGGGGCTTGTGGTCGAAGTGCACCCCCTTGAACGTCACGCGGCCCTCGAGCAGGCGTGTGTCGTGGCAGCCGGGGCGGAGGCAGGAGGCGTCCTGGACCTCCGCCCGCGCCTGGGTGGAGTAGGTGCCCGTGATGTAGGAGACGAGCATGGAGGCGGCGCGGAACTTGGAGGAAATGGCGTTGGTGAAGCCGGGCGGGAAGTGGCACTCGATGCATTCCACGCCCTTCTGGCCGTGGGTGGATGCCTTCCACGACTCGTAGTGGGGCTTCATGATGTGGCAGGTCTTGCAGAACCAGGCCTTGGTGCTGACCCAGAGGAAAGAGCCGCTGCCGACGACCACGACGAGGAGCGTGAGGAGCACCCAGCCGCGGCGCCGAAGCCGGATGGGGATGCGCCGCCCCTTGACGACCTCGACGCCGAACCAGGATAGCACTTTACTGGCCATCGGCGGCTCTCATTCGTCCCCTTCGCCGCCCTTCGGCCTGGGGTGCGCGAGCTTCGTCCTGAGTTGCTCGTAGTCGAACCCCACCTTCTTCCCGTCCTTTGTAGTGTAGCGGTCGGCTTTCCAGGAGGGGGCGGTGTCGTTGTGGCAGCCGAGACAGGTCTTCTCGTCGCCGATGACCAGGCCGAGCGAGAGGGCCTTCGCCTTGTCCTTCATCGTCTCCTTGTCCTTGTAGCCATCGCCGGCGCCGTGGCAGGACTCGCACTGGACGCCGTCCTCGACCGAGAAGCCCTCGGCGCGCCACTCGGCGGCCACGTCGTACGCGGTCGCGTGGCACTTCAGGCACTTCGGGCTCTTCTCCGGCGCGTCAATCCCCAGCTTCTTCGCCGTCTCCTTCGCCGCATCGGTCAGAAGCGTCTTGTACGCCTCGGCGTGCTTGGACTTCTCCCACAGGCCGAGCTGGTTGCCCTGCTTCGCCGTCTTGTGGCACAGCTTCGCGCACTTGCCCACCCCGATGTACTTGTGCTTCGGCGCCTCCGCCTCGGCCGCGATCACCAGGAGCGTCGCCCCGCACAACCCAGCGGTCAACACCGCCACCCGACCTGCACTCAGTCTCATCCGTTCAGTCTCCTTTACACATTGGAGTTCCCGCACGTATCGCGAGCACACCACAGCGTGCCAGGATTTGCAAGCGGCGTGCCAAGCGGCTTCCAGATCCGCGCGAAAAGTCGGAACACGGGGATGGGCTTCGCATCCGGCACGCAGAGCGCCGCTGACCGACGACCGGGCGGGGTCGGCCTTGCTTCCCAATCCTGGGAAGCTTCGCCTCAACGGCTGCCACTGGCGCGAACCGTGGCGGAGGCAGGGTCGGGCCGTCGCGCTCGGCCTGCCGAAGGGCGGCGGCACGCAGTTTGCTCGCCTCAAGGCCGTTGCTCCCTGATCCCACTCGCAGGCGGGGCCGGACGATGGTCGGGTTCACCAGACTCTTGTGCGGAACCGCGACGGTGGCGGAGGCGATGCGCCAGGAGGCTGCGGGCCGGGTGGAGCCGGGGCTCCTGAGGTTCTCGACCGCCTCGCCGCCGCTGGTCGTCTGGAGCATCACCCACCGCTGCAACCTGCGCTGCCCCCACTGCTACCTGGACGCCCCCGCGCGCGGCCATCAGGAGGAGTTGACCTCCGAGGAGGCCCTTGCGCTGGTGAATGACCTGGCGGCGCTCCGCGTGCCGGCGGTCATCTTCTCGGGGGGCGAGCCGCTGCTGCGCAAGGACGTCCTCGGCCTCGCGCGCTACGCGACCGAGAAGGGCATCCGCCCGGTCCTCTCCACCAACGGCACCCTCATCACGCACGAGCTCGCCGCGCGCATCAGGGCGGCGGGGGTCCAGTACGTGGGCGTGAGCCTCGACGGCCTGGAGGCTACCCACGACCGCTTCCGCGCCAAGCCGGGCGCGTTCCGCGACGCCGTGGCCGGCATCGAGGCGTGTAGCGCGGCCGGCGTGAAGGCCGGCATCCGCTTCACCCTCAACGCCGAAAACCTGGCCGACCTGTCCGGCGTGCTCGATCTGGCCGAAGGGCTTCGCGTGCCGCGCTTCTGCCTCTACCACCTCGTGTACGCGGGGAGCGGCGCCCGCCTGAAGGACCACGACGTCACGCCCGCGCAGCGGCGCCTGGCGATGGACCTCCTCATCGGCCGCGTGCTCGCCTGGGCGCGGCGAAGGGTGCCCATCGAGGTCCTCACCACGTGCCAGCACGCCGACGGCGCATTCCTCCAGGCCTACCTGGCCGAGCGTGCGCCCGAGCCGACCGAGGGACGCGCGGCTGAGGCGCGCCGCCTCCTCCAGCGCCACGGCGGCTGCTCGGCCGGCTGCAAGGTGGCCAACGTGGACCCGCTCGGGAGCGTCCACGCCTGCCGCTTCTGGCGCCACGCGGCCCTGGGCAACGTGCGCGAGCGGAAGTTCGCCGACATCTGGCGCGACCCCGCCAACCCGCTCCTCTGCCAGCTTCGCGGCAAGCTCGACCACCTCAAGGGCAAGTGCGCCACCTGCGCCCACAAGGCCATCTGCGGCGGCTGCCGCCTCCGTGCCGAAGCCGTCTACGGCGACCCCTGGGCCGAAGACCCCGCCTGCTACCTCACGGAGCACGAGCGGGGGCAACCGTGGGTTCCGGAGTGCAATCCGGGCTCCGAAGCCCGGGCGCACCACGGTTCCAGCCTCTGCGAAATGGGCTGCTGATCCTTGCCGTTGCCGGGAAGAGCGAGGGGGAGCCCGGAAGCGTGGTGCGTGACACCTGATGCGTGGGAAGGCAGCCGCGAGCTTCGAGCCACGAGCCGCGAGCCGCGAGCCTCGGGCCGGGCAACCACACGTGGTTGCCGGAGGCTCGCGGCTCTCTGGCCGCCGCTCGCGTGTCGGCAAACGCCCGGCACGAAATGTGCTTGCGAACGCGCATGTGAGGCAGTCCGGGAATGCCTTTCATAGGGGCCGTGTAGGGCCGTGAGGAACAGACTGGCCGCGTTCCCAGCCGAGGCGCTCCAGCACCTCGGGCTGTTGATCGCCTTCATCCTCCTGCTGGCCGCAAGCGGGTTTGCCACGGCGCAACCCGCGCTCGCCGCCGTCCTCGTCCTCGTCTTCTCCTGCTTCTACCTTGCGGCGTCGGTGGCCACGGCGCGGTCGCACTTCCTCTACCCCACCATGCTCCTGGGCGCGGCGTCGTACTTCCTCGTGTGTCACGCCTTCGGCGCGCCGGGCGAGGCATTCCCGCTCCTCTCCGTGCCGCTGGTGGTGGCGCTGTGGCTCGTGGCGCGCCGCCTCTCGCGCCGCCTGCCCGCCGAGCGGGCCTCGTTCCCCGCGGCGGTCCTCCGGGCCATGCACATCACCGTGGCCGTCTTCACGGCCTGGGCGCTGGTCCAGGTGCCCCGGCTCATGGCGGGCGAGGGACTCGCCCGCTTCGTGGCGGGCGCGACGCTTCTCGGCTACGCGGCGCTCTACCTCACCCACACGTTTCTCGTGGGCGGGACCCTCTACATCTATGTATCCTGCGCGTTCCTGCTGCTCGGGAGCATGATGGCGGTTTCTGCGGCGGCATCGTCGGCCTTCGCCTGGCTGCCCGCCGTGGCGTCGGCGGGAGCGATGCTCTACCTGGGCGCCCTCGCGCGGGCTCCTCATTCCGGATTGAAACCCGAAATCCGAAATCCGAAATCCGAAATGCGCTTCGGGGCCTTCCCTATCTGCGCGGCAACGGCCCTGTTCATCTCCCTCCTCTTCGCGGTCTCCCGCTGGGCCTTCTTCCTCTTCGGCCTCGCACTCGCCTCGCTCGTGCTGTGGCTGGGCTACAGGTGGCTGAGCGACGCGGTGGGCGACGTGCGGCGCGCGACGCTGGCCGACCGCGCCCTTGCGAAGTGGCTCTTCCTGGGCTCGATGGCGCTCGCCGTCCCGCTGGTGCCGCCCGTGTTCGTGGCCCCGGCGTCGGGGGAGGTGCCTCTGGCCGCCCTCGCGTTCGGCCTGATCTTCACCTGGATCGCCTACGAGCGCCGGCGCGAGGCGCCCGCGGTCCGAAACCTCTATGTTCTTCCTGCGCTCTTCTTCCTTTCTGCTGGCTTGCTCGGCGCCGGCCGGCTGCTGCCCGTCCAGGCGCGGACCGCCTGGCTCTTCGCTGCCCCGTTTCTCCTTTTCGCCGCCATCTCCGCCCTCGCGTGGGCTCTGAGATCAGCAATCAGAGATCAGAAATCAGAAATCGGGAATCCTGCTGCCCTGCGTGCCCTGGCCGAGGGCGCGGCGTTCCCCGCGCTATTCGCGTGGCTTGTGCCGCTGCTGTCGGGCGTGCCGGCGGCGGCACTCGTCGGCGCGTTGGCGGGAGCCGTGTTTGCGGCAGCGAACGGGCTGCGCCGCGAGGCGCGCTGGTTCCTCTATGCCCTTGGCCCCTGCCTCGCCGGGGCGCTAGTCACCGCGTCCCTCATGTTCCCCGTCGGCGGGTTTCCCCCCTGGTTCATCTGCTGGCTCGGCGCACTGATAGCCGCTATGGCGCATTGCGGATTGCGGATTGCGGATTGCGGATTGAAATCTGAAATCCGAAATCCGGAATCCGAAATCCGAAATGGAGCGGCCTGCCTCTCTTGGCTCACTCTTTCCGTTGCCGCGGTGGTCCTTGCGGGCTCATCGGGCGCGCGGCCCGCCTTGTGCGCTTTGACGGCCACGGGCGTCGTGGCCCTGGTGCTTGCCGGCTGGCGCGCCAGCGCAGGCGAACGCGACGTGTTCCGCTCGCTCGTCTCCGTGGGGGCCTGGGTGGCGGTGGTTGGAACGGTTGCGTGGAGCCCGTTCAGCCACTTCGGAGCCGCGGGTGCCGGAGCGTCCGTGCTTGCGCTGGCGGCGGCCGGCTCGGTGGCCTGGGCGCTGAGCCGCCAGGCGCGCCGCGCGCGCCTCGCGGCGGCGCTCTTCTCGCTGGGCGCGCTGCTGGCCATCTTCGGCCTGACCGCGCGGCTCGACGCCCGGGTGGCCGCCGGAGCGGGGGTCGCGGCCGTGCTCTTCGCTCTGGCGATTGCCGCGCGGCACGCCCTTCCAGCCGAGGCCCACGCCTGGGCGACGGTGGGCCACCTGACGGGCATCGCCGTGGCGGCGGCAGCGCTGGCTCGGGCCTGGCCCGGCAACGGGTCAACCGCGGCGCTGAGCTGCCTGTGCTTCGTCGCGCTCTACGCCCTCAAGGCGCGCCTCCAGCCCTCCACCGGCGTCCGCGTGGGGCTCGCGTGCTGGGCCACGCTCGCGGCGCTCCTCGGCGCGGCGGCATGGGCCGGCACGCCGTACCGCCTCCAGGCCTACGTTGTGGCGGCTCTCGCACTCGTCTGGCTCGGCCTGGGCTATGGGGTCCAGAAGTCCCGCCTGGCCGCCTGGGCGCCCGCGCTCTACACCGCCGCCGCGCTACTCGCCTCCTTCTGCGGACTCGTCACCGTCTTCTCGCCCGTCGCCAACGGCTCCTGGCACGTCTTCCTTGTCTGCGGCATCGTGTTCGCCGCACTCTTCCTCATCCTGCGCCAGGACGTCTTCGCGTTCCTCCTCACCCTGTCGTTCGCCCTTCTGACCTACGACTGGGTGAAGGCGAGCACGACGCGATTCACGCAGGACGTGCTCTTCTACCTGGTGATTGGGGCGTGCGTGCTCGGGGCGCTCTACCTGCTCCCCTATGCGAAGCGGCTGGTGGACCGCATCGGTACTCTGCCGATGATCTCGATCTTCACCTGGCGCGGCGCGGCGCTCGTGGCCGTCCCCGTGTTCGGCATGGGCACGCTCGTCCTCGGCGCATACTCGGTCAAGCTCACCGAGCACCCCAAGTTCTGCATCTCCTGCCACTACATGGGCGACTACTACGAGAGCTGGCAGCACTCCTCGCACCGGGACGTGGCCTGCGTGCAATGCCACTACGAGCCGGGCGTGGGGGCGGAGCTGGAGGGCAAGATGGCCGGCATGATCCAGCTCGTCAAGTACATCTCGCACGCCTACGACAACAAGCCCCACGCGATGATCAGCAACGCCTCGTGCATGCGCTCCGGCTGCCACGCGGACATGGACCATAACAAGAAGACGGTGCTCTTTCACGGCAAGGTGAAGTTCAGCCACGAGCGCCACCTCAGCGGCCACCCGCGCGGCAAGGAGCTCAACTGCGTGAGCTGCCACGGCCAGATGGTCGAGGGCCAGCACATCAGCGTGGCCGAGACGACGTGTCTCACCTGCCACTTCTACGGCCGCGGGAGCAAGCCGGTTGCCGCCGGCGAGTGCCAGACCTGTCACGTCCTGCCCGAGAAGCCCGTGAAGTTCATGGGCCAGGCCTTCAGCCACAAGGACTTCCTCAAGGGCAAGAAGGACGCCCGCTGCGAGCACTGCCACAGCCAGATCACCCAGGGCGACGGCGCCGTGTCGTCCACCCGCTGCCAGAGCTGCCATCTGAAGCGGACGCCCGAGGTCAAGGACCAGGAGCAGTTCCACCTCGTCCACGTCTCGAAGGGGCACTTCGACTGCCTCCAGTGCCACGACGAAATCCGCCACGGCGACGGGATGAAGCCGCACCAACTGATGGCCTCGGCCAAGTGCGCAACCTGCCACAACGGCACCCGCCACTCGGTTCAGGAACAGGTCTACGCAGGCAAGGCCGTCGCCGACCTGCCCGCCGAGCCCGACGCGATGTTCAAGGCCGGCGTGGCCTGCGACGGCTGCCACATCGAGGCCAAACAGGTCGCCGTCGGAACCGCCAGCTTCACCACCCGCACCGCCAGCGCCCGCCAGTGCGCCGGCTGCCACGGGGACAAGGACTACGGCGACATGCTGGCCGACTGGCAGAAGGAGACGCGGGGGCGGGTGAAGGCCCTCGAGGAGCGGCTGGTGGCACTGGCTTCCAGCCAGTGGCTCACGGGCAAGGTGCCCGTGCCACCGGACAAGCAGGGCGCCGCCGACGAAGCAGCCAAGCTCCTCGCCGCCGCAAAGGGGCGTGTCTCATGCGTCGTCACCGACGGCAGCTACGGCGCGCACAACTACGCCTACATCTCCACCCTCCTCACCCGCGCCGAGGCCGAGGCCAAGAAGGCAACTGCCCTCCTGCCCCGAGCCGAGGCCACGAAGGAGGCTAGGCCGTGACGTCTGGCGCCCCTATGTCCCTGCGGTCCCTGCGGTCCCTGCGGTCCCTGCGGTCCCTGTGGTCCCTGTGGTCCCTGTGCTACAAACATCCAGAATCGTGTTTTTCGGAAAGATTTTTCCTCCGCGTTTGGTTGCGGCTTGCCGCGATGGGGTCCCTGTGCGCACGACGCGTGACGCGTGACGCGTGACCAGGAAAAGAGGCCGCTCGTGAAGTGGGATCTGACAGAGAAGGCTCTGAGCTCGGATTTCCGCCACGCGGTCGAGGCCGCAAGCGGCCAGGGCCTCAGCACCTGCTACCAGTGCGGCAAGTGCTCCGGCGGATGCCCCGTCTTCCCAGACCTCGACCTCTCGCCGAACCGCGTCCTCCGCCTCGTTCAACTGGGCCTCGAAGACGAGGCGCTCCACAACGAAACCGTCTGGTGCTGCGTCGCCTGCGGCACGTGCAACACCCGGTGCCCGATGAACGTGGATATCGTGCGGGTGATGGACACGCTTCGGGCGATGGCCCAGCGGCGCGGCATCGAGCCGCCCGCCTCCGCCGCACGCGTGTGGGCATTCTACCGCAGCTTCCTCGACTGCGTCGAGGAGTTCGGCCGCCTCGGCGAGATCGCCCTCATGGGCAGCTACAACATCAACTCAGGCCGCCTCTTCACCAACATGGCCAAGGCACCCTGGTTCTTCCTCAAGGGCAAGGTCGCCTTGTCGCCGCACAAGATCAAGAGGATTGACAGGCTTCAGCGCGTCTTCCGGCGCGTCGCTGAGGCCGAAGCAAGGGGCGAGGGACGAGGGGCGAGGGGGGAGGGGGGAAGGCATTGATGAGCACAAACGGGTTTGCACGCGACGATGGCTTTGGGCACCCGGCACGCGGCACGCGGCACGTTGCCTACTTCCCTGGGTGTTCTCTCCTCTCCAGCGCGGTGGAGTACGACCGCTCGGCGCGCGCCCTTCTGGGAGCGCTGGGCGTCGAACTGGAGGATGTCGAAGATTGGGTCTGCTGCGGCGCCACGCCGGCCCACGCCACGAGCCACCTGCTCTCGCTCGCGCTGCCCGGCATCTCGCTGGCCGCGGCCGAACGCCAGGGGCTCGACGTCCTGACCTGTTGCTCGGCCTGCTACAGCCGACTCAAGACCGCCAACCACGAGCTTCAGAGCGATCCGAAGCTGCTCGCCAAGGTGAATGAGATCATCGAGGAGAACTACCAGGGGAAGTGCCGTGTGCTCCACCTGGCCGAACTCCTGGCGAGCGAGATCGGCGTCGAGGCCATCCGCGCCCGCGTCACCCGCCCCCTCGCCGGCCTCAAGGTCGCCGCCTACTACGGCTGCCTCCTCACCCGCTTCCCAGAGGGGCTGCGGATTGACAAGCTCGAATACCCAACCCTCCTCGACGACCTGTTGGCCGCCACGGGCGCCGAGCCCGTGGACTGGCCGCTCAAGACCGAGTGCTGCGGCGCATCGCTCACGCTGGCCCGTCAGGACACCGTCATCCGCCTCAGCGGCCAGCTCCTCCAGGTCGCAAAGGAGTCCGGGGCCGACGTCGTAGCCGTCGCCTGCCCCCTCTGCCAGGCGAACATGGACATGTATCAGTCCGACGCCGAGGGCCTGCTCGGCCAGCAGCTCGGCCTGCCCGTCCTCTACTTCACCCAGCTCATGGCCCTCGCGATGGGGCTGGGACCCGAAGTGCTGTGCCTGGACAAACAGATTGTGGACCCCATGCCCCTCCTGGTTGAGAAGGGGTTGGTTGAGACAGGAGTTTATCTGTAGGACGATGCGTCGGACGCGTGACCCGTGACGCGTGATGCGTGACAAGAAAAACCCTCACTGTTCTGGTCTTGTCACGCGTCACGAGTCACGCGTCCGGCGCGGCCCCGGGCAATCGGCATGAACCTTGCGACGACCCAACCCGTCGGAGTGTGAGCAGTGGCTCGTGTGGGTGTCTTCATCTGCTGGTGCGGCGCGAACATCGCGGAGACGGTGGACTCCGGCGCGGTGGCCCGCTACGCCGGCACCCTGCCCGGCGTGGTGGTCGCGCGCGACTACAAGTATATGTGCTCCGACCCCGGCCAGCGGCTGATCACGGACGCCATCAAGGAGCACCGCCTGTCGGGCGTCGTCGTGGCGTCGTGCTCGCCCCGGATGCACGAGACCACCTTCCGCCGCACCGTGGCCGGCGTGGGCCTCAACCCCTACATGCTCGAGATGGCCAACATCCGCGAGCACTGCTCGTGGGTCCACCACGACCGCCGCGAGGCCACGGAGAAGGCCAAGGACCTCGTTCGCCTGATGGTCATGAAGGTGCGGCGCAACGTGCCTCTCGCCGAAATCGAGGTCCCCGTCACCCAGCGCGTCATGGTCATCGGAGCCGGCATCGCCGGCATCCAAGCGGCCCTTGACGTGGCGCAGGCCGGCTACGAGGTGGTCCTCGTCGAGCGCAAGCCCAGCATCGGCGGACACATGTCCATGCTCGACGAGACCTTCCCCACGCTCGACTGCTCCCAGTGCATCCTCACCCCACGCATGGTCGAGATAATGCAGAGCCAGAAGGTCAAGCTCCTCACCTACTCCGAGATCGAGGAGGTTGACGGCTACGTGGGCAACTTCGAGGTCAAGGTGCGCCAAAAGGCCCGCAGCGTGGACATGAAGAAGTGCACGGGCTGCGGGGACTGCTGGAACAACTGCCTCTCGCGCAACCGCATCCGCATCCCCGCGCCGCGCTCCGTCGCCGCACAGACCCCGCCCGACGTGGCGGCGAGGGTGGACGCCATCCTCGAAAAATACTCCGACCGCGCGGGAATGGCCATCGGCATGCTCCAGGACGTCCAGGAGGCCTTCAGCTACCTCCGCCAGGACGCCTTGATGTACATGGCCGAGAAGTCTGGGGTGCCGCTGAGCCGGCTCTACGCCGTGGCGCGCTTCTACCACGCCTTCAGCCTCAAGCCGCGCGGCCGCCACATCATCCGCGTGTGCCTGGGCACCGCCTGCCACCTGCGCGGCGGCGCCCACATCGCCGACACGATCACCCGCGAGCTCGGCATCGCCAGCGGCGAGACCACCAAGGATATGCTCTTCACCTTCGAGCGCGTGAACTGCCTCGGGGCCTGCGCACTCGCGCCCGTCGTCACCGTGAACGGCAAGTACCACGGCCAGATGACCGTGGGGAAGATGACCGACCTGATCGGGAAGCTGGCCGCCCAGCCGCAGCCGGCGAATGAACTGGCGGCAGCGGCCGGATAGGAAGATGCCCGTCCCGCGTCCCTCGTGCCGCGTGCCAAGAGCAGGCCAGGCTGATTCTTCTCTTCGGCACGCGGGACGCGGCACGCGGGACGCGACCTGTAACGAGGAACCTATGGCAGTGGCCACACGACTTGCTTCCCCCACAGACCTCGCCTCCTTGCGCGAGCGCCTGGCCGCGCGCCGCGGGGAGAAGGCGCTCTCAGTCGCCATCTGCGGCGGCACCGGCTGCCGCGCGAACGGCGCGATGGAGCTCTTCGAGGAGTTCCGCCGACAGCTCGAAGGCAACGGCGAGGCCGAGGTCCACCTCCGCGCCACGGGCTGCCACGGCTTCTGCGAGAAAGGCCCCCTCGTCGTCATCCATCCCACCGGCCTCTTCTACCACGGCGTGAAGCCGGCCGACGTGGCCGAGGTCATTGACAAGACTCTCCACAAGGGCGAAACCGTCGAGCGGCTCCTCTACCGCGACCCGGTCTCCAAGCAGAAGTGCCGCTGCGAGCACGACGTCCCCTTCTACGCCAAGCAGCAGCGCATCGTCTTCCGCCACAACGGCCTCATTGACCCCGCCGAGATCGAGGACTACGTGGCCGTGGGCGGCTACGCGGCTCTCGCCAAGGCCCTGACCACGATGGCGCCCGAGGCCATCGTGGACGAGGTGACGAGGGCCGGCCTCCGCGGCCGCGGCGGCGGAGGCTTCCCCACGGGAAAGAAGTGGGCCATCTGCCGCGCCCAGCCCGGCGACGAGAAGTACATCATCTGCAACGGCGACGAGGGCGACCCCGGGGCCTTCATGGACCGCAGCATCATGGAGGGCGACCCGCACGCCGTGCTCGAGGGGATGGCCATCGGCGCGTTCGCCATCGGCTCGCACCAGGGCTACATCTACGTCCGAGCCGAATACCCCCTCGCCGTCACCAACCTCACCACCGCCATCCAGCAGGCCCATGAGCTCGGGCTTCTCGGCGACAACATCCTCGGCTCGGGGTTCAGCTTCAGCGTGGCTATCGTGCGCGGAGCCGGCGCATTCGTGTGCGGCGAAGAGACCGCCATGATCGCCAGCATCCAGGGCGACATCGGCAGCCCCCGACAGCGCCCGCCTTACCCGGCCCAGTCGGGGCTGTGGGGGCTGCCCACTAACATCAACAACGTCGAAACCTGGGCAAACGTCCCCGTCATCATCGAGCGCGGCGCACCTTGGTTCGCCGCCACCGGCACCGAGAAGTCCAAGGGCACCAAGGTCTTCTCACTCGTCGGAAAGGTCAAGAACACCGGCCTCGTCGAAGTCCCCATGGGCTTCACCCTCCGCCAGATCGTCTTCGACATCGGCGGAGGAATCCTCAAGAACCGCGGCCTAAAGGCCGTCCAGACCGGCGGACCCTCCGGCGGCTGCATCCCCGAGGCGCTGGTGGACCTGCCGGTGGACTACGAGCGCCTGACCGAGGCGGGGGCCATGATGGGCTCCGGCGGCCTCATCGTCATGGACGAGCGCACCTGCATGGTGGACGTCGCCCGCTACTTCCTGAGCTTCCTGGTGGACGAATCGTGCGGGAAGTGCACCCCCTGCCGCGAGGGAGTCCACCACATGCACCGCATCCTCACCCGCATCACGGAGGGGAACGGGCGCGAGGGCGACGTCGAGCTCCTCGAGCAGCTCGCGGGCTACGTGAAGGGCTCGTCGCTGTGCATGCTCGGCGGCACGGCGCCGAATCCAGTGCTCTCCACGCTCCGCTACTTCCGGGACGAGTACGAGGCCCACATCCGCCAGAAGGTCTGCCCGGCCGGCGTGTGCAAGCGGCTGACCGAGTTCCGCATTGACGCCTCGGCCTGCCGCGGCTGCACCAAGTGCGCCACGGCCTGCCCCTCCGGCGCAATCAAGGGCGAGAAGAAGCAGCCCCACACCCTCGATGCCGCCGCGTGCGTGAAGTGCGGAGTCTGCTACGAGGAATGCCCGTTCGACGCCGTCGTCGTGGAGTGAGAAGAGGACCGAGAGATGATCGCGTTGACGATAGATGGCCGGAAGACCGAGGTCGCCGAGGGCCAGACGCTGCTCGAGGCGGCGAAGACGCTCGGGATCGAGATACCGACGCTGTGCCACCACAAGGCGGTGCCGCCCGCGGGCGCCTGCCGAGTCTGCGTGGTCGAGGTCACGGGCGGCGGGAGGCCGGGGCTCGTCCCCGCCTGCGCCTATCCCGCCCAGAACGGCCTCGTCATCGCCACAGACTCCCAGGCGGTGCAGAAGTCGCGCCGGATGACCCTCGCCCTCCTTCTCGCCCGCTGCCCCGAGGCCGAGGTGCTCCACGACCTCGCCAGGCGCTACGGCGTTGAACCGATCGCCGCCCAACTCGCCACCTCCGTAGCCCAACCCCCAACACCTGACACCCAACACCACGGCTCCGCCGCGGCCAAGTGTATCTTGTGCGGGTTGTGCGTCCGCGTGTGCCAGGAGGTCATCGGGCCGGAGGCGACCTGCTTCGCCGGGCGCGGGCCGCACCGCGAGGTCTCGACCCCCTACAAGATGCTCTCGGACGTCTGCATCGGCTGCGGCGCCTGCGCCTTCCTCTGCCCCACCGGGGCGATTGACCCCGCCGACTTCTGCTCCCACGCCCTCGAGAAAATCCCCAACGAGTTCAACTGCGGCTTCGACTTCCGAACCCCCGTCCACATCCCCTTCCCTCAGGCCGTGCCCAACAAGCCGCTGATTGACCGGGAGAACTGCATCCACTACAAGACGGGCCGCTGCGGCGCCTGCGCCAAGGTCTGCCCCGCGGGCGCCATCAACTACGACATGGCCGACGAACTCGTCGAGGAGAAAGTCGGCGCAATCATCGTCGCCACGGGCTACGAGATCGCCGACCCTACCGTCTACGAAGAATATGGCTACGGCCGCTACCCCGACGTTGTGACGAGCCTGGAGTTCGAGCGGATGGTGAGCGCGAGCGGCCCGACCGAGGGCGAGCTGCGCCGACCATCCACCGGCAAGCCGCCCAAGTCCGTCGTCTTCCTCCAGTGCATCGGCTCGCGCGAGGAGCAGGGCACGGGCAAGGAATACTGCTCGAAAATCTGCTGCATGTACACCGCCAAGCACGCTATCCTCTACAAGCACAAGGTCCACGATGGCCAGGCGTTCATCTTCTACATGGACATCCGCTCGGCGGGAAAGAACTACGAGGAGTTCGTCCGCCGCGTGGTGAAGGAGGACGTTGCGACGTATCTGCGGGGCCGCGTCTCGAAGGTCTATCCCCGCAATGGCAAGCTCATCGTCCGCGGCGCCGACACGCTCAGCGGGGGGCAGGTGGAGATTGCGGCGGAGATGGTGGTGCTCGCCGCCGCCCTTCAGCCCTCATCGGGCGTCCGCGAGCTGGCCCAGAAGCTCCGCATCGGCTACGACCAGAACGGCTTCCTCTCCGAGGCCCACCCGAAGCTCCGCCCGGTCGAGACGAACACGGCCGGCGTCTTCCTGGCCGGCTGCGCCCACAGCCCGAAGGACATCCCGGAGACCGTCGCCCAGGCCTCCGCGGCCGCGGCCAAGGCCCTCGGCCTCATCACCCACGACCGCCTCACCCGCGAGCCAACCATCGGCGTCGTCAACGAGCAGTCCTGCAACGGCTGCTTCGAGTGCCAGCCCGTGTGCGCCTACGGCGCCATCGAGCCGAAGGAAATCCGCGACCGCAAGGGGACGCTTCTCCAGGTCGTCGCCGCCATCAACAAGGGCCTCTGCCAGGGCTGCGGCGCCTGCGCCGTCACCTGCCGCTCGAAGTCCATCGAGGTCCAGGGCTTCCGCGACGACCAGCTCTTCGCCGAAATCAACGCCATCACCAGGTGAACCGCCATGTCCAGCATCGCCCACTCGTCCGACACGTCCCACGGGTCCCACGCGCCGCAGGACTGGCAGCCGAACATCGTGGCCTTCCTGTGCAATTGGTGTTCTTACGCTGGCGCCGATCTGGCGGGGATGAGCCGCTTCGAGTACCCCGCAAACGTCCGCATCATCCGCGTGCCCTGCTCGGGGCGCGTGGACCCGCTCTTCGTGCTGAAGAGCTTCGAGCGCGGGGCCGACATGGTGCTCGTGTCGGGCTGCCATCCTGGCGACTGCCACTACACTAGCGGGAACTACCACGCCCGCCGCAAGCTCACGGCCTTCCGCGAGCTCCTCTGCTTCCTCGGCATTGACCCAAGGCGCTTCAAGATGTCCTGGGTCTCCGCCGCCGAGGGCGGCAAGTGGTCCGCCGTCGTCCGAGAGATCACCGACGAGGCCCGACGCCTCGGCCCGTTCAAGGGCTTCCCGAGTTGGAGCAACGGCAATGGTGGTGGAACAACCGAAGGCCCAGGCGCGTGACATCCCCGCGTGGCTCGTCCTCGCGGTCCCACTCGGCCTCTTGGCCGCCGTAGTGATTTTCTTCGACCTCTGCTGGCCCACGTTCTGGTGAACGAAGAGGGGTTCTAACGATGGACGCGACAACTGGAGCGCTTCGACAGGCGGCCGCCCAGCTCCTAAGCGAGGGACGGGTCGGCCTGGTGGTCGGCTACGGGCGCTTCAATGGCACAGCCTCGGCCGCGCCCGCCTTCGTGCGCCGGCCCGAGGACGCCGAGCGCCTGCTCTTCGACGCCTTCTGCTTCTCGAACCTCGCGGTCTACCTCACGAAGAAAGAGGTCCGCGAGCTCGCCCGCGCCGGCAAGTCCCCAGCCATCGGCCTCGTCGTCAAGGGCTGCGACCTGCGCGCCGTCAACGTCCTCCTCCGCGAGCACGTCCTCAAGCGCGACGAGGTGGTCCTCATTGGCGTCCGCTGCCCCGGCGTCGGCAACCCGCCCCTCTCCAAGTGTGCGGCCTGCGACGCCCACGAGCCCGAGGGCTGCGACGTGGTCGTCGGCGAAGCCGTGGCCCAATCCCCGGCGGACAAGGCGGACCGCTACCCTCTAGTCGCCCCTATCGAGGAAATGCCGATCGAGAAGCGCTGGGCCTACTGGGAGGAGCAACTTGGCAAGTGCATCCGCTGCTATGCGTGCAGGCAGGCCTGCCCGCTCTGCTACTGCCGGAGATGCGTGGTCGAGAAATCGGTGCCCCAATGGGTCGAGCCGAGCGCCCATCTTCGCGGCAACCTGGCCTGGAACGCGGCGCGGGCCTTCCACCTCACGGGGCGTTGCGTGGGCTGCGGCGAGTGCGAGCGCGTGTGCCCCATGCACCTGCCCCTGAGCGCGCTGAACCAGAAGATGGCCAAGCTCGTCGAAGACGAATACGCCTTCCGCTCGGGGCGCTCTGCTGAGGAGAAAGCCCCCTTCTCCACCTTCGCCCCCAACGATCCCGAGGAGGGCATCCTCTGATGGCCACCGCCGCCGCCAACACCCTCTTCCAGGCCCCGGCCGGCTGGGTCTCCGCCACAGCCGCAAAGCTCCGAGCCGCTGGCCTCGAAGTCCTCGCCCCCGTCAAGCGCCAGAGCGACGTCGTGGACCTTGCGCCCCTCGCCGCCAACAATGGCCTCGCCACGAAGTACCTGAACACCCTCCTGCCCCTCAAGCGCCTCTTCTTCCCTGAGACCGAGGTTCTCCTGCACTACGGCCAAGGGGAGAGCAAGGGCGTTGCCCTCAACGTCCCCGCCGCCCCCGAGGGCGAGCGGGCCATCCTCGGCTGCCGGCCCTGCGACGCCGCGGCTCTCGCCGCGCTCGACCTGGTGTTCAAGTGGGACTACGACGACGTGCGCTACGCCCGCCACCGCGAGCGGACGACCGTGGTGGCCTTCGCCTGCACGCAGCCCAACGCGGCCTGCTTCTGCACCTCCGTGGGCGGCTCGCCACACGGCGAGGCCGGCAGCGACGCCCTCGCCTTCCTCACTGCTGACGGCGGCGCGCTCATCAAGCCCCTCACAGAGAAGGGCGCCAAACTCATCGAACGCCTCGATGGTATCGTGCAGCCCGCGCCCGATGGCGCCGCTCTGCCCGCGCCCCCCGCGGTCGCCCCCAAGTTCGACGTCGAGCGGGTCAAGCCCTGGCTCGACGCCCACTTCGAGGACCCCTTCTGGACTGAGGCCACTCTGGCCTGCCTCGGCTGCGGCGCGTGCAGCTACCTCTGCCCCACCTGCCACTGCTTCGACATCGTGGACGAGGCGACCTGGAACCGCGGCGAACGGCGGCGCAACTGGGACTGCTGTTCCTTCTCCCTCTTCACCCTTCACGCCTCTGGCCACAACCCGCGTCCCACCCAGGCCGCC
>Ga0194112_10001673_pt1 | contig 32250 bp, 22 predicted proteins | sample TA2MahC400mmetaG_FD_146191 | JGI IMG/M metagenome (GOLD analysis project Ga0194112, IMG submission 146191) | Freshwater microbial communities from Lake Tanganyika, Tanzania - TA2015016 Mahale Deep Cast 400m | ecosystem: Environmental > Aquatic > Freshwater > Lake | place: Tanzania: Lake... | reverse complement strand
GGCCCCGGCCGCGAAGCTGCTCGATGTGAAGGATACGGAGCTGCCCTCGGTGCGCGAGCACGCGCGCCGCGTTCTGCTCAAGAATCCGAGCCCGAAGGCCGTGGAGGCCCTCAGGGCGGCCCTCGGTCGCGCCGAGGGTGCGGAGTGGCGCGTCGGCCTCATCAACGCGCTCGGCGAGCGGCGCGACAAGGCGGCCGTGCCCGCGCTCATCAAGCTCGTGGGCGACGACGACCAGACGGTGAAGCTCGCCGCCATCGAGGCCCTGGCCCGAATCGGCGACAGGACCGCCGCCGGCCTCATCGCCGGCGCCAGCAAGGGCGCGTCGCGGCGCGTCTGGCGCATCGCCATCGTGAGCTACCTCCTCCTGGCCGACCGGCTGGTTGAGCAGGACGATAGGCAGGGGGCGCTGAAGCTCTACCAGAACTTGCTCGAGGCGGAGGACTACGTGAAGTGCGGCGCGCTGATCGGCGTCGGGCGGGCCGGCGGCGCGGCCGAGATGTCGGTCATCTTCGATGCACTTGCGGACCAGGACCCCGAGATTCGTGGCGCGGCGACGGAGGCGCTGGACCTGATGCCGGCCGAGGCCGTGAAGGCGGCGGTGGCCGAGAAGATGAAGGGCGCGAAGCCCGAGCTGAAGGTCGTGCTCCTCAAGCTCCTCGCGGGGCGGGCCGACAAGGCCGCCGTGCCGACGCTCATCGCCGCAGCGACGGACGCCAACGAGGCGGTCCGCATCGCCGCCTACGAGGGCCTGGCTAGGGTCGGCGATGCGGTCGCGCTGCCCCCGCTCATCGCTGCTCTCGCCAAGGCACAGGGGAAGGAGCAGGAGGCTGCCCGCGCGGCCGCCGCCCGCATCCCCGGCAAGGCGGTGACCGAGGCCATCGTGAAGGCGATGGCCGGCGCGGATGCCGCGCTGCGGGTGGAACTGCTCCGCACCCTCGCCGCCCGCAAGGACGAGGCGGCCGTGCCCGCTCTCCTCAAGTCTGCCGAGGACAGGGAGGATGCCGTCCGCTCCGAGGCCCTCAAGGCCCTTGGCAGCTACGCGGGCGCCGAGGCTCTGGACGGGTTGGTCGCCTTGCTCGTGAAGGCGGATGACAAGGATCGCCCTGGGGCCGAGAGGGCCGTGAGCACCGTGGCTGGCCGCATCGAGGACGAGGCGAAGCGGAGCGGCCCCGTCCTCGGCGCGCTGCGGAACGCCGACGGGCCGGCACGCGGCGCACTCCTGCGCGTCCTCGGTAAGCTCGGCGGCGCGAAGGCCCTGGAGGCCGTCCGCGCCGCGCTCAAGGATGCCAACGCCGAGGTGAAGGACGCGGCAGTGCGCGCCCTGGCCGACTGGCCCGACGGCTCGGTGGCCGCCGACCTGTTGGAGGTGGCGAGGGGCACGGACAGCATGGCGCATCACGTGCTTGCGCTTCGTGGCTGCCTGCGGGTGCTCGCGTTGCTGGGCGAGCGGCCGACCGCTGAGAAGCTTGCGCTGCTCGGCGACGCGATGAAGGCGGCCCGCCGCCCCGAGGAGAAGAAGGAGATTCTCGGCGCGATGGGCAACGTGCCCAGCCCCGAGGCCCTCAAGCTGGTCGAGCCCTTCCTCTCCGACGAGGCGCTCAAGTCCGAGGCTGCCGTCGCCGCCGTCAAGGTCGCAAGCTCCCTCATCGGCAGCCAGCCCGACGCGGCAAAGGCCGCCCTGAAGAAGCTGCTCAATGCCACGCCCAACGACGATGTGAAGAAGCAGGCCCAGGACGCCCTCGACCAGCTTGAGAAGTTCGAGGACTACATCACTGCCTGGGAGGTCTCCGGCCCCTACACCAAGAGCGGCAAGGACGGCCCCGGCCTCCACGACGTGGCCTTTCCGCCTGAGGAGGCCGACGCGAAGGGTGTGCTCTGGGAGATCATGCCCCCCGGTGGCGGCGAGCGCCGATTCGATCCGTTCCACATGGACCTGGACAAGAAGTACGAGGGGAGATCGAATGCCGCGGCCTACCTGCGGACCCACGTCTGGTCGCCCGAGGACCAGAAGGCGCGGCTGGAGTTCGGCAGCGACGACGGGGCGAAGGTGTGGGTCAACGGCGCACTGGTCCTCAACGCTAACCAGCCGCGCAGCTTCGAGGCGGGGAAGGACAAGGCCGAGGTCGCTCTCAAGAAGGGCTGGAACGCGCTCCTCGTGAAGGTGTGGAACGGCACGGGCGACTGGGGCATGGCTGCCCGCCTCCGCAAGCCCGACGGCTCGAAGCTCGACGGCCTCCGCGCAGCGCTCAAGCCGGAATAGATGGGACAGAGGTCAGCCCAGGACCGGCACGCCGGTCTTCAGGATGTCCTGCACCTCGGGGTCGTCCGGGGTGAACTCCTCCGGGCGGAAGGAGTGCGGCTCGATGCGCGTGTCCACGTCCCGCGTGAGGCACATCAGCTCGAACTCGTCGTCCATCCGGTCGCCCGTCAAGTTCTCGGACACGATGGCCAGGTCTATGTCGCTCTCCTCCCGGGGCGTGCCCTTGGCGTAGGAGCCATAGAGGTAGACCTTCTGCGGCTGGATGCCGTGGCTTCGCAGCGCTTCGATGTAACGCTCAATCGTGGGGCGAATCATCCGGATACAGTCGTCAGGAGCCACTTGCGTATCTCCTCGAAGGCCCTCAACTGGTCGGTCGTGAACTCCTTCGTCGCCCGCTTGTAGAACTCCCGCTTGGCGTCGGGGTACCTGCCGCGCATGCTGAACTGGGTCAGGCGGACCAGGGTCGCATTCCTGCTCGCATCCACCTGGAGTTCGGCCAACTCGGCCAGCCGCGGGAGGCTGTGTATCCTCGGCGCTTGGACGCCGTGGCGCTTGACGTAGCACGCCTTCAGCAGCTTCTCGATCACCAGGTGGCCCACGAAGAGGCACCAACCGTAGTCGCCGCTGTCGTAGAGGTGCTGCACCGTGGGGTAGTCGTGCGCAGCGGTCTCGACCCGATACTCGATCATCTCTTCCCTGGTCATTCGCTGCGTCTCCGGCGCGATTGCCTCTGACGCACACGAATGTACCCCGTCCCTGGCCTTATGTCAAGGCTCGGGAGAATCTGATGCGTGTTTGACATTCCCCAGGCCGGCGAGCATGATGGCGGCGGGGGTGTCATCGGAGCACGGCGATGGGACAAACGAGAGCAATGCTGTCCCGGACATCCGCGTGTGCGGTCGCAGCGGGCTGCCTGGTTCTGGCCTTGTCGGCCGCGGCGACGGAGTACTTTGTCGCCAACAAGCCCGGGTCGGGCGCGGGGACGGCGGCCGAGCCGTTCGGCATCGCCGATCTGCCCGACCCGACGAGCGAGAAGCTGAAGAGCAAGGCCATCGAGGCCCTCCAGCCCGGCGACACGCTGACGTTCCGCGGCGGCGACTACAAGCTGAAGACTCTCGAAGGCAAGTACTACTGGCTCGGCTACCTGCGCGCTGCGCGGCCGGGCACCGCCGAGAAACGCATCGTCCTCCGCGCGCAGCCGGGCGAGGCCGTGCGCCTCATCCATGCGGGAGGCGGACAGCCCGTGCTAGCCGGCGGGCAATCCGTCACGTATCAGGGCTTCACCATCGAGCCCGGCCCCCACGCCGCCGGGCGCATCGGCGGCACAGGCGTCGAGGTGGCTTACTGCCACATCAAGGGCGTCCACGTGGACACCGGGGATAACCACGATGGCCTCCGCATCGAGGGCGCCAGCGAGTGCCGCGTCCACCACTGCGTCATCGAGGGCGTGACGGGCCGCAGCCCCAACAGCGCCGGCATCAAGCTCTACCGCACCACCAAGATGATCATCGAGGACAACCACATCCACTCGAACACCGCGGGCATCTTCGACAAGGACTCGGGCATCGAGAACACCTATCGCCGCAACTTCCTCACCCGCAACCAGGTGCAGTTCTATGGCAACAACCAGGGGAAGCCCGGCCGCTACTTCATCCACGACAACGTGGTGGACGGCCAGGTCAGCCTCCATGCCTCGTGCGATGGCTGCGAGATTCACGACAACCTCGTCCGCGCCGACACCCTGGCAGGGGCATGGGCGGGCGGCATCTGGAACAACCGCCTCTGGAACAACGTCGTGCTCTCCGGCGGCAAGCCCATCCTCGCCTTCTACGAGAAGAAGAGCGCTCTCGTCACCGAGGGGGACAAGCCGCACTTGGCCTTCATGGACTTCAACTTCTACGACGCCGCGCCCCGCTACGAATTCGGCGAGTACGCCGCCAGGCGCGACAAGCTCTCCCTCGACGACATGCGGGCCAAGGGCTTCGAGAAGCACTCCGAGGTCGCTGACCTCTTCGTTGATCAGAAGGCCTGGCAGCTCAAGCCCGAGTGGGCGAAGAAGGGCAAGGACGGCACCGCCCCCGGCCCCGACGACATCCCCGCCATCCTCGACCCCACCCGCTACGGCCCCGCTGCGGCGCCGAAGGACAGCCAGTGAAATGGCCTCTCCTGCCCCTTCACTCCTTCTCGCTCTGCTCTGTCTGATCGCGGCCGGCCCGGCCGCAGGAGGAGAGACCGTGCTCAACCCGGTGGACTACGGCGCCAAGCCCGACGAGCGAACGCTCTGCACGGCGGCCATCCAGAGGGCGATTGACGCCTGTGCCGCGGGCGGCGGGGGCACCGTGCGGTTGCCCAAGGGCGCGTTCCTGTCGGGCGCGCTGCGCCTCAGGAGCGGCGTGGCGCTCGAGCTCGACGAGGGCGCCACGCTGCTGGGCAGCCGCGATCTCAACGACTACTTCGGCCCGCCCACCGACGCCGAGGGGCGCGAGGCCGCGGGCGAGCCAGTTTTCCGCAACCTGCTCCACGGCGAGCACCTGCACGACGTGGCCATCAGCGGCTGCCGCGTGGACTCCGACGACGACGGGATCGTGCTCAAGAGCCTCAGCAGCGAGCCCTGCCACGACGTGACGATCACCGACTGCGTCGTGAGCAGCCACTGCAACGCGCTCAAGATGGGCACGGAGTCGGGCGGCGGATTCGTCGGCGTCACCATCGCCCGCTGCAAGGTCGCGTCGCCAAAGGAGTCCAAGGCGGTCCACGGCCGCCAGCGCGGGCTGGCCGGCATCGCGCTGGAGATCGTGGACGGCGGGCGGCTCGAGGACGTGACGGTGAGCGACGTGGCAATCGAGGGCGTCTCGGTGCCCATCTTCCTGCGGCTCGGCAATCGCGCTCGCGTGTACGGCAAGGGCGCCAAGCCCGGCGTGGGCACCTTCCGCGGCGTCAAGCTCGCCAACATCACGGCCACGGGGACCTCGAACATCGGCTGCTCCATCACCGGCCTGCCCGGCCACCCGATCGAGAATGTGACGCTGAGCAACGTCAGCTTGGGCTTCGAGGGCGGCGGGACCCGCGACGAGGCGACGCGGCAGGTGCCCGAACGCGAGAAGGACTATCCCGAGAGCACGATGTTCGGCAACCTGCCCGCCTACGGCTTCTACTGCCGCCACGTGCGCGGCGTGACGTTCACGAATCTCACCCTCCGCACCGACAAGCCCGACTTGCGTCACGCCCTGGCCTTCGACGACGCGCAGGACATCGTGATGGACGGCCTGGACGCCCAGTTCTCGCCGGGCGCCGCCGCGATGATCCATTCTGCCGACGTGCAGCGGGCGACACTCCGTGCCTGCTCGCCCAAGTCGCCCGTGGACCTGCTTCTGCGGCTCAAGGGCGCGGCCACGCGACAGATCGTGGTGGAGAAGTGCGACCTGAGCCAGGTGCGAAAGCTCGCCGCCTCAGCCCCGGGCGTGCCCGACGACGCGGTCGAGCAGCGGTAGCGTAGGGCGTGCATACTTGCACGCGAGAATGTTGGACGGGAGAGCATCATGTCAGCGACAAAGCGCGTCTTCGTCGGCGCCTTCGCGCACGAGACGAACACGTTTCATCCCGTGAAGACCACGGCGTTTCGGTTCGGCGAGGCGAGCCGGCGGCCACTGGCGGGCTGGGAGGGGGCGGGGATCGAGGTGGTGCCGGGCGTGGCCGCGCATCCGGCCGGCGGTGGGACGGTGGATGGGGCGGCGTGCCGCGAGGCGATGAATCGCGTGCTCGATTCGCTCCGCGCCGCGATGCCGGTGGATGCCGTGTTCCTGCGGCTCCACGGGGCGATGTACGCCGAGGGGGTCGGGCCGGCGGAGACAGTGTTCGTGGGAGATGTCCGTGAATTGGTCGGTCCGAATGTGCCCATCGCCTGCACGTTCGACCTGCACGGCAACATCCCGGCCCGAATGGGGGAGTTCGGCGACATCCTGGTCGGCCTGAAGACCGCGCCGCACACCGACGGCGCGGAGACGGCCGAGCTGGCCGGCCGCATCCTACTCGACACGCTGCGCGGCCACGTGCGGCCCGTGTCCTACGTGCTGCCGGTTCCCATCATCCTGCCCGGCGAGAAGGCGATGACCACCGCTGAGCCCTTCGGCTCATTGGTCGAGGAGGCGCGGCGGGTCGAGCGAGAGGGCATCGCAGGGCGCAAGGAGTGGATTCTAGCGGCGACCCTGTTCGTGGGCTGCGCGTGGACAGATTCGCCCGACACGGGGATGGCCGTGATGGTGACGGGGGATGGCTCGCGGGCCGCGGCCCGCGCCGCGGCGGTCCACCTCGCCCGCGCGATATGGGACGCGCGACGCGATTTCACATTCGGCTGCGAGACGGCTGACCTGGAGGAGGGCGTGACCCGGGCGCTCGATGCCCCCGAGCCGACCGTGTTCCTCACCGATAGCGGCGACAATGTGACGGCGAGCGCCCCGGGCGATCTGCCCATCGTGCTCCGCCACCTCGTCGAGCGCGAGGTTGTGAACGCCGTGGTCGCCGGCCTCAACGACCGGCCTGCGGTCGAGAAGTGCTTCGAGGCAGGGGAGGGGACAATGCTGCGCCTCGCGATCGGCGCGACGATTGAGAAGCGGCACGGCCCGCCGCTCGAGGCCGAGGCCCAGGTCGTGCGCCTGGTGCCGAAGCACCGCTGGGCGGTCGTCCGCGTCGGCGGCATCGAGGCCGTGCTGGCCGAGGGGCCGACAGCGTTCACTGACCCCAGCCACTTCGATGCCTGCTGCATTGACCCGCTGAGGTACAAGCTGGTCGTCGTGAAAGAGGGCTATCTCTTCCCCGGCCTCACGCGCATCGCGCCGCGCTACATCATGCTCCTCACGCCTGGCGCCGGCGACATGCGCATCGAGCGTCTGCACTTCACTCGCCGCCCGAGACCCGCCTTCCCGTTCGACGCGGATGCCGCCTTCGACCCCAGCCTCGCCCCTGAGTAGCCCCTGATTCCATTGGTTCCGCCGCCCCGCTTCGGGGGCTGGGCCGCGGGTGGCTTGCTGCCCCACGGCTCTCCGAGCATCGCCGTGGGCTGTACTCCACCGCCTCCTTCGGAGGCTGAGAACGCAGTCGTCTTGACCGTAGGAGATTTCCCGCCCTCGCCCGTGCAGCAAACTTGACACGGGGGCGGCGGCTCGGTAGGATGCGCGGGCGTGGGGTGGGGGCATGCCGTGGCCGCAAGGCGAAAGGAGGCGGCAACGAAGTTCCTGTGCCCGCATTGCCACGGGAAGCTGGCGTTCGACATCACGCCCGAGACGGCTGGGAAGTCGGCGCGCTGCCCGAAGTGCCAGACGAAGTTCACGCTGCCGCAGATGCCCGCTGAGGCGGCCCCCCCTCCACCGCGGCCCGCGCCGCCCCCTCCGCCGCCCGGGCCGGCCGCGCCCCCACCCGCGCCCCCGATGCCTGCGGCGGCGCCGCCCCCGCCACCGCAGTCCGCGCCTCCGCCTCCCCCACCGCCGCCGGGTCCGCCGCCGCAAGCGTTCGCGCAGGCCCCGCCGCCGGCGCCGGCGGCCGCGCCGCCCCCTCCGCCCGCACCGGGAGCGTGGGCGCCGCCACCACCCGGCCGATACAGCGCGCAGCGTGTGGGGGGCGGGGACGGCCCGTTCCGGCTGATGGGCGCCGGCGGCTTTGCCGCCGCGCTCCTCTGCTTCTTCCTGCCGTTCTTCCACATCACGTGCAGCATGCCCGGGGTCGGAAGGCAGACAGTGACGTCGCTCACTGGGCTGACGCTGGTGACGGGCGGGAAGGCGAAGATCCTTGGCGACATGGGGGACATGATGGGGGGAATGACGAAGGGGGTGGGTGACTTGTTCGGCGGCGCCCCCGCGCCCTCGGTGAGGACCAGGCCGAGCGACATGGAGAAGGACGTGAAGGCGGAGCCGCTGGCCATCATGGCGGCGGTGGCGGCGGTGCTGGGGCTGGCGTTGAGCTTCGTGCCGCGCAAGCCGGGGGCATTGATCGGCATCATCGCCGCCGCAGCCGCCATTGCGCTCCTCATGGCGCTGATGTTCAAGCTCGACAGCGACCTGAAGGGGGAGGTGGCGAAGGACACGCGCGGCGGCGCCGCAGCCATGCCCGCGCCTTCGCGCGGGATGCCGGGGATGGAGGACGTGCTGGGCGACCCGCTCGGGAGGTCCATGGGCGGTGGGGTGGAGCTGAAGGCCGCGGTGGGGTTCATCCTGGCCAACCTGTGCCTGGCCGCGGCCGCGGCGCTGCACGTGGTGGCGCTGGTGAAGGCTGGGAAGAGGCGCGCCCCGGCGTAGGGTGTGCATACTCGCACGCCAACCCCATCCCTCACGGCCCGAGGCGGAAGAGGCGGCCGCCGCCAGGGGGGAGGGAGAACTCGGCGGCGGTCTGAAAGCGGTCGGCCGTGGCGGCCTGGGTGGCCCAGCGGCCGGTCGAAGGGTCGAGCCAGCTCAAGGCCCGGCACGGACGGTTGAGGATGAGCTTGGCCGTCACGGCGCGGGCGGCGTCCTTGTTCACGACGAAGACGTGCCGCTCGCCCCTCTCCCGTTCAAACTCTCCGACGACGAATGCCCCGCCCTCGACCGAGGCTACGCGGCCGTGGACTGGGAGCCGCCCGGCCCCGACAGGCGTGGGGCCGGTGTGCCAGACGGCGGCGGAGCGCAGGCGCATCAGCTCGGGGCCGAGGGCGCGCAGCTCGGCGTTGAGCGCAGCCACGGCGCGGTAGCGCTCCGTGGCCAGCCCATCGGGCTCCACGATGCCGTCCTTGCTGCCGAGGGGCGCGCCCCAGTAGCGGAACCACACGATCCCCTTCGCGCCATAGGCCAGAGAGGTGTAGACGAGCCACCGCAGCTCCCCCTCGGTGGGCGGCCGCATGCCCGGCCAGCTCGCCGCCTGAAGCGTGGGGTAGAAGGGCAGGCCGTGGGCGAGGGCGGCGCGGCGGACTATCTCGAGGTTCTCGAAGTAGAACTCGCTGTCGGCCTTCTCGCGGAAGGGGAAGTGGCCGAAGGCGAGGAGGCCGGGCCGCACGGCGGCGACGAAGCGCTCGACGTAGCCCGCGTAGTCGCCCGTCGCTAGGGCGGGGCCGACCCAGGCGTCGCACGGCAGCAGGCTGATGAAGAGCGGGTGCGCGGGGTCGTGCTCGCGTGCGAAGGCGGCCAGGGCCACGATTTCGGGGAGCTGGCCCTCGAGCATCTCGTCGCCCACGAAGTGGCCCCAGAGCGCGAGATGCGAGCGGAAGCGGCGGACCGCCTCGGCCACGCCGCGTTCGTTGCCGCGGTCGCGCAGCGTGTGGGGGTCGAGGCCGAGCTGGCCCAGCATCACCTTCAGCCCGTGGCGGCGCGCCAGGTCTAGCGCGTCCGAGCCCACGCCGTCGGCGATGACGTTGAACCCCGCCTGGGCCACCTGGGCGTAGAACTGCGGCCTCGGCGGCGGCGCCCCACGCAGCGCGATCAGGAACTCGCGCGGCTGCCAGAGCGTAGCCGGGCGTGGGCGCGAGCAGGCGGCCAGGCTGCACGCCACAAGCCACAGCAGGAGATTGCCGATTCGTGGCCGAACGCTTGACACAGGGGCCTCACGTCCGCGTGCGGGGTCAAGTGCTCAGAACAGCGCATCAGGCACGTGCTTCACGCGATAGAGTTGGCGGTCCTTCTCGGCCAGGTACTCCACCACGCCGTTCGGGTGGATGCGCGGCCCGTAGTCGAGGATGCGGTCGTACTCCGGCCCGGGCTTGCCCTCGGCCACGACCACCCACTTGTCGCCCTTGCTCGCAGCGTAGACGACGTGTTTGCCATTGGGGCTGAACTGCGGGCCGCCCTCCCCAATCCCTTCGTAGCGCGGCCCCGGCTGGCCGTCCACGACCACGAGCCACTTCTCCCCTCTCTGGGCGCCGTAGGCAATGCGCTTCCCGTCGGGGCTGAAGACGGGACTGTTCACCATGATCCCGTCATACCGCGGCCCCGGCTGGCCATCCACGACGACGAACCACTTCCCGTCGCTCTCCGCGCCATAGGCCACACGCTTGCCGTCCGGGCTGAAGACAGGCGTGTTCTCGAGCACCCCATCGCAGTGCGGCCCGGGCCGGCCATCCACCACGACGACCCACTTCCCGTCCGTCTGGGCAGCATAGGCCACCCGGCTTCCGTCGCGGCCGAACACGGGGTCGCCGGCTCCCACACCGCCGTACTCCGGGCTCCGCTCGTCATCCACCATGACCACCCACTTCTCGCCCCTTCTGGCCGCGTAGGCGACACGCTTCCCGTCGGGACTCAGTATGGGGCCGTGACCGGCGAGTTCGTCGAACAGTGGCCCGCGCACGCCATCCACCACGACCGCCCACTTGGCGCCCCTGCGGATTGCGTATGCAAAGCGCTTCCCGTCTGCGCTGAACAGGGGAAGACCCTCTTCGACCTCGTCGCACGCCGGACCCGGGCGACCGTCCACGATGACAAACCACCTGCTGCCCTCCCTGGCGGTATAGGCAAACCGCTTGCTGTCCGGGGCGAACTCAAGACTGCCTTGCTTGACCTCGTCGTGCAGCGGCCCGGGCCGCCCGTCCACAACTACGAACCGCTTCGCGCCCTGCCGTGCGATGTAGCCCACACGCGCGCCGTCCGCGCTGAACACGGGGACGCGCAACAGGATCTGGTCATGCGCCGGCCCGGGTTGGCCGTCCACCACGACAAACCACTGCCCCCCCTTCGCCGCCACGTAGCCCACGCGCCTCCCGTCCCCGCTGAACTCAATGCTCCAGGGATCGACGTCGTCATACGCAGGCCCTGGCCGGCCGTCCACCACCGCGAACCTCTTTGCACCCTCCCTGGCTAAGTAGGCCATTCGCTTCCAGTCCTTGCCGAATCGCAGGCCGCCTGGTATCTCGTCGTATCCCGGCCCGGCCTGGCCGTCCACAACCACGAACCACTTGCCCCCGCTGGCGGCCTGGTACGCCACACGCGCCCGATTGTTGCTGTGCTCCACTTGCAGGACGCCAATCTCGTCATGCTCCGGCCCTGGCCTGCCGTCCACGACGACGAACGCCTTGCCCCCATTCACAGCTTCGTACACCAGGTGCTGGCCGTCAGACTCGAAGTACGGATCACCCTTGATGCCGTCACATTCAGGCCCTGGCTCGCCGTCCAGCGTGACCAGCACCTTGTCGCCCACGCGGCTCACGCAGGCCACGTGGCAGCCGTCCTCGCTGACCACTTGGGACAGGACCTCGCCGCGCGTGGGCTTGAGCGGCTGCTCCTCAAGGCGCCACACGCGCCCGGCCTCCGGTCCTGGCCCTGGCGGCTCCTTCGCCGCCTCACCCGCCACCGCCGCGAGCGCAATGCCCCACGACAGGGCCACCCCCGTTCGCCACATTTCCATTCCTCTTCGCCAGCCCGCTACGTCTGGAGCTCCCAGCCCTTGCGGTAGGCCTTGCGAATGAACTTGTCGGCCTCGGGGCAGTTCGTCGCGCGAAGCTCCTCGGTGTCCCAGTCGAGCTTCTGCTTCACTCGGCAGGAGACTATGCCGGCCATGATGTTCTCGGTCATCACGCCGGCGTAGTCGAAGTTGCAGGGTGGGATCGTGCCCTTCTTCGCGCCCTCAAGCCACTCCCTGTGGTGGCCGATGGAGGAGGGAATGGTCTTGGGGGGCGGCTGGAAGGCTTCGAACTGCTTCTTGGGCAGGAGGACATGCTGGTCGTAGCTGGCGAGCAACTGGCCTTTTTCGCCGATGAAGAACATGCCCAGGCCGCCGCCCCACTGGGCGAGGTCAACGTCAGGCGGGCTCGGCGGTCTCTTGCCGCCGTCGTGCCAGTACATAGTGACCGCCGGGCGGTTGCCCTGCGCAGGGTGTTCCCACTTGATGCTGAGCCATTCGGGGTAGACCTCGGGGTAGCCGCCCTTGGGATTGGAGTCGGCCTCGACGGTCTTGGCAATCCCCAGATCGAGCGCCCAGTAGGGGAGGTCCATGATATGCGGCCCCATGCCGCCGATGGTGCCGTTGCCGAAGTCCCACCACTTGTCCCACCACAGGCACCCGCCGGCGAAGTAGGTCGGGTGGTAGGGGCGTTCGGGCGCGGGGCCGAGCCAGAGGTCCCAGTGGAGGTAGGGGGGGACGGGGTGGGCGTCCTTCGGGCGCTCGCGTGGGCCGAGAGGGACGCGGTTGCACCAGTTGTGGACTTCGCGGATGGTGCCGATGGCGCCGGCCTGGATGAGCTCGACGACGCGGCGGAAGTTGTCGCCGGCGTGGATTTGCGTGCCCTGCTGGGTGGACACCTTGCCCTTGAGCTTGAGGTAGGCTTTGCGGACGAGCTGCGCCTCCTCGGGCGTGTGGGCAATCGGCTTCTCGCAAAAGACGTGAAGGCCCCGCTTGAGCGCACCGAGGATGATCGGCGCGTGGGTGTGCTCGGTGGTGCTGCACACGACGGCATCGAGGCCGGCGTGGTCGAGCATCTGGCGCCAATCGTGGTAGGTCTTGGAGTTTGGGAAGCGCTTGGCTGCCTCGGCGAGGCGGCGCTCGTCCACATCGCAGAGCGCTGCGATGTTCTCGCCCGCCACAGCGCCCATATTCCCTCCGCCGCGTCCGCCCACGCCCGCGACACCGATGTTGAGCTTTTCGCTCGGAGCCTTCTCGCCCGCGAGCACGCTGCTGCGGACCACCCACAGCCCCGCTCCTGCCAGCGCGCTTCTCCGGAGAAACGCCCGCCGCCGCATTCGCGCGCCCATCGCTGTCCTCCTTCTCCGCCCGGAAGTTGGTCTCCCCTTCCCACCACGAGTGTAGGCCGAACGCCCCGCCGCCGCAAGCTCAGCAGGCGCAGCCCCAGCGCCAGAGGCACACGGCGCAGTAGGCGAAGCGCGCCGACAGGTCCACCCGCTTCCGCCGCTCGCGCAGCTCCTCGAGCGAGGCGCCGCCCACCCGCTCGGCCCGCTGCACGCTGCGGCGGGCCAGCCGGAACGTGCGGCTGTTCCACAGGGCGCGGAACCCGTCGCGGAGGACGTTGCCGACGACGTACTGGTCGAGCGGCAGGGCCAGGGGCTCATCGAGGAGGCATTCCGTGGCCGCGCCCGGGCTGCGGGTCATGAAGCAGCAGGCCCGTATCGTGCCGTCGGCCGCGATGTGCGGCTCGCGCCACGGGGCGCGACACGTCCGCAGGCGTGGCTCCGCCTCCGGGGCCGTGATGTGCAACCCGAGCCGGCGCGCGGCCTCGCGCGCCTCCTGGAGACAGGCGGCGACGCCCGCCTCTCCCACCACGCTCTCCCGGCCATTCTCCTCGCCAATCGGGTCCACGTGGAGAAAGCTGGCCGTGCGGGCGCCCACGCTGGCCGCGAAGCGCACGAGCGCCGCTGCGTCCACCACCGTCGCCCGCGTCAGGACGCCCTGGAGGGCGAGCCGCAGGTCGGGCCGCAGCCGCCGCAGGGCGCGCAGGTTCTCGTGGACCGCCTCGAAGCGGGCGCCGGACCGAAGCTCCTCGAACTTCTCGGGCACCGGGGTGTCCACCGACACGTAGACGTAGCTGACGCACGCCGGCAACCGCTCGATGCGCGCCGCGTCGAGCAGCGTGCCGTTGGTGGTGAAGGCTACCTCGATGCCGCGGGAATCCGCGAGGCCCAGGATGTCGAAGAAATGCGGGCTGGTCAGCGGCTCACCAAAGCCCACGATGTTGAGCAGCCTCAGCCGCGGCAGTTGGGCCAGCACGTGCCCCACCTCGTCCACCGTGAGGTCCTTGGGCGGCGGCATGGCCTCCCGGCGCGGGCACACGCGGCAGCCCAGGTTGCACGTCCGCGTGATCTCCAGGCCGATCGCGCGCGGCGGGAGCGCGTAACGGGTGCGCTCAACCAGCGGCCCCAGCCGCTTGCGGAGCCAGCGCGCGACCTTCCGCTTCCATCTTGGCTCAGACCGCCGTTCCACCGTCTCGGCCTCCTCGGCCCGCTCACTTGCTCTCGGGCAGCGCGAGCGTCAGGGCGCCGCCGGCCGGCGCGCCGAGCGGCTTGTAGCGCACGCGAAGCTCCCTGGCGTGAACCTCGACGAATGCGTAGCCCTTGCGATGCTCCTTCACCGCGAAGCCGGGGGCCGTCTCCAGCTTGCGGTCGCCGTTCCAAAGGGCGGAGGGGAAGACGATCTCGTGGACCCCGCCCCTGTCGCTCCACCCCCGCAGGCCGCAGTGGAAGTGGCCGCTGAGGAAGGCGACGATTGGCTTGCCCCCCTTGGCCATCAGGAGCGCCTCGAGCTCCTTCTCGCCCTTGCGCACCCACCAGCCAACATCCGGGTGCTTGTTCGGGTGCCCCGCGATGTGGGCACACAGGAACACGCGCAGCTTCTTCGCCGCCGCATCCTCCACCTGGTCGGCAAGCCACTTGAGCTGTTCGGGCGTCACGACGCCGTCGTGCGAGCCGGGCTCGGTGTCGTTGAAGAGCACGAAGCGGAAGCCCTTATGGTCGAAGGCGTAGTCGGTCTCGGCGCGGATGTACTTCCTGAAGAACTCGACCGGGTCGTGATTGCCGGGGATTGCGTGGAAGGGCTTCTTGAGGCCCTTCGTGATCTCAAGCCACTTGGGGTAGTGCTCCTCGTTCTTCGCCCCCGTGTCCACCAGGTCGCCGAGGAACAGCGTGAACTCGGCGTTCGAGGCATTGATCTCCTCGACGATGGCGGCCAGCCCCTTGGCCGGCCCCTCCCCTCCCTTGCCCAGATGCGTATCCGACACGATGGCTAAGGTGAACAGGGGCTTCGCCGGCTCCTCGGCTGCCAGTCCGAGCGCGCCTGCTGGAAGCGCCGCAAGCCACGAGAGGAAGGTTCTGCGCCGAAGCCTCACAGCGTTGCTCCTTATCCTTGTAGCCCGCGAATGCGGGCGAGCCAGCCGTAGCCCAGGGCGACCAACGGGAGCCCTGGGAAGGCGGGGAACAGACATCAGCCCCCGAATGGGGGCGTTTCACGGCCTCGCCACTGCGCGAGGAACGCGCTGAGCTCTCGCATCGCCTCCCGTTTGTCGGTCAACCCCACCTTCGCCTGGTTCACCGCCTCGCGGAGGAAATCAATCGACTTGTCGTAGACCTCGCGGCTGACGGGATAGGGATGGCCATCCTTCCCCCCGTGGGCGAAGCTGTAAGCCGCAGGATCGCGCTGGCTCGCGGGGGCATTATACACCAACTCGCTGATGAGGGCGAGGCTGCGAATCGTCTTCGGCCCCACCCCCGGCAGGCCCAGCAGGCGCTCGAAGTCGCTCGGCTGCTGTTCGTAGGTGGTCAGCAGCACCTTGTGAAGATGTTCGGGGTTGATGTCGCGCAGCAGCACCTCGTGGCGGCGGGGCAGCGTGAGGGTCTGAAGCGACGCCACCTCGGCGAGCAGCTTGTCTGGGTGCAGCCTTGCCGCCTCGGCTGACGAATCCCGCGCCTTGTCGCTCTCGCGGGCCACCATGTTCAGCACCGTGCCCGTCGCCTCCGCCGCAATCGCCGCGTGCGGCTCGCACACGAAATCGAACGTCTTCTGGCTCGTTTGGAGTCCCGCCTTCAGGCGGTCTTCTCTCACCTCCCCCACCCCCGCCAGCCAGTGGTAGCGCCTGGCATAGCCGTTCGCCTCATTCATCCCCTGCTGCACCACCGCCCAGCGCCCACCCCGCGTGAAGAGAAAGCAGTGCTGGTAAATCTGATAGCCGTCCTGAAGCGCCGCGGAATCCACTTTCGCCGACATCCGCGAGGCGTAGACAAGCGGAGCGGCGTCGAGCCCCGTCGCCAGACACGCCTCTTCGATCTCCTGCGGCGTCCTGCGCGAGCGGCCCCCCTTGCCCCCCGCCACGAACAGCCCGGCCTCGCGGGCGAATGGCCTTGTCCCTTCCTTCAGCGCCCCACACACCGTCGTCGTCACACCGCTCGAGTGCCAGTCGAACCCCAGCACGCACCCGAACGCCTGGAACCACGCGGGGTCCGACAGCCGCGCGAGCAACTCCTCCGGCCCGAACTCCTGGCAGACCACCTCCGCGATGGCCCCCGCCATCTTCACCATCCGGGCAAACAGCCACCTTGGCGCCTTCCCCCCATGCAGCGGAAGATTGGCAAAGCCGCGTTTCATGTCCCTACTCTTGGCGCCCCATGGTTTCCGGGCTGCTCTCGCGCGTGGCTCGGGTGCAGGCTGGTCACCTTTTCAACCAGCTCCTCAAGCTGCTGGACCCTGTGGCCTCTCTCATACAGCAGCGCCACCATCCGGCAAGCCACCTCGATATTCTTGATTGCCTTCTCAGGCCGAGAGTACCCGAGTTCGACGGTCGCTTGTGCCCTGCATTCCCGGTATGCTGCCGTACCCACAGCGGACTCGATCACGCATTCCAGATCCGGGTCAAGGGCAGCCCATGTACCATGCACCTGGGTGCCAGGGAAACCTGCCTGGTCGGAACCTGCGAGCCTCAGGCAATACTTGGCATGTTTGAGGGCGCCAACCTTGTCCTTGTCCTCTGTAGAGTCAGTATCAAAAACGAAGTAGGTTGGGATGCCAAATCCTCTGAACACAATCACCGGGCGGTCGAGTGAGGTCTTGCTTCCGGCAGGGACTACGCTGATGCCAAGCTGCGCCCAGTCTTTGCCGAGAATCCCCTGGATCGTCCACAGCACGCCAACATCAGACCACCCCTCCACCACAACGACCACATCGGCGAAGAAGCCCTCACTGACTACGGTGGTCATCACTGGCCTCGAGTGAGCGACGAAGCCCGCGGTTGAGAAGGACAACGGATCGGTCTCACCAATGCGTGCGAGTTCCCCTATCACGTCCTCCTTGCTGTAGCTGTTTGTGACAGTCTCAGGAACCGACGCGGCGCCAGCGCTCTTCCTAACCATCCTGATCTGGTCAAAGCGATCCAGGTCGACGAAGTAGGGTGAATGGGTCGTGTAGATGATCTGGTTGCTCGGATCTGGACTTGTGGATGATTGCGACGCCAGCTTGAGGAGCAGCCCCGCCAAGTACCGGCACCTCGATGGATGCAGATACAGCTCTGGCTCCTCGATAGCCAAGATCAGGTCAGGACCCCGCGAAGCTTCAGTGCCTGTCTTCCCCAGCGTTGCAGCTGTCTCATTGCCGCCTCCCACGGATGGCCGTTCCAACCCAGTCAGCACTGCCAAGTGTTGCAGTAGGCTCAGTATGAGGGCCCTTTGAAGTCCATGACCCTTGCGGTCCACATCACCCTCGAAGTCGTCCTCGACCAGCGTAGTCCTTGGCGCAGGAAGCTGCACCTCTGGCGGGGTCACTTCGCCCCACTTCAGGTTAAGCCTCGACCCGGGAGCGAATCGTGCAAGAGTTGCGCTGATCGAGTCCCCCAGCTCGGGGAGTTCGGTGAGGTTCTCGGAGCTATACACCCGCTTGACCCTCTGCTCGAAGTCGGCCTTCAGTTGCTGGACATCTTCCCTCATGTTGACCTTTCTGAGCACGATCATATCGATCAACTGGTATACGGCGCCTTTGCGGCCCCCGGTCTCTTCCGATGCATCACGGACGGCGGGCACCAGGACATACTTGGTGTACTTGTCCAGCTTGCCACCGCCTACATTTCTCGGGCCGAAGAACTGCTCCTCTCGCTCAATCGCGACCAGAAGCTCCGGATGTAGGGTCTCGTATTCGCTCATGAAGCGCTCGACGTCATCGGCGCTCCTCGCGGCACCCGACAGTTGCGGCAATGTGCCACTTTCCACAAGCTCCCTCCAGGCGGACAGTCGTTCCCTCTTACCAGGGAGCCTGCGGATTTCAGCGAACTCGCGGATCTGGGGTGACGCGGCGTAGTAACGTTGCTCAACTCGACCATTCTCAATCCAGATCCGCTTGGTCACGGTGAGGGTCTCCCCATGGAGGTACGGACGGAACTCGCTCTTCTCGACGTCACGCAGCCCCCCATAGGTTACCCTGATCTCGATTGGCGCACTGGTGTCCCTCGCGAAGAAGTCTTCCTCAGTGACGGGAGCGGCAATGTCATAGAAGAGCCGCAGGCCGTGAAGGAACGAGGATTTCCCTGCCCCGTTCCTGCCCACCAGAACCGTCAGTGCGTCACAATCCAGCCGCGTGTCGCGTATCGAGCGAAAGCGCTTTACCTCAACGCTCCCGATGACCATCCTCACACCCCCACTCGTGGGTACCATCAGCGGTACGGGCGCATTGGCCGTTCAGCCGTCGAACCTGGAGTCTTCCCCTCTGCACTCCCATGTTACGCTGAGGAGATGTGGTTGGCAAGCCCTATCTCGCCGCCACACTGAGTCGTTCCACCATCTCGGCCACTTTGCGGCGGTGGGCGAGGAGGGGCTGGGGGTCTTTGGAGTAGGTCCGGTCGTCCTTGATCACGGAGTCGGGGACGATGGCCAGGCTCTCGGCTTCGGGGAGGAGGGCGATGGCCTTGCCAGACGCCTTGGCTTTGGCGATGAGGGTGTCGAGGAGGGCGAAGAGCTCGTAGTCCTCGATCCCCTCGCGGAGCATTTCCCAGCGAATCGAGTTGATGGGGCCTTCGAGGTGCTTCGCCTTGTCGGCCTTAACATCGCGGTTGGGCGGGTAGAGGAAGCGGCCGTCGCCGTTGCCCCAGTAGCCGATCTTGCCGGGGGTGAAGTCGTAGCCCGAGCAGTAGCTCATCGGGTCCTGCCAGGGATTCTGCATGTCGGGCGGCGGGAAGGCGGCGGAGCTGGTCCAGTAGTTGCTCGTCCAGATCAGTTGCCCCTCGACGCCCCACTTGCGGCTGAGCCAGGCCCAGACGCGGAGGTCCACCGCCGGGTGGTCAATGAAGAGGCCGATGTAGGGGGCGTGGGGGCCGCAGCAGAGATACCACCAGAAGCGCTCGCCCGCCTTCCGCCGCTCGGCGATGACGTCGGCCTTGACCTGGCTCACGACGGGGCACCAGAGGTCCACGTGGCCGAACAGCGCCGGCTCGGGCTGCTCGGTGAGCATGCGAGTGAGGCCGGGCGCCGCCTTTTTGATGATGTTCATCCCCTCGACCACGAAAGCGTAGTCCTTCGGGTCCGGCTCGTCGAACCAGTACATGTAGGCTTTGTCGAGCCAGCCCTTGGCCTTGAGGTGTTCGACGAGCTGGCGGCCCTGGCTGACCATGAGCTTGTCGTACTCAGGCGTGCCCTGGGCGAATCCGCCGATGCGGCCTGGGTGGCGGGAGTGGAAGGTTCCGCCGCCCATGCCCTTGAGGCCGACCATGAGGGCGTTGAAGCCCCCCTCGCCGAGCCACTTCTCGCACTCGCGGTCGAAGGCGGCGAAGTCAATCGTCGCCTTCAGCTCGCCCGCGCCTTGCTCGAAGCCCCCATCGGCGATGAGGTTGGGCCCCCATGCCAACTTGACCTCGTCCCACTCCCTACCAGTCCCGTCCCTCAGGTGGACGTTACTCAGCGTGGCCTTCTCGAAAGAGAGGCCGTCGAACCAGGCAGTGCCCAGGGCCTCGCCCTCGTCGCTCCATGGAACTGGACGCAGTGCGAGGCGCACGGTCTTGGTCTTCGGATTGAATGGCCTGCCGGCCTTGGCGGGCAACGCCATCAGGCCCTGCTTCCACTCGGGCGTGTCCGGACGCGGGAAGTCGACGTTCTCGCCTGCAATCCACACCCTCTCGAGCTTCCACTCGCCTGTGCCCTCGCGGGGAAAGTCAATGTTGTTGCCCAAAATCCACTGGCCGGCTGCATCGTACTGCTGAAGAGTGACGAGATACTCTTGCTTCGGCTTCGCGGTCCTTGCCCACCATGAAAGGCCGTAGCGCTCGCTGATGTCAACCGAGATCGGCTTGGTGTGGAGGGCGACGACGCTCTCTTTCGCGTTCGTGTCGTCCACGCGCAGGCATTGCTTGCCCTCCTTCGGGTCCTTCGTGTCAATCGTCCCGCCGCCCCAGGGGCCGGTGGAGAACTCGACCTTGAAGGGGTCGAGCGGGGCGGGGGTGTATGGGGCGATGCGATGGGCGGCGAAGTTGGCGAGATAGAGGTCGAGGACCTTGCGCAGCTCCGCCTCGGTCTCGAGGTTGTGGTAGCGGCGGATGTTGCCGTGGTCGAGGCCGAAGGCCGTCTGGAGGCGGGTGGACTTGGGCAGGGCGAAGTCGTAGACGCGAAGATTGACGGGAACCTCGGTGGACCAGCCTTCGGCAGAGAGCTTGAGGAAGCCGGAGTAGTCGCCGGGCGGCTGATCGGGAGGGACATAGACGGTGATCCAGAGCGGGTGGTTGCGGCCGGCCTCCAGGGTGCAGCCCTGCTCGAAGGGGGGCAATGGGTCGGGCCACCAGCCGCGGACGCCCGCGGCATCAGTCGGCCTCGTGACGCGGAGGTAGGCCACACGGTCTACGCGGATGTGCTTGGGATCGAGGGCAGCATCTATGCTCTTCAGTTGCGGGACGGCGATGCGCAGGTTCTTCAGGTCGGCCTTCGCGCGGAGGACGAGCTGCGCGGCTTCGTACTCATTCCGCGCTGCATGGAGCGTCACGGGAATGGACTTCCCCGCCCGCGGCGTGGGCAGAGCGCGGGTCTGGGATACCTTGTACGCGCCCTCGCACCACCAGAACTCCACGGGGTCCAGATTGCCGAGGAAGTGGCCGTACGAGGCATCGTCGAGGACCGATACCTTTCGCAGGGCGCTGGCCTTGAAGACCTCGCGGCCGTCGGTCGTGACGACGAGCGTGACGGTGTTGTTGCCCGGCGTGCGGAGCGGCCCGCCGGCGCGCATCTGCGTGGTCTGCTCCTGAATCGGCTGCGGGACGCCTGGCCCGCCGATGCCGCCGACCGCGATGGAGATCGAGGCGGAGGCCGAAGCTCCCCCCTGTTGCGCCACCTCGCGCCCGCTCTCATCGGTCACAGTAGCCTTGAGCGCGAACTTAGCCGGCTGGCCCGTCATGTTCTTGATCGAGACCGTCCAGCCGCTTCCCGGCGCGGCGCTGGGCAGGGAGAGGACGGTGACGGGGAAGCCTGTGTCGGCGGTGTGGATGTCGAGGTAGGCGGTATCGCCCCGCAAGTCGCCGAGGTCGGTGTCGAGGGTAGCCGAGTAGGTGTACTCGTTGATCTGGAAGCCGGCGCCCTCCTCGCCCCGGAGCCGCACGAAGAGCGCCTGGGCGGGGAGGAGGTCCTTGGGCACCTCGGCCTTCACGCGGCCAACCTTGTCGAAGCGGGCGACCTGCGTGCAGTTCCGTGGGTCGCGGCCGACCTCGATGATGCCGGCACCGCCCGTGTGGTGGTTGCAGTTGGCCTCGATGGCGGCCGCCATCTGCCGGTGCGGAGGCAGCTCGTGGCGGTAGACGACCTCGGAGCCGCCGCTGAAGGTCCAGCGATTGGAGTTGAAGCCGCAGCGGAAGGAGTCCAGCGGCCGCGAGTGGTTGGCCCCCTCGCCATTGAGCGGCGCGGCGAAGGTGTAGCGGTTGCCCACGACCTCCTCGCCCTCGCCGAGAACCATGCCGCCCTCCTGGCCGGGCAGCCCGGCGATCTGGACGCCGCCTGGTCCGGCCACGACGTTGATGACGACGTTGGCGCCCCCCGCGGCCGCGCGGGCGCCGGGGCCGACGCGCTCGTAGACGGCCTGGGTGGGCTTCAGCTCGACGTCGTCGAAGGCCACGGTGGTTGGCGCCCACCACTGGCCGAAGCGGAGATAGGCATCCGCGACCTCGCCGGGCGAGAGGAAGCAGAAGGCGTGGCGCTGCCAGCCGGGCTGGGCCGGGAAGTCGCGGTTGCAGAAGCTGGGGCCGGAGGTGACACAGCCGCCGGTCGCGCGCTCCGCCTTCGTCCAGAAAGCCAGGCGGTAGACCGTGTTAGGCTCGAACGCGAAGTCAGTCGTCCGCCAGTAGCCGTCGTCCTTGCCTGTGCCGGTGACACTCACGGAGCGGCCGCCGGTGCGGCCCGTCTTCTCCCAGGCCCCCTTGCCCTGGAGGCGCCAGCCCGTGGGCGCGGCGTCTCCGTCCTCAAATGAGGGATTGGGCAGCGTCGCGGCCGCGCAGCAACACGCGGCGGCCCAGACGAAGGAGAGCGCTCGGTGCCACATCGTCGGACTCCTCTCGGCCTCGCGGTGGATGGGTAGACCCTGCCTCCCCCCAGTGTAGACGCTTGCGGGCGGAACTTCAACGGGCGCGCGGCCTCTGCCGGCGGCGCCCCTCACCCCAACCCTCTCCCAAAGGGAGAGGGGGAGTTCCAACTCCCTCCCAGTGGGAGAGGGGGCAAAGCGGCAAGTGCCTACTCTGCGACACTCCTGGCCACACGAAGACCGTAGTCGAGGGCGCGGGTCGCGGGTGCGCGGTGGAGGCGGGAGGCGCACTGGAACGACTCCGGGTCCACGCTGAACCACGAGCCGCCCCTCAGGACACGGTGGGCGCCCTGCGCCTCTGCGCCCTTCTGCTCGCTTCCGTCGTACGTTTCTGCATATGGGCTGGCACACCACTCCCACACGTTCCCGGCCATGTCGTGCAGGCCCCAGGCGTTGGGCTTCCTGCGCCCCACCTGCTGCGCTGAGCGGCTGGAGTTGCCAGACCACCACGCATGGTCTGCCAGGGCATCGCTGCTGCCGCCCCAGTGGTAGGCCGTGGCGGCGCCGGCGCGGCAGGCGTACTCCCATTCCGCCTCCGTCGGCAGGCGGAACGGCGGCACAGCCGCGCCCGTGCGTGCTGCACGCGCGCTGAGCTTCTGGAGGAAGGCCTGGCAATCGTGCCAGGACACGTTGTCCACCGGCCTCTTCGCGCCCTTGAGCTGGCTTGGGTTGTTCGCCATGACTGCTTCCCACTGCTCTTGTGTGACCTCACACTTGCCGAGCCAGAAGGGCTGGCCAATTGTGACCCGCTTCCGATCGTCTTGGCCGGCCTCACCCTCCTCGCCCGGGGGGCTGCCGATGTTGAACCGGCCGGCGGGGATGAGAACCATGGCCATCTTCACGCCGTCGCCTAGGTCAACGTCCCGTTCGACCGTCACGCCGAGTGCCTCGGCGGTGGCCCTCTGTCGGCGCCTGGCTTCGGCCTCGTCGAATGGCCAGTCCGTGTGGACCTCCCACGCTCCGCTCTTTGCCCGCGGTGTCCCGGGTAGCACGCTCTCCCTGGTCAGCGTCTCCACCGCTTCGGCGGCGGCCTTGCGGACCGCAGGGTCCTTTGCTCGCCCGGCAAGGGCGCGTATGATTGGCACCGCCCCCTTGCATCCAGAAGGGCTAGGGTCTCGATGATGGCGATCCGGTAACGAGAGACGACTGGTGATTCCTCCATGCCCCCCAGACTTAGCGCGGCGGCGAGGTCGCGGCTCACGGCCTGGGTGTCAACCAGCTTCCAGGCAACGGCGAACTTGTCGCGCGGAGCGGCCGCGAGCGTGCGGCACGCGCGGGCGGCCTGGTCGTAGATGACTGGGAGCGACTCCTTCGTGAGGGGGCTGATGTGCGGCAGGGCGATGGGGTCGCCGATGTCCGCCAGGGCCGTGATGGCGCTGGCCTTCACGTACCACTCCTGGTCCCGCAGGGCCTCGATGAGGCCATTGATCGCGCACTGCTGGCCGGCGCGGCCCAGGTCCTTGGCCGCGCGGGCGCGAAGCGTCCAGTCCTTCTCCTGTTTCACGTCACGTAGCAGCCGGGCCACGTTGGGCGGCGCCTCCCACTGCGCAAGGTACGCGGGCACGTCGAGGATCGGCTTCTCAACTGTGGCCTTCGGCGAAGGCTCCTTGGGCTCTGGCTCGGGCGCCGCCGCCTTCGTAGCCTCGGGCACGCCAGATGCCCCCGCGGAACACGCGATCCGAAACCCAAGGTGGCTGTCCCGGTACACAGGGGTGAACCTGCCCCGTCGCACGGCCCGGCAGGCCCTCAGCGCGGTGCGCCACGAGCCGCCCCGCACGACGCGGAGACGCGAAGGAGCGTCCTCTCCCTTCGATTCGCTGCCGTCGTATGGCTCGGCGTAAGGCGAGGCGCACCACTCCCACACGCTGCCGTGCATGTCGTGGAGGGCCCACGCGTTGGGCCTCTTCTCACCCACCGGATGGGTGCGCGACTTCGAGTTCGCGTCGTACCAGGCGTAGTCGCCAAGGTTGGCGTCCGAGTCCACGAAGGAGAAGCGGGTCGCGGCGCCGGCCCGACAAGCCCACTCCCATTCCGCCTCCGTAGGCAGCCGGAAGCTCCAGCCCGTCATCTTCTCGTTCAACTTGGCAAGGAATGCCCGGCAATCGTCCCAGTTCACACCCCCCACCGGATTCTTCGTGCCAGTCAAGCGCGCGGCATCATCGCCCATCACGGCCTGCCATTGCTCCTGCGTGACCTCATGCTTCCCCATCCAGAAGGGCTTCTCGATGGTCACGGTCTTCTGATCCTCTCCTGGATAGCGGCCCTCCTCGCCCGCCGGGCTGCCGATGACGAACTGGCCGGCGGGGATAAGGACGAGGTGCAGACTCACCCTGCCGCCGAGCACGACCCGTTGCTCCACGCTGGTCCCCAGCGCCTTCGCGGCCTCGGCCTGCCGCAGCCTGGCCTCAGCGGCACCGAACGGCCAGTCGCCACCTGTCTTGACGACGTCCTTCGGCGTAGACTCCTTCGGCTCTGGCACAGGCGCCACCAGCTTCGTGGGTGCGGGGGCCCCGGACGACCCCACAGAGCATCCGACCCGGAATCCGGAGCTGGCGCTCCAGGTGCCGGGCTCGGACCCGCACCGGGACGCGGAAGAGCAGTCTCTGGGCGCGTTGGCCCAGGAGCCGCCTCTCGAGACACGGCCCCGGCCCCGGGGGGCAGAAGCGTCTTCACCCTTCGATTCGCTGCCGTCGTAGCGGTCGGAAAAGGGCGATGCGCACCACTCCCACACGTTGCCGTGCATGTCGTGGAGGCCCCAGGCGTTGGGCCTCTTTTCGCCCACCGGGTGGGTGCGCGAGCTTGAGTTCGACCGGTGCCATGCGTAGTCGCCAAGGTTCGCATCCGAGTCGCCGAAGCAGAATAGGGTGGCGGCTCCGGCCCGGCAGGCCCACTCCCACTCGGCCTCCGTGGGCAAGCGGAAGCATCTGCCCGGCAGCTTCTCATTCAACTTCGCGAGGAGGCCGCAACAGTCGTGCCACATCACTCTCTCGACGGGGTTCTTTGTCCTGGTGAAGCGGGTGGAACTCCTGCCCATGATGGCCTGCCATTGCTCCTGCGTGACTTCATGCCTCCCCATGTAGAAGGGCCTCTCGATGCTCACCGACTTCTGCACCGCAGGGGAAAAGCGACCCCGTTCGCCCGGCGAGCTGCCAATGACAAACTCGCCGGCCGGGATGAGGACAAGGTCCAGGGTCACCCCCCCGCCGAGGTCCACCACTTCCTCCACCTTCACCCCCAGGGCGTTCGCCGCGGCCTCCTGGCGCCGCCGGGCCTCTGCTGCGTCAAAGGGCCAGTTCGGGACCACCTTCTTCTTTGGCTCGGAGATAGCCGGCGTCGTTGACTTCGGTGCGGCCGGCGGGGTGGCAGTGCCGACGTTGGCGCCGGTCTGCGGCTTGGGGGAGGGGTGCCAGAAGGCAAGCGGCAGGCAGATGGCCAGGATGATGCCCAGGGCGAAGAGAGCGCAGCCCCAGTGCCGCCACAGGAGGTCCGCCACCGCCGCTCGCAGGAGCGACGGGGCCGGCTCGTGCGCTGGGGGCGGCGCCTGAGGCGCGGGCTCGGGCGGAGGCGCGACGGCCTCCGGCTCCGGCGCAAGCTCCAGCGGGCGCATAGCCTCCGGCGCGCGGGCAGGCGCCGCCTCAGCGAACTCCTCAGCCGCAGGGGGCTCAGCCACCGGGAGTGCGACCCCTAACTGCCACGCAAGCTCTGCGTCGTAAGGGACCTTGGTGTTGGGGTCCTGGAGGGTGGCCCCGGCGCCGTTGACCTCGTTGAGCAATTCCTGGACGCGGCGCATGCGGTCGGGGTCGGGGTGGAGGGCGTAGCGCTTGAGTTGGGCCGTCTGGGTGAGGACGGCCTCGTGGATGGCGTGGGTGTCGTGCTCGAAGAGGGGCAGGCCGAGGAGGGCGTAGTGGTTCGGCGGGCGCGGCCCTGGCGGGATGCCGAGGAGTTCGGTGTAGAGGTCGTCGGCCATGCCTGCAACATGCCCCCACGCGGCAACGCCTCACATGATAGCCGCCCTGCCGAAGGGTGTCAAGCAGGCGGCGGGAGTTCAGTAGGAGGGCGGGCTGGTGGGGGGAAGGGCGTTGACGACGTGAAGCTGCCAGGAACGCGTTGCCGTGGCGCCGCAGGGGTCGGTGACGGTGAGGGTGAGGCGAACCGTTCTCTCGCTGTCGGTGAAGTCGTGGGGGAACCATAGGGGGCACTTGGGGCGCCGCGAGATCACCCTGCCGCCGCAATCCCAGACGTAGGTGAGAGTCTCCGCCTTGTCATCGGGGTCGTAGGGGGTGACCGTGACCGAGCGGCGCTCGCCTTCCAGGATGCGCACGAGGTCGCTCATCTCGGGCTCGAAGCTGATGAGCTGGGGCGGGGCGTTGGAGCGGACGAATCGGAGCCTCCACTGGACGGTGGCCGGCATCGGCTCGCCGTAGCGGTTCGAGACCTGGCAGACGAGCGGGACAGGCGGCGCGGGGGGAACCTCGCGGCCCGTGGTGCCGGGCGGCAAGGCGTCGGCGGGCGGCCGGTATGTCCACGCCGGCTCTCGGCCCTTGTGGACCGCCTTTCCCGCGACGGACCACTCGTAGAGGAGGTCGGCCGCGCCGTCGCCATCGGCGGCCTCGACGCGGAAGGTGCGCTCGCCCTGGCCCGCGACGATGGCGAGCGGGTCGTCGGTCGGCGGGCTGATGCTCAGGACCCGCGGCGCAAGGGGGGCGTTCACCACCTCGACCACCCACTCGGCGCGGAGCGCCTCGCGGCCCGAGGCACTGGTGCCTGCGGCGACGATTCGGCGGACGACCGGCTGGGTGCCGGCGTCGCCACGCACCAGGCTGTAGGCCGGCGTGTAGGTGCGCGCCCAGGGCGCCCCCTCGCGCGGGGCGAGCGTGCCCTCCTCGGTGGGGGGCACGGGCTTGCCGTCGCCATCGAGGAGCTGCCACGCGTACTCGAGCGACTTGTGGTAGCCCAGTGGGGAGCGGAACTCGAAGGCCTGGGCCTGGCGCTCGCGCAGGCGGACGGTGCCGGGGTAGGGAGAAGGACGGATGTAGCTGAGGTGGTTGTAGACGAGGGCGACGGCCACGCCAACCGCTGCCAGGGCCGCCAGGACACTGATGAGGACGAGCCTGCGCGTGCGCAACTCGCGGCGGCAGCCTTCAATCATCTGCTCGGGCAGCGCATTCTTGGGGTCGAAGCGGGCCAGTTCCTGGCACACAGCCAGGGCGCGGCGGTACCGCCCCAGCTTGTACAGCTTGTCGGCCTGGGCCATCATCGCGTAGATCGTGGCCGTCTGGGGGTCCGCCGGCGGGCCGGCCGGCGCTCGGAGTCTCGTTCTCTTCCCGGGAGCCATGTCGCGTCGAGCCCCTGGTACAGCCGCAGATGGGTCCCACCCGGCGGCTGCTGTAGTGATACCACACCTTGCGGCACACGTCAAACCCCGTGCGAACTCCACCCACCGCAACGACTTGCATGAGCGGCCCCCGTCCTGTAAGATCGAGAAGGGGCGGGGAAGGAGTGCATGGGATGAGGGTGCTGGGGGTTGGTTCGGCAATCGCGCTCGCCGCCCTCGTGTGCGCGGGGTGCGGGCGCGAGCGGAGCGAGGCCGTGCATGTGGTGGGCTCGACCTCGATTCTGCCCTTCGCGGAGCTGTTGGCGGAGGAGTTCCAGCGGCGCGAGCCGGGCGTGCACGTGGAGGTGCACGGGGGCGGCTCGACGCACGGGCTGCTGGCCGTGGCGAACGGCATCGCGGAGATCGGTGCCTGCTCCCGCCGGCTGCACGCCGACGATCCGGGGGAAGCCGGGTTCCTGCCTATCGCCTTCACCCAGGATGCCGTCGCGGTGGTTGTTCACCCCTCGAATCCCCTCGCCTGGCTGTCGAGTGCGCAGCTTCGGGACGTGTTCTCTGGCCGGGCAGCGAGCTGGCGCGAGGTGGGCGGGGCCGACCTGCCGATCCGCGTGATCACGCGGGAGGAGGGCTCGGGGACGCTCGACACCTTCGTTCGGCAAGTGATGGGCAACGTCCACATTACGCCCAAGGCCCTCGTGCAGGGGTCCAGTGGCGCGATGAAGGAGGTGGTGAAGCACGACCCGTGCGCGATCGGGCTCATGTCGTTGAGCCAGGTGGGCCTGGGGCTGAAGGCGCTGGCTGTGGACGGCGTGGCGCCGCCGCGGTCGGCGGCGGAGCGGAGCAGTTATCCCCTGGTGCGGCCCTTCCTGTTCGTGGTGCGGGGCGCGCCAAGCGGGGCGGCCCGGCGGTTCCTGGACTTCGCGCGGTCGCCCGAGGCTCAACTGTTGATTGAGCAGGAGAGGATGCGCTATGCGACACTTGTGGTTCGCCGCGGCGGCGATGGGCCTGGTTGCCCTGTGTGGCGGGTGTGGGGGCGGCAAGGGTGAGGTGGTGCGGGTGGTCGGCTCCACCTCGGTCGAGCCCTTCGCCGGGGAGCTCGCGGCGGAGTTCAATCGCAACAATCCGGGCCTCTACGTGGAGGTCCAGGGCGGCGGCTCCACGGCGGGCATCAAGGCCGTGGCCGACGGCTACGCGCAGATCGGCATGTGCTCCCGCTCGCTGAAGCCCGAGGAGACTGGCTTCACCACCATCACCATCGCGCGCGACGGCATCGCGATTGTGGTGAACCAGGCCAATAAGGTCGGCGGCCTCACCCGCGAACAGGCCCGCGACATCTACGAGGGCAAGATAGGCAACTGGAAGGACGTGGGGGGCGAGGACAAGGCGATCACCCTAGTGACCCGCGAGGAGGGCTCGGGCACCCGCGAGGCCTTCGAGCACCTGGTGATGGGCGCGGCGCGCATCGCGCGCGCGGCCAAGACCCAGAACTCGAACGGCGCGGTGAGGCAACTCGTGAAGGGCAACGAGGACGCCATTGGCTACATGTCGCTCGGCCAGGTGCACGGGGAGCTGAAGGCCTTGACGGTGGACGGCGTGAAGCCGACGGCGGAGGAGGTGTTGGCCGGCAAGTACCCGCTCGTGCGGCCGTTCCTTTTCGTCGTGAAGGGCAAGCCGGGCGACGCGGCGCAGAAGTTCATTGACTTCGTCCTCTCCCCACCCGCGCAGGCGATCCTGGAGAAAGAAGGGCTGGTCCGAGCCAAGTGAGGACCGAGAGGCTCATCCGAGTGGTGCTGGCCGTGATGGCCTTCGCGGCCATCGCGGGGCTGGCGCTCATCACCGCCTTCATCTTCAAGGAGGGCTTCCCCCTGATGGTGAAGGCGGGGCTGAGGGACTTCATTCTCTCAGACGAATGGCGCCCCCTCGACCGGCTGGCCCCGCGCTTCGGCATCTTCCCCATGATCGTCGGCTCCCTGGCCGTCACGGCCGGGGCCATGACCATCGGCGTGGTCTTCGGCGTGGGCGTGGCCATCCTCCTCACGCAGTTCTGCCCGCCGCGCCTGGTCGGCCTCCTCAAGCCGGCCATCGAGCTGCTCGCCGGCATCCCCTCAGTCGTCTATGGCTTCATGGGCCTCGTCGTCCTCGTCCCCTTCATCCGGGAGCATCTGGGCGGCTCGGGCCTCTCCGTCCTGGCCGCCTCCGTCGTGCTGGGCATCATGGTGCTGCCGACCGTGATCAGCATCTCGGTGGACGCGCTTCAGGCGGTGCCGCGCCCCTACTACGAGGGCTCGCTCGCCCTGGGGGCCACGGAGTGGCAGACGACGCACATGGTGATGCTCCGCGCCGCCCGCTCGGGCATCGTCGCCGCCATCATCCTGGGCATGGGCCGCGCCATCGGCGAAACGATGGCCGTCATCATGGTCGCCGGCAACACCATCGCCGTCCCGCACGGCCCGCTCGACTCCGTGCGCACGCTCACGAGCAACATCGCCATCGAGATGAACTACGCAGCGGGCGACCACCGCAAGGCGCTCTTCGCCACCGGCGTCGTCCTCTTCGTCATCATCATGCTCCTCAACACCGCCGCGCTCGTGCTCTCCAGGCGCCGGGCGGGAGGGGGCCACCGATGAGGCTCTCTCCCGCGGCCACCCAGCGCGCGGCGGTAGGCCTGATGTGGGCGCTCGCGGGCGCCACCATCGCCGTGCTGCTCGGCATCATCGCCTTCATCCTGTTGAGGGGCCTGCCCCACGTCTCGTGGGGGTTCCTCACCGAGGCCCCGCGCTCGATGGGCCGCGAGGGCGGCATCTTCCCGATGCTCGTCGGCACCGCCTACATCACGGGCCTGGCCGTGCTCATCGCCGCGCCCGTCGGCCTGGCCACGGCCGTCTACCTCACCGAGTACACCCGCGAGGGGCGCCTCACCGCAGTCATTCGCTTCGGCGCCGACTGCCTGGCCGGCATCCCCTCCATCATCTTCGGCCTCTTCGGCTTCGTGTTCTTCACCATCACGCTGGGCATGGGCTTCTCCATCCTCTCCGGCGCCCTCACCCTGGCGCTCATGGTGCTGCCCACGATCATCCGCACGAGCGAGGAGGCCATCCGCGCCGTGCCCCGCGCCTACCGCGAGGCCAGCTTCGGCCTCGGCAGCACCCGCTGGCAGATGGTCACCCGCGTCGTCCTCCGCTCCGCCCTCCCCGGCATCACCACCGGCATCGTGCTAGCCGTTGGCCGCAGCATCAGCGAGACCGCCGCCGTCATGCTCACCGCAGGCTCCGCCCTGGGCATGCCCGAGGGCATCTTCGACTCCACCCGCACCCTCTCGCTCCACTTCTACATCCTGGCCACCGAGGGCATCTCCATGCCAAGGGCCTACGCCACAGCCTCCGTCCTCATCGTCCTCATCCTGGCCATCAACCTCTTCGCCTACTGGCTGATGCGCCGCTTCATCGCAAAGGGGCGCTGAGCGATGGCCACGGACCCCAAGCTGTCGGTGGAAGACCTCTGCGTGTCCTTCGGCCCCGCCGCAGCCCTCAAGCATATCTCCCTCCAGGTGTTCCCACGCGAGCGCCTCGCCATCATCGGCCCGGCAGGCAGCGGCAAGACAACCTTCCTCCGCTCCCTCAACCGCCTCAACGACCTCGAACCCGCCTTCTCCAAGACCGGCCGCGTCCTCCTCGACGGGCAGGACATCTATGCCCCCGATACTGACGTGCCCGACCTCCGACGCCGCGTCGGTATGGTCTACGCCGTCCCTGTCCCGCTCCCCTGGTCCGTCTACGACAACATCGCCTACGGCCCCCGCCTGGCCGGCACCCGCGACCGCGAACGCCTCGACCAACTGGTCGAGGAGAGCCTCAAGAACGCCTTCCTGTGGGATGAGGTGAAGGACCGACTGAAGGATTCGGCGCTGAACCTCTCCGGCGGCCAGCAGCAGCGCATGTGCCTCGCGCGCGTCCTGGCCCTCCACCCCGAGGTGCTCCTCCTCGACGAGCCGTGCTCCGGCCTCGACCCCATCTCCACCGCCAAGATCGAGGACGCCCTCGCCATTCTCCGCGAACGCTACTCGATCATCCTGGTCACGAACAACACCAAGCAGGCCGCCCGCGCCTCCGACCGCACGGCCTTCTTCCTCATGGGCGAACTCATCGAGATCGGCCCCACCCAGCAGCTCTTCACCAACCCCGCCCACCACCGCACCGCAGGCTACATCACGGGGCGATTCGGATAGGAGAAGTCGAAAGTCGAAAGTCCAAAGTCGAAAGTCAAGAGCCCAAGGTCGGAAGTGCAGACAGGAAGGAGCGGATGATGGGCAAGATCGAGCGGTTCGAGGACATGGATGCCTGGAAGAAGGCGCGCGAACTGACCAGGGCGATCTACCAACTCACGTCGGCCGGCGGCTTCAGCCGTGACTTCGGGCTGCGTGACCAGATTCGCCGCGCTGCCGTATCCGTGATGTCCAACATCGCGGAGGGGTTCGAAAGGGGGGGCGACAAGGAGTTCCACCAGTTCCTCGCCGTTGCCAAGGGCTCGTGTGGCGAGTTGCGCTGCCAACTCTACGTAGTTTCTGTTGCGGAAAGCCAAGACTGCCTGAAGGCAGGACTCCAAACAAGGAACGAACGCGTTCGGAGTCCTGGCTTCAGCCAGTCTTTGGCTTCCGAGCACGGCCCGAGTTCGGCGAATT
>Ga0194112_10001671_pt1 | contig 32278 bp, 14 predicted proteins | sample TA2MahC400mmetaG_FD_146191 | JGI IMG/M metagenome (GOLD analysis project Ga0194112, IMG submission 146191) | Freshwater microbial communities from Lake Tanganyika, Tanzania - TA2015016 Mahale Deep Cast 400m | ecosystem: Environmental > Aquatic > Freshwater > Lake | place: Tanzania: Lake... | reverse complement strand
TCCACGCCTACGAGGTCTACAGCGGCCGGAAGTGCTACTCCACCCCCAAGATCACCGTGCCCGCCTCGCTCCGCGCCGAGCTCTACCACCACGTCACCCTCCCGCCGGGCGGCTACGTGGGCCGCCGCTTCACCTTCGCCCCGCCGCGGCAGTGGCTCCGCCCAGGCGACCACTTCTTCCTCGCCGCCTACGAGGTGGGCAGCGACTGCGCCCGCGTCATCCTCAGCCCCGACCTCACCGCCGCACAGGTGGCCGCCCTCGGCGAGGACGCCGCCTACACCTCCGTCTGGACCGGCCGCCTCTACTCCAACATCGCCTTCTTCCGCGTCCGCTCGAAGAGCTTCCTCGGAATCTTCTGACCTGCCCGCCTTTACAATTCTTTACAATTCCTGACAAGCAGTTGACAACGCTCCGGGGGCACCCAGGTAGCATGATTACGAGTCCCGGTGCGCCCGTGGACTAACCCGTTAGGACTGCGGCCTTCAGGCCGTGGCTTCTTCGATGCTCAATCCGAAATCCGAAATCCGGAATCCGAAATCGGCCTTCACCCTGGTGGAGGTCCTCGTCGTCATCTCGGTCGTCATCCTCCTCCTCGCACTCCTGTTCCCGGCCTTCAACGCCATTCGCCGCAGCCAGAAGGTGCGGCGGACCGAGGCGACGGTGGAGGCCATCGCGAGCGGCGTCCAGGCGTATCAGAACGACTACGGGGTCTATCCCCCGTCCGAGCTGCCCGCCGCGGCGGGGCCGAACCGCGGGAACCGCGCGCTCGTGCTGCTGCTCAATGTGAAGGGGGGCCGGAGCGCCCCTTACCTCCCCTCGGCCTTCTACGACGAGGGCGAGCTCCGCATGGCCTTCTTCCTCGACGAGTGGGACCGCCCCTTCATCTACTTCGACACCGCGGCGATGAAGGCCACCACCGCCCACGACTACGACCTCCTCGGCAACCGCACCGTGCAGCCCGCCAAGGGCGCGACCGACTACTGCAACTTCGGCCGCTTCCAACTCTGGTCCTGCGGCCCAAACGAGCGGAACGACAACGGGGTTGGCCGCGACCAGGGCGGGGATGACATTGCGAACTTTGTGACGAAGTAGACTGCCCCTCAATGAAGGAGACGCAAGACCTATAGCATGGCTGCTTGCCTCAGTCCCGTAGGGACGGTAGTGGGTTGCCGGCGGCTTCAGCCGCCGGACCGGGGCGCACCCACGGGTCAGTCCCGAAGGGACGGCAGAAGCGCCCTCTGGCTGCCCCCCAGGCGTCCTCTCTGCCGTCCCTTCGGGACTGGTAGGGTTTGGACCCGCTGTCCGGCGGCTGAAGCCGCCGGCAACCCACTACGCTCCCTTTGGGAGCCAGACGTGGCGGCCATTCCGCGATGCGCGACGCGTGACACGTGAGAAGAGACCCAGAATGGCGGCTCTGAAATCAGAAATCAGAAATCAGAAATCAGCAATGACGCTGATCGAGCTGTTGGTCTCCATGTCGGTCGTGGCGATACTGATGCTCGGCGGGGTGGCGGTGTACTTTCGGATGAACCGGGGGTTCGCGCTCCAGGCCGCAACGTCGGCCATCGAGTCGTCGCTGCGGTCGGCACGGGCATTCGCGGTGCACGAGCGGAGCCCGGCCATCGTGGTGGCCGAGCCGCGGGCGGACGCGGCGAACCTCGTGGGGCTTGTCTATGCCCTGGGACGCCAGACGGTGAGCAACTGGCACTTCGAGAAGGAGCAGTTCGCGGGGGGCAAGGTGCTCGGCGCGCTCGGCCAGGAGGCCACCGTCACCGGCACGGCCACCCCCACGCCCGGCAGGATTGGCACCGCTCTGCTCCTCGACGGCGCGACGACCAGCCTCCAGGTCTCAAGCCCCTACCTCGACGGGTTGCGGGAAGGGGTGTTCATCGAGGCCGATGTGTGGCCCGATCCAACAGCCCTCACGACCGGCGCCATCCTGAGCATCGTGTGCAAGGATGCTTGGGGGCCCTCCAACTGCCGCCTCGCTCTCGTCGGTAGTCACCCAAACTACTTCACGCTTTCGGGCGCGGTGAGGGTGGGGGATGGTGGCAGCGGCTTGCTGATCAGTTGTGCCGGCGAGACACCCGTCCCTCCCGGCGAATGGTCGCACGTGGCCATGGCGTATTACCGCGACGGCAGGGATGCCGGAGGGAACAACATCGGCACCCTGGTGCTGCGGGTGAACGGCCAGGAAGAGTCGCCATTGCGCAATACTCCCCCAGGGGCCACGATGCTCTTGGCACCCAACACCCAGCCCCTCAACATCGGCACGGATGGGACGAATCGCTTCAAGGGGCGGATTGACGAGCTTAAGATCGCCGGCCTCGTGGCGGGGGAGACCTTCGAGTTGCCCAAGAACACGGAGGTGACGCTCGACGCCGGCGGCAGCCGCGACGGACGGGTCCACTTCGACGGCGAGGGCCGCCTCGACCGCACGCAGCACACCCGCCCCGTGCTCTTCCGCATCATCTCGGCGGAAGACCGCCTCCTCCGCTCCGTGCGGGTGAACTGGCTCGGCTGCGTGGAGGTCTTCCAGGGCGACCCGCCGACGGACCAATGAGGGCTAGTGCCATGCTCTTGATGACATTGATCCGACCGATCCGACTGATCCGACCGATCCGACCGATCACCAGGCGCGCAAAGCGCCAGGACGGCTTCGCCATTCTCATGGTGGTGCTTGTGCTCGTCGGCCTGGTGATCATCGGGGCACCCTTTGCCATCTCGATGCGCCAGGAAGAAATGGCGAGCGTGAGCTTCGCGGCGCGCACCCGCGCGAAGCTCGTGGCCAACGGCGCGCTCAACCTCGCCAAGGCCCAGCTCGAACGCTCCCACGAGTACTACGAACACCTCGAAGCCCAGGTGGGCCGGCCAGCGACCATCTTCAACTCGGACTACGTGGACTCCAGCGGCGAGCTGAAGGTGGACCTCAATGACCCGGCCCTGGCAGGCCTGAAGCTGGCCGACCCCGCCGGCGCGATGTGGAGCGCTCGGGCCGAGGACGAACAGGGCAAGATAAACGTCAAGACCGCCCCCCATGCCCTCCTCCGCAACATCACCCTTGAGATCACGGGGGAGACCTTTGATCCGGCGAACCCCGGCGCCACGCGCGCGTCAGTGATCGCGAGCGACATCGTCTCTTACCGCAACAGCAACCCTATCACCAGCCTCACCCAGCTCCGCACCGCAAGCACCACGCTCACCGAGACCGAGTATCAGCGCCTCACCCGCTTCCTCACCGTCTACTCCGCACCATTCGTCAGCGAGACCACGTCGGCCTCCGTCGGCCAGTACCCCGTGAACCCCAACACGTGCCCCGCTGAAGTCCTTCGCGCCCTCCTGCGCGGCGTCAAGCTCTACCAGCCGAGCGTCCCAGCCGCCGATCAGCACAAGGGCGTTGGCTACGCCGAGACGATGGTTGACACCGATAACGACGGGGTTGGCGACAAGAAGGTCGTTGACGACTTCGAGGAGCTCATCCGCCGCCTCCGCGTCTTCGCCAGGCTCGCCGCAAACGTCGCGACCGACTCCACGGTCATCGCCCTCGACGACGCTGCGCTCCTGCCTCAGCCGCGCCAGAGCGACCCCGCGGGCAAAGAGGTGGACGGCTACTGGGTGTCCATCGAGGGCGACGCGGTGCGCTACTGGAAGAAGGACGGCGCGACGCTCAGCGTGTCGCAGAGCGCCGACTACCTGCCCACGAGCCGTGTTGACGCCGACCGGAAGTACGACCCGCTGGAGCCAGTGGAGGTGCGGCTGCTCTTCGCCGACCTCGCGCACGACCTCGGCGGCGTACTCGATGAGCTGGTGAAGGCCGAGAAGCTCACCCCCGAGAGCAAGGCCGCCATCCTCGCCAACGCGAACAACCCCTACAACCGCAACGTGCTAGATATGGCGACCACCACCGGCCCCCTGTGCACCCATTCGTTCAACATCTACACCATCGAGGGGACGGGGGTGGTGAACGCGCCCGACGGGCGCGAGCTGGCGCGCTACAGCGTGAAAGAGGTCGCTCAGGTCGCCCCATCCGTTGACCTCGAGCTGCGGATTGACAAAGAGGTGGAGTGGCAGCGCCCCGTCTACATGGGCGAGGGGCGATTCGTCCAGACCTGGCCGAGCGCCACCCAGGTGCCCGACGTGGCCCCCCGCTCCACCGAGCCGGCCGATGGGGTTCCCGCTCTGGTGCCGCACCGCGGCAAGCTCGGCCTGTTGCCCGTCGAGTACAGCCCGGCCGACCCGGTCCGCTTCGCCTCGAACTGGGTCATCCGCCTGAACGGCCCGCTCCTCGATCAGGTGCTCTGGGGCGGCAGGGATGGCGGCAACGACAGCGCCTGGCCCCAGCCCGTCAAGGACCTCACGACCGTCCGAACCGCCACTGGGGACGACACGGACCTCGGGCCGGAGGGGATTCACGTCGGCAGGGTCGCTCTGCCCGACGACAAGTTCGAGACCCGCACCCTGGTCTACCCGGCCCGCATGGAGGCGAAGGACGCCGACGGCAAGCTGGTGCAGAAGGACAACGTGCCGCACAGCAGCGACAACGTGGTGCTCCCCCTCGTGATCGAGATGTGGGTGAAGTTCGACTCCGACCCCAAGGTGGGCGCGAGCGTGAAGTTCGACTACGGCATAGACCGCACGCTCTTCGACCTCGGGCACCAGCCGTTCTCCAACCGCCTGGCGCTCCTCTACTACGGGCGGGACACGTCGAGCGGCGACCTCGTGCTGCACGTGTGCGATTCGACGAACCAGCCGACGGCGGCGCAGGTGCGCTGCCGCGTTGGCAGCTCCGCTACGCCGCCCGGCGGCCTCGCGCCCGACCAGTGGTTCCAGCTCCTGCCCGAACGCTGGTATCACCTCGTGGCCGTGGCGAAGGGCATCCGCTACAACGAGATGGGGCTGTTCGTCAACGGGCGGAGCGTGGGGCGCTACTTCCCGGTCGCGCGCACGAGCGGCGCCGCGGCCGACGCCGCCACCATTCCCTGCACGGGCAACGTCAGCGACGACCCCAGGAGCGCCGACACCACGGCAGTCTTCCGCCTCCAGCAGTGGCCCCAGCCCCCGGGCGTGATCGCCATCGGCGGCGAAATCGCCGAAATCATCGGCGTCGCCAATGCCAACGTCTTCACGATCCTCACCGACGCCAACGGCCTGCCGGTTGGAAGGGGCTCGCGCGGAACCCAGGCCAGGATTCACGCCGACGGCACACGCATCGAAGTCCACGGCTACATTGACTACATCCACAAGACGAGCAACGAGGCGGGCGCGGGCGACACCGAGCACCTGCTGCTGAACATGATGGACGCCAACCAGGAGCCGTTCCTGCTCTTCGAGCTGCCCGCAGCCTTCCTCCAAGTGACGGTGCAGGATGGCGACGAGAAGGCCCCGGCTTCACCTTCCCCAACGCAAGACAAGTCGGCTCAGTTCTGGGACCAGTTCTCCAATTCCTACCAGGCGTGGACGGGGAAGCCGGACAACACGATTCCCTCGGGCGACTGGCTCCCCGTTTTCGCAAGCGAGAAGTGGACCGTGCCCTCGGCCAAGGACGGCGGCTCGATCAGCGACGACGAGACGAAGTTCAAGACCGTCCTCGACGACCCAGGCTTCCTCTCGCTTCTGACCTGGACGGCCCAACGGCCCACCACGGGCAAGCGGGCCATCGAGGATACCGTTGACGGCATCGGGCTGGTCACGCTCGAGGCCAACCCCGACGCCCTCGAGGCCAAGGACCGCGAGGCCATCAAGTTCGCAAAGGCCGGCGTCGTCCTCGTCTGGCACTACTTCCCTGGCGACGTGGACGACCCGGAGACGCCCGAGGACGACCGCCGCCAGGTGGCCTGGTACATCGGCTACGTCGCGGGGTTCAACGACCCAACGAACTATTCAGGCCGCCGCGCCTGTTTCAGCACGCCACAGGCCACAATCGTCGAGGGCGCGAAGTTCCGACTCAACTGCATCAAGCTGTCGAGCAACCTCGACCTCCCGCGCGGCCACCGCGGCGTCGAGACCATCACCCACGACCTTGTGGGCACCGACCAGACGATTGACGAGCTCCGCGAGCGGAACGGACGCGGCATCTTCCAGCTCGTCTTCCGCGACGCCCAGAACAACGCCGACGTCACCAAGCCCTACGAGTGGATTCAGTTCACATATCCCCGCTTCCCGCACCCGCCCGTGCCCGTGGGGCAGGAGGACGAGGAGCGGAAAACGCTGGCCGACAAGTTCCTCTACGACATCAGCCGCGCCGTGGCGAGCACGGGCGACAAGACGGTCAGCCCGCCCGCCCCCGTCGTCTTCCCTGCCTCGCCCGTCTCAAAGGTCATGCCCGTCTTCTTCTGCTCCGGCTACGTCCGCGCGCTCGACAAGAACCTCTACCTCGTGAAGGGCGGCAACGACGAGGTGACGCTGACCGACAACACGGGCCAGCGCGAAGACCACTGGGTGCTCCACGGCGCGGGAAACATGTTCGGGTTCCGCGAATCCATCTCGCCCGCGAAGGTCTTCTCCTACGTCAACCGCCCGCGCCTCCTCAAGTTCCCGTCCAGCATGCCCATTGAGCCCGACAAGCTCTTCTACCTGGGCAGCGACACGATGTACAAGGACGGGGACGTTAAGGCCGAGGCGCACGACGGGCCAACGGCGGGCGAGCCCGAGCGGCCCGCGAACGCCACCTTCGACGAGGTGAAAATCCACTCGGCGGCGTATGGCATCGCGCGGCTGTGGGACTGCAAGCAGACGGCGGGCGCGCCCGACCCTGCGAAGGAGGTGCGCAGCTTCGCTGGCATCCCCGCGGGCATGGCACCGCCCTTCTACGTCCGCATCGGGAACCTCGAGGACTTCGTGCCCAAGGCCGACCCGCCCGTCGAGCCCTTCCGCTTCCACCACAACGGCCAGGTAGGCTCCTGGCCCCTCGAAGGCTACCTCAAGATTGACGACGAGGTCTTCTTCTACCGCGTCATGTACCGCAGGCCGGTCGGCCGCACCTCCGCCCCGATCAAGTTCATCCGCCCCGTGGACGGCGACGGCAACCCGATGCCCTTCCCCAACGACCTGGTGACGGTGCTGAACGAGACGGGGACGAAGCTCTACCTCGACCTCACCGAGGAGCAGGCCAAGGAGTTCCCCGACATGGGCTATCTCACCATCTCCAACGCCTGGGCCAACCTTGCTTACTGGGACACCATCAAGTGGATCATGGGCACCTACGGAGTGACCTGGGACGCCATCGAGGCGGACATCCAGAAGGGCGAAGAGGTGCGGGATGCCAACGGCCGGCTCGTCTCCTCCAACCACTCCATCGGCGCACAGGAGCGGGTCTTCTTCAACGGCAAGAGCTACGACAAGTCGAAGAACGCCCTAGAGATCACCCTCACCCACCGCGGCATCCTCAACTCAACGGCCCGGAAGGTGCAGATGTACGACCCCGCGACGACGAGCGGCTGGTTCCTCGACGCCGACGGCACCGCGAGCAGCGCCTCGGTCAGCGTTATCAGCGTCGAGCTCCTCATCCTCGAACGCGCCTCGCTCGGCACCGTGCTCGACTCCCACGCCCTCGGCGCGCGCGTGAACCCCCTCGACCACATCCACTGCGCGCTGGCTCCCAGGCCGATGATCAAGCTCAAGCGCGACGAGGCCGGCCGCCTCCTCCTCGACACCGATGGCAAGATCAAGGCGCTTGCCGACAACGACCCCGCCTTCGACCTCACCAAGCCCGAATACGAGTACGGCATCGTGGTGGAATACCACGACAACTTCCCCGCCGAAGGCTACGTCCAGATCGGGAATGAAATCCTCGGCTACGCCCAGGACAAGAACGGCTCCACCCCCCTCTGGACCACCAAGCTGCCCGACGCCACGGCACCCAACGGTTACAGGGAAGTGGATGTCCTCACCGGCATCAAGCTCCTCCGCCAGCGCTTCGGCACCCCGAGACTGGACAAGGTGCACCTCGAGGACTTGAGCGTGGTGGACGACACGGAGGAGGAGCCGACCTACTTCGCCGACGCTCCCGGCACCCACGGCCGCCGAATCGTCCGCCTCCGCGAGGCCCGCTTCCACGACCGCTACCCCATCTCCGCCACCAGCGAGTTCACCCCAAGCCGCGCCTCGGCACCCGTCGGCTACTGGGAGTTCGCATACTCCCTTCCCGGCGCCCTCTGGACCCGCGTGAACTGGCGCGAGGCCAAGTACGACGAAGCCACCGGCGCGCTCGTGAGCGAGGACACCAAGCCCCTCGACGCCAACGACCCCTGGGACATCCAGGTCATGGTCCAGCTCGACAACGCGCCCGCCTGGGACGACACGGCGATTGACCCCGCCACCTCCAAGCCCGTCGCCGCGCCGGTCCCCTGGCAGAACGTCCCCACCCGAACCGACGTGGTCTACAACCCCCAGGGCTACCGCCTCAAGAAGCCGGTCATCTACCTCTTCGACGACCCGACGGCGAAGAACTACATCAACGCGAAGGACGCGAACACCCCGATGGGCCAGTACGCCGACCGCATCCGCGTCCGCGTCTACTTCAAGTACAACCCCTACAAGGCCGAGAACGGCGCGCCGCCCAACTACAACATCCCCTGGCGAACTCCCTGGGTGGACACCATCATGCTCCGCTATCGCGCCCCGACCAATGTGCTGGAACACAGGGAGATGCCGTATTGAACGCGGCAAATCCGAAATCCGAAATCCGAAATCCGAAATCAGGATTCACGCTCGTCGAAATCCTCGTGGCGATGGGCGTCTTCGTCATCCTCGGCATCGCCCTCGTGGGCCTCATGGGCGCAGCGGTGGACTCCTGGCGCCAGGGCGAGGCCGGACGCCTCGTCAACGAGCGCCTCCAGGCCCTCCAACGCCAGATCGCCGACGACCTGGCCGCCGCAGTCCTCGACCAGCCCCCACCGCCCGACTTCCACTTCGTCCTCGACACCCTCCACGACCTCTCGACCACGCCAGGCGACCCCTACGCCATCCTCGACACCACGCTCTCCAACGTGAACAACTACGCGACCGACACGAGCAACGGGCGCGAGCTGACCTACTTCGCCCCCACTGGCAAGCCAGGCACGGCGACCGTCGTCCTCCGCATCCGTGTCCCGTTCGTCATCGGCGCGGCGCTCCTTCAGGCGCGAACTGATGTCTTCGAGCCAAACTCCTCCGCCCGCGTGTGGGTGGCTACGAACGACCCAACCGCCGTCCCGCCCGCCGACCAGAGCCCGGCCAGCAAGTGGCTCCAGCTCGCCTGGCTCCAAGGCGAGGGCATGGGCGGCGGCGAGACCGACATCTCGGACGCCTGCTGGTTCAGGACGGCCGACGACACGGTGGTTCGCGGGAACGTCGTCTTCATCAAGGCCGAGCTCGACAACAAGAGCGCCACGGAGGACGCCGCCCAGTTCCTCCGCAGCGACCGGATGCGGGCGGGGGGGCGGCCCGTGCTCATCCTCGACTGCTACCGCGACCCGAACGCGCTTGGCCCCGACCCGAACAGGAAGCAGCCGCGGCCCACCTTTGCCGCCTTCGTCCGAAACGGCACACAGGTCATCACCTTCACCCGCACCATCCCGCCCGAGATAGAACAGGCCGCCGCGAAGACCGCCGGCTCGACGGCCTCCGCCGAGTACCTCAACTACTTCGACGACAACAACAACAAGCAGATAGACGAGGGCCACCGCCCCGTGGCCGGCCGCGCGCAGGTCGTCTACTACGTCCAGCCCTACCACTCCAGCCTCGGCAAGCCCGGCCTCGGCGTCATCCGCCGAGCCTTCGAGGCGCCGCTCCGACAATACAGGACCGATGACGCCTCGGAGCTGGGCCTGACCCCGAACGTCCTCGCCGCGCTCGAGCAGGTGGGCAGCAACGACTTCATCCCAAGCGCGCTCCACCTGGGCATGAGCTTCTGGGGCGCCGACACCACGACCTGGGAGGACCGCCCCGACCTCGAGCCCGGCTACGACACGAAGTACAGCGACGCCAACCCCGACCCCAAGCTCTGGCGCCCGCGTCCAGCGAGCACCGAATGGCTCTCAAGCCGCTACCTGCCCGAGCAGGTGCAGGTCACGGTGGTCCTCGAGCCGGACCGCGGGAAGCGGATAACCACCGGGCTGACGCAGGCCATCGCGGCGGACTTCCCGGCCTCAGCCGAGGCCAGCCTGTCGGTAGTCAACACCCAGGGCTTCGACGATGCCCAGCGCCCCACCCCCACCTTCCTGCGCGACCCGCGACACTTCATCAAGATTGACGACGAGTGGCTCTTCTACAACCGCGTCGGCTCGACCACCGACTTCGTAGTCCCCGCGGCGGGCGCCTCCCGCGGCACCCGCGGCACCAGGCCGGCCCCCCACGCCTCAGGCGCCGAGGTCTATCGCGGCGTCACCTCCGTCTTCACCGTCCGCGTGCCGGCCTACCACCACTGGGAGCGGTGAGGATTTCTGATTGCTGATTTCTGATTGCTGATTTCAGAAAGACAAAAGAAGGAACGAGCGCCGTGATCTGTGGCTCTTCAATCAGAAATCAGAAATCAGAAATCAGAAATGGTTTCACGATCATCGAAGTGCTGCTCGCAATCGGCATCCTCGCCGTCAGCATCACCGCGGTGCTCTTTCTCTTCGCGATGGGCATGCGGTCGCACAGGCGGGCGCTCGACCGCAGCCGCGCCGCGCTCCTCGCCGAAACCGTGGCCAACCACCTCCAGACCTCCTTCGGGCCGAACTACCAGCCGAACCCCGTGACCAACGAGACCCGTCCCGACTTCCCAGGCTTCCAGTACAACGTCACCTTCGCCCCCCTCTACGGCGGCACGTCGTACTACCGCGTGAGCATCCTGGTCCACTGGGGCGACCCCAACGCGCCCCCCGAGCCGAAGAACTCCGAAACCTACGAGACCGTGCTCCAGCGCAAGAGCTTCTGACGATTGCGGATTGAAAACCAAGAGGCTGAGGTCTATAGTGGCGTTCGCGGGCTTCTTCTCATCGTCCTCGTCCTCGTCCCTCGTCCTCGTCCTCGATTCTCCTGTCGGGGTCTGAGAAGAGTCGAGGACGAGGACGAGGGACGAGGACGATTAGAGCACGGCCATGCGGCGATATGCCTCGCACATTTCAATCCGCAAGATCGTCACCCTCGCGGTGCTGGCGATCATCCTGCCGAGCCTGGTGCTCACCCTCGTGGGACTGAAGCTGACGCTCGACCTCAAGCGGCAGCTCGAGCAGAGCCTGGCCGAGCAATACGCCGCGGCGGTGCGCGACAAGGCCGACGAGGCCGAGGCCCGCGTGGCCGCCCTGGAGAAACGCCTCCGCGACGAGGCCGACCGCCTCCCGCTCCGCCAGGCCTCCGCGACGCTCGACCGCCTCCGCCGCGATTCGCCGCTGGCCGAAGAACTCTTTCTGATTGACGAGGAGCGCCTCCTCGACCGCCGCCTCCCCCTCGACGAACGCCAGGCCATGCTCTACCCCCACCAGCCCGAGGCGCTCGCCCCGCTGCCCGAGACATTCCTGTGGGCCGAGCCATTCCCGGCCCCGGCCCGCCGCGCGAAGCCCGACGCGTCGCCCGAAGACCCCGAGGCCCTCGTGCAATCGCTCCGCCGCTACCGCGAACGCTCCCTCTCGCCCGCCGCGCGCATCCGCGCAACCCAGGTCATCGCCGCCACGCTCTTCCGCACGGGCAAGCTCGACGAGGCCATCGCCGAATACCGCCGCCTGCTCACCGCCGACGACGTGGCGGCCCTCAGCCCCTCACTCGCCGTCCTCGCACGCTACCAGGTGGCCGCGGCGCTCGCCCGCCTGGGGCGCGCGCCCGAGGCCGCCGCAGCCTGGCTCGACCTCTACGCCGACCTGGTGCGCGAGCGGACCCGCCTCGCCGACCCCGACCTCGCCACCTGGTTCAAGCAGCGGGTGCGCGACGACCTCGGCCGCCTTGCCGCCGGCCCAAACGTGCCGGCCCCCGAGGCCCGCCGCTACGCCGCCCTCCGCGACGAGGAGGCCCAACGCGCCGCGCGCACCCAGTTCATCATCTACCTCCGCCGCTTCGTCCTCCCCCGCCTCGAACTCCAGGCGCCCTCGCTCCGCCACGGCGAGGAGGGCTTCAGGCACCTCTGGGACGACGAGTTCGGGTCCCAGCCCTACCTCATCGCCTACGCCGCGGTGCGAGGCGACGACGGCTCGCGCCGCATCCTCGGTGTCAGGCTCAGCCTCGCCTACGTCCGCGACAGGCTCCTCCCCGAGGTCCTGGGCGCGACGCGCCACTCGCAGTTCGGCCCGGAGGTGGGCTTTGTGGTGAGCGACCGCGCGGGCGGAGCGGTCTTCGGCCAGCAGGGCAAAGGCCCGGCAGCCTCGGTGGCCTTCCCGCGTATCTTCCAGGCCTGGCGCCTCGGCATCGTGGAGCACCAGCCCGCCGCGCTCCGACGCCTCGCACTCTACAACGTCATCCTCTTCCCAGTCGTCAACGCCCTCATGATCCTCGCCATCATCGTCGGCGTCTTCATCATGCTCCGAGGCACCGCGCGCGAACTCGAGTTCTCACAGCTCAAGAGCGACTTCGTCTCGAACGTCTCCCACGAGCTCAAGACCCCGCTGGCGCTGATTCGGATGTTCGCGGAGACCCTCGAGATGGGCCGAGCCAAGAGCCCCGAGAAGGTGCAGGAGTACTACCGCATCATCATGCGCGAGAGCGAGCGGCTGACCCACCTGATCAACAACGTGCTGGACTTCTCGCGGATCGAGAGCGGGCGGAAGACCTACGACCTTCGGCTGGACGACCTGGCCGACATCGTGCGCGACACCCTTCGCGCCTACAGCTACGAGCTTGACAAGCAGGGCTTCGCCGTGGAAACTGATGTGGCCGAGGAAGTGCCCGAGACGCTCCTCGACCGCGAGGCCATCGCCCTGGCGCTCCTGAACCTCTTGTCGAACGCCGTCAAGTACTCGGCGGGCGACAAGCGGATTCGGGTCGCCTGCGCCGAGCGCAACGGCTCCCTGGCCGTCGAGGTCACCGACCACGGCCTCGGCATCCCCAAGGCCGACCTCGGCCAGATCTTTGAGAAGTTCTACCGCGGCCGCGACGAGCGGGTCCGAGCCACCCGCGGCTCAGGACTCGGCCTCGCAATCGTCAAGCACTCCATCGAAGCCCACGGCGGCGCCATCGCCGTCCAGAGCGAGGAAGGTAAAGGCTCCACGTTCACAATCACGCTCCCCATTCGCAAGACCCTCACCGATGGGAAGACTGGATGAATGGAAGATTGGATGATTGGATGGTTGCCAGAGTTGAGGCTTCTGTTCATTCATCCATCCCTCCACACATCCATTCATCCTCCGCGATACAGAGCTTGACCAGGAGATGGCAATGGAAAAAATCCTCGTAGTCGAAGACGAGCCGGACCTGTTGATGGGCCTCCAGGACAACCTGGAGCTCGAGGGCTACCAGGTGGCGACGGCGCAGGACGGGCAGGCGGCCCTCGACCTCGCCATGAAGGCCTGCCCCGACCTGATCCTGCTCGACATCATGCTGCCGAAGGTCAACGGCTTCGAGGTCCTACGCCAGCTCCGACAGAAGGGACTCGGCGCACCCGTCATCATGCTCACCGCCAAGAGCCAGGAGGTGGACAGGGTGTTGGGCCTCGAGCTGGGTGCCGACGACTACATCACCAAGCCGTTCAGCGTGCGCGAGCTGCTCGCCAGGATCAAGGCGGTGCTGCGGCGCCGCAACGCCCCGACGCAACAGCTCGACGCCTACAAGTTCGGCGACGTGACGATCGACTTCCGCAAATCGGTCGCCACCAAGGGGCGGCAGACCATCGAGCTATCCCACTACGAGGCCGGCATCATGCGCCTCCTCATCGCCAGCAGGGGCGAGCCGATCTCCCGCAACCGCATCCTCGACGAGGTCTGGGGCTACGAACTCTACCCCACCACCCGCACGATAGACAACCACGTCGTCAAGCTCCGCCAGAAGCTCGAGGACGACCCCCACAACCCCGCACACATCCTCACCGTCCACGGCATGGGCTATAAGTTTGTGGATTGAGCGAAAGAAGGCGATAGTTGATGCTTGAGGACTTGGCACACCCTGCATCCGCATGGCTTTGAGGCGCTAGTCCAATGCCAATGCCCGATGGGACGGCCTTCTCGCCTCTGCCGGGTCGTGACGCCTGCCGTGCAATCAATGGGTACATCTATCAGGTGAACACCACGATCTTGCGGTGGCTCGCTCTGACAACGGAAGACATGCTCTTCCTGGAGTCGGGCGAAGACGTAGACATCGTGGAGCGCTTTCTGCCTGGGAAGGGGCAGGGAGAGTCGCGGGTTCTTGAGCAGGTGAAGCATTCCTTATCCTCAAAGGTGACGCTTAACAGCGCTCCCGTGCTGAGGATGATTGTCAACGCCGTACTCCACATCGATCGTAACCCAGGGAGAGAACTCCGATTCCTCTTCACCACTAATGCAACGATCGGCGGGGAGAGGACTCCTGTCTTCAAGGGGCGGAAACGAGCGCTCGACGTCTGGGAGAGGCTTCGGCGCGGGCAAGTACGAGGCCGGGTTGCACAAGCCTTTATGACGTCCCTTCGGAGGCGACTAGAAACTCTCCAGCGGCCCCAAGGCTGCAAGGCAAGAGACTGGGAAAGGTTCAAGACCGCCCTCGCACGATACAGCAAGGAGAGGTTCCTCGGTCTCATCTGCCATATGGAATGGAACGCAGGGGCGCCGAGCGCACGCGACATCGAGAAGGAGGTCATGAGTCGCCTGTCGGGCCGCGTGCCCTCACAGGATCAACGCCGGACGCGAGAACTGTACGACCGTCTGTTCTTGCACGTGATCAGACTGCTCTCACGGGATGGGCCCAAGTCCCTGACGCCAAGCGAGTTGGAAGAGCATGTGTCACTTCCTACGCTCACGGATTCAGATCAGAAGATGCTTGCAGATCTAACAGCACGGGTGGAGGCAACCCGCAGAGAGCTGAATGCCCTGGACGCTAGAGTTGCAGGCCACGAAGTGAGAATCGAGCGACTGGAGGCGCAAGGACACTCGATCCCTCGGTCAATGCTTGCCGAGGAGCCGAGCGCTTTGCAGATGGAGGCCGCGCGCAGCCGCGAACAGCCCTACCAACCGGGCGGGACCAGTTTCGACTTGCGACCCATGTTGGGCCATGCCGCGGCCCCTGTTCTGGACGACGGCACAAGAGTCCCCGCAGTTGAGATGGCTCCCCGCGTGCTGGGGACAGACCCTCCCCCTCTTGTGAGCCCAAGGAGCACCAGAAGCAAGACCGTCGCCGACCTGTGCGCCGGTGCACGCGCACACACATGGACTGCTCTTTACGGGACTGCCGGCTGCGGAAAGACGCAGTTGGTCAACCTGCTGGTGCGTTGCTTAGGAACACGGTGCTTGTGGGTGAGCTTCCGGGATATGGACACTGAGACCTCGTGGCGATACCTGGTCGCAGCCCTGCATTCTGCTAGTGGCAACCCTGCGATTGGCATGGAAGCGCCCACGCTAACTGCTACCTGCTCTTCACTGGGGTCCGGGGCAATTCTGGTATTTGACGACCTGCCGAGACTTGGAGGCGACCGACTCTCCGAGGCGCTGGTGCGTGTTGCGGAAGCATGCAGTGCGAGTTCTGTGTCCGTGGTCAGCACGAGCCCATACCGACTCCCGGCGGAGGTCCTCTCGTGTTTGGCGCCAAACTCAGTCCGGGAGTTGCTTTCGCCCCCTCTTACGGATCCCGAGGCCCGTGAGATACTCAGCGCCTACGGGTCACCCGGACAACTGCTCGCATCCGGCATTCCTGCCCTGTTGAATGCAACGGCGGGTCAGCATCCACAGCTTCTTTGCGCCATCGCCAGGTACCTTGTGGGGCGAGACTGGCGAGTGGACATGGACGAGTTGCGAGGGATCTGGAAAGGAGAGCACACAGGCGAGTTGACACGGGAAACCCTCACTAGGGTCTTGGAGACCGTGGCAGACTCCAAAGCCAGAGACCTACTCTATCGTCTCAACATTGTCATCGGGGCCTTCGCGGAAGGTGACCTCTTGGCGTTGTCCCAGGTATCTCCGCCCGTTGCCAGACCAAGAGAGTTGTTCCACGGCTTGGTGGGCCTATGGGTACAGGAAGCGCAGGAAGCGGGCGGTGCCCGCTACCTACAATCGCCGCTTGTCAAGCAGCTCGGTACAGGGGATCTCAGTAGTCAAACAGAAGCCACCTGCTGCCGCGTGCTGGCGCGCAGAATGCTGACCCGCGGCACGATAGGCTTCCCCGAAGGCGTCCACGCGATCATCTACTTTCTGCGCGCGCAGGACTTTGCCTCGGCGTGCGTGGTTCTGATAACGGGTCTGTCGACCGTGCTGTTTGACAAGCGCTTGCAGCACGATTTCGGGTTGCTCTTCTTCTGGACAAGCTCGCCGATCCCTGATTCGGTGCCATTGCAGCTTCGGCTGCACCTTCGCGGATTGCAGGTGGCCGTGATGGACAAGTTGCACAAGGACGACGCATTCGTCCTTGATGACCTGCTTCGTTTGGTCGGCGAGGCCAGCGAGAGGGAAGTAGTGGGTCTGCTTGGCGCCACAGCTCCAGCTGTGCTTCCGGTCACAAGGCGGGCACCACATCTTGGGATTCGTCTCCTGAAGAAGCTGTTTCAAGCCGTTGGGGTCTCTGGGCTTCCAGAGGAGGTTACGCGGGGGAGACAGTGGCCATTCCCATTGGAGTCGTTCATTTGGCTCGCCGCCCACGAGATACGAACTATGGAGGGTCTTCCTGACTGGGTAGACCTACTGGAGTCTCTCACCCCTGACCAACTCAGGGCAGCGCTAGGCGTTGGAATCGCAGAGGATGTTACGTGGTGGGCTTTCATGCGTGCATGGTTGGACTCCCACGGCAAAGAGGAGGTCGCATGGCGAGGCTACGCCTCGCGCCTACAGGAGATTGCAGAGCGCGCGAGAGCGATCGGGGCAGACATCGTCTGGGCATCTGCTGTCCGGTGCCAGATCATCGTCCTAGCTGAGGACCTGGGTGAGCTTGACAATGCTATTGCTCTCGCCCGAGAAGCACTGGCAGTGGCCCCAGAGGACCCGGGCGCGCGGTTCCTTGTCCTGGAATGCGCGGGCCGGCAGCTCTACTACAAGAAGCACCATGCCGAGGCAAGAACTTACCTGGCGGAAGCCCTGGGCATTGGAACCCGCTCGTTCCACTACATCCGCTTTGAGGCGCTCGTCATGGCCGGTGCTTCCGCATCAGCACTAGGGGACCACGACCTCACGCCCATTGATCAGGCGATAGGGCTAGCCCGGTCCGGCTCTGAACTCCATAGGTGTTGTCTCGTTCAGGCGCTGGGTGAGGCCTCCCTATGCCTGTGGGCACTTGAGAGACCCACTGAGGCTTTCGAGCGCTTGGAGGAAGCGGCCCGGGTGCTTCTGGGTTCGAAAGAAGACTCGGAAATCTGGCGGAGGACATTCGTGCTTATGGGTCACGTTGCAGGCTACCTTGGCGCGCTAGCTCGCCTGGGGGCACCACCCGAAAGCACACCGCTCGGGGAACCGTACACGGCTCCGTCGAACGGCTGGTTTCTGAATTGTAACCAAAGACTCGAGTCTCTCTACCAACCCGACAGTGAAGCGATTCTCGAACAGCTGATCGCCATGTTAGCGAAGGGGTTGGAGTTGGAGGCCCCGGCGGCCCTCTGGGCGACCAGAGCACTGAGAACCGCTAGAGCAACGCAGCAACGGTTTCTGGTCCCTATGTGTCTAATGGACGCCATCCCGAGTTTGCTGGACAACGGCGCCTTCCAGGAAGTGCTGGAATCGGCCTTGGAGGCGTCGAAGGTCATGAATGCTGGTTGCTCGTTGGGTCGCGAGGCAGTGGACTATAGGGTTCTGTCGACCCCCGGTTTCGACACGGAGGCCGTTCTGGGACCGAAGGGGAAGGACTCTTGGGTCGCAGTTGCGGAAACGGCGACGACCTGGGGACTGTTGCCTTGCCTTCTGGCTACCTCCAGTGGCGTCGCCTCGTCGGAGGAGAAGATCCGTGTGGTGGCCCTGCAGTTGATAGGTGTTGTACGAAACTGGGTTGGCGAGCAGATCGCGCCTGAAATGCTCAGAGAAGTCGTTGACGCTCTCGAACTCGCTTTCGTACGCAAGGGAACAGCCAACGAAATCAGGTCAGCGCTATCCGCCTCCAAGGTGCGCGGCTGGGTGCCGTCTACCGGGGTTTACATCATCGGGTATGCGGCTCGGGCAGATGCTGATCTTCGACAGGTTGCGGGCAGCCACGTTTCCTTGGCGAAGTTCCTGTACGATCGCCTGGACCGGAGATCATCGACGTATGAGAAGGTGGTCTTGGCGTACTTCACAGAGTACTGGATGCGTGCATTTGAGGCGCAGAAGTTCAGATTCCATGCACCGCAATTGGTCGAAGCCGATCTCCGCAATGCTGTGCGTGTTGGAACGGAGTACCGCATGCAGGCCGTCCTCCGTTGTATCTCCGACTCTCTGCGAATCAGTCCGCCAGAGTCTATTCGCACATGGCTTCATCCCGCAAACATCCATGCTCCATTGCACGTCCCATAACCCCGAAGACTGCCGACTGCCGGTGCCGACGGTCGCGGCGGTGTCAGATCTTCTAGTATGCCGCTTCAGGGTTCTTCTTGGGTGCCCTCAAGATGTTGTGGCCGAAGCTCTGGGGTACCAGTCCCCCAGACCCCCTGGGACTTACCGCTTTCTGGCCACCGGCACAACCAAACCAGGCGGCGCACAGAAGAGCGCCGCCTGTGCCGTATGGCGCTGCCACGGCGCTCGGGTCGGTTCCCACCGGAGCCCTACCCTCCGCGGCAGCAGGCCGATTCTATCAGGTGTGCCGGTGGCCGTAAAGTGATAAATCCTGGGGGTTCGGGTACAGACGTCTGCCACGTCATTGGACCTGATGGGCGTGACGTCTGGCAGCAGCCGAAGACGAACAGGTTCGTCCTCCTACCTGGGGAGCTGGCCGACGGGCCCGCCCCGATCCCGAAGCTGGGTGGAGTGGAGGACATTGACATATCACAACGGGTGATCCGTGTGGCCGACTTCCCTTTTGGGAGGCTCGCGGTCCTGGTTTGCGTGGACTTCATCCTCCCGGAAACCCATGCTCTCCTTTCAAGCGCGCAAGCCAACTGCATAGTGGTGCCCGCGATGACCGGCAAGGCCCGCAGATTTGAGACCATGGGTTGGTCGCACGCCGTTTCGAGCGGAGCGACGACGTTCTTCTGCAACGCGCCCAATTCCCCCGGGTTTGACGCAAAGGCGCGGTCGTTCGTCCATACGCCACTCAAATCGCCTCACATAGCACATATTGGGGGCGACGAGCCATGGGAACGCTTCATGTTGGTGTTCTCTGCCGACGAGCCGCGCGGCAAGGCGGTGCGCATCGGTACGTAGTACGGAGAGCCCCTTGACAAGGGCCTGGGGATTTGACATGCTAATGGTACTAACGATTCATTAACTGTGAAGGTGATTCCAATGAAGAGCACCCTGTTCGCAGACATTGCTGACGCCTTCCGGAAACGCGACGAGCCAGCCGTGTCGGACCTGCTCGCCACGGCTGTCAATCGCGCGGCCAGGTTGATCGGCGAGGGAAACCGGGAGAGCCTGACGGGCTTCTGGCGCGATGTTGCGCGTCTCCACTACGCTATTGATGCCGAGGAGCTCCCTGCTGGTCTCCGCGAGCGGCGAGGCTACCTCGAAGCCATCGTTCACCTTGCGAAGGCCGTCCGTGACGAATCAGACGACCCTGAGGCGATACAGGGGGTCAAGAAGAGCATCCATGGGCCGGCAATCCTCGACAATCTGAGACGTGATGGCCCGCTCGGGCACGGGGAACTGGCTCAGCGCCTGGGGATCTCCCCGCCCCGACTTACCGCGGTGATTCGATCCCTCGACAAGTCTCGCACGATAGCCGGCACTGTCCACGGCAAGTTCAAATACTACTCCCTCACCCCAACTGGGCACGTAGTCGCCCGCAGGCTGGGACAGCCCGGACCCTTGAGGGAGGGCATCGTGTGGGAACTGAAGAAGTCCGCAGAGACAGCGGAGGGCCTTTCCAGTCTGTTGCCTGCCGACTCCACGCCACGACCCGGTGGATGATCGGCTGACACCCATCCGTTCATCCATACATCCCCCGCTGACACGCGCGAAGGGCGCTCGTTGCGGCGGTAGGGCCTACCTGTGGAAATCACCAGGCGCAAGGCGTTGTGGATTCTGCTGGGCGCGGTCGTGCTGTTCTGGGTGCGGCTGAGCCCCGATGTGTGGACGCAGATGCGGGGAAACGAGGAGGCGCACTACTGCTCGGTGGCGGCGCGGGTGGTGGCGGACGGGGGGCCGCTGTATGGGAACGCGCTGGGCATCTATGGGCCTGTGACCTACTGGATCGTGGCGGGGGTGTTCCGCATCTGCGGGCTGTACAACATGCCCGCGGCGCGGATAGCCGAGGCGATGTGGTTCGGGGCGACGGCGGTCGTGCTGTATGCGGCTGGGCGGGTGATGATGGGGCGGGCTGCGTCGCTGGCCGCGGCGGGGGCGTTCCTGCTCACGGCGCTGCACCCGGGCTTCCAGGAGATTCGCGGCGAGCCGTTCACGGCGTTGCCGCTTGCGGCGGCGGCGGGGCTGTGCTCGTGGGGCGCAGCGCGCCGGCGGCCGGTGGGCTTCGCCCTGGCGGGCGCCGCGGTGGGCGTGGCGTTCCTCACGAAGCAGCCGGCCGGCGTCGCTCTCCCCGCGGTGGCGGCGTGCCCGCTCATGGCCTGGTGGTGGCGGCGCAGAGAAGAGAGCCTCTGGCGGGGCGCGTTGGGGGCGGGGCTGGCCATCGCCGGCTTTGCGGCACTGGTCGGCGGGGTGTGGCTCTGGTACGTGGTGCGGGGGGCTGGGCATGAGTTCTTCTATTGCGTGTGGTCGTACAACCGGGCATTCGTGCGGCAGTGCCCGGCGGGCGGCTTCACGCCCTCTGCGGGCTTCGTGTGGGGGCGGCTGGCGCGCTACGCGGACAACGTGCCGCTCCTGGCCGTGGGCGTGATGGGCGCGGTGGCGGGGCTGGCCTGGCGCGGGCTTGAGGAGAGGGAGGCGTCGCACCTGGCGTGGCGCGCCTGGGTGACGACTCTCGTGCTCATGCTCGGCGCGATGCTGGTCGCGGCCTGCCCGGCAAACATCCCGGTGATGCCCCTCAACAGGTACATCCCCTACAAGAGCTTCCTCTATGCTCCCATGTGCCTGCTCGCGGGGGTGTGCGTGGAGGTGGCGGTCCGTGCCCAGCGCGGGGGCCGGTTGTTCTGGGCAGTGCTGGCCGCCGTGGGGTTCGCCTACTTCGCCATCCCCGCCACGCGGCCGGTAGAGTCTGCGGCGTTGCGCGTGAGCATGTACGCATCCGCGTTCGGGGTGGGGCGCATCGCAGCGACGGCGGCGCTGCTGTCGGCGGCGGGCTGGCTCCTGGGTGGGCGCGCGGGGGCGCTGGCCGCGCCCCTCACGTATGCCGCCGTGTACCTCGCGGCGCCGGCGTCGCTGGGCGTCGAGGGGACTCATCTTGCGGCGGCGGGCGGCCTGGTGGCGCTGGGGCTGCTGCGGGTGGGCTGGGACCGCCGCTCGCTGGCCATTGCGGCTCTGGCGGGAGGCGTCCACGCGGCGGCGCGCATCGAGGCGAGTGCGCCGCAGCTCGGCCTGGCGATGGGCGCCGTGGCCTGGCTCCTGCTCCAGCGCCGGGCCTCGCTGGGGGAGCGCCTCGCCACGGCGGGCGTGTATGGGCTGTGCGTGGTGCCCGTCAGCGTCGCGTTCATGGGCTTCGATGCCGCCCCGTATTCCTTCGTGTCGGTGTCGGACTGGTGGGGGAGCGTGGAGCAGTGGCTCCTGCCGGCGCGGCTGGGTGCGAGCCTCGCGTGCGCAGGGGCCGTGGTGTTGGCCTTGCGTGGGCGGCGCGCCCTCGCCGAACACCCGCTGGGGCTGTTGCTGTGCGCGGCGGCGGGGGCGTTGGGCGGCGGCGTGGTGCACAGGCTCGACCCGGCGTTTCTGGCGAGCGCCGGCATGGCGCTCGCTACGGGCGCAGCCGTGGCGGTGGCGAGGCTCCTGAGCCGTGACGCCGCGCCGCCGACCGACAGGGCGCGGGTCCTGCTGGGCAGCAGTTGCGCCGTGGCGGGCGCGTGCGCGCTCGCGCTCGGCTTCAAGGCGCCCATCGAGGAGCCGCCCGGCGAGCCCTACGCGCGCTTCGCCAGGGCGATGGAGCCTGGCGCGCGGGCCTACGTGTGGGGGCGGGTGTTCGACACGGAGCTCTACCTCCGCGCGCGGGCGGTGCCGGCCGTGCCCCAGCTCGGCATGTGGCTGCTCGAGGGGACCGGCCCCCCGCCCATTGGGAAGGGTCTCCACGCCCGCCCGGCCGCGGCCCGGTTGGAGGGCCTCGACACGGACCTGTGCCAGGCGCTCCCACGACACGTGATCATCATGAAGGAGCCGACCCCGACGCCAGCCGACCTGCCGCGTTTCGGGCAGGTCCTGAGGGAGCGCTACGGCGTGACCCTCTCGCACCCGTCGGGCGTGCTCTACACGCGGCGCGACGGCTCGCCACGCCCGCGTTAGCGCAGGCCGCGGGCGCGGCGCCACGCGGCAAAGGCGGCGTCCAGCTTCGCCCAGTCGCGGGACGAGCGAATCTTGTCGAAGGGATTCGCGCTCGGTCTGGATGAGGTGGAGGACGAACTTGCCGGCCTCCTGGGCGAGGGACTGGTCAACGACGTCGGGGTAGTCAATGTCGAGGTCGTCGCCGACCTGGTAGACTGAGATTTCGTTTGCGGGGAAGCAGGCGAGGAGGTTCTTCTGGCCGGCCATCAGCGTGCTCCTTCTGGGGCGGTTTCGAGGGCTTTGAGGGTGGACCTGGCGTTTGCGGCGTCGGGGAAGGCGGGGTCGAGGCTGAGGGCGATCTGGAGTGCGCGGCGCGCGCGGGCGCGGCGGCCCTGGACGAACTCCACCATGCCGAGGTGGTAGTAGGAGGCCGGGTTGCGGGGGTCGAGCGCGAGGGCGGCCGCGAGCTCGGCGCGCGCGGCGTCGGGCCTCTTAGCGAGGAAGAGGACCCAGCCGAGGGTGTCGCGGGCGGCGGCATCGCCGGGGCTGCCCTTGGCGGCGAGGGCGGCGAGGCGTTCGGCCTCGGGGAGTTGGTCGGGCTTGTGGGCGGCAAGGAGCCAGGCGAGCTTCTGCGCGGCGGCGAGGTTGCCCGGCTCGGCCTGGACGACGGAGCGGAGGGCGGCGATGGCATCCTCGATCCGTCCGCCCTTGGCCAGGCGCTCGGCGAGGGCGAGGCGTTGCGCGCCCGCATCCTTGGGCACCAGGGCCGCGGCGCGAGCCAGGGCGTCCAGGGCGGCGTCGGGCTTCCCCTGCTTCTCGAGCGCGCGTGCGGCGAGGAGCTGGGGCTCGATGGCGTTGGGGAAGGCGGCGGCGAGCTTCCCCGCGAGTGCGGCGGCGGGGTCTGCCATGCCCGCGTCGAGGGACGCCTTCGCCGCCTCGTGGAGGAGCAGTGGCAGGTCGGGCGCGCGCTTGAGGGCTGCGCCGAACAGCTCGGCGGCCCTGGCGTGCCAGCCGCCCGCGGAGGCGGCGTAGCCGGACAGGACGATGCCGAGCAGCTCACGGTCGCCCGCAAGCGCGGCCGCGGCGGCGCGGAGCGAGGCGACGCCCGTGGGGTTGGCCTTCTCGCGCGGGGCCAGGACTTCACGGACCTTCACCTCCCAGCCCACGGCCAGGAGCTCGAGCACGAGGCCGTCGTCGGAGGGAAAGACTTCGAGGCGGACGCTCATGGCGTCCTGTAGCGCCCGCTCTGCCCGCTGGACGCCGCCCTGGGCGAGAGCGGCGGCGGCCTGGAGCTTGCGCAGGTCGAGGCGCTCGTTGGGCTGCTGCGTCCTGCCCGCGGCGTCGGAGAGGAGTTCCTCGGCCTCCCTGTAGCGCCGGGCGATGAGGTAGAGGCGTCCGAGGTCGGCGTCGAGCGGCGCCTCCCTGGCCGCGGCGAGGGCCTGCTCGCAGAGCTTGGTGGCCGTCGGCAGGTCCCCCAGTGCTCGGCAGGCGTCGAGCGCGACGCGGCGGGCCATGGCGTCGGCCGGGTCTTTCAGCAGGACGGCGGTGGCGATCTCGGCGGCGCGTGCCGCGTCGCCGCCGCTGAGGTGCGCCTCGGCCAGGCGCAGGTTGAGCTTGTCGCGCTGCGTGGCCCTGGCCGCCAGGAGAAGCGGCTTCAGGAGGGCGATCGCCTCGTCCCGCAGGCCCCACCGCACCAGGGCGTCGGCGAACTCCAGGTGCGCATCGAGCCCGTCAGGGCCAAGCTCGATGGCGGCCCGGTATGCCTCTCTAGCTACTTGGGGCAGCCCAGCGCGGTCGGCTGCGCGTGCGAGGAGGAGGTGCGCCGAGACCTCGTGGGGGCGGAGCCAGGTGGCGACCTCATAGCGGGCCACGGCCCCGCGAAGGTCGCCCTTCCGCTCCAGCATGCTGCCCGCCATGAGCCATAGGCGGTGGTCCGAGGGTGAGTTGCGCGCCCCGGAGTGGACGCGGGCCAGGGCTGCATCGGACCGTCCCTCCGCAGCGTCCTCGACAGCTTCCTCCAGCGGGCCGCGGACGAATGACGGGACGGCTCCCGTGCGGTTGCGGAAGGCGGCCGCGGCTTCGCTGAACTTGCCGGACCGCACGAGAGCATCGAGCAGCGAGGCGTAGGGGCGAGGGTCGAGCGGGTGCTTGGCGACGACGGCCTCGCAGTCCGCGATGGCCGCCTCGTAGTCTCCCCTGCGGAGCGCGAGCTCGGCCGCGGCCACGCGGGTCTCCAGGTCGCCGAAGAAGCGCTTGATGAAGGCCCTGCACACTTCCTCGGCCTGCGCCCATTGCCGGCGGCGGACGCAGGCCAGCGCGCGGGCCTGGCAGGCCCGCGAATCGTCGGGCCAGCCGCGCGCGAGTTCCTCGCGGAGCGCGAGCTCGTCGTCCTGTAGCCCCGCGGCCGCGTAGCAGGCGGCGAGGGCCTCTCCGAGCATCATGCTGCCCGGCGCGCGCTCCCTGGCGGCGCGGAGGGCCTCGGCGGCCTGCTCGAACCACCCTGCCTCGCGGAGGGCCTCGGCCCGGCTCAGCAGGAGCCCGAGCTCGCGCCGCTTGTCGAGCGAGTCGCGCGCCGCGGCCAGCAGGTGCTCGTAGGCGGCCGTCCTGCCCTCGGCCTCGCCGGGCACCGCGCTCCAGATGGCCTTGATGGCGGTCTGGGCCATGTCGTAGTCCTGCTCGAGTGCCATGTTGGCGAGCAGGGAGGCGGCGAGGCGCGGCTGGCCGTCGGCGCGGAGGCGGCGGCAGAAGGCGGCGGCCGCCTGCGCGTCGCGCAGGCCGTGTGCGGCGGCGGCGGCCCCCGCCAGCGCCGCTGCCCAGTTTGGACTGCGGCTTTCAGGCCGTGCCGTGGCGGGCGCGTCGGCGGGCGCGCCGGCAAGGAGCGCGCTGAACCTGTCGAGCGCGTCGCGCCACTCCGCCCGATGGAGGTGCAGGAACCCGAGCTGGGCGGCAGCCGGGCCGCGCGGCTGGCTCTTGGCCAGCACTTCCCAGCGCTCGCGCGCGGCGTGCAGGCCGCCCATCGCCCGCTGGAGGTCGGCGAGGGGCAGGACCGCGGCAGGGTCGGACCCCGCCAGGCGCGCGGCGTCGGCGAGAGCCGCCTTCGCCGCGTCCTGGAGGCCGGCGAGGTGGAGCTGCCGGGCGAGGCTCAGGCGCGGCTGGGGGTCGTTGGGGGCCAGCTTGATGGCCTCCTCCCACACGGCGGCTGCCCCGCGGTGGTCGTCGGAGGCGGCGAGGGCGTCGGCCAGCGCGCGCCTGAGGCCGACTATGCCCGGTGCGAGGCGCGCGGCCTCGGCCAGCTCGCGCCGCGCGAGGCCAGACGCCCCGAGCTCCTGGAACATGTCGGCGAGGTTCAGGCGGCTCCGCAGGAAGGCTGGGTCGAGAGCCAGGACGAGGCGGAACCGCGCGCCGGCCTCGTGGAGCAGGCCCTTCCGCCAGCAGCGCACGGCGAGCGCATCGGCCGCCGCCAGATCGGTAGGGTCCTCCGCGGCTCGGCGCCTGAGCGCCGCGAGGTCGCGGTCCGGGTCCGACCGCTCGAGGGCCGTGACGGCTCGGAGGACCTTCTCCTGGTCAACGCCCCAGGTGGCGAAGAGGCCCCCCTTCTGGCGCCGCTGCCCGGCCAGCGAGGGCCAGGAGACGATGGGGTCGGCAAGCGCGGCGGCCGAGGCCGCGAGCGCAAGGAGGGCAAGGGCATTGACAATTGCGGATTGCGGATTGCGGATTGCGGATTGTCCCCTCTGGAATCCGAAATCCGAAATCCGAAATCCGAAATGTGGCACATCGCACCTCAATCCGGTATGCCGAGCCGGAGGTCGCGCAGGGCGCGGCGAGCGGTGTCGGCGAGCGGCTCCCTGGGGGCGAGCTCGATGGCCGCCTGGAGCTCGCGCTCGGCCTTGGCGGCCTGGCGGCCGCGCGCGTAGGCCAGCCCGAGGTGCAGGCGGGCAATCGCCCGGTACGGGGCCGCCTGGACAGCTTTCTCCAGGACGTCAATGGCCGGGACCGTCTCCCCATTGAGGAAGCTGACCCACCCCTTGGTGTCGAGCGCGGCGGGCTCGTCGGGCGCTGCCTCGGTGGCGTTTGCTGCCGCGGTGACGGCCTCCGGGAGGTCCGGCTCCGGCTTCGTGGCGAGGAGCCAGGCGAGGTTGCAGGCGGCGGGCATCTGCCGGGGCTCGGCGCGCGCGATGGCCCGCCAGCGCTCGAGCGCGGCGGCGGCGTCCCCGGCCGCCATGGCGATGAGCGCGAGCTTGGTTCCCGCCTCGAAGGGCGCCGGCTCGGCCGCGGCGCACTCGGCGTAAGCCCCCTGCGCGCGCTCGAGCTGGCCGTCGAGGAGCAGGAGTTCGGCGAGGATGAGGCGCCCGTGGGCGAAGTCCGCGCGCCGCTTGAGCACGCTCTCGCACAGGGCGATGGCGCGGGCGCGGCTCCCCGCGCGCTCCCAGAGCAGCGGCCCCATGACGCAGGCCGCCAGGCAGTCGGGCGCCACCTTGAGGACCGCCTCCATCTGCTCGGCCGCGGTGTCGTGCCAGCCGACCTCCTCGTAGACGTAGGCGTGCAGGAGCAGGCTGGCGACCCGCCGGGCGATGTCCTGCGAGCGCTTCTGGAGCTGCTCGAGGTCGGTCCAGGCCTCGCGTGCGACGTCGGGCAGAGCGAACTCGCGGCAGGCGGGCGCGCTGAGCGCGGGGTGCCCCATCCCGAGCTTCATCAGGGAGACGACGTAGCCGGCGTCGGGGTCGCGCGGGTTGCCGCTGGCGCAGCGGCCTGCGGCGTCCAGGGCCTTCTCGCGGTCCCCGGCGAAGAAGGCGAGGACGGCCCTGATGAGCGCCACGTCGGGCCGCTGCTTGGACCGCGGCTGTGCGGCCTCGCCCGCGAGCTCGATGGCGCCGCTGGGGAAGCCCTCGTGCAACTGTGCGGCGAGGCGCAGCGGCAGGGCCGCCGCCGCCCCGCCGGGCAACTGCGCCATCCGCTTGAGCAGGGCCAGCACCTTGTCCCACTCCCCGCGCGCGCGGTGCACCCGCACGGCGAGGGCGTGGGCCTCAGGGCTTCTGGGGAGGGCCTCGAGGGTCTCTCGCGCCTGGGTGAGGGCCGCCTCCTTCTTCCCGCTGGCGAGCGAGTGCTCCACCAGGATGGTCCGAGCCGCGAGGTCGCGCTGGTCCCGGTCAATCGCCAGCTTGAGCTCGGCGAGGCCGTCGTCCTCGCGCCCGGCGGCGATGCAGAAGCGTGCGTAGGCGCAGCGGACGGCGACCGAGCCGGGGACCGCTCTGCGGGCGCGTTCGTAGATGGCGAGTGCCCCGGCGCGGTCGCCCGCCTCCTCGAGCATGCGCGCCCAGTCCAGGTAGGCGGGCGCGCAGGCGCGGTCTTTGCTCAGTGCCAGGGCGAAGGAGTCGGCGGCGTCGGCGACGCGTCCGAGCGCGGCCTCCACCCGCCCGACCCCGTGGATGAACCCCGCGGCGCCGGGCTCGAGGGCCACGGCCTCGCGTGCGAGCGGGAGCGCCCGTTCGGGGTCGCCGCGCCCGAGGTAGAACTCCGCCAGGTCCGCGGCCACCTTGGCCGAGGGCGGCTTGAGCCCGTGGAGTGCGAGGAGCGCCTTCTCCGCCTCGTCGTCGCGCCCGTGGCGCAGGCAGAACTGGGCCAAGGCGTCCTGAGCCTCGCGCGCGTCGGGGGCCACGGCGATGCCGCGGCGCAGCTCCTCGAGGGCGGCGTCAGCCTCGCCGTCGGCCTCCAGGAGCTTCACCAACTCGCGCCGCGCCGCGAAGTGGCGGGGGTCCAGGTCGCGCGCCTCCTTGAACGCGTCGTGGGCCGCCAGCCGGTCGCCCGCGGCCAGGAGAGCCGTGCCGAGGAGGTGCTGCGCCTGCGCGTCGTTGCGGACGGTGATGGCCACGCGGAGGTCCTGGGCGGCCTCGGCGTAGCTCTTCTGCGCCAGGTAGGCTTTGCCCTTGAAGTAGTGGGCTTCCCACGACTTGTTGGCGCCGGCGTAGCGCGCCGCGCTCTCCCCCTCCTTCACGGCCTGCGGGTAGTCGCCCTTGACGTAGCTGGCGATTGCCAGGCCCGCGTGGCCCCGCACCCTGTCGCCGCCGGCATCGAGGTAGCGCCGCCAGAAGGCGACGGCCTGGTCGGCCAGGCCGAGGGAGGTGGAGACCCTGGCCGCGCGGCCCAGGGCGCGGAGCAGGTCGGCCTTGTCTTGCCCCGAAAGGTCCCCGGGCGGGCCGATGCGCTCGGCCACGTAGCGGCAATGGTCGAGCGCCTCGTGGCACAGGGCCGCGGCTTCCGGCTCGGCCTCCCCCGCGGCCCGGAGCGCGAGGATGTCGGCGGCGGCCAGCCGGCTGCCCACAGCTTCGGGGCCGAGCTCCACGGCCCGCCGGATATGCGCCACGCTCCCGGCAACGTCCCCGCGCCGCGCCATTGCCACGGCCAGCACGCGGAAGGCCGAGGCGCACTCCGGCCACTGCTTCGCCGCGGCCTCAGCCTGCTCGAGCGCCCGCGGCAGCCACACCTTCTCCGCCTGCGATGCCTCCTGCTTCGGCTCCCGCGCGCGCGGCCGGGGGTCCCAGTCCCCGATGCGTGGCCCGGCGTCCGCGGCGTCCCACGGCCCGGCCGCCGCCAGTGCGATCTCGGCGGCCAGCACGCGCGCGTCGGGGCCTGTGTCCTTCGCTGCCGCCCGTTCCGCCCAGGCCATCGCCTCGTCGTGCCGCCCTCTTCCCAGGTGGCAGGCGGCGATGCCCCGCAAGGGCGTGGGGTCGTCGGGCTGCGCCTCGTGCGCCGCCCTGAGAAGCGCCTCCGCCTCGTCGTAGCGGCGGAGGTCCAGCAGCTCCTGCCCTCGCTCCAGGGGCGCGCGGAACCGCTGCCGCACGCGCCACACCCACCACCAGCCCGCGCCCACCACCGCGATGAGGGCCGCCGTGAAACACAGCAGGGCCACGCCCGCCCTGCCGCGCCGGGGGCGCTCTCTGCTCTCACGCTCCTGGCTGTGCCTCATGGCGCCTTCCATGCTCCAAGGCGGGCGGGCACCCAGGCCCGCCCCCACGCCCGCTGGGCCGCCCCGCTCCTTTGATTATACCCCGGCCCGCTCCGCGAAGCCAACTGCCAGCCCGCATTTCCCGCCAACCGGCCCAGCTCCTGGCGGCACTTGACGCGGCTTCGCCACGGGCATATAATCACGTGGTCCCAGAGCGGGGGCGGATATACAGGGCACCACCCATGGCCACTTCCGGGCGCGCCGACTTCCCTTGTGACGACGCCCTGTTCTATCGCGCGCTCCTCGAGGCATCGGACGACTTCTTCTTCGTGATAGACCGCGAGGACCGCGTGCGCTACGTGAACCCCGCGGCGGCGGCGCTCTTCGGGCGCCCACCCCACGACCTCATCGGCAAGCGGCGCGGCGGCCTGTTTCCCCCAAGCATCGCGGAGAGCCAGGGCAGGAACCTCAAGCTGGTGTTCGACTCCGGCCAGGCGGTGTCGCGCACCGACTGGATCGTCTACCCCGGCGGGCGGGTGTGGGTGAACACGCGCCTCTTCCCGCTCCGCGACGCCGCGGGGCAGGTGGCGATGGTCCTTGGCATCTCGCGCGACCTGGGCGAGAAGAAGCAGGCCGAGGACGCCCTCGAGGCCTCCGAGGCCAGCTATCGCGCGGTGTTCAACGCGGCCAACGACGCGATCTTCATCCACGACGCGGCCACGGGGAGCATCCTTGACGCGAACCAGCGGATGAGCGAGCTCTACGGCTACACGCTCCAGGAGGTCCTCGGCCGCGAGCCGGGCGCGTTCAGCTCGGGCGAGCCGCCCTACACCCGGGAGAACGCCGCAGCGCTCTTCCAGAAGGCCGCGGCCGGCGAAGACCAGTCCTTCGAGTGGCGCGTCCGCGACAGGGCGGGCGAGGCCTTCTGGGTGGAGGTCGCTCTCAAGCGGGCGCGGATCGGCGGCAAGGACTGCGTCCTCGCCGTCGTCCGCGACATCCGGGCGCGCAAGCGGGCCACCGAGGCGCTCCGACTCTCCGAGCTCCAGCACCGCACGACCCTCGACTCGCTGGGCGACGCGGTGCACGTGACAGACAGGAACTTCCGCCTGGTGCTCTTCAACCGGGCCTTCCGCGACTGGGTGGGCTCGCTCGGCTTCGACGCCGCGGTGGAGGGCCGCACCGTCTTCGAGGCATTCCCCTTCCTCCCTCCCAGCGTCCGGGACGAGTACCTGCGCGTCCTCACCACCGGCAAGGCCCTCGTCACCGAGGAGACCACCAACCTCGGCGGGCGCGAGGTCATCACCGAGACCCGCAAAATCCCCGTCTTCGAGGGCGAACAGGTCAGCCGCGTCATCACCGTGGTGCGCGACATCACGGAGCGCCGACGGCTCGAACAGGAGTTCCTCAAGAGCCAGAAGCTCGACACGATCGGCCTGCTGGCCGGGGGCATCGCGCACGACTTCAACAACCTCCTGGCGGGCATCGTGACCAACCTGGCGGTGGCCCGCCGCTACGCCGCGCCCGACGCCCCGCTCGCCCGCGCCCTCGCCGAGGCCGAGCGCGCCGCCGGCCGCGCCAGGGGCCTCACCCTGCGCCTCCTGACCTTCTCGGGTGGCGGGAGCCCGGTTCGGCGGCCCGTGGCGCTCGCACCCATCCTGCGCGAGACCGCGGAGCTCGCCCTCGCCGGCTCGGCGGTCCGCTGCGAGCTCCACGTCCCCGACGCCCTCTGGCCCGCGCACGCCGACGCCGAACAGGTCAGCCAGGTGCTCCAGAACCTCCTCATCAACGCCCGCCAGGCCATGCCGGCGGGCGGCACGGTGGACGTTGTGGCCGAGAACCTCCTCATTGAGCATGGGAACTCACTCGGCCTGGCCCCAGGCCGGTTCGTGCGCATCGGCGTCGTTGACCGCGGCGTGGGCATCCCGCGCGAGAACCTGCCCCGCATCTTCGACCCCTTCTTCACCACCAAGGAGGGCGGCAGCGGCCTCGGCCTCACCGCCTCCTACGCGATCGTCAGGAAGCACGGCGGCGCGCTCGACGTCCACTCCGAGCTCGGCGCCGGCACCACCTTCCACGCCTACCTCCCCGCCGCCGACGCCGCGCGTTCGGACTGCGGCCCTCAGGCCGCAGCCGCCCCAGACGGGCTGATGCCCCCACTACGAACGGGCCGCGTGCTCCTGATGGACGACGACGAGATAGTCCGGCGCGGCGCCCAACGCCTCCTGCGCCACTGCGGCTACGAGGTGCAGTGCGCTGCCGACGGCGCGCAGGCCGTCGAGCTCTACGCCCAGGCCAGGGCCGCAGGCCGGCCCGTCGACGCCGTCATCCTCGACCTCACCGTGCTCGACGGCATGAGCGGCGAGGAGTGCATGCGCCGGCTCCGCGCCCTCGACCCCGCCGTCAGGGCCGTCGCGTGCAGCGGCTACTCGGACGAGCCGGTCCTCGCCGGCTTCCGCTCCCACGGCTTCCAGGCCGTCATCCGCAAGCCCTTCTCCCTCGAAGAGCTCACCGAAGTCCTCGACTCCCTCATCCCACCCACCACCACCTGAATGAGCCCCCATCGTCCTCGTCCCTCGTCCTCGGCCTCGGCCTCGATTCCGCTCGCGGGGTGGAGAAGAGTCGAGGACGAGGACGAGGACGAGGACGAGGGACGAGGACGATTGAAGAACAGCCAAGGATGGCGGCAGGGCTGCGGAATCGGGAATTCGTCGCGCTGAGGAAGGCCAGGAGGGGGTGGGGAACCGGCTGAGAGAAAGGGGGCGTAAGGCGGAATAGCTCGATCGGGGCTACGGTGCGACAG
>Ga0194112_10001669_pt1 | contig 32290 bp, 27 predicted proteins | sample TA2MahC400mmetaG_FD_146191 | JGI IMG/M metagenome (GOLD analysis project Ga0194112, IMG submission 146191) | Freshwater microbial communities from Lake Tanganyika, Tanzania - TA2015016 Mahale Deep Cast 400m | ecosystem: Environmental > Aquatic > Freshwater > Lake | place: Tanzania: Lake... | reverse complement strand
CCGGGTCACAATGGAGATGGCGTGGGCGTTGCGGGGCCTGCCAGGCTGTGGGCGGCTCCTCGAGTTCGAGTCCATGCTCGAAGGGTTCCTCCAGCGGGCGCGGTGCAAGGGCCTCTGCCAGTACGATGTGCGGCGCTTCGAGGCGCTCCTCCTCTTCGCCGTCCTGCCGCGGCACCAGGCAGCCATTCTCGGTTCCCAGACCTATCTGAACGCCGATGCGGCCTTCGCGGCGTATCGCGCCGAACTGGCCCTGGCCGGCACGGCGCGCAGCGACTTGCCATTCCGCGCGGACTCACAAGCGGTTCCGCCCCAGGGCCAGGCCGCAGCCACTCCGCATCGCGAAGACAGGGGGTGCGGACTTCGCCGAACGGACACTGTTGTCAACACGGAAGGCGTCATCACCCACGTGAGCGGGGACGTGGAGCCCATGCTCGGCTATGCGCGCGAGGAGATGGCCGGCAAGCGGATCATGGACCTCCTCCAGCCGGTAGACGAGGCCGAGCGTGCGGTGCTCCAGCGGGTCTTCGAGAGGCCGGATTCGTCCCACACGGTCGAGGCGCGCGTGCGCCGCAAGGACGGCGCGTGGTGCGTCGGCGAGGTCACATTCACGAACTTGCTCCACCTTCCCCCCCTGTCGGGGATCGTCGTCAACATCCGCGATACGACCGAGCTGGTTCGTCTGGAAAGGGGGATCCTCCAGGGCCACATCAGCGAGCACCAGCATCTCCGGCACGACATCCACGACGGGCTGGCGGGGTACTTCACGGCGCTGGCCTTCAGGACGAAGGTCCTCCAGCGGAAGCTGGCGGCGGGAGCCGTCGTGCACGCGGAGGAGCTGGACGAGATTCTCCAGCTCGTCGGCGGGGCCAGGGCCGCGACGCGCGCCCTGAGCAAAGGGCTCTCCCCCGTGGGCGACGGCCCCGACGGCCTGATGTCGGCTCTCAAGGAGCTCACGTCCCGAAAGGACGCCTTCCTCGGCGTCCCCGTCCGCTTCCACTGCGCGCAGGACGTCCCCGTCGGCGACCTCTTCTCGGCCACGCAGGCCTACCGCATCGTGCAGGAGGCGGTGAACAACGCGCTCCGGCATGGCAAGCCGACCGAGGTGTCCATCACGATGAGCGCGGCCCGAGGCCTGATCACCCTGGCCGTGCACGACGACGGCGTGGGAATCCCCGACGGGGCTGCCGAAGGCCCGGGGATGGGGCTGCGCACCATGCAGTACCGCGCGCGGCTCATGGGCGGCTCGCTCAGCGTCGCAAGGCGCCCAAACGGCGGCACACTGGTCACCCTCACGTTTCAGAACCCCTCGGCCGGAGGCTGAGATTTCCGATTACCGATTTCCGATTTCCGCGGGTGCGTTCCTGTTCGTAGTGCGGGCTTTAGCCCGTATCTGGCACGGCCGAACGGCCTGAAGGCCGCGCTACGAACTTCAGCCTGATTCGGCAACGGCTTTCGAGGAGAGAAAATGGCAACCAGAGCGGCGGGGCAGAGCAGCGCTTCAGCAGCAAAGCTGCGCGTCCTCCTCGTGGACGACCACCCCATCGTCGGCAGAGCCGTGGCCGGGCTCCTGGCCCAGGAGCCGGACATGGCGGTCTGCGCCACGGCCCACGACACCCGCGCCGCCCTGGGCGCCATCGGGAAGCTGAACCCCGACGTCGCCGTGGTGGACATATCGCTCCCCGGCACCAGCGGCCTCGAGCTCCTCGGCGAACTCGCCGCGCGCTTCCCAAAGCTGCCCGTGCTCGTCTTCTCGCAGCACGACGAGGCGCTCTACGCCGAGCGCTGCCTGCGGGCGGGCGCCCGCGGCTACCTGATGAAGGATGCCCCGCCCGAGGAGCTTGTGAACGCGCTCCGCCGCATCGCCGGCGGCAAGGTATACGTCAGCGAGAAGATGACCAGTGCCATGCTGTCCAAGGTAGTCAAAGGCGGCGCCCCCCAGGCCGCCGGCTCGCCCATCGAGCGCCTGACGAACCGCGAGATGGAGGTCTTCCGCCTCATCGGGCAGGGGTTCACCACCCGCCAGGCCGCCGGCGCGCTCGCCCTCAGCCCCAAGACGGTCGAGAGCCACTGCGCGAAGATCAAGGAGAAGCTCGGCCTCCACCACGTCGTCCAGCTCCAACAGCGGGCCGCCCTCTGGGTGAAAGGCATCCCGGCCGAAGGCCCCCCGCCCCCCTCCTCTTAGCGCGGCCACAGGCCGCAACCAAAGAGGATGATTGGATGGATGGATGGGTGGATGATTGTCTGACATTCATCCACCCATCCATGCATCCATTCATCCTCGCCGACACGCGCGCCCGGAATTCCCGGAGTGGCGCGGCCGGAAACTCCGGCCCGGAAAAACGGAACATGCCCGTTGACGACTGCCGGCAAGCAGGGTATTATATCTTGGCGGCGCAAGCCCGTCTTGGGACTTGGCACCATGTCGCAAAGTGCGCGTGAGGGGCCACCGCAGCGCGTCGCGGTACTCTCTCTGGGGTCTCTCGGGTGTGGGAACCCCTATTCCTCTGCGCCGGCGCAGTGCGCGCCGGGAAAGGAACCGGGGTGGCTACAAGGAATGCGGCAGTGCATGGCCAGGCAGCGCAGCGCAAACGGGTCCTCCACGTGGACGACCACCCGATCGTCTGCAAGGCGGTGGCGGAGCTCCTGGAGCTTGAGCCGGACCTGACGGCTTGCGCGCCAGCCCACGACGCGGCCAGCGCCCTCGAGAGCATCCAGCGGCTGAGGCCCGATATCGCTATCGTGGACATATCCCTCCCCGGCACCAGCGGGCTGGAGCTCGTCAAGGAGCTCCGCACTCGCTGCCCGGAGCTGCCCGTCCTCGTCTTCTCCACCCACGACGAGTCGCTGTATGCGGAGCGCGCCCTTCAGGCCGGGGCGCGCGGCTACCTCATGAAGGAGGCGCCGCCAGAGGAACTCGTGGCCGCGCTCAGGCGGATCATGGGCGGACAGGTCTACCTGAGCGACCGGATGACCCAGGCCATGCTCGGCAAGGTCAGCAGGGGCGAAGCCGCCCAGCCCGTTGCGTCGCCAACCGACCGGCTCACGCCCCGCGAGCTGGAAGTGTTCCGCCTGATCGGCCAGGGGCTCACCACCCGCCAAGTCGCCGCCCAGCTCGCTCTCAGCCCGAAGACCATCGAGGGCTACTGCGCCAAGATCAAGGAGAAGCTCGGCCTCCACCACTCCGTCCAGCTCCAGCAGCGGGCCGCGCTCTGGGTCAAAGGCGTCCCGCTCGATGAGCCCGGCAACGCTCCGCCGGGGTGAGCGGCCGCGGCCGGGCTGCGGGGCAGCACGCGATGGGCGAAACACGTTCAACGTTTAACGGCGGCCAACGTTCTACGACGTTCAACGAGCTGTCCGCCGAACTCCTGGGCCGGGGCAACCGCATCCGCTTCCGAGCCGCCGGCCGGAGCATGGCCCCAGCCATCCGCGACGGCGACATCTTGACCATCGAGCCGGCCAGGCCCGACGGCCTGCGCGTGGGCGACGTCGCCCTCCACCGCGTGGGCGAGGCCCAACTGGTCGCGCACCGCGTGGTCGCGCGCCGCGTCGAGGGCGGCCACCTGGTCCTCGCCACGCGCGGGGACGCCCTACTCGACCCGCCGCACAGGGTCGGTGAGGGGGACGTGTTGGGCAGGGTCATCGAGCGGGAGCGGAACGGGCGGGTCGTCCGCATCGGCCGCGGCCTGCGACGTGCCGCTGCGCGCCTCCTGGTCACGCTCCTCGCCCTTCGCCGAGCCGCCGCGCGCCTCCGCAGCGCCGCCCGGCAGCTCGCCGCGCGCCTCCGCCGGCCGTGAGCGCCCCCGCCGCCAGATTGAGCCCAGAGAGGAAATTCGGGGGGGCAAGAGAGGGACCACAGGGACCTATTGACCTCTGCGAAAGTAATGTGCTCCCTGTAGCCCCCGAACGGGGGCGAGCGAGCCGTAGCCCAGGGCGACCGAAGGGAGCCCTGGGTAGGCCCCCAACCACGGGGGAGCCCCCGAATGGGGGCGATTCAGATGACCACGAATCGCCCCTTTCAGGGGCTTATGAATGGGGGACACCGTGTCCCAGGGCTCCCTCCGGTCGCCCTGGGCTACGACTGGCTCGCCCACTTCGTGGGCTACGGCCAGAATGTCGAATCCCCCGCACGATGGTACATTACTTCCGCAGAGGTCAATAAGTACAACGCCCCGCAATACGGGGCGCAATAAGGGAAGGGCCGCGTTCGTAGCGCCAGCATCTTGCTGGCACCCGGATGCCGCCTGGAAGGCGGCGCTACCCGGCAGAGCATTCTTGCCCCCTTTATTGTGGGGCGTTGTACTAAGGGACTCAAGGGAGAGCTCCTCGGGCATGATCCCCTTAGGTCCCTGCGTTCCCTATGGTCCCTTTCTCTTCACGCGGCCTACTTGATCCCCTTGAGCACCTCCTGGGCCTTCTGGCGGGTGCGGCCGTTCTTGGAGGTCTCGATGACGGCTTGGAGGGCCTTCTGGCGCTGTTCTTTGGAGACGCCCTTGAGGTCGCCGCGGCCGGCGAGGGAGGTGACTGCGGAGCAGGCTTCCTCGGCGACGGGGGGGTCGGCGACGTAGGCCACGAGCTTCTCCAGTGCGCCACCGGCGCCGATGGCGCCGAGGGCCGACACCGCGAGGCGCTTCTCCTCCGGCCCCTTGACCAGCGGCAGGACGGCGTCCACCTTGGCCAGCCGCTCGTCGTCGCTGAGCTTCTTGGCGCCCTGGACGTATTGGAAGTAGCCGCGCAGGGCGAGGACCTTGTGGGCCGGCTTCTTGCCCTCCTTGGCGAGGGCGAGGAGGGGCTCGGCAATGGCGGCGTCCTCGGGGAACTTGTTGGGCCAGGTGGAGAGGGCGCGGGCCGCTTCGTCCTGGACGGCGTCCTCCTTGTCGCCCAGGGCGGCCTTGACTGCGGCGAGGGCGTCGGGGCCGCCGGCCACGGCGAGGGCGTGGAGGCCGACGATGCGCTGGGCGCTCTCGCCGCTCTCAGCCAGCGGCTTGAGGAGCGGCACGGACGGCGCGCCCACGCGGGCGCAGAGGGCCATGAGCGCCCGCTCGTAGGCCGACTGCTCCTTGGGGTCCTGGGCCTTCTGGACGGCCTTGACGAGGTCGGGGACCTGCTTCTCGGAGCCGAGGGCGCCGAGGGCTTCGACCGCGGCGGCGCGGACGCCTGCGTCGGCGTCGGAGACGGCCTGGACGACGGCGGGCAGGGCCGAGGCGATGCGGCGGCCGCCGACGAGCTCGATGAGCACCTGGCGGGCCTTGCCCTGGGCCTGGCCCAGGCGGCCGGCCAGGTCGGCGTCAACCCCCTGGCCCGGGAGCCTTGCGAGCGCGACCTTGCCGGCGGTGGCCAGCTCGGGGTCGTCGCCCGCCGCGGCCTCGATGAGGACGGGGATGCAGGAGGCATCGCCCATGTGCTCGAGTGCGCCCATCGCGGTGATTCGGAGCGCCTTCGGGCCGCTCTTGGCGGCGGCGAGGATGGCGGGCATGGCCTTCGGGTCGCCGCGGTCGGCCAGCGCGAGGAAGAGGAGGGGCTGGCGCTCAGGCGCGGCCTTGCCCAGCTCGGCCACGAGCGCTTCCGTGGCCTCAGGCCCGGGCAGCTCGCGCGCAACTCGGAGGCCGAGCCAGAAGCAAGTCTTGTCCTGGGAGCGCAGTTGTTCAAGGAGGATCGGGACGCCTTGCGCGCCGCGGGCCATGATGGCGCCGCGCGTGGCCTCGGCGATGCGGTACTTGGGCACGTCGGCCTTGCGGACCGCGTCGTAGAGCTTCACGGCTTCCTCGCCCTTGCCCTCCTTGGCGAATCGCTCGGCGCAGAGGGTGCAGCCGTAGGCGACGGATGAGCGGACGGCGGGCGGGGCGCTAGCAAGGAGGGGTTCGAGGGCCTTGGCAGGCTCGGCGCCGCCGATGCGGCCCAGGGCCTCGGCCGCGGCGGAGGCCACCTCGGGGTCGGGGTCCTTCAGCTTCGCTACCAGCGTGTCAACGCTCTTGGCGTCGCGGCGGACGCCGATGGAGTTGATGACGCCGATGAGGAGGCGACCCTGGAGCTTCCCCACGGCGGCGCGGAGGGCGTCGTCGGCCGCGGGGTCGGGGATGGCCTCGAGCGCGATTCGCGCCCAGGACGACAGGTCGCTGTTGGGCAGGAGCGCGGCGAGGGCGGGCACGGCGGCCTTGGTGCCGCACACGGCCAATTGCTTGCAGGGAATCGCCTTCTCCTGCGGCGGGGCCTCCGAGCTGATGATGGCGATGAGCTTCGACTCGTCGAACTTCTCGCCGCCAAAGGCGGTCGCCACCAGCGCCGCCGCAAGAACCACAAAAGCCACTGTTCTGAACACCGTCCTTCTCCTTTCTGAAGAGGATGAATGGATGGGTGAAGGAGCCTTCGGTTCTGACACCCATCCACCCATCCAATCATCCATCCATCCAATCCTCTGCTCACAGCCTCCACGGTTCCCGAATTGCCTCGCCACGCAGGCGGTTGGCCTCCTCGTCGCCGACGAACTCGTTCTTCTTGGGATCGTAGGTCACTTTGCGGTTCAGGAAGACGGCGATGTTGGTGGCGTGGCAGGCGATGTGGGTGTTGCAGGAGACGAAGTGGTTGGCGTGTGGCAGGCCGCGCGACTTCACGCAGTCGAAGTAGTTGCGCACGTGGCTGTCAGCGGGGTAGCCGCCGGTCTTCTTGCCGCGGGCCGCGAGCCATTCGGGATTGCTGACGAAGATTTCGCCGCTGTCGCCGACCTCGAGCCAGCCGTTCTCGCCCTCGGCCCGCATGGGGCACGAGCCGACGTTCGGGAGCCAGCCGCCGTTGCGGATGACCAGCTTCACGCCGTCGGCGTAGACGGCGGTCGCCCGGTCGCCGCCCACGGGCGGATTGTACTCCACGGGCACCGTGTCGTCGCTCTGCTTCGCCCACTGGCAGAGGTCCACGCAGTGGGAACCCCACTCCAGGATTCCGCCGCCGAGGAGTCCGCCGCCCTTCTCGAAGTTGAAGCCGTCGAGCAGCCCGCGGTTGAACGGCCGCCAGGCCGCCGGGCCGAGGTAGAGGTCCCAGTCAACGTCCTCCTTCGACGGCTCGGGCTGAGCGGGCACCCAGCCGCTCATGTGCGTGCCCATGCCGGCGGGGTGTGCGTGGAGGGTGTGGAGCTTGCCCAGCTTGCCGCTGTGGATGATGCCCATAGCGAAGACGAAGTGAGCGACGCTGCGGCGCTGCATGCCGCCCTGGAAGACGCGCCCCGTCCGCTGGAAGGTCGCGGCGAGCTCGATGCTCTGCGCGATGGTGCGGGTGCAGGGCTTCTCGGAGTAGACGTCCTTGCCCGCCTTGGCCGCGTTGATCGAGGCGGTGCCGTGCCAGTTCGGCCCCGTGGCGATCAGGAGCGCGTCAATGTCGGGCCGGGCGAAGAGCTCGCGGTAGTCAATATAGGCGGCGCACTTGTCGTCGCCGTTGCGGCCGTCGGCCATCTTCTTGGCGCGCTCGCGGCGCTCGCGCCGCACGTCGCACACGGCCACGCATCTGACGTCCGGCTCGCGGAGCATGCAGCCGAACACGTAGCCGCCGCGTCCGCCGATGCCCATCGCGCCGAGGAGAATCTTGTCGCTGGGCGCCACCTCGCCGCCCTTCCCCAGCGCCGCCGCAGGCGCCACGATCGGCGCGGCGAAGGCCGCGCCCACGGCGGCGAGGCCCCGCCGAAGAAACTGCCGGCGCTGGATACCAGGCTCCCTTGGCATCAGCCACTCCTTTCTCTTTCGCCCTTCGATCGTATTCGTCCTCGCCTTAATCGATTTAATCGATTCAATCGAGTGAATCGAGGACGATTCAGAATCTCCACGGCTCGCGCTGCGCCTCTCCCCGCAGCCGGTTGGCCTCCTCGTCCCCGATGAACTCGTTCTTCTTGGGGTCGTAGGTGACTTTGCGGCGCAGGAAGACGGCGATGTTGGTTCCGTGGCAGGCGATGTGGGAGTTGCAGGAGACGATGTGGTTGGCCTTGGTGAGGCCGCGGGATTTCACGCAGTCGAAGAAGTCGCGCACGTGGCTGTCGGCGGGGTAGCCGCCGGTCCTCTTGCCGCGGGCGGCGAGCCATTCGGGATTGCTGACGAAAATCTCCCCGCTGTCGCCGACCTCCAGCCAGCCGGCATCGCCCTCGGCACGCATGGGGCAGGAGCCGACGCCAGGGAGCCAGCCGCCGTTGCGGACGACCAGCTTCACGCCGTCGGCGTAGACGGCCGTCGCCTGCCCGCCCTCGGGCGGGTTGTATTCGACGGGCACCGTGTCGTCGCTCTGCTTGGCCCACTGGCAGAGGTCAATGCAGTGGGAGCCCCACTCCATCACGCCGCCGCCGAGCATTCCGCCGCCCTTCTCGAAGCCGCTGCCGAGGAGTCCCCGGTTGTAGGGGCGCCAGGCTGCGGAGCCGAGGTAGAGGTCCCAGTCGAGCTCGTCCTTCGACGGCTCGGGCTGCGGCTGCGTCCAGCCGCTCATGCCGCCGCCCATGCCGGCGGGGTGGGCATGCAGGGTGTGGAGCTTGCCGAGCTTGCCGCTGTGGATGATGCTCATGGCGAAGACGAAGTGAGCGACGTTTCGGCGCTGCATGCCGCCCTGGAAGACGCGTGCCGTGCGCTGATATGTGGCGGCGAGCTCCAGGCTCTCCGCGATGCTCTTCGTGACAGGCTTCTCGGCGTAGGCGTCCTTGCCGGCCCTGGCCGCGAGGATCGAGCCGAGGCCGTGCCAGTTGTTGCCCGTGGTGATGAGCACCGCGTCAATGTCGGGCCGGGCGAACATCTCGCGGAAGTCAATATAGGCGGCGCACGTGTTGTCGCCGTTGCGGTCGTCGGCCATCTTCTTCGTGCGTTCGCGTCGGTCGCGCCGCACGTCGCACACGGCCACGCAGCGCACGTCCGGCTCGCGGAGCATGCAGCCGAACACGTAGCCGCCGCGTCCGCCGATGCCCATCGCGCCGAGGAGAATCTTGTCGCTCGGGGCGACCGCCCCATTCTTGCCCAGCGCCGCGGCAGGCGCCACATAGGGCGTCGCCAGCGCCGCGCCAAAGGCGGCGAGACCCCGCCTCAAGAACTGCCTACGAGAAGCACCTGGTTCCCTTGGCATCGGTTGCGCCTTTCTTTAACCTCGATTCAATCGAATCAATCGAATGAATCGAGGACGACTCAGATTCTCCACGGCTCGCGCAGCGCCTCTCCCCGCAGCCGGTTCGCCTCGTCGTCGCCCACGAACTCGTTCTTCTTGGGGTCATAGGTGAGCTTGCGCTTGAGGAAGAGCGCGATGTTGGCGGCGTGGCAGGCGATGTGGGAGTTGCAGGTCACGACGTGGTTGCACTTAGTCAGGCCGCGCGTCTTCACGCAGTTGAGGAAGTCGCGCACGTGGCTGTCGGCGGGATAGCCGCCGCTCTTGGCGCCCCGCGCGGCGAGCCATTCGGGGTTGCTCACGAAAATCTCCCCGCTGTCGCCAACCTCGAGCCAGCCGTTCTCGCCCTCGGCACGCATGGGACACGAGCCGACGTTCGGCAGCCAGCCGCCGCCGCGGATGACCAGCTTCACGCCGTCTGCGTAGACGGCCAGGGTCCTGTCCCCCTCGGGCGGATGGTACTCCACGGGGACAGTGTCGTCGCTCTGCTTCGCCCACTGGCAGAGGTCCACGCAGTGGGAGCCCCAGGGTAGGACGCCCGCGCCGACGAGCCCGCCGCCCTCCTCGAAGCACGACCAGCCGGACCGCAGGAGCCCGCGGTTGAACGGCCGCCAGGCCGCCGTGCCGAGGTAGAGGTCCCAGTCCACGTCCTCCTTCGATGGCTCGGGCTCGGCTGCCGCCCAGCCGCTCATCCCGACGGTCATGCCGCCGGGATGGGCGTGGAGGGTGTGGAGCTTGCCCAGCTTGCCAGTGTGGATGATGTTCATGGCGAAGACGAAGTGGGCGACGCTTCGGCGCTGCATGCCGCCCTGGCACACGCGGCCCGTGCGCTGGAACACCGCGGCCAGCTCCAGGCTCTCCGCGATGGTCTTCGTGCAGGGCTTCTCGCAGTAGGCGTCCTTCCCTGCCTTGGCCGCCAGAATCGCGCCGTAGCCGTGCCAGTTGCACCCCGTGGTAATCAGCACAGCATCTATGTCCGGCCGGGCGAACATCTCGCGGAAGTCAATATAGGCCGCGCACTTGTCGTCGCCGTTCCGCCCGTCGGCCATCTTCTTGGCGCGTTCGCGTCGGTCGCGCTGCACGTCGCACACGGCCACGCAGCGGACGTCAGGCTCGCGGAGCATGCACCCGAACACGTAGCCGCCGCGTCCCCCGATCCCCATCGCGCCAAGCAGGATCTTCTCGCTGGGCGTCACCGCGCCGTCCTTGCCCAACACCGAAGAAGGCACGACGCATGGCGCGGCGAGCGCCGCCAAGCCGCGCTTGAGGAACTCCCGCCGCCGCACCGCCGAAGTCGCCGGCATGAACTCCTCCTTTCTCACAACCCCACTGGCCTCGGAAGTCTGAGGTCCCTGAAGTTCTGTATGTTAACCTCTGCTGCCCTTGAGGTCAAACCGCGCGACCAATCCGCGCGTGGCCCCCGATTTCGCGCTTGCTGTTTCGCTCGCGGCGGTGTAGAATAACGCTCGTGGCCGGGGTCCACTGCCCCGATGAGGACCACGGCCATGAAGCCCCATCTCCCCCACACGCTCTTCGCGTTCCTGGCAGCGCTGGCCTGGGCCGTTCCTGCCCTGGCCCCCGTTGACCCGCCGGCCGGCCAGATCAAGCCCCCGGTCCCGCCGCCGCTCCCGCCGCACAAGGACAAGCCGCCCGACCCGAAGCCAACCGTCCCCGGCACGCAGCCGGCGCCAAAGGAGCCGGCGAAGGGCGTCAACGTGCTCCTCCCCGTTGACCCCGAGGCGGCCAGACCGGGCCTCCACGAGTTCACCACCCTGGAGGGCGAGCTGGAGACCTTCCCCGCTCTGATCTTCCGCATCAAGGCGCTTCGCCTGCGCCTGACGCCGCGGGCGTTCGACCCGAAGGACGCGCGGATGTTCGCCCCCCACTTCAAAGGCCCGGTGCCCATCGAGGTGAGTTGGCCCCCAGGCACAACCACCGAGAAGCGCGACGACGGCACCGTGGTGGGCAGGCTGCCCGACGGCACAATCGTCGAGATTCGCCCCGACGGCGGCTGGGTCATCAAGCAGCCCGACGGCACGACGACCCAGGTGCTGCCCGACGGCACCGAGGCCGTTCACTATCCCGACGGCTCGACCGTGGTGCGCTTTCCAAACGGCACCACCGCGTGGGTGTGGCCGAACGGCGGCTGGATCATCCGCTACCCCAGCGGCGCACGCGTCGAGCGCCAGCCCGACGGCACCGTGATCGAGCACTGGCCCGGCCAGCCGCCCAAGGTGCACCCTCCCGCTCCGAAGCCCGGCGACGACTTCGGCGCCCACGGCCCCACCCCGCCAGGGCCGCAGCAGGCCACCGCGGCGGCCAAACAAGGAGAGCCCGCCCGAACCGCCCAGACGACCTGGATAGCGTTCGCCGGCGGCGCGGCGGGCAAGCTCAGCGCCGAAGTCCGCCAGTCTCCTCCGGCCGGGGTCCCCTCCCTGCCCCAGGCAGCGGAATCCCGCTTCCCTTCCACCGTCATGCTCGGCGCGGCCGGCCCGGTCGTCGTGGCCAGGCGCGACGGCGGAGCGAGCGTCTATCGCGCCGACGGCTGCATGTTCGACATCGCTCCCGATGGCGGCGTGGCCGGCGGCCCCGAGGGGGTGAAGGAGCCCGAGCCCAAGGCCCCGCCCACGAAGGCGAAGCACCACGAACCCGTGGTGGAGACCCCCGCCGGCGGCGGGCCGCCTGGCGTCAGGGTCAGGCTCCTGTGCGGCTTCTACAGCAAGAAGCTCCTCAGATCGGTCTGGTCCGGCTGGCGTGTGAAGAGCAAGGACGAGGTCCCCGTCCCCGGCGGCGACCCCACCCAGGTGGTGGTGTGGGAGGCCGTGCTCTGGAACGAGTTCGAGGTCATCGGCCAGTGCCCGCTGCCGAACGACGGGCACGGCGACCACCAGCCGCGGCGCGTGGTCTACGAGCACGGCCGCACGCTCACCCAGCAGGAGAGCTATCCCGCGCGCACGAGAGAGCTGCGACCGCCGCCCGACATCGGCCTTCCCCTCAGGAACCCCAGGTAGACGAGAGCGAAGGAGAGCAACACCATGCGGAGAGCCACGAGGCGCCTGATGGTGGCCGCCACGATTGCCCTGGTTGGCCTCGGGCCGGGGATCGTGAACGCCACCGTCGTGGTCCGGCGAGACCACCGCGACAAGGAACAGTTCCAGCCCGAGCCCAACCGCTTCGGCCACCCGTTTCTCGACGGGTATCCCCAGGGCTATCTCGACGGCTATGAGCCGCGGCTCCTCCGCGTCTTCGGCTGCCCCGGCTGGGGAACCACACCGGGCTACGGCTGGTTCGGCTGCCGGTGGTACTCGGGCATCGGGCACCAAGGTGCGCCGCCGACCCCGCCGCCCGAGCAGAACGACTTCGCCGCGCCCGCGGAGAAGCCGCCCGACAAGTCCGGCGCGGAGGAGGGCCGGAAAGTGCAGGAGGCATTGAAATGAGGCGCACTCGGCATCGAACCATCTCGTGCCTCCTGCTCGCCGGCCTGACCCTTGGCGGGCAAGCGGCCGCCCTGTGGGCCGACGAGGCGTCGCAGGCCCTCGCCCGCCAGGGCGCGGCCGAGCTCGGCCGCAGCCGCTTCGCCGAGGCCCTCGCGCTCCTCGAAAAGGCCATCGCCGCCGACCCCCAGGACGGCGATGCGCGCTTTCTGGCGGGTCTCGCGCTCAACCGCCTCGGTCGCCACCGCGAGGCCCTCGCCACCCTCCGAGAGGCCGAGAAGCTCAAGACCCAGTACCGCGACCTCCACTTCGAGCTCGGCTGGGCGCTCCTCTTCCAGGGCGAGAATCGCCAGGCCGTCGCCGCGCTGAGCCACTACGAGTCGCTCAAGCCGGGCCGCGGCCTCACCCAGGAGCTCCTCGGCCGCGCGCACCTCGCCCTCGGCGAGTACGACAAGGCGGAGGCGGCGCTCCGCGAGGCCCTCCGCCACGACCCCCGCCTCGCCCCCACATGCAGCTACTACCTCGGCGCAATCGCGCTCCGACGCGGCGAGGCCCGCAAGGGCGCCGAGCTCCTCGAAGACCTTGCGCAGCGCCAGCCCGACACCGCCGCCGGCCGCTCCGCGCGCGACCTGCTCGAGCGCCGCCGTGCCGCTGATCGCCGCTGGAGCTTCGCCGCCACCTTCGCCGCAGGCTACGACGACAACGCCGTCCAGGCCGGCCGCAACGAGCCGCTCCCGCCCGGCCTCGACCGCCGCCGCGCCGCCCTCGCCTCCACCACCCTCGAGGCCGGCTACGACCTCCTCCGCACGCCCGACCACGCGCTCCGCGCCGAGCTCGCCTTCGCCTCCACCGCCTACCGCGACGTGGCGGCCTTCAACGCCACCGACTACTGGGCACGCCTCCGCTACTGGCGCCGCCTCGCCGACCGGTTCGCCGCCAACGCCGTCATCGAAGGCCACTACGGCGAGCTCGGAGGCGACCCCTACAGCCGCGACCTCGCCTTCGCCCCCTCCCTCGACATCAGCCTGGCCCCCTGGGCCGTCCTGCGCGCCTCCTACGCCGTCGCACGCTCCGACAACCGCCTCTCCGTCGGACCCGTCCTCGACCGCGACGGCACGGCCCACACCGTCGGCCTCACCCAGTTCCTGCGCCTCTCGCCCGCCCTCACCGCCCGGCTCGGCTACTTCCACACCTGGAGCCGGACGGATGGGCGAGACTACGACATGGACTCCGACAGCCTCGTGGCGGGCCTGGCCTGGCAACTCCCCGGGCGGGCGGCACTCGACCTCAGCTACGCGCGGGCGTTCGAGAACTACGCCCACCGCAACAGCTTCACCGGCTTCACCCGGCGCCGCGACACCGACCTCGACCTCGTGCGCCTCCACTTAACCAAGGAGCTCACCGACCACTGGTCCATCTGGACCACCCTCGACTGGGTGAGCTCCGACTCCAACATCGCGCTCTACGACTTCAACCGCACCGCGTGGGCGTTGGGCTTCACCTTCCGCTATTGACGCCGCGCGGAGTTCTGGTAACATGAGCGGCCATCAGGGCCGGCGGGGAGTTGCCATGGCCGCACCAGTGGCCCGACGCGGGTTCACCCTCATCGAGCTCCTCATCGTCATCGCCGTCATCGGCGCGCTCGTGGCCATGACCCTGCCCATCGTCGTGCGGGCGCGCGGCGCGGCACACAAGACCTGGTGCGCCAACAACCTCAAGCAGATCGGCGTCGCCTTCGGCTCCTACCTCAACGCGCACGACGACTTCTTCCCCTGTGCCCAGGACCCCATCTCGCCCAAGCCGCTCTACTGGCTCTGGATGGGGCGCGGCTGGCGCGGCTTCGTCGCCCCATTCCTCAGCCAGAAGATCGACCCCAAGAACCCCTCCGTCCTCTTCTGCAAATCCGACCCCGACGCCGAGAACAAGTTCGAGTCCACCAGCTACGCCTACTCGATGGCCTTCTACCACAGCCCCGAGCAGATAGACGGCATGACGAGCACGGCGCTGACATATTCCAAGCCGCAGCCCTCCCTCGGCCAGCGCGCCACCCAGGTCAGCAACCCCGTCCAGAAGGTCCTCGCCGGCGAGTGGACCAGCAACCACGAGCGCGTGATTGGCGACACGGGGTGGTGGACCTGGGAGGGCTCGCGCACCTTCCTCTTCGCCGACGGCCACGCGGCCTACGTGGCCGCCACCGCCCTCCGCCCCGCCAACGACGCCAAGCCCAATCCCTGCCTCACGCGCTACGGCATCCGTGGCCGCGACATCGAGTGAGCGGCCTTGAGCAGCAGGGGCGCTCATGCTAGGATGGTGGGAGAGGGAGGGGCCGATCGGCTGGACAGCCCCCTGCGGAGATGCGGATGAAGCGGTGCGTTTTCCCCGTTGTTGGACTCCTTGCGTTCGCCCTGGCTGCGTGCGTCGGGCCGGCGGGACCGAAGTTCGAGGTGGAGACCTGGGGCGGCGAGCGACTCGTCGGCACACTCACTCTCGACGGGGACACGCTGCTGGTGGGCCAGCGGCGGCTCAAGCGCGAGGAGGTGGCACTCGTCGTCCAGAAGACCGAAGAGGGCACCCGGGAGGCGGCGAGGTATCTGGAGGGCTTCGGGCCCCTGAGCGCCGCCGAACTGGCAAGATACCGCGGGCGGGCGAAGGCCGTGGCCGAAAAGTCGCCCGGTCTCGAATCAGTGCTCTGCCTCGACTATGGCCAGGAGGTGCTCACGCCCGACGGCAAGCACATCTACCGCTACCACGCGCTCCACCTGGTGCTCAAGGAGGCAGGGCGCAAGGCGGGCGACCTCACCCTCGGCTTCGAGGAGGGCCGCAGCCGCCAGAAGGTCTTCTTCGCCCGCTCGGTCGCGCCCGACGGCCGCTCCCAGTGGCTCGACCCCGCCGCACTCGAGGTCGCAACCCCCTCCCAGGAGGCGCAGTTCCTCGACACCCGCAGCCGCATCCTCTCAGGCCGCATCCCTGGGGCCGGCGTGGACGCCTTCGTCGAGTACGCCTACGAGTACCTCAACTACAACCCCGACGTGCCCGACTACTTCTTCCCCAGCTTCTACTTCCAGGGCGACGAGCCGTTCCTCGACTCAGTGATTGACGTGCTGGTGCCGAAGGGGCGGAAGCTGAACTGGACGACGCCGCAGATGCCTGAATCGGCGCGGACGCCCACGCGCTCCGCCCGCGGCGCCTACGACGTCTACCGCTGGGAGATGCACGACGTGCCGCCCTACAACCCCGAGCCGATGATGCCCCACCGCTCCGACATCGTCCCCGCCGTCCATTGCTCCCCGTTCTTCAGTTGGGACGAGCTCCACAAGCGCACGGGCGGCTTCCAGCGCGACCGGGTGGAGACGACCCCCGACATCGTCGCCCTCGCAAAGAAGATCGTCGGCGACGCGAAGACCGACGACGAGAAGCTCGCCGCCATCTACCACTGGGTCCAGCGCAACATCAACTACATGTCGATCAAGGGCTCCCTCTCCAGCGGCTGGGCCGGACACCCCGCCTCCGAGACCCTCAGGAACGGCTACGGCGACTGCACGGACAAGGCAATCGTCCTCGCAAGCCTCGCCAAGGCCGTCGGCATCGAAGCCTATCCCGCCATCGTCCAGACCAACGACGAGGGGCGGGCCGTCACCGACATCCCGGTCCCCGACGCCAACCACTGCATCAGCCTCGTGCTCCCCAACGGCAAGCCGCGGTTCATTGATTCCACCGCCACCGACCACCGCTACCCCTACTTCCGCTCCGACGACCACGGCGTCAAGGCGATCATCAACATGACCGGCCAGATCCTCGACGTCCCCGTCCCGCCCCCCGAGGACAACCTCCGCGAGAGCGTTCAGGAGATTGCGCTCAAGGCGGACGGCACGGGCGATGCGGTGGAGAAGAATGCCTACACTGGCGAGTACGAGGCGGTGATCCGCGGCTTCTGGCGCAGCGTGGCGCCCGCGCTCCGCGCCCACATGATGCAGCAATACCTCCAGCGGCGCTGCCCGGGCGCGGCGTGTACAGGCTTCGAGCTCAGCGACGCCGACGACCTCGCCAAGCCGCTGACCCTGGAAATCCGCTACCGCATCCCCGTGGCGGCCACGCGCGCCCGCGACCTCTACATCTTCTCCCCGCCCGCCTTCGCCCACGACTTCCCAGAGGCCAGCCTCCAGACCCGCAAGTTCCCAATCGAGCGCCAGACCACCCAGGAGATGCGCACCAGCGTCAAGGTCGCTTGTCCACCCGGATTCGCACTCGTGGGTCTGCCCGAGCCGCTCGCCATCCACGGCAAGCACCTCTGGTTCGAAGGCCGCGTGGAGGCCGCACCCGACGGCAAGCAGCTCACAATCAGCCAGACGCTGAAGTACCTGGGGCGGCTCGTGCCGCCTGAGGACTACGCGGAGTACCGCTCCCAGGCCACCAAGATCGCCGGCTGGTCGGAGCTCAAGCTGGTCTTTCGTGAAGCCAAAGGGGCACAGAAATGATGGAGCGGCTTATATCGGTTCGATCGATTCGATCGGTTCGATCGATTCGGTCGATTCGATCGATGGCTTTTGTTCTGTTGGCCCTATGTTCGGCGGCCCTCTGCGGCGAAGCCATCTTCCTCCAGAACGGCGAAGAATACCTCGGCCGCGTCGAGCGAATCGTCGCCGGCCAGCTCCACGCCCTCATCGGCGGCCAGCCGCAGGCATTCCCGCTCGGCGAGGTCCACCGCATCGAGTTCCAGCGTCGTAGACCATTCGACGACGTGGCGAAGGCGGCGGACCTCGCGGCCCGCGCGCCCCTCTTCGCCGAGGCCCTCAAGCCCACCACGGACGAGCTCCGCCACCGCTTCCCACAGGCCGGCGTCGTCGTCCTCGCCGACGAGACAGTGCTCTCGGTCCGTGCGGGCGGCGAATGGGAGCTCAAGCGCACCGAGGCCTGGCGCATCCTCGAGGACCGCGGGGCCGACACGGCCATGCGCAACTTCACGTTCTTCCCCGACCGCCAGCAGGCCGAGGTCATCTTCGCCATCACGGTCGCTCCCGACGGCGCCGTGTCCCACCTGGCCGACACCGCGATGAAGGACGAGGCGCTCCACTCGCGCCTGCCCGCCTACAACTTCCAGCACCGCCTCCGCTTCACCCTCAAGGGCGCCGTCCCCGGCGCCACCCTCATCGTCGCCGCCGCGCTCCGAGGCCGAGCCAGCCTCCTCCTCCCCGCCGTCCTCGACCGCCGCTTCTGGGACGAGGACCCCGCCCTCCGCCGCTCCGTCCGCCTGGTCGCTGACGAAAAGGCGAAGGGCCTCGTCGCCATCGCCACCGCCAACGGCCCGAAGGACTGGGGCAAGGACAACCTCTGGGAGGTGAAGGACGCCGCCCAGGTCTTCCGCGAGCCGATGATGCCGCCGATGAAGGCATTCTCCCCCCGCCTCCTTCTCGCCTGTCCGAAGGCGAGCTGGGCGGAAGTGGCCAAGGCCCTCTTCGAGCGCGCGGGCGGCCCCGTCGCGCTTCCCACAAAGGGCGTCCCGCCCAGGGCGCTCTACGACCAGGTGCGCCAGGCCATCCGCCTCGAGAGCGTGCCCCTCGAGGCCCTGCCCGACGGCCCGGCGCCCCCCGCCGCCGTCCTCGCGCGCGGCTACGGCACCGAGGTCGAGCGCGCCCTCCTCCTCGCCGCGCTCCTGCGGGGAGCCGGGCTTCAGGCCGACGTTGTCCTCGCCCGCTGCCGCAAGGATGGCCCGCTCCTCGGCTCAGTGCCGCGGGCAGTGGGCTTCTCCGAGGGACTCGTCCGCCTGACCGAGCCCGGCGGCAAAATCACCTGGCTCCAACCCGACAGCGAGGACCGCGGCTTCGGCGAGCTCGCCCCCGAAGCCCAGGGCGGCGAAGGGCTCGACCTTGCCTCGGGCCAGCTCGTCGCCGTGCCGACCTCGCCCCCCGCCGCCGAGGCCCAGGTCCGCTCCGTCGAGGTCGAGCTCGCCGAAAGCGGCGATGCCGTCGTGCGCGACCGCTACCGCCTCTGGGGCCACACCGCGGCGGGATACCGCAAGCTCAAGGACCTCACCCAGGACCAGCTCCAGAAGTGGGCCGCACGCGAAGCCAGCGGAGAGGCCACGGGGGTTGACCTGTTGGAGTTCAAGCACTCGGACTTCGGCAACGCCAACACGGAGGAGCGGTTGGACTTCACCTACCGCATGCCCGCGCTGGCCGAGAAGGCGGGCAACTTCCTCCTCCTGCGCCTTCCCAACGCCAGCGAGTCGGCCACGGAGGTCGGCCGCTCCACCCGCGAGCACGCCCTCTTCTGGGACGCCCCCGAGCGCGAGGAGACCACGTTCCTCATCAAAGCGCCCCCCGGCTACGCCGTCTACGCCCTCGGCCAGAAGCTCGACAAGAAGGGCGACGGCTGGTCCCTCACCGCCGAGTGGGCTGGCACAGGCCCTGGTGCCACAGGTGTTGGTGGCACAGGCGTCGGTGGCACAGGCGTCCCGCCTGTGGCCCCTGCCACCGTCCGCCTCCACGAGGTCTGGCAGCGCTCCGCCCTCTCCGCCCCCAAGGAAGCCTACTCCTCCTACCGCGACGCCCGCATCGCCCGCAGCCGCCTGCGCGGCGAGGTCATCGTCTTCGTCAAGGAGTAATCCTCCCACTCATCTTGACCGTCTGCCCTTCCCGCCATATAATCACTTTGGACACGTCGTCACTGAAGGAGCCAGCCATGGCCGTAGACATAGCAATCAGAGGCGTGCCCGATTCCCTCGCGGACGCCCTGCGCCGCCGTGCTGCTCAGCACCACAGGTCCGTCCAAGAAGAGGTCCTCGGCATCCTGCGCGCCAGCATCCCCGAGCGGCGCCGTGCCACGTTCTCCGCCTTCGTCGCCAGGGGAAGAGCTAAGGGCCTCAGCACCCCCGCCGAGGCCGCCGCCATGGTGAGGGAGGACCGCGATGCCGGACACGGTCGCTGACGCCTCGGCCCTCGCCGTGGTCGCCTTCGAGCTACCTCTGGCTCGCGAGGCGCCTCGACGCCGAACTCGTCACCCTCGACACCCAGCTCCGTGCCGTCGCGCTCGAAGATCAGTAAGGCGTCCCCCGAACTCCACCTATCATGCCTCTTCGGAGACCTGGAAGGCCATGAATCGGCGATCCGCGGCCTTCCAGGGCAATCAGGTGGTCGCCAGCTGTCAAACATGAGTTAGCCACTTGTGGGCGCCCGAGAGGCCAGCGCATTGCTAACCTTGCGGACCGAGAAAGGAGGACATTACATGAATCAGAGTGCCCCCTCCGAGACAGGCTCCCCCACGTTGCCGCCGTGGCGGCTCATTTGGGCCGTCGTGTGGGAAACTGCGGTACGGGAAGCCGCCTTTTCTCTTCTGGGGTGGGGAGCAGTGAACCTGACAGCATCCTTCTACCTGGAAGAAGGAATCAGGACCGCGGTATCAAAGCTGGCAGAGCCGGACCTAGGGGTGTTGATTGTTGCCTATGCCGGAGCAATACTGGGGCTTGTTATGCTCACTTGTGGCTTGTTTGCCGCCATTGCGAAGCACTCAATCGCCGTGTTGCTGGAAGCTCTCATGCTCGCCCTAGTAGGGGCATGGAATGTTGCCCACCCCTTCGTGATTCTCGAGGTGCTCAGGCCTTACGGGCTGGTACCAAAGGGTGGCGGAATTGGACTGCCCCTGGTCCTGGGCATTTGCCAGCTAGGCTGGGCTTTGAACAGCGTGCTGTCGTGGCGCAGGCTTCGAGCCCGGCCAGAGCCTGCCGATCGGGCTCAAAAAAGGGAGGCAAGAAACCAACTCATGAGATTCGTCAGTTCGCAACCAGACCCGGCCTGCGGACGCGTTAAGGTGCAGAAGGCGGGGGAGATCTTAGGGATCACTCATACGACCAGGTACACAGCTCAGCTATACGATCGTTTTGCGGTATTCGTGCAGGATAACCTTAGAGACGCTTTCCAAATCACCAAGGAGAATGCTCGCAAGCGGGGCTTGCACAACTGCAGCCCCGGTTTTACCTTCAGCCCCCGTTTATCCATCAACAGTGGCGAGAACGATTACTTTATCGAAGAGCCATCCTACACAGCATTCAAGAACTGGGCGTTCCCCCCTGACCAGGCGCCAACCCAAGAATAGGCACGCCTCCATGTCCCCTGCCGCTGGTGAAGCCCGGTGTACCGAGGCTGGTGTCAAGTGGCAGCTCCCCCAAGGGGCGGGGGGGGCGGGGGGGTCAGACCCCAATTTTCTACTTGGTGGGGGTATCCCCTTCACTCCAGTAGCGACTACCTGTTGCGGTTCCGCAGTCGGGTTCGCCGCACATGCCTGACGAGTCTTGACAGCGTCCCAAGTTCTTGAGCTTCCCCGCGAGTAGCTCTGCGCTCCGCGGGAACGCAACCGCAACCTCGCGTCTGGGGGACCAGTCCCCCAGACCCCCTGGGATTTATCGCATTCGGCCACCGGCACCTCTCTGGGAAGCCAGCGCGGCCATCATTCTGTGGGGGTGCCGGCGGCCCCAAAGCGGAAAATCCTGGGGGTTCGGGGGCAAAGCCCCCGCATGGCTGGCCCCCGCACTTTCGACCCGAACCTCAAGAACTTGGGACGCCCTTAACTCTTTTCACTTTGCTGAAGAACAGGCGAGGATCTGGGGAGATCTGGATCTGGGTGTCAGGTCTCCATTCCTTCAGTATTCATCGTGTGCTTCGAATGGCTGGCGGCAGGAGCCGCGGGGGCAGCGTTGCGAAGCGGGAGCTTCGCAACGAGTGAGGGCAGCGGGGGGGAGCCGACACGCGAGCCCTCGACGGAGTTCACCCTGAGAGGAGCCGAAGGGCTCGGGCCAGGGCCGCGTGCCGCTACGCGCTGACGGCTGTGCACACCAAGAGCAGGGGAATCGAGGACGAGGACGAGGGACGAGGACGATCGAGGAGAGAGCGGTGGGCGCAGGCTCTCATTCCCTAAAGGGGGCTTCGGATGGTGGCTTCGGCCCACTCACGGGTTCGGCGCACGAGCTCGGCGGTGCGGTCCCGGTCGAGCGGCTCCTGGCCCTCTTCGGGAAGGTCGCCGTAGCGCACTTCGACGGCGAAGGGGCTGAGGAGGCGAAGATCATCGAGGTGATCTGGGAAGGCGATGCCGCTGCTCCGCAGCAGGTCAGTGAGGTCGGCGAGGTCGTGCCGCCAAGGGTATCGGATGCCCTTCGCCGCCAGGACGGCCTTGAGCGTCTTTTCTATGGCTTGCTGCGCGTGAAAGCCAACTGCGCCGTCCGGCGACGCGGGGTCTGCCAGGAGGATCCTCAGGGTAGTCTCGTCCTCCTGCGCCTTGCGGAGCAGAAGCTGGGCGTGCTCAAGAGGCGTCACTGAAGACCCGCCCTTCGTGCGCGGCTTCGTGGATGACTGTGCCGGGGGTGTCGGCCCAGTCGCGGAAGGCTGCTTCGCTCACCACCAAGACGTCCGCGGGGATGCGAAGGTGGCGGAGGGCGTCGCGGAGGCGAACCTGTTCGCTGCGCCTGGCAGTGACCTGGGGTTCGACCACCAGGAAATCGAGGTCGCTGTCTGGCCTGGCCTCGCCCCGCGCGTGGGAGCCGAAGAGGATGACCCTTGAGTGTGGAGCGGCCCGCAAGAGCGCGTGGGCCGCGGCAGCGATCGTGTCTTCTTCTACCATGGCGGGTTCCTATGCGCCTGGGCAAGACACCCGCCCAAGCACCAGCTCATGCATACCACAAGGGGCAGCGCCAGTCAAGCGCGAAGCCATGTTGCGGGTCGCGTCAAGACCAGGAGAATCGAGGACGAGGACGATTGGTGAGAGCGCGATGGAGGGCGGGCCTTATTCCCTTGTCCCCATTCCCCATAGTGGATCAAGTGACCTGCGCGGTTGATCCAGTATGGGAAAAACGGCCACGGAAGCGTCCGGATCGCCAGAACGCCCATAGTGGATCAAACATCGGGCGCGCGCAGGTGATCCAGTATGGCGGGACCGCCCAGGATGCGTCCGGATCGCCAAAGCGCCCATAGTGGATCAAACATCAGACGCGCGCAGGTGATCCAGTATGTGGTTCGGAGGACATCTTCGCAAAGGGCGCGCGAGGCCGCACTGGATACGGAAGGGAAGATTGGTATACTGGTGGCAATCAGGAGTTCTCACGCAGAGGCAGAGGAGAGAGCAGAGGCCGCGGAGAGGAGGAAACCAGGGCTGGGGCCCTCGCGGCTCAGAGGCCCTGGCTCTTGCTTCTTCGACCCAAGTATTCCTTCTTCTCTGCTGCCTCTCTTTGGTTCTCTCTGCGCCTCTGCGTGAGATCCTCCGTTCTTCGCGGCCATCCAGAAGGAGATGCCTGATGGGAAATGCGAGAGCTGGTGTGGCAGTGGAGCGGCGTGGGTTCCTGGCGGGGGCTGCGGCGGCCGCGGCACTGACGATTGTGAAGCCCGGCTCGGCACGCGGCGCGGCAGCCGCTAACAAGCTCGAGCTCGGGCTGATCGGCGCGGGCGGGAGAGGCAACTGGATCGCCAACCTCTTCGAGCAGCACGCCCCGTGGAAGGTGGCGGCCGTGGCCGACTACTTCGCCGATAGGGTGAACGGCACGGGCGAGCGGCTCAAGGTGCCCGCAGATAGGCGCTTCAGCGGGCTGTCGGGCTACAAGAAGCTCCTGGAGGGGAAGCTCGACGCCGTGGCCATCGAGACGCCGCCCTTCTTCCACCCGCAGCAGGCGGCCGACGCGATTGACGCGGGCAAGAGCGTGCTGGTCGCCAAGCCCATCGCGGTGGACGTTGCCGGCTGCCTGACCATTGCCGAGGCGGGGAAGAAGGCGACCGAGAAGAAGCTGGCGTTCATCGTGGACTTCCAGTCGCGTGCCAACACCTTCTTCCGCGAGGCCGTGAAGTGGGTCCACGACGGGAACATCGGGAAGATCGTGCTCATCCAGGCCAACTACTTCACCGGCCCATTCGCCCCAAGCCCGGCGAACGAGAGCGCCGAGGCGCGCCTGCGGGCATGGTTCTCCGACAAGGATTTTTCGGGCGACATCATCGTCGAGCAGAACATCCACGCCCTCGACATCGCCACCTGGTTCCTCAACGCGAACCCCATCAAGGCGGTGGGCACCGGCGGCAACGCCCTCCACACCCACAAGGGCACGTGCTGGGACCACTTCGCCGTCCTCTACTACTGCCCGAACGACATCGTGATCGACTTCAGCTCCACCCAGTGCACGCAGGGCTACGACACGATCATGTGCCGCGTCTTCGGCCAGAGGGGCTCGTCCGAGGCGCAATATGGCGGAAGGGTCTACGTCCGGGGCCAGAAGTCCTATGCCGGCGGCAACACCGGCCCCATCTTCACCGAGGGCTGCATCCAGAACATCAAGGACTTCCACAAGGCGATCACCGAGGGCAACTTCGCCAACGAAACGGTCGCCCCGAGCGTCCGCTCGAACCTCACTTGCATCCTCGGCCGCGAGGCCGCCTACAAGGGCACGCCCCTCACCTGGGACGAAATGCTCAAGGAGAACCGCAAGGTTGATCCCAAGCTCGAGGGGCTGAAGGGATAGCGCTCTGGCGGCCGCCGGGTGCTTGACATCCCTTCGCGCAAGGTCTACTATATTGGCGTGGCGTAGCGGTCGCAATGCAAGGAGCAGGCCGATGAAGACGTTGACGTTCGAAATCCCGGACGATCTCTACGAAGCCTTCCAGGTGATGGCAGCAGATGACCACTGTACCGTCGAGGACGTGGCCCTGGAGTGGCTCGCCAAGCAGGCCGCGGAGCGCCGCAAGCCGAAGCCTTCGAAGAGGGAGCGCCGCGCCGGGCTGAAACGGCTTCGGGAGTTCTGTGGAGCTGTCAACAGCGGTGACCCCCATTCGGCGGACAACGACCGGATTGACGCCGACCTCGCGCGGGAGTATGGCAGCACTCATGAGGAGGAGAGGTGATGTTCCTCGACACATCCGGGCTCCTGTGCTACTTCGATGAGGGCGATGATCGACACGAGGATGCCTCTGTGCTGATGGGCTCGGCCGATCTGCTCATTACCCACAACTACGTGTTGGCCGAGTTCATCCCGCTCTGTCACACTCGACGCCTGAATCGCAAGCGCTCTCTCGCGTTTGCTTCACGGCTCATGGACAATCCGGGTGTCGAGATCATCTGGGTAGACCGCTCCCTCCACCAGACTGCCTTGGCCTTTCTCCGAGCCAGGCCTGACAAGACCTACTCCCTTTGTGACGCGGTGAGCTTCATTCTGATGCGCAGGCGCGGCATCATTGAGGCATTGTCCACCGACGTTCACTTCGCGCAGGAAGGCTTCGTCCGCCTGCTGAATCCCTAGACTATGGAACGCGTGCTCTTCGCGGGGAACGACTATCTGGGGCTGGCACGGGAGCCGCGGCTGGCCGAGGCGGCGTGCCGGGCGGCCAGGGCACATGGGATAAGCCCGACGAGCGGACGCTTCTTCCTGGGCTGGAGCGAGCTTCACAAACGCCTTGAGGCCGACCTCGCAGGCTTCTTCGGCACCGAAGAGGCCTGCCTGCTACCCGCTGCCTACCTGGGCGGACTCGTCTACTTCAAAGCGATTGCGGAGCAGGCCCGAACGGTCTTCTGCGACGAGTTCTCCCACGCAAATCTCTTCCAGGGCATGCGGGCCGCAGGGCTGGAGGTCCGCACCTTCCGCCACCTGGATGCGGATGACCTGGAGAGGCAACTGGGCAGCCACGCGGGGCCGCCGCCCGTCGTCGCAAGCGATGGGGTCTTCGGGATCAGCGGCGAGGTGGCGCCCGTGGGCGCGCTCGCGGAGCTGGCGCGGCGGGCAGGGGCCGAGCTTCTGATTGACGACGCCCACGGCGTCTTCGCCCTGGGGCCGAGCGGCCGCGGGGTGCGCGAGCTCTTCGGCCTCCCGCCCAACGAGGCGACGATTCTCGGCTCGATGAGCAAGGCCCTGGGCGCGGGCGGCGGCTTCTTCGTGGGACGCAAGGCCCTGATGGAAAGGCTTCAGCGCGGCTCCGCGGGCGCCACGCCCTCGCCCATGCCGATAGTCGCCGCCTGCACCGAGGGCCTCCGAATCGTCCGTTCTGAGCCAGAACGCCGTGCGCGAATGGAGGCGAACGCGGGGCGAATGAGGAGCATTCTCGCCTCCCACGGCATCAGGGTGGTCTCGGACCAGACGCCCATCATCGCCATGGCCCTGCGGGACGCTGCCGAGGCAGAGCGCGTGGCCACGCACTTCGAGTCGCAGGGCATCGTCATCCGCTACGCCAGCTATCCGTCCGAGCCGCGAGCCAACCTGCTCCGCAGCGCGGCCCGCGCCTGCCACTCCGCCGAGGACCTTGGCCGCCTCGATGCCGCGGTGGGCGCGTTCTCCGCCTGATGCAGGTTGATATCCGGCCCGTCTTGTGGTTTCATAGACTGTTGACGAACTTGGCGGCGCCATTCCGGTCTCTTCAGGAAGTCCCCCATGTGGAAGTTAGCGTGCCTGCTCGCCTCTGTCCCTGTCCTCGCAACATGGGCGGCGCAAACCGAGAAACAGGCCGCGGCTACATTCCGCGAAGCGGTGGAGGCGGATTGGCTGACGCAGGACAGGGTGCGGGGGGCGGCCTTCAAGGCTGGCCCCGCGGTCACGACGCGGGAGGATGCCGCGGGCGCTGTGGACGGGAAGAAGGATGGGAAATGGGCCTTCCACACGGGCGAGGATAACCCGCCCTGGTGGCACGTGGACCTGGGCCAGAGCATGGCGCTCGACCGCGTAGTGGTGTTCAACCGCTGCGATGCCGGCTGCCCCGAACGCAACCGCAACACCGACCTCCTGCTGTCGCAAGACGGCAAGGCGTGGGAGACGGTCTACCGCCACGCGGGGAAGCCGGCCTTCGGCGGCATCGGCTTCGGCGAGCCGCTCTCAGTGAAGCTCGAGGGCAAGGGCGCACGCTTCGTTAGGCTCCAGCTTGCGCACAAGGGCTACTTTCATCTCGACGAGGTGGAGGTCTACGGAACGGCGGACCCGAAGAAGAACATCGCGCTGGGCTGCCCCGCTGACCAGTCGTCCGTGAGCCAGTGGTCAGTCACCCACGACGTGCCGCGGCCGGGCGAGAGGCCAAGCTATCCCTTCGCCCTCGCGCTCGAGCGCGGCCGCAAGCTCGCCGCCGACCTGTTGGGCATGGTTGATGGTGGCACAGGCTTCCAGCCTGTGGGCCACAGGCAAGATGCCTGTGCCACCAGGATTAGGGAGCTCGAGGCGGTGGCTAAGAAGGTGGAGGCGCTGCCGAAGGATGCCTCGCCCGAGGCGGTGAAGGCGGCGTACCTGGAGCTTCGGTGGGCGGTCCGCCGCCTGGCCTTCGCCAACCCGCTGCTCGACTTCAACGGGCTGGTCTTCACGAAGAAGAAGCCCTGCTCGTTCAGCCACATGTCCGACCAGCACTACGGCTGGTGGTCGGTGCCCGGCGGCGGGGTCTTCGTCCTCACTGGGATGAAGGGCGAGGAGCCGCAGGCCCGCTGCCTCACACCGGATATGCCGGTGGGCAGCTTCATGCAGCCCGACCTCTCCTACGATGGCAAGCGCATCCTCTTCGCCTACTGCCACTGGTATGCCAAGACCGCGGGCAACCCGAACAAGGTGGACAAGAAGTCGATCCCCGAGGACGCCTTCTACCACGTCTACGAGATCGGCGTTGACGGCACCGGGCTGCGGCAACTGACGCGCGGCTGCTACGACGACTTCGACCCCCGCTACCTGCCCGACGGGCGGATCGCCTTCCTCTCCACCCGCCGCGGCCAGGCCTTCCAGTGCGGCAAGGGGAGCGCCCAGGCCACGCTGGAGAACCCGTATCTGCCCGACAGCTACGTCCGCTGCGGCGGCGACAACGCCCGCCCCGTTGCCGTCTACACCCTCCACCGCATGGACCCCGACGGCACGGACCTGGTGGCCATCTCGCCCTTCGAGAGCTTCGAGTGGACCCCCTCGGTCGCCCACGACGGCCGCATCCTTTACGCCCGCTGGGACTACGTTGACCGCCACAACATGCCCTTCATGAAGCTCTGGTCGGTCCACCCCGACGGCGGGCTGCCGAACCTGGTCTATGGCGGCTTCACGCGCAACCCCCACTGCGTCTTCGAGGCCCGCGCCATCCCAGGCTCCCACAAGCTCATCTTCACCGCCTCCGCCCACCACGCGATCACGGCCGGCTCGCTGTGCCTCCTCGACCCCAGCCGCGGCACGGAGGAGACGCCCCCCATCACCCGCCTCACGCCCGACGTCTGCTTCCCCGAAAGCGAGGGCTGGCCCTCCAACTACTTCGCCAACCCCTATCCGCTCTCGGAGCGCTACCACCTTGTGGCCTGGTGCCCCAAGCCCATCCAACCGCATCAGCCGAACGGCACGGGGCTTTACCTCTTCGACGCCTTCGGCAACCTGGAGCTCATCTACCGCGACCCCGAGATCGCCTGCACCTGCCCGCTCCCGCTTCGCCCACGGCCCAAGCCTCACGAACTGGCCCTCGCCGTGGGCGATGACAGGGCGAACCCCGAGGGGCGCTTCCTCGTCCTCGACGTCTACCGCGGCCTCACGGGCATTGCCCCAGGCTCCGTGAAGCGCCTGCGCCTCGTCGGCGTCCCCGCGAAGACCCAGCCGCATATGAACACCCCGAACCTCGGGGCGACCGCCGACGACCCCGGCAAGTGCGTCCTCGGCACCGTGCCCGTCGAGGCCGACGGCTCGGCGCACTTCAAAGTTCCCGCAGGCGTCAACCTCTTCCTCCAGGCCCTCGACGCCGATGGCCTGGCGATCCAGACGATGCGCACGATCACCAGCGTGCAGCCCGGCCACACCGTCTCGTGCATAGGCTGCCACGAGCAGCGGCAGGAGGCTGCGCCGAACGTCCTGGCCTCCGCCGCCGCGCGGCCCCCCGCGCCCATCACGCCCGGCCCCGAGGGCTCCTGGCCCCTCCGCTACGACAAGCTGGTCCAGCCCGTCCTCGACAAGCACTGCGTCCGTTGCCACGCGCCCGGCGGCGACCCCAAGGCTGTGGCCAAGCTCGACCTCACGCCCGCCAAGTCCTACGGCCTCCTTGTCAACTACGGCGGCCCGAGCCTCTACGCCCACGTCCGCGGCTACTACGGCAAGAGCCAGTCCGACCCCGGCAAGGGCGCCGCCCTCACCAGCCCCATCCTCGCCCACCTCCGCAAGGGCCACAAGGACGCCAAGCTCGACCCCGACGCCTGGGAGCGCCTCATCACCTGGATGGACACCTACGCCCAGCGTCAGGGCCATTTCAGCCCCGAGCAAGAGGCTGCCCTGGCCGCCTTCCGCCAGCGCCTCGCCCCCCTCCTGGCCGAACGCCGGTGATTCGGGCAGTTGACTTCCCGACGGCGCAAGGCGTACAATTGCGGTGGGAGAGGCAGATTGGATGGGGGCGTTGCAGCCGCAGGAGGCGAACCGCAATGAGCTATAGCGGGACCGTGAAGGGCAATCTCATAGAGCTGGACGAACGACCCCCCTTCCCGGAGGGGAGCCGCGTGCAGGTCACTCTGACGCGCGAGACGGTTCCGCGAAGGGGCTCTCCAACGGCCGTCCTCAAGCTCGCCGGCACCCTCACCCACGAGGAAGCGGAGCTGATCCGCAAGGGGGCGGCCGAGATAAGGCGCATTGATCCCGGGCTCTGGGGGAACGGGACCCAGTGAGGTACTTGCTGGACACGAATCACTGGAGCTACCTTCAAGAGAGGCGCCCGGCCGTCCTGGCTCGCGTCCGCCGGCTGCAAGAGGAAGACTCGATTCTCATGTCGGTCATCTCCCAGGCGGAACTGCTGGGCGGGGTCGAGCTCGTCCAGAGCGAGAAGCGGCGAGCGGAACTCCTCTCCCTCTATGAGGAGGCTGTCGCTGCTGCAACCGAGATTCTGTTGGTGACCTCGGACATTGCCGAGGAATTCGCCAGAGTCTTCGCCATGCTGCGGCGCAAGGGGAAGCCAATCGAGACCAACGACATCTGGCTGGCAGCCACCGCCCGCGCACTTGGCCTGACCCTCGTGTCGAGCGATCCGGACTTCCAACACGTTGATGGCCTCGCTATCGAGAACTGGACTTAGATTCGCACCCCCATGGCGATGATGCGACAGGAAAGGGGACCATCGGGCATTCTTGATCTGTGCCGTCCCGATGTGTATCATATATACACATGAAGGAGGTGGCCAATGCGAACGAATGTGGTTTTGGACGATGAACTGGTCGCCCGCGCGGTGGAGTCGGGCGGCTATCGCACCAAGAAGTCAGCTATCGAGGCAGGGTTGCGGCTTCTGGTGCAACTGAACGCTCAGCAGAAGCTCCTCCGTCTGAGGGGCAAGGTGCGATGGGAAGGCAACCTCGAGGAAATGCGGAGGGATTGAGCGCCCATGGTGATCGTGGACACGTCGGCTTGGATCGAGTACTTGGAGGACGGGGAGCCCGCCGTAGCGGACAAAGTCGCGAGCTGCCTCGCCGGGGACCTTGTGGGGATTGGGGACCTCGTCTATTGCGAGGTCATGCAGGGGGTGTACAGCCCTCAACGGCGGCAGGAGGTGTCCGCGCTGCTCCTGGCCTTGCCTCAGTTCGAGATGGTCGGCTTCGCCATCGCGGAGAAGTCGGCGGAGAACTACCGCCTCCTACGCTCGCGCGGAGTCACCATTCGCAAGACGATTGACGTTCTCATCGGCACCTTCTGCGCCGAGAACGGCCTGGAGATCATCCATCATGACAGGGACTTCGATCTCATGGCTCCGCACATTGGGCTGAGAGTCGTGTAGCGCCAGCCGGACGGGACGTCGGACTTGCCGGGCGAGCTTGCCCATTCTTGGGTTGATATTTGGCCTGCGTTGTGGTTTGATAAAGGGGTCTGGGACCACCCGTAGCCACCTGGGCCGCAGCAGGAGAAACGCCGTGCGTCGTTTGTTCCTCCTCTTCACATTACCGTTGTCGCTCACCGCGTTTGGTGGTGCCGTCGAGAAGCTCGAGGCGGAGGGGTTCAGGAAGGCGGTGGAGGCCGATTGGGAGGTGCAGGACGCGGTGCGGACGGGGGTGAAGGGGCGGCCACAGGCGGCGCCCCGCGCCGCCGCAGCCAATGTGACGACGAAGCAGGATGCCCTCGGCGGCGTGGACGGGGTGAAGGATGGCAAGTGGGGCTTCCACACGCAGAGCGAGCCGAACCCCTGGTGGCAGGTTGACCTCGGCGAAAAGGTCGCCCTCGGCCGCGCGGTGCTCTGGAACCGCTGCGACTCCTGCGGCGAACGCAACAACCGCATCCTCCTGCTCCTCTCGGACGACGCGAAGGCCTGGCAACAGGCCTACCAGCACAACGGCACGCCCTTCGGGGGCGCTCCCGACAAGAAGCCGCTTGAGGTCAAGCTCGAGGGCAAGGCCGCGCGCTTCGTCCGCCTGACCCTCCAGGGCACCATCTACTTGCATCTCGACGAGGTGGAGGTCTTCGCCGCCGCCGACCCGAAGCGGAACGTCGCCCTCGGCAAGGCCGCCGACCAGTCGTCGGTGAGCCAATGGTCCGAGCCGCACGGCAAGCCCGCCCCCGCGCCCCCTGCGGCCGTGGCGGCCGCTGAGCCGCCCAAGGTCTACCCCTTCGCCATCGTGCTCGAGCGCGGCCGCAAGCTCGCCGCCGACCTGCTGTGCATGGTGGATGGTGGCACAGGCTTCCAGCCTGTGGCCCACAGGCAAGATGCCTGTGCCACCGAGATCAGGAAACTGGCGGGGGACCTCGAGGCGGTGGCCAAGAAGATCGAGGCCCTGCCTAAGGACGCCACGCCGGAGGCCGCGAAGGCCGCCTACCTGGAGCTCCGCTGGGCGGTACGACGCCTCGCACTCGCCAACCCGCTCCTGGGCTTCGACTGCCTGCTCTTCGCCAAGCGGGCGCCGGGCGTCTACAGCCACATGTCCGACCAGAACTACGGCCACTGGTCGCGCCCCGGCGGCGGCCTGTTCCTCCTCAGCGGCCTCAAGGCTGCCGAGCCGCAGCTCGCCAGCATCACGCCCGAACTGCCCCAGGGCAGCTTCCTGCGGCCCGACCTCTCCTACGATGCCAAAAAGCTCGTTTTCGCTTACTGCCGCTTTTACCCCAACAGCCAGGGCCTCGGCGACAAGACCGACAAGAAGAACCTGCCCGACGACATGAAATACCACATCTACGAGATCAACGCCGACGGCTCCGGCCTCCGCCAGCTCACGAAGGGCCGCTACGACGACTTCGACCCCCGCTACCTGCCCGACGGCCGCATCTGCTTCCTCTCCACCCGCCGCGGCCAGGACCTCGTCTGTGGCGTCGAGAGTGCCGCAAAGACCCTCGCTGACGAGTTCCTCCCCGACAGCTACGTCCGCTGCGGCGGCGGCAAGAGCCGCCCAGTCGCCGTCTACACACTCCACATCATGAACCCCGACGGCTCGAACCTCAAGGCGATCTCGGCCTTCGAGAACTTCGAGTGGACCCCCTCCGTCGCGCCCGACGGCCGCATCCTCTTCGCCCGTTGGGACTACGTGGACCGCCACAACAACGCCTTCATGAGCCTCTGGTCCACCCGCCCCGACGGCACGATGCCGAACCTTGTCTACAAGAACTTCACCCGCAGCCCGCACTGCGTCTTCGAGGCGAGGGCGGTGCCCGGCTCGCACAAGCTCCTCTTCACCGCCTCCGCCCACCACGCCTTCACCGCAGGCTCCATCTGCCTCCTCGACAACCAGATGTGCACCGAGGGCCAGGAGCCGCTCGTCCGCTACACGCCAGAGGTCTGCTTCCCTGAGACCGAGGGCTGGCCTCGCACGTACTTCAACAGCCCCTACCCCCTCGCCGAGCG
>Ga0194112_10001666_pt1 | contig 32299 bp, 28 predicted proteins | sample TA2MahC400mmetaG_FD_146191 | JGI IMG/M metagenome (GOLD analysis project Ga0194112, IMG submission 146191) | Freshwater microbial communities from Lake Tanganyika, Tanzania - TA2015016 Mahale Deep Cast 400m | ecosystem: Environmental > Aquatic > Freshwater > Lake | place: Tanzania: Lake... | reverse complement strand
TTCAGACGCCGTGCATCCATGGTCGTTCTCTCCGGGGCTCTCTGGCCTGAAAACAGTCCCCCCGGAGTACTTAATCGGGGAAATCCTCGAAAACTTTAGGCCTTTTTTAGCGTTGTAGTGTTAGGTGTTAGGTGCTCGGTGTTGGGGTACAGAGAAGAACCCTGTGCCCTTGGCTCCTCACCCCCAACTCCTAACACCTAACACCGTCTTGTTCCTTGCCTTTGTTGGCGGCGCGGCTATAATACCGGACGATGGACGCGAAATCAACGAAGCAGCACGACCGCGTGGTGTTCCTCGACCGCGACGGGGTGATCAACGAGTCGCCACCCAAGGGGAGCTGGGTGTTCCACTGGGCGGAGTTCCGCTTCATCCCAGGGGCGCTGGACGCCTTGCGTCGGCTGCGGGAGCACGGCTTCACGGTGGCCGTCATCACGAACCAGTCGTGCGTGGGCCGCGGCCTGGCGCCGCTGGCGGAGATCGAGGAGATCAACGCCCGAATGATCGGGGCCGTGGCCGCAGAGGGCGGCTGGATCGCGGGCGTTTACATGTGCCCACACCCCAAGGTGATGGACTGTCCCTGCCGGAAGCCCAAGCCAGGGCTGATTGACGAGGCGGCGCGCGAGCTGGCCATCAGGCCCGAGCAGGCCTTCCTGGTGGGCGACGCGGAGCGCGACATCGAGGCCGGCCGCGCCCGCGGCTGCACCACCATCTTCGTCCGCAGCGGCCAGGGCGTCGAGGCCGAATCCGCGCGGGCACACCACGCGGCCGCGAGCCTAGCCGATGCCGTGGACCTCATCCTCCGCCTTGTGGAGGCGCGCCAATGACTTCCTGGCGGCCCAAGCTCATGCTCGCAACGCTTCTGGCCTTGGTGCTCGCGATGTCCGGCTGCGGCGATGGGGCAGGGGAGGGGAGACGTATCCGCTTGAGCCTCATCCTCGGCGACTCCTCCGAGTGGTTCAAGGGCGCCGTGAAGTGGAAGCAACTCGTCGAGGCACGAACGAACGGACGCTACACCGTCCAAGTCATCCCCAACGCCACCCGCTCGGGCCGCAACCAGACCACCGAGCTCCAGACGGTCCAGCAGGGCGACCTCGAGGCCTCGCTCGAGTCCTCGATCCTCCTTTCCACCCTTGACCCCAGGTGGACGGTCTTCTGCTACCCGTGGCTCTTTCCCGACCACGCGACGGCGAACGCGGTGTGCGACGGGCCGGTGGGGGAGGAGATGCTGGACTCGCTCCGCGAGAAGAACCTGGTTGGCCTGGCTTACGGTGCGAACGGCTTCCGGCAGATCACGAACAACCAGCATCCGATACGCCTGCCAAGCGACCTGAAAGGGCTGCGGATACGCATCCCCCAGGGCCTCCCGCCTGAGCTCTTCAGACCCTTCGAGGCGACGACCCACCAGATGAACTTCGGCGACCTCTACCTCGCCCTCGAACGCAGCGAGCTCCACGGCCAGGAGAACCCGCTCCCCGTCATCTTCGCCGCCAAGCTCTACACCGTCCAGAGACACCTGACGATCTGTGACTTCGTCTATGACCCAATTGTGCTGTGCGTGAATCGTGACCTGTGGTACACGCTGTCCGGTGCCGACCAGAAGCTGCTTCGAGAGTGCGCCCGCGAGGCAATGAAGTTCCAGCGGCAGCTCGTGGCCGAGGCCGACCGGGTGCTGCCCAACAAGCTCGAGGCCGAGGGGATGCGCGTCGTGCGCCTCACCGAGGTCGAGAGGGACGCCTTCAAGCTCGCCGCCCAACCTGTCCTGCGGCCATTCTTCGAAAAGACCGCGGGCAAAGAGCTCCTCGACCGCTTCGAGAAGGCGGTCAAGGATGCCATCGAGAAGGCCAAGGCTCCGCCCGATGATGAGGAGGCGCCTCAGAAGCCCTGACCCCTCTTCAATCGTCCTCGTCCCTCGTCCTCGTCCTTCGTCCTCGACTCTTCTCGTTGCCCTCGGGCGAGAGGAATCGAGGACGAGGGACGAGGACGAGGACGATCAGGATCACCGAATGCGCTTCCTGAAAGACGCTGAGGAATACCTTGCGGGCATCCTCCTCGCCGCGGTCACGCTCCTGATCCTCGCGCAACTGGTCCTCGCCCGCCTTGCGCCGGCCCTGGCTTCGCCGCTCCCGCCAGTCGTCCTTGCCCTCTTCTTCGTGGCCACGATCCTGGGCATCAGTGCGGCAACCGCGCGGAGCGCGCACCTCAGCCTCGGGCTCCTCAGCCGCATCGTGTCAGAGCGGGGGAGGGGAGTGCTGCGCGCCGTGTCGCTCATCGCGGCGCTGGCCTTCTTCGCCGCGCTGTCCTTGTCCGCGGCGAAGCACTGCTATGGCCTGATGAAATGGCAGAACCGCGGCTGGCTCGGCTGGTGCCCCGACTGGGCCGTGGCGCTCGTGGTGCCGCTCGCCGCGGCGCTTTCGTGTCTGCGCGCGGCGCAGGCATGGCGCCGGAAACGCAAGGAAGCAGACCTGACGCGTGACGCGTGACGCGTGATCAGGAAAGATAGCGGACCCGTCGGGCTCTTCTCACGCGTCACGCGTCCGGGGTTGCCTCGGAGATTGCATGCCGGCTGCGGTAACAGCAACGCTCATCGGCCTCTTTGCCCTCCTCGCGTTCCTTGAGGTGCCGATCGCCTTCAGCCTCGGCCTCTCGGCGCTGGCGACGATTCTGGTGTTCATGCCGAGCCAGGGGCTCGGGGTGCTGGCGCACCAGGTGACTGGCTCGCTGATGCACGAGGCGCTGATGGCGGTGCCGCTGTTCATCGTGGCGGGCCTGGCCTTCTCGCGCAGCGGCGTGGCGAGCCGGCTGGTGCGCCTGGCCCGCCTGGTGGTGGGGCGAGTGCCGGGCGGGCTGGGGGTGGTGGCGGTGCTCGCGTGCATGTTCTTCGCGGCCATGTCGGGCTCAGGGCCGGCCACGGTGGCGGCGATCGGCACGCTGCTCATCCCCGCGCTGGGCGAGAACGGCTACGACCGCGGCTTCGCGGCGGCGCTCCTGGCGGCCAGCGGCGGGCTGGGCATCATCATCCCGCCCTCGATTGCGATGGTCATCTACGGGCTGCTGGCGGGGGAGAACGTGCTGCGGCTCTTCGTGGCGGGCGTGGTGCCGGGCGTCGTGGTGGGGGCGGCGCTCATCGGCTGCTTGGCCGTGGCGTCGTGGCGGCGCGGCTACGGCAGCGGCGCGCAGCGGGCGGCCAGGGGCGAGCTCTGGCGGGCATTCGTGGCCGCGCTGCCGGGGCTGGCGGCGCCCGTGGTCATCCTCGTGTGCATCTACGGCGGCTTCTCGAGCCCCACGCGGGTCGCCGCCGTGGCCGTGGCCTACGCGCTCCTGGTTGACCTGGTCTTCTACCGCGACATAAGGCTGCGCGACCTGATGGGCATCTTCAGGGAGGGGGCGGTCGTGTCGTCGCAGGTGCTCGTCATCGTGGCCTGCGCGTCGCTCTTCGCCTGGGTGCTCGACGACCAGGGGGTGACGGCCGCCGCCGTGCGGTGGCTGAGCCGTGCGGCGGTGCCACGCTGGCTCATGCTCCTGTTCATCAACGCTGCGCTCCTCGTGGCGGGCTGCCTGATTGACGCGATCTCGATCTACTACATCTTCGTGCCGATCCTGCTGCCCGTGGTGAAACAGATGGGCGTCTCGCCCCTGCACTTCGGGGTGATCATGGTGGTGAACCTGGCGATCGGGCAAGTGACGCCGCCGGTGGGGGTGAATCTCTTCGTGGCCTGCGGCATCTCGCGTCAGCCGCTGGAGCGGGTCGCGCGTGCCGCTGTCCCGTTCATCCTGGCGGAGACTGCCGCCTTGCTCCTCATCACCTACTGCCCCGCGCTCTCCACGGTGCTGGTCGGGGTTTTCCTGAAGTGAGGTGGGTGCGACTGTTCCCGGGGACGCACTGGTTGGGGCAGTCAGGGCGGCGCGCGGGGAGTTGGTCGCTGGCAGCAGGGAGGGGCTCAGCGGGAAGTGAGGAATCGCCGATCTGTGGCTATGGGTGAGCGTTGGGGAGATAATTGCAGAGTCATATGACTCTGCAATTATCGTTTCGCCACGCGCCGTACGAAGGGCCACGCTTGCGGGGCCAAAGGCGGCCCATGCCCGGAAAGTAAGGGCCGGCCGCACGGGGGCAGCCGGCCCGGAAGGTGTGGCAGGCCTGGGGAGGGGCGCTAGTCGAAGAGCTGTGAGGCGAGGGCGGCGAACTCCTTTTCGAGGACGGTGCGGCGCTCTGGGCCGATGCCCGGGCCGCCGAGGAGGCGCACGGTTTCGAGGAGGCGGCAGAGCTGGGCGAGGAGCTCCCGCGCGTCGGCGCGGGTGAACTTGTCGCCGTCAATGAGCTGGACGATGACGCGGCGCGGGCGGTGGACGGGGTCGTCGTCGTGCTTGAAGGTGAAGATTGCGGCGCTGGCGGCGGTGAGTGCGGCGTGGAGCTGTTTGCGCTCGGCCAGGGTGAGCACGCCGTCGGCCTTCATCGCCTGCTCCATCGCGCGTATCTTGGCCTCCATCGAGATGAGCTCGCCTGCCTCGTCGGCGGTGAGTGCGCCGGAGGCGATGCCCTGGGCGATGCGAAGGTGCTGGTTGGACTGCCGCACGTTGACCACGGGGTCCCAGACCCGCCAGTTGCGTGCCGGGCCTTTGGCGCCCTGGGGGTCGTGACGCTCGCGGGCGATGTGGGCGCTGGCAGCGTCCTGGGCCGCCTCGAGCTTGAGCCGCTCGGCCGGAGTCACCACGCCGTCGGCGGCGAAGTCCTTGGCCATCTCGTGGATGCGCAACTGGTCCTGGCGCAGGCGAGCCGCCTCGGCGGGCGTGACCGAGTGGTCCTGGAGGCCGTCGCGGATGCGCTCGCGCTGCTCGCGCTCGCGCGCCTTGGCCTTCGGGAACCTGGCCCCCGCGGTGGCCACAGCCGCCACTCCCAGAGCCGCCACAAGCGCCACCAACCGTGTCCCCATCGCCATCTCCTTTCCCTCTCCCGTGGGTTCCGGACCCGTTGAACTCACTCCTGGTCACAGCCTTGTTGAGAACAGTGTGGGATCCCCACACTCGCATGCCTTCATCCGAGCTCCTTCGCCGGAAGGGCATCCACCATTCGGCTGAGGGCGGCAAGGAGGGCCGGAAGGCCCTCGCCCGTGGCCGCGGAGATGGGGATGACCTCGACGGGGAGCGCGGAGCGCAACTCGTCGAGGGTGGCACGGCCCTCGGGGAGGTCGATCTTGTTGGCCGCCACGATGTGGGGGCGCTCGGCCAGTGAAGCGATCGCGGATTTCGGATTTCGGATTTCGGATTTCAAGCCGCTATCCGCCGCGGCGGCGCAGGGGTAGAGGGAGAGCTCTTTGCGGAGGACGTGGTAGGCCTCGATGGGCGGAGTGCCGTCCACGCCCGCGGCGTCGAGGACGTGGAGGATGACGCGGGTGCGCTCGATGTGGCGGAGGAACTCGATGCCGAGGCCGTGGCCGTCGTGTGCGCCCTCGATGAGGCCGGGGATGTCGGCGACGACCAGACGGCGGTAGCCGCCGACGTCCGCTATCCCCAGGCACGGGTAGCGGGTGGTGAACGGGTAGTTGGCGATCTTCGGGCGCGCGTTGGACACGCGGGTGATGAGGGTGGACTTCCCGGCGTTGGGGAGTCCGACGAGGCCGACGTCGGCGAGGAGCTTGAGTTCGAGGCGCAGCTTGCGCTCCTGCCCCGCCTGGCCCTGCTCGGCCTGGCGTGGGGCGCGGTTGGTCGGGCTGCTGAAGTGCTTGTTGCCGCGTCCGCCGCGGCCGCCCGTGGCGACGCAGACGCTCTCGCCCGGCTTGTCCAGGTCGCGGAGGAGGAGGCCGGTGGCGGCATCGAAGACGAGGGTGCCGACGGGGACTCTGACGACGAGGTCCTCGCCGCTGGCGCCGGTCTTGTTCTTGCCCTGGCCTGGGCGGCCGCTGCCGGCGGCGAACTGGTGGCGGAACGTCAGCTCGTAGAGGGTGTCAATGGCGGGGTCGGCGAGGAGCGACACGCTGCCGCCATCGCCCCCGTCGCCGCCGTCTGGGCCGCCGCGAGGGACGTATTTCTCCCTGCGGAAGCTCACGCAGCCGTGGCCGCCATCGCCGCCCTTCACCAGGAGGGATGCCTCGTCAATGAACATGGCACGACACGGGCTGAAGCCCGCACTCCAAACGCGGGCATCAGGCTTGGAGGACGTGGACCTTGCGCCCTGCGCCGAACTGGACTCGGCCGGCGGCCTTGGCGAAGAGGGTGTGGTCGGTGCCTATCCCGACGTTGAAGCCCGGCTTGAAGTGCGTGCCGCACTGCCGGACGATGATGGTGCCGGCGCTGACGAGCTGGCCGCCGAAACGCTTCACGCCGCGGTTCTGGGGGCAACTGTCGCGTCCGTTCCTCGACGAGCCCTGGCCTTTCTTGTGTGCCATCGAGAATCTCCTTTTCTTCAATCTGGACGTTCGTAGTGCGGCCTTCAGGCCGTCTCCGAAGGGGACGGGCTAAAGCCCGCACTACAAACTCGATTATTGCGCTCAGACCCGTTGGTGTCAACTGGCGACGATTTTCTCGACGGCGACGCGCGTGAGCAACTGGCGGTGGCCCTTCTTGCGGCGGTAGCCGGTGCGGCGGCGGAACTTGCCGACGACCACCTTGTCGCCCTTGTGGTGAGCGACGACGGAGCCGACGACTCGGACGCTTGGCACCGTGGGCGCGCCGCAGCGGACGTCCGCCCCGTCGCTGTAGAAGAGCACGCGGTCGAACTCCACCGGCTCGCCCGCCGCGTCCGCCAACAGCTCAACCTCGATGGTGTCGCCGGGCGACACCTTGTACTGCTTCCCACCCGTCTCGATGACCGCGTACACTGTGATGTTCTCCTTCCATTCTAGCACGGCTGTCGGCCGCAACAAGAGGACTTAAGGCGTCTTGCGGGCGCAAACAAAGGGGATGATTGGATGGATGAATGGATGATTGCCTGGCATTCATCCACCCATACATTCATACATTCATACATTCATCCATTCATCCTCGCTGACATGCGCGCAAAGCGCGCACGAGTCACAACCAAATGATCTAAAGCGTCAGCTTCTTGCCGTCCTTCAGGACGGAGACGACCTGGACCTGTCCGGGCCGGAAGTCGGGCCGGCTCAGGATGCGAATCTTCGCTCGGGCCTGGTCTTCGAGGCGCGCCAGGTCGTGGCGCTTGGCGTTCGAGAGCTGGTCCACCACGTTGGGGTGGCTGCTGACCTCGACGGCCTCGGCGTCCTTCTTCGAGAGCGCGAGGCGCACCTGGCGCATGACGTGGGGGACGAGGCTGGCGACGCTGCGGACGAGGCCCGAGCCGGTGCAGGCGGGGCAGCGGTCGTAGAGCGCCAGCTTCGTGCCCTGGCGCACCCGCTGCCGCGTTATCTGCATCAGGCCGAAGCGCGACATGCGGAGCACGCGGCTCCGGGCACGGTCGCGCTTGAGCTCGGCGGTCATGACCTTCTCGACCTCGCGGCGGTGCTTCTCGAGGCGCATGTCTATGAAGTCAATCACGATGACGCCGCCGAGGTCGCGGAGCCTGAGCTGCCGCGCCGCCTCCTGCGCCGCATCCACGTTCGTGCGGAACGCCGTCTCCTCGATGTCCGACTCGTGGGTGTAGCGCCCCGAGTTCACGTCTATCGCAACCAGAGCCTCGGTCTGGTCAATCACGATGGAGCCGCCGCTCTTGAGAGGCACGACATTCTGGAACGTGCGTTGGATTTCCTGCTCGATCTGGTAGTGGTCGAAGATGGGCGCGGCGCCGCGGTAGTGCTTCACGAGGTTGTGGTGGCCCGGCGAGACCATCTGGAGGAACTCGGAGACCTGGCGGCAGGTGTCCTCCGAGTCGATCACGATCTCCTTGATGTCGGAGCCGAACACGTCGCGCATGCAGCGCAGCACGATGTCGCTCTCCTGGTAGGCGAGTGCGGGCGGCTGGCTGAGGTGGATGTGCTCCTCGACGGCGGACCAGAGTCGGGTGAGGTAGCGGAGGTCGCGCTGGAGGTCCGCCTTGCGCGCATTGGCCCCCGCGGTGCGGACGATGAAGCCCATGTTCTTGGGCAGCGCCAGCTCGTCGAGGAGCTTCCGCAGGCGGTCACGCTCCGCCTCGTCGGCGATCTTCCGCGACACCCCGTAGTGGACCACCCCCGGCATCATGACGAGCGAGCGCCCCGGGATGCTCAGGTAAGTGGTCACGCTCGGCCCCTTGTTGCCGATGGCCTCCTTGATGACCTGGACGACCACCTCCTGGCCCTTCTGGAGGAGGTTCTGGATCGGCGTGTCGTCCTTCCTCCGCTTCATGGTCGGGCTGTCGGTCGGCAGGAAGTTCTCGCCACTCCCTGCCTTCACGTCCGAGACGTGCAGGAAGGCGTTCTTCGGCAGGCCGATGTCCACGAACGCCGCCTGGATGCTCTTCTCGACGTTCACGACCCTGGCCTTGTAGATGTTGCCCAGGATCTGCTCGTTGGCGGTGGGCTGGAGGTAGAGCTCCTGGAGCACGTCGTCCTCAAGGAGCGCTATCCGGCTCTCCTCCGGCTCGAGCGCGTTGATGATCATCCTGCGCTGCATTTCCATCACCTCTGGGCGATGGCGAGGTTGACTTTCAGCCGCCGCACCTTCACCCGCGCGGCCTCCGCCGGCTTGCCGCCGAGCAGTTCCGCCAACACGTCCTTAGCCCTCGGCGTGGCACGGTCGGCCGACGCGGCCAGCTCGAAGCGGAGCCTGCCGCCCTCGATGCTTATCGCGCGCAACGCAGGGCGGGGCAGGAAGCGCTCGACCTCGGCAGCCCCTATGCCGCAGCCCTCGGGCAGCTCGGCCTCATACACGAGCGATTCCACCCGCGGCCGCGCGCCCTCGGGCAGCGCCTCGGCGGAGAGCAGACGTACCCTACTGGGCATCTGTGCCGCCAACTGCGCGAAGGCGTGCGCTGCCGGGAGCTCTGAGGCGAACTCGACATCGAGCGCCTCGTCGTCCGCCTCGACTCCCACGGGCAGGGCGGCCAGGATGCTCAGCTTCGGGTGGGGGTTGAACCCCTGGCTCATGCGCAAGGGCAGGCCCGCCCGGCGCAGCGCGCGCTCGAAGAGCCGCATCAGGTCGCGGTGCGACAGATACCTGCCATCGCCCTCCTTGGCAAAACGGAACAAGAGACGCGAAGAACCCATGTTCCCCAGCCTGGGGATGAGTGGATGAATGGATGAGTGGAGGGAAAGTGAGAAGGGAAAGTGAAAGGGGAAGACCAGGAGGCCGCCGCTTTCATCCTCACTGTCACTCTCACTCTCACTCGGCACTACATCCTACCTGCCAGCACGCTCTCGGTTCGCTCCTTCAGGAACGCCAGGGTCTGCTCGGAGTCCTCGAAGGCCAGAGCGGCGGCGGCGACCTCGCGCGCCTGCTCGAAGGAGATGGAGCGGATGAGCTCCTTGACCTGCGGGAGGACGGCCGGGCTGACGCTGAACTCGCCGAGGCCCATGCCCACCAGTAGCGCGGCGAAGGTGAGCTCGCCCGACATCTCGCCGCACATGGCCACGCGGAGCCCCGCCCGCCGCCCCACGTCAATCACGTCGCGCACCAGCCGCAGGATCGCCGGGTGCGCCGGCTGGTAGAGCGGTGACACCCGCTCGTTCCCCCTGTCCACCGCCAGCGTGTACTGCACCAGGTCGTTCGTCCCCAGCGAGAAGAAGTCCACCTCCTTCGCCAACAGGTCGGCGATCCGCGCGGCGCTCGGCACCTCGATCATGATGCCCATCTCGATGTTGCGGTTGAACGGAACCCCCGCCTCGTCGAGCTCGGCCATCGTCTCGTGGACGATCCGCTTTGCGACCCGTATCTCGCGCAGGTCGCAAATCATGGGGAACAGGATGCTGGCGCGCGCGGAAGCGGACACCCGCAGGATAGCCCGCAACTGCGTGCGGAAGAGGTCCATCCGCTGGAAGCAGAGGCGGATCGAGCGGCAGCCGAGGAACGGGTTCTTCTCGGTCCAGGCCTTCCCAGGCTCCAGCTTGTCGCCGCCCATGTCGAACGTCCTTATGGTCAGCGGCCGCCCGGCCAAGGCGTCGGCCACGCGGCGGTAGGCCTCGAAGTGCTCCTCCTCGGTGGGCGGCGCGCCCTTCTCGAAGAAGAGGAACTCGGTGCGGTAAAGGCCCACGCCCTCAGCCCCGCGCTGGAGAGCGACCTTTATCTCGTCGGGCGACTCGATGTTCGCGTAGAGGTGCACGCGGTGGCCGTCGGTGGTCTCGGCGGGGAGCGTGCGGATGCGTGCCAGGCGCACCTCGCGTTCCTGGATGTTCCGCGCCTTCGCCTGGTAGCGGTCCAGCGTCCGACCGTCCGGGTTCACCACCACCTCGCCCGCCGTGCCGTCCACCACCAACAGGTCGCCGGCTACCACCTCCGAGGTGAGGGAGCCGAGGCCGACGACGGCCGGGATGCCGAGCGCCCGCGCGATGATCGCCGTGTGCGAGGTCCGCCCGCCCGCGTCCGTGGCCAGAGCCACCACCTTCGTCTTGTCCAACGTCACCGTCTGCGACGGCGTAAGGTCGTGCGCCACGACGATCACCCGCGACTCCACGCGGCTGAGGTCCTCGCGCTTCATCCCCTGGAGGTGACGGTGGAGCGCGTGCTCCACGTCGCGGAGGTCGCGCACGCGGTCCTTGAGGAACTCAGTGGCCAGGAACACCCGCTCGTGCTTTCTGATGACGGTGGAGACGGCGAGCTCGGCGGTGCAGGAGCTTCCCTCCATGGTCGCGAGCACGTCGCGCCGCAGCTCCGGGTCGCGCAGCATCGAGATGTGCGCGTCGAAGATCTTCAGGTATTCGCCCCCCGCCTTCCCAGCGGCCTGTTTCTGGATGCCCTGTATCTCGGCGATGGCCCCCTGCACGCTCTTCTCGAAGCGCTGCTTCTCCGCCGGCACCTCGCTGGCGTGGAGCTTGCGGTGCGAGACCGGGAACTCCCGGCTGTCGAGCAGCAGCGCCTCGGCGATCGCCACGCCAGGGCAGGCGGCTATTCCCGTCTTCGTCACCATCCCGGCATCTCTTCTTAACGCGGCCTATGGCCTCAACCAGAGAGGATGACTGGATGGATGGATGATTGGATGATTGCCTGACATTCATCCACCCATCCATTCATCCACTCATCCGCCCGAGGGTCTACATCTCATCAAACCCTCTCCTCACCAGTGCCGCCACCGCCTCCACGGCCTCCTGCGCGTCCTCCCCGCACGCCCGCACCCGCAACCTGGACCCCCTCTCGGCCACCAGCGTCAGCACCGCGAGCGTGCTCTTCGCATTGATGTCCTTGTTGTCCCGCCGCAGGACCACCTGCGACCTGAATCCCGCGGCGGTCTTCGCCACGAGCGTGGCCGGGCGCGCGTGGATGCCCTGCGGGTTCGGCACCTCCACCTCCTGCTCCAGCCACCCGGGCGCGCGGGAGTCCTCTACGGGTTGCGTCTGGGACGTTGTGGTAGCGGCGGCCACTCGCGGGCTCCGTCACGGCTTCGCGGGGGGTTCTTCGGGGGCCTCGGCCTCCTCCGGCGCCTCGGGCACCTGCTCCCGCATGCGGCGGTCACGAATCCTGTCCTTATGCTTTCGGAGCTGGGCCTCCGCCTTGTCGAAGGCCAGCTCGATTGCCTCATTGAGGTTCAGCGTCGTCGCCCGCGCCACCACCGGCGCCCCGTGGCTCACGTTCGCCACGATCTCCACGAACCGCCGCTCCTTCTCAGCGTCCAGCGTCACGTGAACCGTCAGCACCCCGTCGAAAATCCGACGCAGGTGTTCGGCCTTCTCCGTGACCCTCTCGCGCGTCTCAGCCGCAAGCTCCATGTGGTGGGCACGCACCTGAATCGCCACGCACAGCCTCCTGAGGAATCTGGGCCAAACTCACTCCACAGGCCACTCTTGCGTGGCCGCGGAAAATCCCGCGCAGCACCATATTGTACTTCTCCCCCTCTTTCCGGTCAAAGTTTTTTTGTCCCCCGAGCATGGCCCCCAATCCTGGTGAACTACCCCGGAGCCCCGGCAGGGGCGTACTATAGCAGCCCAGGGCGAAGCCCTGGGAAAGGAGCGACAGGTGGGTCAGCCCTGAAAGGGCGTACTATGTGCTCTGGCCGGCACATCCTGCCCGGGTACGATAGTACGCCCCTACAGGGCTGAATCCGGGCGACCCCCTGTCCCAGGGCTTCGCCCTGGGCTGCTATAGTACGCTCCGTTCGGAGCTTGGGAGCCGAAGAGCCTTACCAGAAACCGTGTGGCGCCCCTGCGCCATTGTTGAGGGTCTCAAGAACAGCCTCAACTATGGGTGGATCGGCCTCCGGTGGCCATTTCAGCCATTCCTATCATTGTTGAGGCTCACACGCACACACACACGCCGGGCGGCGGGTGTCCCGTAGGACCGAGCCCACACATGTCTCGTGCTGTCAATGGCTTATGAAGCGCTCCGCCCGCGCTCGCCGCTCGCTCCCCCCTCATTGTTGAGGGTCCCCGACCCACAACAATGGCCGCGGGGCTGGCGCCAGGACCGGGGGCCAGGCCCTTCTGTCCCACCGCACTGCCGCTCGATGCCAGGCGTAGCGACACGCGGCTCGCGGGTCAAAGGCGGGACAAGCGGGCCGCCCGTCCCTACCCTTCTTACAACCGAAGCTAGTTCCTCAGAAGAACCAATGCCCCCGACCCCACGCCCCGCTCCAGGTCAACCTTCTCCTGCGTCCAGAGCTCCACGTGGCTATCGAAGAGAAGGACTGACATGCAGCCGTCCCGGGCGCTCCCGTGGTTGATCGGCTCCTCCGTATCGTCCGAGCCCATCGCCTCGTTCGGCGGGAAGTCGTCGCGGATGGCTCCACCCGAGACGGGGTACATGACCTCCCACTTCGGCAGACCCTTCACCCACTTGGGCAGATTCTTCACATACACGGCCATGCTGTCGTGTCCCATCCCAGCATAGCTCACGGCCTGCGGGAGGAGCGGCTCCCCGCCCGGGCACCCGAAGGAGCCGAGCAACACCCCCATCTCATTGCTGTCCGGCGAGTTGGGGCAGTTGAACACCCCGGGGTCGGGAATGACTTTCGTCCAATACAGGCTTGCGAGCCACTCGGCCCCTCCGAAGGTCGGCCTGGCCACGGTTCCGCAACCTGGATACCCCGGGAGGCACGGGTAGAAGCGGTTATCCCCGAGCTCGCCCACATACGTCGCCATCCCCTTCGCCAACTGGTTCAGGTTGCCCCTGCACCGTATGCGCCTGGCCTCCTCCCGCGCACGCCGAGTGCTGCGGTCCATCATCACGAGAAACACCACCGCGGCGAGGACCAACAGCGCCAGGACGAGCATCTCGGCCAGTGTGACTGTTCCTCTGTTCCGCACTTCGGCTCCTCCTGCTCAATTCCTCCCGCGCACAGCCGTCCCATCTCCGGCCCTGGAGCGGAACGCCTTCGAGCTTGTGAGGAAATCACACGGACGCCCACGGACAAGCACGGACGGGCAGATTCCTCGGCGACGGGCGTGTGTCCGTGTCCGTCCGTGTGGGTCCGTGTCATTCCTTCACGGCCTCCTTCGCGTTCCGTCGCCTGCGGAACGGCAAGCCGTTCCGCTCCATCGCCGTGCCCCTCAGTTCCTCAAGTGCACCAGCGCCGTCCCCAGCACCCCCACGCTGCGCCCAGGATCGATCATGTCGGATGTCCAGTATTCAACATGGCTGTCGAAGAACAGCACGCTCATGCCCTGGCCCCCGTGGTTGGGCGTGCCCTCGGTATCGTCGCAGGCCATTGGCTCGTTCGGCGGAAAGTCGTCCCGCACGGCCAGCCGCGACGTGGCATAGCCGGCCCCCTGGCCCAGCTTGAATGCCCTGTAGACCCCCACGCTGACATCGCCCATCGCGGCATAGCTCACCGTCTGGGAGCCGAACTGCCCGGCCACCGCGCGCCTCGTCCCCAGGTCCCGCCCAGCGTGATTCGTGTCGCCCGACGACGGGCACACGAAGCAGTCCACGCCCGGATGCGTCCCCACCCAGTGAACCATCGCCAGCCATTCCGCGCCCGACCAGCCATCGGCCCTCAGCCCGCGCCCGAGCGGACACGGATACCACCTGTTGCTCCCGTACTCGTTTAGATAAGTCATCATGGCCTTTGAGAGGCAATTCAGATTGTTGCGGCACCGAATCCGCCTCGCCTCCTCCCGCCGCAACCTCGCAACGTATACCAGCGCGGCAAGCGCGATGCCCAGCACCAGCGCCACCACCAGCACCTCCGCCAGCGTCACCCTGCCTCTCTTGCCCATCGAGTGGTCTCCCTATCCGCTCTGGCTAGCCCACGAAGTGGGCGAGCCAGCCGTAGCCCAGGGCGACCGAAGGGAGCCCTGGGAACCGAGGCCGACCCCCGAATGAGCCCCTGAAAGGGGCGATTCACGCCCACCTGAATCGCCCCCGTTCGGGGGCTCCCACGTGGGGGGCAGCGTGCCCAGGGCTCCCTTCGGTCGCCCTGGGCTACGGCTCGGCCGCCCCCATTCGGGGGCTACGCGGCCAGCAATTCCTCAACACGGTAGGGCGTGCATACTTGCACGCGGGCTTCAATTCCTCAAATGCACCAGCTCCCCCGTTCCCACCCCGCGCTCCAGGTCAACCCGCTCGTGGGTCCACCACTCGACGTGGGAGTCGAAGAACAGCACGTTCATCCCGCCGTTGCCGGCCCGGCCGTGGTTGATCGGCTCCTCCGTGTCGTCGCAGGCCATCGGCTCGGTCCCCGGGAAGTCGGCTCTTATGGCCATCTTCTCCGTGAGTAGTTCGCGCCGGCCGAGGGTGGTCCTGCCGTCCCTCCGACCATCATGGTTCGCCAGCCACACGCCGATGCTCACGTCCCCCATCCCCGCGTAGCTCACTGCATCGGGTGAAAGCCGTTTGCTGCCTGGGCAACCGTGGGAGCCGATCTTCCTGCCACTCCCATTGTTGTCGCTCGAGGTTGGGCAGTTGAATGCGTCAGGGTCGGGAACGATGTGCGTCCAGTAGAGGGTCGCCAACCACTCGGCCCCGCCAAAGTCGGGACTTGCCTTGGTGCCGCAACCTGGCCGGCCGACGGGCCAGGGGTACAATGGCTCGCTCATGTAGGTTTCCATCCCCTTCGCAAGCTGGCTGAGGTTGTTCCGGCAGCGAGTCCTCCGGGCCTCGCTGCGCTGGTAGTGCATGCCATAGCACAACAGGAAGAGCGCGATGGCCAGCACGCCGACCCCGATGAGGAGTTCGGCCAACGTGATGCGGCGAGGCACGCTCATTCCCGGTCTCCGCCATCAGACTATGCGGCCACCTGCGGCATCGTACACGCGCTTGGCAGCCCGCGAAGCGGGCGAGCCAGCCGTAGCCCAGGGCGACCGAAGGGAGCCCTGGGAACCGAGGCCGACCCCCGAATGAGCCCCTGAAAGGGGCGATTCATGGCCCCTGAATCGCCCCCGTTCGGGGGCTCCCCCGCGGGGGGCAGCGTACCCAGGGCTCCCTTCGGTCGCCCTGGGCTACGGCCCGGTCGCCCCCATTCGGGGGCTACGCGGCCAGCAATTCCTCAACACGGTAGGGCGTGCATACTTGCACGCGGTCTTCAATTCCTCAAATGCACCAGCTCCCCCGCCCCCACGCCGCGCTCCAGGTCAACCCTCTCGTGGGTCCACCACTCGACGTGGGAGTCGAAGAACAGCACATTCATCCCGCCGTTGTCGCGGCTGCCGTGGTTGATCGGCTCCTCGGTGTCGTCGCAGGCCATGGGCTCTTCGGGGGGGAAGTCGCTCTTGATGGCCATTCTCGATGTGGCGTAGGTCGCCGCTTTGCCGAGCTTCGAGGTCAGGTAGATGCCTACGCTCTTGTCGTGCATTCCTGCGTAACTCACGGCGCCAGGTCTGAGCGGCTGGGCGTCAGGGGACCCGTAGCTCCCCAGGTCAGCCCCTTTACTGTTGTTGTCGGATGACCCAGGGCAGATGAAGGGCTCGGGATCTGTCACGTAGCGCGTCCAGTAAAGACTGGCAAGCCACTCGGCGCCGCCGAAATTGGGCCTCTTGCCGGTCCCGCAAGCCGCACGGCCCGCGGGCCAGGGAAACCACTGGTCAATGGTGTAAACGTCCATGCCCTTGGCCAGTTGGTTGAGGTTGTTGCGGCACCGTAATCGCCGGGCCTCCCTGACCTGGTATGGCAGCAGGTAGAAGAGCAGCGAGAGCGCGAGGGCGATCGCGCCCACCGCGATGAGCAATTGGCCTAACGTGACGCGGCGGGACTTACCCATGGGTTTCACCCTCCATCAACGCCCGCGCAGGAACGCCACGCGCAGGCCGGCCTTGACCTTGGTCGTCAGCTCGCGCCAGGAGCGGCACTTGAGGAGCTGGCGCAGGATGTAACGGGGACGAACGTAGAAGTTCTTGTAGGCGGCGACGAGGAGTTCCTCGAGCCGCTCGCGGCCAAGCTCCTTCGTCCAGTAGAGGGGCTGGAAGCCCTCCTGGGGCTCGCGGGCGAAGTCGAGCCAGTGGTCGCTCGTGTAGACGCCTTGCTCCAATGCCTGGCGGTAGATTTCGGTGCCAGGGAAGGGGGTGAGGATGGTGATGTGGACGACGTCGGGGTCGAGTTGGCGGGCGAGGCGAAAGGTGTTCCTCACGTCGGCCTCGGTCTGGCCGGGGATGCCGATCATGAAGTAGGCGAGGGTGGAGATGCCGGCCCGCTTGGTGAGGCGAAATGCCTTGCGGGCGTCCTCGACTGTGATGCCTTTGTTGAGAACTTGCATGAAATGGTCGTCGCCCGCCTCGACGCCGTAGTGGATGCGCTCGCAGCCTGCGGCGCGGAGGGCGGCCAGCATCTCCTCGTCCACCGTGTCCACGCGGGCGCGGATGTCCCAGCCGATGTCGAGTCCGCGCCGCTGGACTTCCGCGCAGATGTCGAGCACGCGCTGGCGGCGGACGGTGAAGGTGTCGTCGTAGAGGAGGAACTCCTGGATGCCCATCTCGACGCAGGACTGCATCTCGTCCACCACGTATTTCGGGGAGTGAGCGCGGAACTTCTTGCCGAGGTGCGGGCGGTCGCAGAAGGTGCAGCGATAGGGGCAGCCGCGGCTCGTGAACATCGTTGTTATCGGCTGCCGCTTCGCCAGCACCGAGCTGTAGCGGCGGAAGGGCACAAGGTCGCGGGCGGGGAAGGGGAGGGCATCGAGGGCCTCGATGAAGCCTGGCGCCTCGTTCACGACGATTTGCGATTTGCGATCTGCGATTTGCGATTTCAATCGGCAATCGGCAATCGGCAATTGGCAATCCGCGTGGTAGGCAAGCCCCGGCACCTCAGGCCACCGCTTCGGCTCGTGGAGCCGGTCCGCCAGCGCCACGATTGCATATTCCCCCTCGCCCACGATCCCGAAGTCAACTCCGGGCAGCGCCACGCTCTGGCGGGGATAGAGGTGGACGTGTGGCCCGCCGAGGACGACCCTCGCCTGGGGCGCGGCTTGCCGCACGACGCCGACCGTACCCACCACGTCGAGGAGGGTGAAGGTCATGGCCGTGATGCCCACGAGGTCGGGGGCCTCGCCCGCCACGTGCTCCGCGAGGGCACCGTAGGAGAGCTCCTCGGCCTGGGCGTCAATCACGCACACCTGGTGCTCCGAGCGCTCTTCGAGCATTGCTGCGAGATAGAGGAGCCCGAGGGGCGGATTATAGCCCCGCTCCTCATCGAGGAACTTCGGATTGTTCCCCACGAGCGTCTGCTCGGCGGGCGGGTTGATGAGCAACACTTTGGCCATATCCAGCTCCTGCGCTCATCATACCGCGCGCGGCCCGAAAGTCAACAGTTCAACAGCATGCGAGAGCCTGTTGCACGACATCCGGCGCCGCGCCTCAGGGGTGGTGGTTGGCTGCGGTTGACGGCTTACGGATGAAGACCGCGCAGACGGGACCCTGAAGCACCTGCTCCCACTGACCATCCGCGCGGACGACGGCTTGAAGGGGGCGGCGGGCAACAAGGGCCACCGCCAGGTCGTACCGCTCCACCAGTTCGCGCCAGCGCTCCCGCGATTCCCAGGCATCCACATAGGTCCGAATGAACGCCATGTCGTAGGCGAGCTCACCGCGGCTGTCCAGGAACACCGCCCGCCGCGTCCGCCAACAGATGTAGCCGCCGTGCTCGAACTCGTTGAAGAGGTTGCCCGTGGGGTAGTGCGCCTGGATGAACGCGAGCTCCTGTTCCGGGAAAAGCCCCTCGGCCACGCCGAGGCCGAAGGGAACGTCGCGGTCGCTCGACACCTTCGCCAGCGCCGCGATGCCGAGCATGGCCACCGTGCCGAGGCACGCAAGAATGTGGGGAGCAATCCCGGCGAGCGGCTTGCGCAGCAGGGCCGTCAGGTTCCGCGCCGCGACCGGCGCCGACGCTAGCGCGAAGAGATCAATGAACCGCTCCGAGTAGGCCGCGGCGGCCAGCGTGCCAGCGAAGAGGCCCAGCTCCGTCACGTCCCTGCGCACCAACGAGCCTACCAGCGATGCGGCGCCGATGGCCGCCAGGATTGCGAAGCAGACGTGGCGGCCGCCAATGTCCGCCCAGGCCACCGCCGCGCGGTCCTGGAGAAGCTCCTTCAGCCCCCAACTGACCTGTTTGGCCGCGTGGGTGAAGGGGAGGCTGAGGACGCCGGCGCCGTGGGGGTTGAGCATGGTGAGAGGGATGAGGGCGAGGGCCGCTAGCCAAAGCCAGACCATCTCCGATTTCCGATTCCCGATTCCCGATTTCAATCCGAAATCCGAAATCCGAAATCCGAAATGGTGGCGGATGCTTTCAGCGGCGGCGTAGCCGATCGCCAAGCCGCAGCCGATGAGGGCGCTGCCGTGAACATTCGCCCAGAGCACCTGGAGGGGGAGCAGGAGGAGCAGGCCGCGCGAGCCTCCGCCCCGCCAGCGTTCGAGGAGCCACAGGTAGACGCTCGCCAGCAGGAGGGCGACGACCTGCGGCCGGAGCGTGAAACGGAAGCGCGCCGCGCCGGCCGCGAGGACCACCACAACCGCCGCAACGGCGAGGTCGGCCCCCTTCCGCCGCGCCGTGGCGAGCGCGAGGCCGAACGCCGCGGCGACTATGCCAGCCTTCACGAGCGTCGCCCCGTCAATCCCCGCGAGGCGCCAAAGCTGGTACAGCCCCGCCTGGAAGAGCCACTGGTGGTCGGGCGTGGGCCGCTCGGGCTGCGTGTAGGAGAGCTCGTTGTGGAGTGGCTGGCGCCGGTGCTCCGCCATCCAGCGCCCGAGCGAAAGATGGACCCACGTGTCGTACGACGACGCCTTTGTGACGGCGAGGCCAAAGCAGAGCGCCAGGGCCAGCCCTGCGAGGAGAATACGCAGTGGGGAGTGCGGAGTGCCGATTTCCGAAGCCCTCGATACGTAGCCCGCCTCTCCGAGGCGGATTCGCGCCGCCCCAGAGGGGCGGACCACTTCGGACACGCCCACTATCATACCCCCGCCTTGCCCAGTGCCGCAAGGAGGGAAGCCTCCGCGTCGGAACTGCTGCGCCAGGTAAGGCCCGCTTTCGACGATGGGCCACCGGCGTGCATGCCGCGCGCTGGCCGGCATGGGGGCTTGAGAGGATAATTGCAGAGTCATATGACTCTGCAATTATCTCCGTGCCGTCAGGCGGCCCTGTTTCGGCCAAGTGCCCCCGCTCGGGCTCAGCGACGGGCCGCCGGCGTGCATGCCGCGCACCGGCCGGCATGGGGGCTTGAAAAGACAATTGCAGAGTCATATGACTCTGCAATCATCTCCGTGCGGGCAGGCGGCCATGTTCCGGCCAAGTGCCCCCGCTCGGGCTCGACGATGGGCCACCGGCCTGCATGCCGCGCGCTGGCCGGCATGGGGGCTTGAGAAGATAGTCGCAGAGTCATATGACTCTGCAATTATCTCCGTGCCATCAGGCGGCCATGTTCCGGCCAAGTGCCCCCGCTCGGGCTCGACGATGGGCCACCGGCCTGCATGCCGCGCGCTGGCCGGCATGGGGGCTTGAGAAGATAGTTGCAGAGTCATATGACTCTGCAATTATCTCCGTGCCATCAGGCGGCCCTGTTCCGGCCAAGTGCCCCCCGGTCGGGCTCGACGACGGGCCGCCGGCGTGCACGCCGCGCGCTGGCCGGCATGGGGGCTTGAGAAGATAATTGCAGAGTCATATGACTCTGCAATTATCTCCGTGCCCGCAGGCGGCCCTGTTCCGGCCAAGTGCCCCCGCTCGGGCTCGACGGAAGGCAGACGCTGAGGTCGCGCCCTCGTGGAGGATGGCGGGTGAGGCCGCGGAGTGGCTACCAGCCATCGTCCCAGCGAGATGCGTTCGGTGGAGGCAATGGGGTGACGTTCGGTGGCGCGTGCAAGTCCGTTACTGCGCCCCGCTCCCCCTGGGGCAGAAGGGACATAAGGGACCAAAGGGACCTAAGGGATAGAGAATCCCAGAACAGAGGTGCCGCGCAGGGCGAGAGCTTCTGTCCCTTATGTCCCTTTGGTTCCTTAGGTCCCTTCCTCTCACGCGTCACGCATCACAGGTCACGCGTCATTGAAGACCGGGCGGCGCACAGGTATAATGTGCCCGCCTATCGGAAAGGGGTGTTCTCAATGGCTCTTCGAGAACTGGGCGTCGGGATGATCGGCTACGGGTTCATGGGCCGGATGCACACCTACGCCTACCACAGCCTGCCCTTCCTCTACGACCCGCCGCCCGCACGCTTCCGCCTCGAGGCCGTCTGCACGGCGCACGAGGAGACGGCCCGCAAGGCGGCAGGGCAGGGGGGCTACGAACGCGCCACAACCGACTTCCGCCAGGTGATTGACGACCCGCGTGTGGACATCGTCCACGTCTGCACCCCCAACGCTGCGCACCGCGAGGCCTGCGTCGCCGCACTCGAAGCGGGCAAACACGTCTATTGCGACAAGCCGCTCGCCGCGAGCCTCGCCGACGCCGAGGCAATCGCCGCCGCGGCGGAGAAGGCTCCTGACTCAAGGCACCAGATGACCTTCCAGTACCGCTTCCTGCCCGCCACGCTTCGGGCGAAGGAGCTGATGGACGACGGCTTCGTGGGGCGCCTCTTCAGCTACCGCGCGGCCTACCTGCACGCGGGCTACGTGGAGGCGGATAGGCCGATTTCGTGGCGACTCGACGCCGCGGCCTCAGGCGGCGGCGCGCTCTTCGACCTCGGCTCGCACATCATTGACCTCATGCGCCACCTCGCAGGCGAAATCACGCGCGTCAGCGCCACGCTCAAGACTTTCATTACCGAGCGTCCCGACGGCAAAGGGGGGAGGGGAGTGGTGGATGTTGACGACCTCGCGCTCATGCGGGTCGAGCTCGCGGGCGGCGCACTCGGCACCATCGAATCCTCCCGCCTCGCCACGGGCACCAACGACGAGCTCCGCTTTGAGCTCCACGGCGACAAGGGCGCCCTCCGCTTCAACCTCATGGACCCCAACTGGCTCTGGGCCTACGACCACCGCGAGGCCACTGGGCCGCATGGGGGCAACCGGGGCTTCAAGGCCATCGAGACGGTTCAGCGCTATCCCAGGCCTGCGGTGCTGCCTGGCCCGAAGAACGCGGTCGGCTGGATGCGCGCCCACATCGCCTGCCTGCACAGCTTCGTCACCTGCGTCGTCGAGGGCCGCCCCGCCAGGCCCGGCTTCAGCGATGGCCTCGCCGCGCAGCGCATCATGTCCGCCGCCCAGCGCTCCGCGAAAAGCGGAGGCTGGGAAAGCGTGTGAGGCCCGCGAGAACCGCCTGCCCGCGAAACAGTGGGAGCATCCACAGCGGCGTCGAGCCGCCGCAGTCCAACAGGCTGACGCACGCGCAACACCGCACCAGCCGGTTGCGCGGGGCGCGGGCTTCTGGTACATTTCGGCGGGGCAGGGCAGGGGAGAGGAGAGGAAGGGTGTTGGGGGTTAGGTGTTCGGGTTAGGAAACGGGGGGATGAGGGACGCGAGATGGCGCTGGCGGATGAGATTGGGGCGTGGATTCGCAATGTGGTGGCGGAGGCGGGCGCGAAGGGGGTCGTGGTCGGGCTGAGCGGGGGTGTCGACTCGTCGGTGGTGGCGGGTCTGGCGGCGCGGGCGCTGCCAGGAGGGGTGCTGGGGGCCATCCTGCCGTGCGAGAGCGCGCCGCTCGACGCGGAACTGGCTCGCCTCGTGGCCGCGCGGTTCGGGGTCGAGACGGTGGAGGTTGACCTCACGGCAGCCTACCGGGCGCTCGCCGCGGTGTTGCCGGAGGCCCCAGCGCTGGTGAGGGCGAACGTGAAGCCGCGGCTGCGCATGACCGCGCTCTACTATCTGGCGGCGAGCCGCCGCTACCTGGTGTGCGGAGCAGGAAACCGCAGCGAGATCGCAATCGGCTACTTCACCAAGTTCGGAGATGGCGGAGTTGACCTCATGCCCATCGGCGGGCTGCTGAAGTGCGAGGTCCGCCAGCTCGCCCGCGAGCTCGGTCTGCCGCAGCCCATCCTTGATCGCCCGCCCACGGCCGGCCTCTGGCCGGGCCAGACCGACGAGGGCGAGATGGGCCTTCTCTACGACCAGCTCGATGCCGCGCTCCGAGCCATCGAGCGCAACGACACCGGCACCGTCCCGCCCGACGTGCTGAGTCGGGTGACGACCCTTGTGCGCGCCTCCGCACACAAGCGCGCCTTGCCCCCGGTCTTCACGATAGCGTAGGGAAATCCCACAGCCTCACGGCGTACCCGATGGCAGGCTCTACGCGGCGGAAGGGTGCGTCGGAGATTTCAACATGGCGGCGTGGACGCATCTCATCCGGTCCCAAGCACTTACGGGCGTGGTCCGCTAGGCAAGCCTCGATGTCCGAACCCACTTGCTGAGGCGTGGCCCGGCGTCAACAGAGAGGGTGCGGATTCAGTGCCCTATGCCACCCATGAAACATAAGAGATATTATCAGACGTGCTGGAAGCACGGATTGAGCGACGTTTCCCATCAACCTCCGGGGCTTCGCGATCTGAAGAAATGCGGGTTGGGTTACGGCCCGCAAGCTGCAATGTAGGCGTAGCGGACGACGAACAGCGCGGCGAAGACGAGGAGCCATGGGCTGGCCTCGCCGACGCGGCCCGTGAGGAGCTTGAGGAAGGCGTAGGCGATGAAGCCGAACGCGATGCCCTCGGTGATGTTCATGGTCAGCGGCATCATGAGGATCGCCAAGAAACAGGGAACGGCCTCGGTCCAGTCGCCCCAGGGAATGCGCGCGACGGCGGTCATGATGAAGCAGCCGATGAGGATGAGGGTTGGCGCTGTGACCGGGCTGAGGTGCATGGGCCTGCGCACGGCGAGCTTCTCGCCCTTCGGCGCCTCGAGCGGCGCCCTCTCCTCAATGAGCTGCCCGCCGACTTGCCGCTCCGTCACCCAGTTGCCCTCGAAGTCTTTGAGCTTGAGCTCCTGAGAGGCCGGCACCCCGCCCGCGATCATGGTCACGCATGGCGAGAAGAACATGGCCAGGATGAACAGCCCAGCGGTCACGACGCTCGCGAGGCCGGTGCGCCCGCCCTCGGAGATGCCCGCCGAGCTCTCGATGTAGCTCGACACCGTGGAGGTGCCGAGCAGCGTGCCTGCCACGGTGGCCGCGGCATCGGAGAAGAGTGCCTCGCGGGCCTTCGGCAGCCGCCCCTCCACCATCAGGCCAGCCTGCTGAGTCACGCCGATCAGCGTGCCGATCGCATCGAAGAGGTCGAGGAAGAAGAAGGTGAAGATGACGCTGAGGAGCCCGAGCTTCATGGCGCCGGCCACGTCGAGCTTGAGGGCGGTCTGTGCCAGCTCGTGCCACGGCGGCATGCTCACGGGGTTGTGGCACGGCTGAACGAGTCCCATCACCATGCCGACCACCGCGGTGGCCATGAGGCCAATGAGGATGGCCCCCTTCACACGGAGTGCCACGAGGCCGGCCGTGAGCGCCAGGCCGATGACCGCGAGCACTGCCGGCTTGCCGAACGTGCCGAGGGTCAGGCTGGTCGCGTCCTGGTTCTCCACCACCAGACCCGCCCCGCGCAGGCCGACGAGCGCGATGAGCAGGCCGATGCCCACTGCGATGGCGTACTTCAAGCTGTCGGGCACAGCGTTCATGATCCGTTCGCGGAACCCGACGAGCGAGAGCACGACGAAGAGGCAGCCCGAGACGAAGTTTGCCCCCAGCACAGTCTGCCAGGTCAGCCCCGGATGCGTGGCCACCACGAACGCGAAGAAGAAGTTGTGGCCCATGCACGGGGCCATGGCCACGGGGTAGTTCGCCAGGAGCGCGATCATCAGCGTGCCTGCCGCGCTGGCCAGGCAGGTGGCGAGCATCACCCCGCCGATCGGCATCCCAGCGTCCTTCAGCACCATCGGCTGCACCACGATGATGTAGGCCATCGTCATGAACGTCACGACCCCGGCGCGCACCTCCGTGCCCACCGTGGTCCGACGCTCATCCAGCCTGAAGAACCGATGAATGGCGTTCATTGCGCGCTCCCATCAGAGGCCCAGAGTTCCCTTTACACGATGACTGCCCCGCAGTCAGGGCAGGACTTGCCTGACATGTCCTCAGGAAACTTCTTCCCACAGCCAGGGCAGAAGGTGCGTCCATCCTCGTGCTTGCCGGTCGTCCCCTGGGGCCTACCCGCAGCTTCCTTCTCTTTCTTGGCTATGTAGTACAAGCTGTTGCTGATGGCCTCAAGAAGCTCCACGACGCGATCGACCTTCCAATACCAAAGAACCCCTTGGCGTATAAGTAGGAACAAGACGACCGAAAGGATCAAGCATGCCAGGAACCAGGATAGGGTTTCGATTATTGCCATTGTGCCATGATCCCCCGTGATATTTGAGCCGGCCGGAGTTCATGCCCCCACCGACCTCGCGTCGGTGGGGCGAAGGATTGGAAACTACCGGTGCGCCCCGCCCTTCCACACCAGCCCCCGCAGGGGGCGGCAGAAAACGTGGCAGGCGCGCGAGATGCGGCCTCTGCAGCCCCCTGCGGGGGCTGAGCAGGGACTGGCGCCTGGTGTAGTGGCCAATCACCGTCCCACTGGGGCAAGCCCAGTGGTGACGTGGACCTCGCGGTACTCACCCGGTCGTGGTCACGCGTCACGGGTCACGCATCACGCCCCCCTCCCCCACCCGCGGCGGCCCGAATCCGCTTCACGGTACGGAGCAGCGCGGGAAGCTCCCGAAGAGGCAGCGAGTTGGCCGCATCGCTCTTCGCCTTCGACGGGTCAGCCGCGACCTCGACGAAGAGGCCGTCAATCCCCACGGCGGCCGCGGCGCGGGCGAGCACGGGGACGAACTCGCGCTGGCCGCCCGAATGGGTGCCTGCGCCGCCGGGGAGCTGCACGCTGTGTGTGGCGTCGAAGACCACGGGCCAGCCGAATCGCCGCAGAATGGCCAGCGAGCGCATGTCCACCACAAGGTTGTGGTAGCCGAACGAAGTCCCGCGCTCGGTGAGGATCACCCCCTTGCCCCCGGCCGCGAGGACCTTCTCGATGGCGTTCCCCATGTCCTCGGGGGCGAGGAATTGTCCCTTCTTGAGGTTCACGACCCGCCCCGTGCGCGCCGCGGCCTGAATCAGGTCAGTCTGGCGGCAGAGGAAGGCGGGAATCTGGAGGACGTCGGCCACCTGCGCCGCAGGCTCTGCGTGATGCGTCTCGTGAATGTCCGTAAGGACCGCGACCCCGCGCTTTGCCTTCACCGAAGCCAGGATTCCCAGGCCGCGCTCCAGCCCCGGCCCCCGATAGGACGCCACGGAGCTGCGGTTCGCCTTGTCGAACGACGCCTTGAAGACAAAGGGCAGCCCGGCCTCGGCGGCAATCTCTTTCAGCCGCGCGGCCAGCGTGTGACACTGCCGCTCCGACTCTATGACACATGGCCCGGCGATGAGGAGCAGCGGTCGCTCCCACCCCACTTCGACTCCAGGAGCAATGAGCACGCGGCGATGCCTCATTCTGGCTTCCAATCAGCAATCAGAAATCAGCAATCAGAAATCTACAGCCCCGCCTTCACAATGTCATGCACCCTCAGCAGCCCCACTGCCCTCCCCTGCTCGTCCACGACGGGCAGCACCATGATCTGGCTCGGACGGTCCTCCATCAGGTGGAGAGCGTCAATGGCCATCGTGCCGGGGGTAACGCGGATCGGGTTCTTCGTCATCAGGTCGGAGGCGCGAAGGGCGAGGACGTTGTCGTGGCGCTGGAGCGCGCGGCGAAGGTCGCCGTCGGTGATGATGCCCACGAGCTCGCCGTCGGCGTCCACGACGTTGACGGCTCCGAGGGCCTTGCTGGTCATCTCGACGACGACTTCGCGCATCGGGCTGTCGGGCCGTGCGAGCGGTTGGTCCTTACCGGCGTGCATGAGGTGTTCGGCCTTGACGGTGAGGCGGCGGCCGAGGGCGCCGCCGGGGTGCGAGAGCGCGAAGCGCTCGGGCGTGAGCTGCTTGCGGGCCGCCACGACCATCGCCAACGCGTCGCCCAGCGCCTGCGCCGCGATCGAGCTCGCCGTCGGCGCAAGGTTCAGCGGGTCCGCCTCGCGCTCCACCCCGCAATCCAGCACCACGTCGGCTGCCTTGGCTATCCGCGATTCCAGGGCGCCTGTGAACGCGATGACCGTCGGCCCGATGGACTCGATGGATGGCAGGATGCGGACCAGCTCGTCGCTCTCGCCGCTGTGGCTGACCAGGACAAGAACGTCCTGTGGGCAGACCACGCCCAGGTCGCCGTGGAGGGCCTCGCCCGCGTGGAGGAAGACCGCTGGCGTGCCGGTGCTGGAGAAGGTTGAGGCGATCTTGCGAGCCGCCATGCCCGACTTGCCCACTCCGCTGACGACCACCTTGCCGGTGGACTCCAGGATCAGAGCCACAGCCTTGGCGAACGTCTCCCCCAGCCGGTCCCGCAGGCGCACCAGCGCCGCAATCTCGGCCTCGATCACCGCCCGGCCTTCCGCCACCAGGCGCTGCGGTTCCAACGCTTCCTCAGCCAAGCGCGTTCTCCTGGTTCGCCCGCGATTATAGCCCGCGCTCCGGGCGTGTCAAACGGCCCCTCTGGTCACGCGTCACGGGTCACGCATCACGCCTTTCTCCGAATCTCCACCTTCGCCAACTCCTCCTCCAGTGTGACCAACGACGACGTATCCCAGTCCCCTTTGCCAGCGGTCTTCAGCGCGCCGTAGAACTCGGTGACAAGGCTGGTGACGGGGAGGGGGACGCCAAGCTGCCTTCCGGCGTCGGTGGCGATCACGAGGTCCTTGTGCTGGAGCTTGGCCATGAAGCCGGGCTTGAAGTCGCCGTCGAGAAGCCGTGGGGTTCGGACCTCCAGCGCCCAGCAGCGGGCGGCGCCGGCGCTCACGGCCTCGAGCATCTTCGCGGGGTCAACGCCCGCCTTCACGCCAAGCGCCATCCCCTCCCCTATCGCCTGCCAGGTGATGGCGCAGATGATCTGGTTGCAGGCCTTGGTGAACTGCCCTGCCCCACTCGTGCCGACGTGGACGATCTTTTTTCCCACGGCCTCCAGCACCGGCATCGCCCGCGCGAGCGCCGCGGCGTCACCGCCGACCATGATGGAGAGCGTGCCCGCGATTGCCCCCTGCTGCCCGCCGCTCACCGGCGCGTCGAGGAAGGCAACTCCCCTCCTCTCGCAGTCGGCGGCGAGCTGGCGGGCTGCCATAGGCGAGATCGTGCTGTGGTCCACCACGATCAGCCCCCGCCTTGCTCCATCCAGCAGCCCGTTCGGGCCGCCCACCACGTCGAGCACGTCGGGCGTGTCGGGCAGACAGGTCACGACCAGTTCCGTCTCGGCGGCCACCTCGCGGGGCGAGCGGACCACCGCGGCGCCAGCCTTCTCGAGTTCGTCCACCGCCTGCTTCGCATGGCCGCTCACCAGGGTGAGCTTGAAGCCCGCCTTCGCCAGGTTCCTGGCCATCGGGAGGCCCATGATCCCTAGCCCGATAAAGCCGATCTTCTCCATTCCAAGTTCCTCCTGCAACGGTTCCACAACCCGTGACCCGTGACCCGTGATCAGAAGGAAGACTTCTTGCTCTTGTCTTCTCACGCGTCACGGGTCACGCGTCATGGCTTTCGGTTCCGTCATCGCCCTTGGGTCCAGAATGCGGTCGAGCTGCTCGGGGGGCAGGAGCCCCTTCTCCAGCACGATCTCGCGGATGGAGCGGCCGGAGGCGAGGGATTCCTTCACGACCTCCGCGGCGGCGCGATAGCCGATGTGGGGGTTGAGGGCGGTGGCGAGGCCAAGCGTGCGCTCGGCGTAGGCCCGGCAGCGCTCGGTGTTCGCGTCGATCCCCCAGACGCATCTCTCGGTGAACATGCGGATGGCGTTGGTGAGGATGTGCAGCGAATCGAGGAGCTTGCAGGCGATGACGGGCATCATGACGTTCAGCTCGAGCTGCCCCGCCTGGGACGCCGTGGCAATCGTGAGGTCGTTGCCCAACACGGCGAAGCAGACCATGTTCAGCATCTCGGGGATGCTGGGGTTCACCTTGCCCGGCATGATCGAGGATCCCGGCTGCGCCGAGGGCAAGACGATCTCGGCCAGGCCCGTCGTCGGCCCGGAGGCGAGGAGCCGCAGGTCGTTTGCGATGCGGATCAGCTCGACAGCGAGGCCCCGCAACGCGCCCGAAAGCTGCACGACCGGCCCCTGGCTCTGCATCGCCTCGAACCGGTCAGGCGCCTGCCGCAGCTTCAGCCCCGTGAGCTGGCAGAGATGGGCCACGACTCGGACCGCATACTCGGGATGGGTGTTCAGCCCTGTGCCCGTCGCGCTGCCGCCGATGCCGAGTTCCGCGCAGGCTTCGCCCGCGGCTTGGAGGGCACCCTTTGCCTTGGCAATGGCCGCGGCGTAGGCCCCGAACTCCTGCCCGAGCCGCACAGGCACGGCGTCCTGGAGATGGGTCCGCCCAGCCTTGATCACGCTGTCGAACGCCTTGGCCCGCCTCCGGAAGGCGGCTGACAGGCGGGCCGCCGCTGGCACCAGGTCGCGCAGCATCAGGAGCGCGGCGAGCCGCGTGGCCGTGGGGATCACGTCGTTCGTGGACTGCCCGCAGTTCACGTGGTCGTTGGGGTTCACGAGCGCGTAGTCGCCCCGCTGGCCGCCAAGCCCTTCAATGGCGATGTTGGCGAGCACCTCATTGACGTTCATGTGGAACGACGTGCCTGCTCCGGAGTTGAAGACATCCACGACGAACTGGTCGGCGAACTCGCCGGCGAGCACGCGGTCGGCGGCGGCGGCGATGGCCTCGGCCAGGCGGGCGTCGAGGTCGCCGACGTCCCGGTTGGCCAGTGCAGCCGCCTTCTTGATGAGCGCGCAGGCGAACACGAAGGGCTGCGGGTGCCGCACCCCGCTGATGGGGTAGTTCTCGACCGCCCGCTGGGTCTGCGCCCCGTAGTAGGCCGAGGCCGGCACCTGCACCTCGCCAAGCGAATCTCTCTCGATGCGGTAGTCGCCCATGAGCTTCCTCCTGCCGGATGCCAACAGCATATCCCGAATGGACAAAAGATCAAGTTCGATGCCCATTCTCCTATCGTCGTCGTCGTCGTCCTCGTCGTCGAGCCTTGAGGACAGGAAGAGCCCAGAGTCTCGACGACGACGACGACGATCGGGGTTGAACTCCCCATCGAGAGTTTGTAGGATGTCCGGCGTGTGGGATGGCATGCCGGTCGAGCGGTTAAGGAGGCAAGCGATGGACGCACAGACGGCGGTGCGCTGGGCCACGGGCGTGGCGCTGGTTCTTGCGGCGGGGGTGATGCTCGCGGCGGAGCCCGCGGACCTCGACGCGCTCCAGAAGCAGCTTCAAGAGCTGCGGAGCCGGCACGCGGCCTGCTTCCTCAAGCTGCGTGATATTGAGGAGAAGATCAATGCTTCGCCGGCAGTCGAGCCGTTGCGCAAGGCGAGGGCTGAAACCTACCGTGCGTACCAGGCGAAGCTGAAGGCCGACCCCGCCCTCGCCGCGGCCAACAAGGCGCACGACGACGCCTGGCGCGACTTCACCGAGCTCGTCCGCCAGAAGCTCGCCGCCAGCGACGAGGCCAAGGCCATCCTCAAGCAGCTCGAATGGCTCGACGACGCGGAGGCGGACATCGCCTACCGCCGCGACCTTGCCGAGTTCGAGCTCCTGAACCGCCGCTCACCAATCAACCGCGCGGTCGAGAAGGACCCCCAGATCAAGGCCCTCGCCAAGGCGGTGGACGACGCTGAACGCGAGTGCGTGCGCGACCGCAGCGAGGAGAACATCGCGCTGCGGCGCAAGGCCGAGGCCGCCCACGCCGAGGCGAAGAAGGCCAAGCTCCAGGCCATGCCCGAAGCGAAGCGGCTCGCCGATCAGATTCAAGAGGCCGAGAGGGAAACCGAGAAGCTGCGCAAGGAACGCCGCGAGACCGACCAGAGGCTCACCGACCTCCGAAACAAGTTCGAGCGCGGCGACGACCCCGGTGTGAAGGCCGCCGACGCGAAGGTGCAGGCCGCGCGAAAGCTCGTCACCCAGGCGACCAACTCCCCCGAGCTAAAGGCCGCACGCGACGAGTCCGACAAGGCGTCCGCCGCGGCCACCTCCAAGGTCAGGGAGCTGCTGGCCGCCGATCCCGAGGCCGCCGCCCTCATCAAGGAACGCGACGCGCTCGACAAGGAGATAGGCCAGCTCTTCAAGAAGCTCCGCGCTGCCAAGAAGCCCTGAACGCCGAATCGGCCCCGCGGCATAGGGTGGGTGGCACCCTCAACGGCTTCCGTTGAGGGTGCGAGCGGGAGGCAGGCCCAGCACGCACCCTCAAGCGAGGACGCTTGAGGGTGGCACCCATGCGTCCTGGGGCCACTACCTTACCTTCACGTCGTAGCAGTACAGATTGGCGTCGTGCCGCAGGTAGAGCCTTCCGCCGCAGACGACGGGATGGCACAGCACGAGGTCGCGGCTGACGTTCGGCAGCTCGAAGCGGCTCACGATCTTCGAGCCCTGCGGGCTGGGCCGCACGAGGAACACCTTGCGCTCCTGGTCAACGCAATACAGCAGGCCCTCCGCGAACGTGGTGGACACCTTGCCGACTTCGACCGCGGTGTTGACCTTCTTCCCCGTGAGGAACTCCAGGCAGTGCAGGCCCTTGTGGAACAGGCGGCAGCCGCTCCCGTAGAGATAGCCGTCCAGCAGCGTTATCCCGCCGTGGCAGTTGTCCATCTCCTTCGTATACCACACCTCGCGCACGCCGTCGTTGGCGGGGTTGATCTGGAGCATGCGGCTGCCCGCGTTGTGCCCCGCGCTCACCACGACGTAGCCGTCGCTGTACAGCGGCCTGTCCACGTTCTGGCCGTACGGGGCGGGGTGGGCGTGGCGCCAGAGGAGCTTGCCCGTCTTCACGTCCACGCCGATGACGGAGCGGTGCAAGAGGGTGATGAACTGGCGGACGCCCTTGTGCTCGACGATGATGGGCGAGCAGTAGGCGGCCTGCTCGTCGAGCTCGGTGTTGGCCCAGAGGAGAGCGCCCGTGGCCTTGTCGAGCGCCACCACGCGCCCCTTCGGGCCGCCAGGCACGCACAGCACCGCCTTGCCGTCCACCAACACGTTCTCCGCGAGCGCCCAGATGCCGAACTGCGCGCCGTACTCCTGCTTGAGGTCAACCGCCCAGAGCTCCTTGCCCGTCTTGGCCTCGAAGCAGGCGAGTCGCCCCGTGGGGTTCATCTGGTAGAGCTTGCCTTCGTCGAAGGTGGGGGTCGTCCTTGAGCCCGGCTCGGCGCCCTTCCAGCTCCGGCCGTTCTCCGTCTTCCAGAGCTGCTTGCCGTCGAGGTCGAGCGCGATCACGAACTCCTTGTCCGCGAAGTCGCCCGCTGTGAAGACCATGCCGTTGGCGATGGCGACCCCCGAGTAGCCCTTGCCGCACTCGCCGAACTTCCAGAGCAGCTTGGGACCCTCAGCCGGCCACTCCTTCAGCAGGCCGGTCTCCACCGACATGTTGTCGCGGTTCGGCCCGTGGAACTGCGGCCACCAGCCCCCCTCCTCGCCCGCTCGGGACGGCACACACAGCACCACAACGGTGAACAATGCCAGCAAAGCTCTCATGGCTCTCCTCGCTCACAGGGGTGAACAGCTCGATCCGCGGTGGTGTCATGGATACCATGCCGAACGGGGGCGTGTCAAGGCGGACACGCGGCAAGCTGCGATTCAGACGTAAGACGCGAGCCGGCAACCTCTCTGCCCGGGGCGGCTTCCTGGGGTCGGGGACAGTGGCACAGGGCATCCTCTTCTTCGACCGCTCCGCTGGGAGCAAAAGCGGTGACACGTCACCGCACTCCATAGTCCCCCACGCCCAGTTGGGGGAGGATTGTGGAGTGCGGCATCGCAGATGCCGCTTTCGATGGCAGCGGAGCGGAACCCCGAGCGTGCTTACGTCT
>Ga0194112_10001665_pt1 | contig 32339 bp, 21 predicted proteins | sample TA2MahC400mmetaG_FD_146191 | JGI IMG/M metagenome (GOLD analysis project Ga0194112, IMG submission 146191) | Freshwater microbial communities from Lake Tanganyika, Tanzania - TA2015016 Mahale Deep Cast 400m | ecosystem: Environmental > Aquatic > Freshwater > Lake | place: Tanzania: Lake... | reverse complement strand
GGGCAGCAGCTCGCACGGGTATGAGCCGAGGCGCATCGTGCCGCCCAGGCCGGACACGTGCTTCTGGCGCTCCATGAGGTCAATCACGGGGTGCTTGGTCTTGGGGTCGAACTCGGTGGAGTTTGCGCCGGCGTAGTTGCAGACGTCGCGGGCGAATTCGATGACGGCGCACTGCATGCCCAGGCAGATGCCGAAGTAGGGGACCCTGGCCTCGCGGGCGTAGCGGATGGCGGCGACCTTGCCCTCGATGCCGCGATAGCCGAAGCCGCCAGGCACGAGGACGCCGGCCACGCCGCCGAGCGCGGCCTCGGCGCCCTTCTGCTCGACGTCCTCGGACTCAACCATGCGGATGGTCACCCGGGCGTCGTTGGCGATGCCACCGTGGGTGAGGGCCTCGTAGATGCTCTTGTAGGCGTCCTTGAGCTGGATGTATTTGCCGACGACGGCGATCTCGACGGCCTTGGAGGGCTTGCGGAGCGTCTCGATCATCTTCGCCCAGTCGTCGAGCCGGGCGGGGCCGCAGCTCAGGCCGAGCTTGCGGATGATCAGCTCGTCGAGGCCCTGGCGGGCGAAGACGAGGGGAAGCTCGTAGACCAGGTAGCTGGCCTCGAGGTCCAGTTCCTCGTAGACGGCCTCCCTCTCGACGTTGCAGAAGAGGGCGATCTTGGAGCGCACGTCGTCGCCGAGGGGGCGTTCGCTGCGGCAGATGAGGATGTCGGGCTGGATGCCGATCTCGCGGAGCTTGTTCACCGAGTGCTGGGTCGGCTTCGTCTTGATCTCGCCCGCCGCGCGCAGGTAGGGGATGAGGGTGAGGTGGACGTAGAGGACGTTCTCCCGCCCCACGTCGAGGCGGAATTGGCGAATGGCTTCAAGGAAGGGCAACCCCTCGATGTCGCCCACCGTGCCGCCGATCTCGGTGATCACCACGTCCACGTCGTCCGCCGCAATCTGGCGGACCGCGGCCTTGATCTCGTCGGTGACGTGTGGGACGACCTGGACGGTCTTGCCCAGGTAGTCGCCGCGGCGTTCCTTGTCAATGATGCTCTTGTAGATCGAGCCGGTGGTGAAGTTCGACAGGCGGCAGATGCGGGAGTTGGTGAAGCGCTCGTAGTGGCCCAGGTCGAGGTCGGTCTCGGCGCCGTCGGGCGTCACGTAGACCTCGCCGTGCTGGTAGGGGCTCATCGTCCCGGGGTCAACGTTGATGTAGGGGTCGAACTTCTGGATGGCGATGCGCAGCCCGCGGCGTTCGAGGACGAGGCCGAGGGCAGCCGAGGTGAGCCCCTTGCCGAGGCTGGACACGACGCCGCCTGTTACAAAGATGTGTTTGGCCATTATCACGGACTCCCTGAATGAAGGGCTTCTCTTCTCTCTTGCTCTGCTGCGCTACAGGGGAATCCGTAATGCGTAATCCGTAATCCGTAACCAGAAAGAAAGTGCCGAGTTCGCTCTTCTCTGGTTACGGATTACGAATTACGGATTACGCATCTTCCCTTCTCGTCCCATGCCAGCTTTGCAGCGGCCGGACGCCGAACTGGCCTGCCCGGAGGGCCTCGATGGCGCTGGCCGCGGCGGCGGCGCCGGGCACGGTGGTGATGAGCGGCACGCCGCGGAGGACCGCGGTGGTGCGAATCGACACCTCGTCGAGGCGCGGCGACTTGCCGCTCGGGGTGTTGATGATCAGGTGAACCGCGCGGTTCTTCATCCAGTCCACCACGTTGGGCCGCCCCTCGCTCACCTTGAGGATGTGCTGGGCGGGGATGCCGACGCCCTGGAGGGCGCGGCAGGTGCCGCCGGTGGCGAGAATCTGGAAGCCCATCCTGTGGAAGCGGCTGGCGATGGCCACGATGACCGGCTTGTCGCTGTCCCGCACGCTGAAGAAGACGGTGCCCTGGAGCGGCAGGTCGGTGCCTGCGGCGCTCTGAGCCTTGGCGAACGCGACGCCAAAACTGTCGGCGATGCCCATCACTTCGCCGGTGGACTTCATCTCGGGGCCGAGCACGGCGTCCACCCCGGGGAAGCGGTTGAAGGGGTAGACGGGGGCCTTGACGGCGATGCCGAATCGGGGCGGTTCGCCCGTCACGCCAAGCTCCGCGAGCGTCTTTCCCAGCATCACCTTCGTGGCCACCTTGGCCAGCGGCACGTTTGTGGCCTTGCTCACGAAGGGCACGGTGCGCGAGGCACGGGGGTTGACCTCCAGGACGAAGACCCTGCCGTCCTGGACGGCGAACTGGATGTTGATGAGGCCGCGGACCTGGAACTCAAGGGCGAGGGCGACCGCTTCGCGGCGCACCTCGTCCAGGATGTGCCAGGGGAGCGTGTGGGGCGGGAGCACGCAGCAACTGTCGCCGGAGTGGACGCCGGCCTCCTCGATGTGCTCCATCACGCCGCCGATGTACACGTCGCGTCCGTCCGACACCGCATCAACGTCCAGCTCAATGGCGCTGTCCAGGAACTTGTCCACCAGCACGGGATGTTCGGGGGCGACGTCAATGGCCCGCGCGACGAAGCGGTCGAGTTCGCCCGCGTTCTGGACGATCTCCATCGCCCTGCCGCCGAGGACGTAGGAGGGGCGGACGAGGACGGGGTAGCCGAGTTCGGCAGCGGCGGCGCGGGCCTCCTCGACGGTTCGCACCGAGCGGTTGGGCGCCTGGCGCAGGCCGAGGCGGTCGAGAGCGGCGGCGAACCGCTCGCGGTCCTCCGCGCGGTCTATCTGGTCGGGCGTGGTGCCCAGGATGGGCACGCCGGCGCGCTCGAGCGGCACAGCGAGGCCCAGGGGCGTTTGCCCGCCGAGTTGCACCACAACGCCGAGCGGCTTCTCCGCCTCGACCACGTTCAGCACGTTCTCCAGCGTCACAGGCTCGAAGTACAGCTTGTCCGCCGTGTCGTAGTCCGTCGAGACCGTTTCGGGATTGGAGTTGACCATGATGGCTTCGTAGCCGAGTTCCTGCGCCGCGAAGACGGCGTGGACGCAGCAATAGTCGAACTCGATGCCCTGTCCGATGCGGTTTGGGCCGCTGCCGATGATGACGACCTTTGGGCGGCTGGTGGGGCGGCTCTCGTCCTCCGCCTCGTAGGTCGAGTAGAAGTAGGGCGTGGCCGCGGCGAACTCGGCGGCGCAGGTGTCAATCAGCTTCATCGTCGGGCGGATGCCGGCCGCCAGGCGCAGGCGGCGCACATCCAGTTCCTTCAGCCCGACCAGCTCGCCGATACTGTGGTCCGACAATCCCACTTCCTTCGCGCGACGCAGCAAGGCAGGGTCAGGATGCGTGACGCGTGACGCGTGACAGGCGGCTTCGATGGCGACGAGCTGGCGGATTTGCTCGACGAACCAGGGGTCAATCGTCGAGAGGCGGGCGACCTCCTCGACGCCCCAGCCGCCTCGGAGCGCGGCGAAGACATAGGCCAGGCGGTCGGCCGTGGGGGTGCGGAGGTTGCGGTGGACGGCCTCGGGGTCGTCGGTGCGGACGGCGGCGAAGCGGGCCTCGAGGCCGCGGATGGCCTTCATCAGGGCCTCTTTGAACGTGCGGCCTATGGCCATCGTCTCGCCGACCGATTTCATCGAGGTCGTGAGCGTCGGGTCGGCGGCGGGGAACTTCTCGAAGGCGAACCGCGGCACCTTGACGACCACGTAGTCAATCGTCGGCTCGAACGAGGCGGGCGTCTCCCGCGTGATGTCGTTCGGCAATTCGTCCAGGGTGTAGCCGACGGCCAGCTTGGTGGCGATCTTGGCGATGGGGAAGCCCGTGGCCTTGCTGGCGAGGGCGGAGGAACGGGAGACGCGGGGGTTCATCTCGATGACCACCATCCGCCCGTCGTCGGGCTTGACGGCGAACTGGATGTTGGAGCCGCCTGTGGCGACGCCGATTTCGCGGATGATGGCGATGGCGGCGTCGCGCATCGCCTGATACTCGCGGTCGGTGAGGGTCTGGGCGGGGGCGACGGTGATCGAGTCGCCCGTGTGAACGCCCATCGGGTCGAAGTTCTCAATCGAGCAGATGATGACCACGGTGTCGCGGTGGTCGCGCATCACCTCCAGCTCGAACTCCTTCCAGCCGATGAGCGATTGCTCGATGAGCACCTCGCCGATGAGGCTCAGGGCGAGGCCGCGGCCGGCGATCTCGGCCAGCTCCTCGGGGTGGTAGGCCACGCCGCCGCCAGCGCCGCCCAGGGTGTAGCCTGGGCGGATGATGACTGGGTAGCCAATCTCTTGGGCAATGGCCTGGGCCTCGGGCAGGCTGCGCGCGATGCCGCTGCGGGCGCATTCCAGCCCGATGGCTTGCATCGCCTTGCGGAACTCCTGCCGCGACTCGGCCTTGCGGATGGCAGCGGGGCTAGCGCCGATGACCTCGACGCCGTACTTCTCGGGCACGCCGCGCTCGGCAAGCACCGAGGCCACGTTCAGCGCTGTCTGCCCGCCCAGCGTGGGGATGAGCGCGTCGGGGCGCTCCTGCGCGATGATCTGCTCCACCACGTCGGGCGTGATCGGCTCCACGTACGTCGCGTCGGCCATCTCGGGGTCGGTCATGATCGTGGCGGGATTGGAGTTCACCAGGACCACGCGATAGCCCTCCTCGCGGAGGGCTTTGCAGGCCTGGGAGCCCGAGTAATCGAACTCGCACGCCTGGCCGATGACGATCGGCCCGGCGCCGATGATGAGTATCCTCTTCAGATCCGTCCTTTTCGGCACCTGGCTTGTTCCTATCGTAGCCACGAGCCGCGAGCCACGAGCCGCGAGCCTGCCGACATCCAGCCCATCTGTTCTTCCTCCTAGGCTCGTGGCTCGAAGCTCGGCGCTCGCGGCTTCATGACCTCACGTGGACGCCGCGGTCCCGCAGGTAGTCCTTGACCGCCGCGATAGTATAGTGACCGTAATGGAAAATGGAAGCGGCAAGCGCCGCGTCGGCCCGGCCCTCGGTGAGGACGCGCAACATGTCCTCCGGGCCGCCGGCGCCGCCCGAGGCGATGACGGGGATGCTCACGGCCTCGCTCACCGCCGCGGTCAGCTCGATGTCGTAGCCCGCCGTGTGGCCGTCGGCGTCAATCGAGGTGAGCAGAATCTCGCCCGCGCCCAGCTCCTCGGCCTCGCGCACCCAGGCCAGAGCGTCCAGGCCCGTGGGGGTGTGGCCGGCGTCCACGAACACCTCCCAGCCCTGCCCCACGCGCTTGGCGTCCACGGCCACGACGATGCACTGCGCGCCGAATGCCTCGGCCCCCTCGCGGATGAGGCGCTTGTGGCGGACGGCGGCGGTGTTGATCGAAACCTTGTCGGCGCCTGCCTTGAGCAGGGCGCGGATGTCGTCCAGGCCGCGGATGCCGCCGCCCACGGTGAAGGGGATGAAGACCTGTTCGGCCACGTGGCTGACCAGCTCGCGGATGGTCTTGCGGGCCTCCAGCGTCGCCGTGATGTCGAGGAAGACCAGCTCATCGGCCCCCGCGTCGCTGTAGGCCCGGCCGCACTCGACCGGGTCGCCCGCGTCGCGCAGGCTCACGAACGACCGGCCCTTCACCACGCGGCCGTTCTTCACGTCGAGGCAGGGGATGATGCGCTTGGCGACCATGCCCTAGTGGTCTTCTCCTCGGTCTCGGCGAGGATGGCTGGATGAATGGAGGAATGGATGGGTGAGAGAAGAGCGGAACTCGGTCTCTCTTTCATTCATCCATTCATCCACCCAACCATTCATCCTCTCAACGGCGTCTGCACAACCCACAGAAATTCTCGAGCATCCTCAGCCCCACCGGCCCCGACTTCTCGGGGTGGAACTGCGTGGCGAAGACGTTGCCCTTCTGGACCGCCGAGGCGAAGCGAACGCCGTACTCGGTCGAGCCGATGGCGACGGCGGCATCGTCCGGCTCCGCGTAGTACGAGTGGGCGAAGTAGAAGAAGCTGCGGTCGGGCACCCCCTCGAAGAGGGGCGATGGCCGCTCCTGCCTCACCTGGTTCCAGCCCATGTGGGGCACCTTGAGGGCCTTCAGCGGCTCGTCCGCGCCTGGCGGCCCCCCAAGACTGCCTGAAGGCAGGACTCCGAACGCAGACGCGCTCGAGTTTGGAGTCCTGCCTTCAGGCAGTCTTCGGCCGGCTCCTGGCTCGAAGCGCACGACCTTGCCTGGGATGATGTTCAGTCCCTCGTGGTGCCCGTGCTCGGAGCTTTCGGCGAAGAGGAGCTGGAGGCCCAGGCAGATGCCGAGGAATGGCCTGCCCGAGTGGGCGACCTGGCGCAATGGCTCGACGAGGCCCAACTTGCCCAGGTTCTCCATCGCGCGCTGGAAGGCCCCGACGCCGGGGAAGATCACACCGTCGGCCCCCAGAATGGCGGCGGCATCCGACGTGACCGTCCCATCGACGCCGAGACGATCACAGGCGCTTTTCACGCTCTTCAGATTGCCGAGGCCGTAGTCAACGATTGCAATCATCGCGGCCATCCACAATTCCGGGTCGCGTGCCTCGTGCCGCGTCCCGCGTGCCAAGGCAAGAGAAGGCCAGGCTTTGCTCCTCTCTTGGCACGCGGGACGCGGGACGCGGCACGACGGCTCACTCCCATTCAATCGTGCTCGGCGGCTTCGAGCTGATGTCGTAGAGCACGCGGTTCACGCCGTCCACCTCGTTGATGATGCGGGCCGAGAGGCGCGCCATCAGGTCGTAGGGCAGCCGCACCCAATCGGCCGTCATCCCGTCGCGGCTGGAGACCACGCGGACCGCGACGGCGAATTCGTAGGTCCGCGCGTCGCCCATCACGCCGACGCTCTTGACGGGGAGGAGGACGGCGAACGACTGCCAGATGGTGCCGTAGTGCTCCCACTTCCGCATCTCCTCCTGCACGATGAGATCGGCTTCGCGCAGGATGCTCAGCCCCGAGCGAGTGACCTCCCCCACGACGCGCACGGCCAACCCTGGGCCGGGAAAGGGCTGACGGTGCAGGATGCCGTGAGGGAGGCCAAGCTCCCTGCCCAGCTCGCGCACCTCGTCCTTGAACAGCTCGCGCAACGGCTCGATGAGCTGGAACTGGCTCCAGGCGGGCATGCCGCCGACGTTGTGGTGGCTCTTGATGCGGGCGGACGGCCCGCCGAAGGCCGACTTGCTTTCGATGAGGTCGGGGAACAGCGTGCCCTGGGCCAGGAAGCGCGCGCCGCCAAGCCGCTCGGCCTCCTCGGTGAAGACGCGGACGAATTCGTCGCCGATGGCCAGCCGCTTCTCCTCGGGGTCGCTCAGCCCGGCCAGGCGGCCAAGGAAGCGCTCGGCGGCGTCCACCGCATCCAGGTTCAGCCTGATGTCGTCGCGGGCCATGCGCACGACCTCTTCGGCCTCGCCGGCGCGCAGCACCCCGTTGTCCACGAAGATGCAGGTCAGTTGGTCGCCAATGGCGCGGTGGATGAGCGTGGCCACGACTGTGGAGTCCACGCCGCCGCTGAGGCCGCAGACGACGCGGTCGGCGCCGACCCGCTGCTTGATGTCGGCCACGGCCTCCGCGACGAACGAGGCCATGGTCCAATCGCCCTTGCAGCCGCAGATGTCGAAGAGGAAGTTGTGGAGCATGCGGCTGCCCTGGGGCGTGTGGCTCACCTCGGGGTGGAACTGCACGGCGTAGATGCGGCGGGCCGGGTCGGCGAAGGCGGCGACCTCGACCGTGGGGGTGCGAGCCGTGACGGCCGCGCCGGGCGGCAGCTCGACCACGCGGTCGCCGTGGCTCATCCACACCTTCTCGGTGGCCTCGCAACCGGCGAACAGGCTGGCAGCCGCGACCGGCACGCTCGCCTCTTGCTTAGCTCTGCTCTCTGCCGTCTGCCGTCTGCCGTCTGCCGTCTGCCGTCTGTCGTCTGCGATGATCTCGATGGTGGCGGGGCCGTATTCGCCGGCGTGGCCGCCCTCGACGCGGCCGCCGGCCATCTGGGCCAGGAGCTGCATGCCGTAGCAGATGCCCAGCACCGGCACGCCCAGGTCGAGCACGGCGGGGTCACACGTGGGCGCGCCCGCGGCCCAGACGCTCGACGGCCCGCCCGACAGGATAATTCCCCTCGGTTGCAGGGCGCGGATGCGCTCGAAGGGCACGTTGCACGGCTCGAGGCGGCAGTAGACGTGGTGCTCGCGCACCCGCCGCGCGATGAGCTGGCTGTATTGCGAGCCGAAATCGAGGATAAGGATCGTGTCGTGGGTCATAGCGGATTTCCGATTTCCGATTTCCGATTGCCGATTTCAGACGTCCCATCGCCCCCACCGAGCTTGTCTCGGTGGGGCGGGGGATTGGAAGCTACCGCGTGGCCCTACCCTCCCCCTGCCCCCTCCCTGAAAGGGAGGGGGGCGGGGGGTGGGTGCGTGGCTCTAGCTGTCAATCCCTGCTCCCACCGACACAAGATCGGTGGGGAGCCAAAACTCATGGGCGCATCGCCCAAACCCAGTTCAGGGGATCAACCCCGTTCGGAGTCCCGCCTTTAGGCGGATTGGGGCGAGAGAAGACCGCCTGAAGGCGGGACTCCCAACGAGTTGACCATTTGGGCGACACGCCCTCATCTCCTGTCCATCATGCCGACGAATCGCTCAAACAAATGGCTCGCGTCGTGCGGGCCGGGGGAGGCCTCGGGGTGGTACTGGACTGCGAAGAGGGGGAGCTTGCGGTGGCGGAAGCCTTCGAGGGTCCCGTCGTCCAGATTCACGTGGGTCAGCTCCACCTCGTCAGCGGGAAGCGATTTGATGTCCACGCAGAAGCCGTGGTTCTGGCTCGTGATGTCCACGCGGCCTGTGGCAAGCTCGCGGACGGGCTGGTTTGCGCCGCGGTGGCCGAACTTGAGCTTGAAGGTCTTGCCGCCCAGAGCGAGGCCGAGGAGCTGGTGTCCGAGGCAGATTCCGAAGATGGGGATCTCGCCGATGAGCTTGCGCACCTCGGGCATGATGCGCGTGAGGGCCGCAGGGTCGCCGGGGCCGTTCGAGAGTAGCACGCCATCAGGCTTCAGGGCCAGGGCCTCGGCGGCCGGGGTGTATGCGGGCACCACAGTGACCCGGCATCCGCTTGCGGCGAGGAGGCGGAGGATGTTATGCTTCGCCCCGAAGTCGTAGGCCACCACATCGAAGCGTTGATTTCCGATTCCCGATTTCCGATTTCCGATTTCCGATCTGCAATCTGCAATCTGCAATCTGCAATCGGCAATGGCTGAATCCCATTGGTAGGGCTCTCGGCAGGTGACGCCCTCGACGATGTCGCGGCCGACGAGGCCGGGCCAGGCGCGGGCCATGGCGACAAGCTCATCGGGGGAATGGCCGTTGGTGGAGATTGCGGCCTTCATCGCGCCCGCCGTGCGGATGTGGAGGGTGAGGGCGCGGGTGTCCACCCCCTCGATGCCGATGACGCCCTGGGCGGCCAGGTAGTCGGGCAGCGACTGGCGCGACCGCCAGTTGCTGGGGATGCGGCAGGCCTCCTTGACGATGAGCCCCTCGGCCTGGATGCGGCCCGACTCCACGTCGTCGGGGTTCACCCCGTAGTTGCCGATCAGCGGATAGGTCATCGTGACGATCTGGTTGGAGTAGGAGGGGTCGGTGAGGATTTCCTGGTAGCCTGTCATGGAGGTGTTGAAGACCACCTCGCCGGTGCGGGTGCCAGGCGCGCCGAAGGAGCGGCCGGGGAAGAGGCGGCCATCCTCGAGGGCAATGACGGCTTCATGGGCTTCGGTCATCTCTCGCGCTTTCTCTCATCTTGGCGCAGTCGGCAGGAGGCACTCGGCAGTAGGCAGTGAAGACCAAAACACCGTCTGTCGTCTTCCTGCCGACTGCCGTCTGCCGACTGCCGACTGGTCTTCTCCTCACCTGCACTCCATCCCCCGCTTCTCCAGCGCCTCGGGGGGCTGGCAGGGCCAGGCGGCGCCCTGGGCGGACGGGTCAGAAGTCCCCCCCTGCACGCAGGCGCTCTGCCTGCTGCTCGAGGTCTTTGTTGTGCATGAGCCGCCCGCCGCGCCGGAGCATGTGGCGGAGCGGCGAGATGTCTCTCACCCTATCGCAGTTCCAGAAGCCGAGCCTCTCGAGGTTCGGGAGAAAGGCCAGGGGCTTCAGGTCGCTCACCTCCGGGCAGGCGACGAGCCAGAGCGAGCGCAGGCGCTGGAGGCCCACCAGCGGCGTGAGGTCGGCCAGCTTGCTGCACGCGAGCAGCTCGAGGTTCGTCAGGCCGCGCATCTGCGCGAGGGGGCTGAGGTCCGCGATGCCTCCGCAGGACCGGAGCCTGAGGTCCTCGAGGGCGGCCAGGCGCGCCAGAGGCGCGAGGTCCGTGACGCGGCTCAGGGAGTCCAGATGCAGGGACCCCAGGCTTGCCAGCTCGCCCAGGGGCGCGAGGTCGGCGACCTGGCCGCAGTTCTTCAGCTTCAGGCCGGCCAGCGCCGGGAGCGTGCCGACCGGCTTGAGATTCCTGACCTGGTGGCAATCGGCGAGCTCGAGTTGCGTGAGATTGCGCAGGTGGGCGAGCGGCCCGAGGTCCTCGACGGGCGCGTTTAGGCGGAGGCTCTCGAGGCGCTTGAGTGCGCCGAGGGCGGCAATGCCCTCGGGGACGACGGGGCCGCCCAATGACCGCGGCGAGTGGATGTCGAGGTGGCGCAGCTCGGCGAGCGAGGCCAGGGGCGCGAGGTCCGACACCTTGACGCTCACGACGCGCAATCTCCTGAGGCCGGCGCACTGGCCGAGGGGCTTGACGTCCGAGACCCGAGGCGCCGCCAGCTCGAGGGCCTGGAGGCGGCGCAGCTTGGGCAGAGGCCCGAGGTCGCGCAGGCTCCACAGCCCCTCGATGCTTAGCTCCTCGAGGTTCGGCACGTCGGCCAGGGGCGACAGGTCGGTCAATGCGTTGTTCATGGGCAACCCGGAGTAGCCCCAGAGCCTCAAGCTGAGCCTGGCAAGGTGGGGCATGTGGCGCAGCGGCCCGAGGTCGGAAAGGCCCGGGCAAGCAGTCAAGGTGAGCGCCTGGAGCTTCCGCAGGCCGCTGAGCGGCCGCAGGTCCGTGATCTCGAGCGGCCCCTCGAGGTGCAGGACCCTCAGGTCGGACATCTCGGCGGCCCAAGAGAGGTCGCGCAGGGTGGCGCCGAAGACGTGCAGGCGAAGGGAGGAGAGCCGCTTCAGGCGCGCCAGCACCTGGGGAGGCGGCGGCTCGCCACTGACCGAGAGCGCCCACAGGTGCGGGCACGCCGCGAGCAACTCGTCCCACTTCGCCTTCTTCCCTGAGCCGACGAGGAGCGCGACCTGGACGCCCTCGGGGATTGCCGGGAAGGGGGCCTCGGGCGCCGGGTCGTACCAAACGGTCAGCGGGTTCACCCCGTCGTCAACCGCCCGCTGTAGGAGCTTCATCTCCCCGGCGCGGCGGACCTCGATGCCAACGAGCCTTCGCGGCCCGCCATCTAGATGCTGGTACATGTGGGGTTCGTCGTAGTCGAAGCGCACGTGTGACCCCCTCGTGTAGGGGAAGCGAAGAGAGCCGCCCCGGTCTGTCGAGGTGATCCGGTCGAGCCATTCGCCCGGCACCAGGCGGTCCGTGTATCTCTCGCCGTTGTGGGTCTGAACCGTCACCGTTGTTGGCCCCTCAAGGCGCTCGGGCTCTGCCTCCCTCGCACCGGCGCAAGGGAGAAGGAGGCACGCGAGGGCGGAGATGAGTGCTTCTACAGGTTCGCTCATTCTTCGATGCTCTGTCCCGTTGTCTGGGTCGTCGTGATGCGTGATGCGTGACGCGTGACAAGGGAAGAGACTGGTCTGCGCTTTCCTTTGGTCACGCGTCACGAATCACGCGTCATCCTCGACTCTCCATCCCCAGCTTCTCCACGGCCTCGGTGATCTCGCAGGGGTAGTCGCCCGTGAAGCAGGCGGTGCAGTAGTTCTCAGGCGGCCGGGTGACAGCGGAGAGGAGTCCCTCGACGCTGAGGTAGCCGAGGGAGTCGGCGCCGACGAAGTCGCGAATCTGGTCGAGCGAACGCCCGCTGGCCGCCAACTCCCGGGTGGTCGGGAAGTCGATGCCGAAGTAGCAGGGATGGCGGATGGGCGGGCTGGAGATGCGGAGGTGTATCTCCCTGGCCCCCGCCTCGCGGAGCATGCCCAGACGGGTGCGCGAGGTGGTGCCGCGGACGATCGAGTCGTCCACGACGACGACGCGCTTGCCGCGAACAACGTCGGCGATGGCGTTGAGCTTGATGCGGACGCCCAGCCCCCGCTGGCTCTCGGCTGGCTGGATGAAGGTGCGGCCGACGTAGTGGTTGCGGATGTAGGCGTAGTCGAAGGGGATGCCGCTGGCCCGGGCGTAGCCGAGGGCGGCGGGGAGGCCGGAGTCGGGCACGGCGGCCACGACGTCGGCCTCGACCGGGTGCTCGGCGGCGAGGCGGGCGCCGAGGCGCTGGCGCACGAGGTGGCACGTGTCGCCGAACACGCGGCTGTCGGGGCGGGCGAAGTAGACGTGCTCGAAGATGCAGTGGGCGGCCTTGGCCTGGCCGGGGGGGACGAAGCGGCGGGTGGTGAGGCCGCGCTCGTCCACGGTCACGACCTCGCCGGGCTCGATGTCGCGGATGTAGCGGGCGCCCAGGAGGTCGAAGGCGCAGGTCTCGCTGGCGACGACGGGCGAGCAGCGGAGCTCGCCGAGGGAGAGGGGGCGGAAGCCGTGGCGGTCGCGGGCGACGATGAGCTGGTGCTTTGTCATCAGGAGCAGGGAGAAGGCGCCCTCGAGGTGGGCCAGGCAGTGCTCGAGGTGGTCGGGCAGGCACAGGTGGTCGGGGTCGGCCATGAGGTGGACGATGATCTCGCTGTCGGTCGAGGTCTGGAAGATGGAGCCGCGGCCCTCGTAGTAGCGGCGGAGGGCGCGGGCGTTGGTCAGCGTGCCGTTGTGGGCGATGGCGAGGAGGCCCTGGGAGTACTCGATGACGAGGGGCTGGACGTTTTGGGGCTTTGGGGAGCCTGTGGTGGAGTAGCGGACGTGGCCGATGGCCATGTGGCCGTGGAGGCGGCCGAGGTCGTCGGGCTTGAGCACCTCGTCGAGGTGGCCCATGCCGCGCTTCGAGCGCATCTCGCGGTCGTCGGACACGGCGATGCCGGCGCTCTCCTCGCCGCGGTGCTGGAGGGAGTAGAGGCCGAGGTAGGCCTGGCGGGCGGCGCCATCATAGCCGTAGATGCCGAAGATGCCGCAGGCCTCGCGCGCGTCGCTCATGCGTGCACGCCCCCGACCAGCGCCCCAAGCTCGCGGAAGGAGGCCAGGCGCTCGAACTCGTAGAGGCCGGTGAGCGCCTTGTTGTGGGTCGGGATGCCCGCCTCCTGGACGGCCGCCAGAGGGTTCAGCCCGCCGACGACCACCAGGCCCGCTCGCCCCTCGGGCACAGGGACCTCGAGGAGCGGGCGGTTCGGCTTGCCCACCAGGAGGATGCCGCCCAGACCAATCTGCGCCAGCCGGGCGCACACCTTGCGCACGCGCGGCGCCGCCACGGCGGGTATCTCCCGAAAGCTCGCGCCGATCACCCCGTGCCCGGTCCGCGCCGCCTGGCGCACCGACGTCAGACGCCCGCTGATGAACACCTCCAGCGGGTCCAGGCTCGTCCCGTCATAGTGGATCATCTCGGTGAACCGCACCGGCTGCCCGTCGGAAATCTCCAACAGCCCGGCGAACCGGGAGGCCGCCGGAATCCCCTCCGACAACAGGATGCCGTTGATGCTCACGCTGCACACTGTGCCGATGGCGAATTGGCCCTCCGCCACCCGGTGCCGCCCCAGCACCTCCCCAGGCCGCCCCACGGCCACGAACCGCCCCATCCCGAGCCCCGCCTCGAACGCCGCCGTCATCTCCACCACGGCCTCCTGGATGTGGGCCGCGGGCACCAGGGAGAGGTTCATTATCACCGTCCCGCTCCGCCGCCGGGAGTGGAACGTCATCTGGCACGCCAACTCATCCATCTTCGCTGCGATGAAGCCCACCTTCTCCGCGACGAACGAGTTGGCCACCTCCTGCTCCCCCAGCGGCGTGATCTCGCGCCCACGCTTCCCGCAACTGCGCGTCAGCCCCTCGCGGTCCAGCATCGCCAGGTAGTAGCGCACTGTCCGCTGGCTCATGTCGATTCCCATCGCCTCCAGGTCGCGAGCCAGACGGCTCGCGCCCAGCGGCCTCCCCGCGTCGCGCAGCGCGCGCAGGATGTTCACGCCTCGCCGCTTCGCCTTAGCGTCCACGCTCACTGGCTCCTCGAACTGCCCCCCGCAGCGCGATCCCAATCAACCGCATCACACGCCGCCCGATGATACCGGCTTACAGCACCAAAGTCAACGCTTTTTCAGCATTTTGCCCATAATCCGCGCGCCGCGAGCCCCGCCCAAGACGCCGAGAGACATCCGACGACAAGCGGCAGGAACTGCCGTATACCGGGCCGGCGAGTAAGCAGGATCGCTCCCAGGCGCCCCACGGAAGCAGTGCGTCACCAATCCCTTGCGGAGCCAACCAGGAATCGGCAACGCCGCCGAGCCTTGCGGCGTACCTTGGGGAAATCCAGCCGAAAGTGCCCCCTTTCCGCGCTTTTCCCCTTGACACCTCCCGCCCGGGGAGCATAATAGGCAATCGTTGCCGGCCGTTGTGAACCGCGGAAGCCAGGTTCTGCGGCGGCGGAACCGATGTGGGCGGCGAGCACTCGCTGCCGCTACAAACCATCTGGACAGGGGGCGAAAGGAGACGTGACTATGCACTTGAGTCGGCCTAACGCGAACGAGGTGTCGCAGACGTTCAACCGCTCGCGCGACGTGGCGCCCAGCTCGGGCATCTGCACCCGCTGTATTGACGGGTGCAAGGGGAATTGCGAGATTTTCAAGGCCTCGTTCCGCGGCCGCGAGGTCATCTACCCCGGCCCCTACGGCACCCTGACGGCGGGAGCGGACAAGGAATATCCCGTAGACTACTCGCACCTGAACATCCACGGCTACGCGCTCGGCGCCGCCGGCCTGCCCGGCGGCCGCCAGGGCGACCCCGACAACACGCTCTTCCCAATGGTCAACACCACGGCCCAGTACGGCAACCAGCACAAGGTCACGATGCGCATGCCGGTCTTCACCGGCGCCCTGGGCTCGACCGACGTGGCCCGCCGCAACTGGGACCACTTCGCCGCCGGCGCCGCCATCGCGGGCATCACCCTCGTCTGCGGCGAAAACGTCTGCGGCATTGACCCCGGCCTCGAGCTCGACGCCCACGGCAAGATCGTCGAATCCCCCGACATGCGCCGCCGCGTCGAGGCCTACCGCAAATGGCACGAGGGCTTCGGCGACCTCATCGTCCAGATGAACGTCGAGGACACCCGCTTCGGCGTCGCCGAATACGTCCTCGGCAAGCTCGGCGTCGAGTGCGTCGAGCTCAAGTGGGGCCAGGGCGCCAAGTGCATCGGCGGCGAAATCAAAGTGGACAGCATCGAGCGCGCCCTCGAGCTTCAGAAGCGCGGCTACCTCATCACCCCCGACCCCTCCAGCGAAGCCATCCAGGCCGCCCACCGCGACGGCGCCATCAAGCACTTCGAGCGCCACTCCCGCCTCGGCTTCATTGACCAGGACGCCTTCATGGCCGAGGTCCAGCGCCTCCGCGACCTCGGCGCCCGCCGCGTCACCCTCAAGACCGGCGCCTACCCCATGCGCGAGCTCGCCATGGCCATCCGCTGGGCCTCCGACGCCGGCCTCGACCTCCTGACCATAGACGGCTCGGGCGGCGGCACCGGCATGAGCCCCTGGCGCATGATGGCCGAGTGGGGCATCCCCACCTTCTACCTCCAGGCCATGGCCCACCACCTCTGCACCCGCCTGGCCACCCGCGGCCGCTACGTGCCCGACCTCGCCATCGCCGGCGGCCTCTCCACCGAGGACCACATCTTCAAGGTCCTCGCCATGGGCTCCCCATTCGTCAAAGCCATCTGCATGGGCCGCGCCCTCATGATCCCCGGCATGGTCGCCAAGAACATCGGCCTCTGGGCCGCCGAAGGCAACGGCGGACTCCCCAAGACCGTCAGCGACTACGGCCACAAACTCGAAGAGATCTTCGTCTGCTACGAAGAACTCATCGCCCGCTATGGCAAGGCCAAGGTCAAGGAACTCCCCACCGGCGCCATCGGCATCTACACCTTCGCCGACAAACTCCGCGTCGGCCTCCAGCAGATCATGGCTGGCAGCCGCAACTTCTGCCTCGCCACCATCGGCCGCCACAACGTCTTCGCCCTCACCGAGGACGCAGCCAAGATCTCCGGCCTCCCCTACGTCATGGACGCCTACCGCCAACAGGCCGAAGCCATCATTGACGCCTGAGCCAGCCCCCAAGAGCCTGGGGAGGGACTTCTTGCAAGAAGTCCCTCCCCAGACCCCTCTTCAAGAACTCTCACATTGTGCTGCGGCTTTCGGCTGTCCCGCCGACTGACCTCTCACCCTCCTCCCGCCTTCTCCTACCCCCAACACCGAACACCCAACACCGCCAACCCCTCTTCGTCCTCCCGTCGGCGACCCAGCCGAAATCCGCAGCCCAAGCGCGAGACGCCGAGCGGCCACCGGCGATGCGTAGACGGCATGCCCGAGGCCGGAACGGTCGCGCTCATGAATCGGGTATTGACGTCCGCGCTCGATTCGCTTATACTTAGCACGCCCCGATTTCGGCCACGCGTCCCCGAGCGTTCCACTTGGAGCGCTGCCACTGAGGCTCGAAATGCCTGGTTCGGGCCCCCAAGTCCCCTACGAGGAAGTGCTTAAGGAGGCCGGCTTCTACCGCCAAGGTAAGCCTCTGGGCGGGGTCATGTGGTCCGCGTCCGACCTCATGGCCTCGCTGGTGGCCACGCCCGGAGCACCTGCGGGGGACCCAGAGCGCGTGGAGCGAGCGCTCCGCTATCAGGTGGTTGCGCGGCCCCAGGCGGAGGGGGGAAAGCTCGGCATCCAGCACGTCTTCGAGCTTTCGGGCTCGCCGTGCATCTACTTCAAGCACCTCTCAGACGAACCGGACGCACGTAAACTCACCAAGATGCTGCTGGCCTGGCAACAGGCGGCGTGGAACCATGGCCGGGCGCCCATGCTGTGGGTCGTGACCCCCACCCAGGTCCGCATCCTCAATGCGTACGCCCGTCCACCGGCACCTGAGGAGCCGCCTGAGGACGGTCTCAGGCGTGTTGAGGTCGTCACCTTTCAGCGCATCGCGGAGCAGATCAAGCAACTCAAGGATGTTGCCTCGCGCCAGGCGATTGAGGCCGGCGACTTCTGGGTGGGCACGGGAAGGAAGATCGCTTGGCGCAGCCGCGTTGACCGCGAACTTGTGCGGAACCTAAACAGCGCCGCACGGCAACTACAGGCAAAGGGACTCGAGCTGGGCGAAGCGCATCGCCTGTTGCTCCGCGGCATCTTCGCCAGCTATCTCGAGGCAAGGGGTTGGCTGCCATCGAGCGTCCTGAAGAGGCTTGGGGTCGAGAGGTTCCGGGATGCGCTCGCGCGCAGGGACAAAGCGGAAGAGCTGTTCGATTGGCTTGCCGTGACGTTTAATGGCGACGTTTTCCCAGCGAAGCAGACGGACAGGAAGTACACTGCCGACCAACTCAAGGAGCTTGGTTTCCTCCTGGCGGGCGGCGATCCCAAGAGCCGACAGACATCCCTCTGGCCCTATGAGTTCGATGTCGTCCCTGTGGAACTCCTCAGTTCGATCTACGAGGAATTCGCACACGCCCTCGATCCCGTCCGCGCCCGCCGCCAGAGCACCCACTACACCCCGAGCAACCTGGTTGACCTCACGCTCTCTGAAGTTTTCAACGACGGCCTTTTCCGCGACAAGCTGCCTTTGGACGCAAAGGCTCTCGATTTGGCGTGCGGGTCGGCGGCCTTCCTTGTCGGATGCCTGCGCCACCTGGTCGCCCGTCAGATCGCTGCCGGCCAGCCCCTAACCCGCGCCCTCGTGCGCGACACGCTCTACAACCAGATATTCGGAGTAGACGAGAACCCCGGCGCCATCCATATCGCCGCGGTGAGTCTATACCTTGCGGCCCTGGACCTTGACCCGAATCCCGGGGTTGGCAATGGTATGAAGTTCCGCCCGCTGATCGCCGATCCGGCCGAAACCGCGCCGCCAGCCAAAGCGATCGGCCACAACCTGTTCGCAGCGGATGCATTCGACCCTGAAGCACGGTTCCGACACCATCCAGCCTTTGCTGGCGAGCAATTCGCCATCGTTGTTGGCAACCCGCCGTGGACGCGGCCGGCGGGAGAGAGGGCAGAGAGCGCCTCGGGAGAACGGAAGCAAGTTGGGTTGCCCTACCACGTCACCTATTGCCGAGAGCGTGATATCCCGCTTCCGTCCCAGGACCCTCCAGATCAGGCGTTCCTCTGGCGCGCTGCCGACTTCCTTGCCAGAGGGGGCAGGATTGGCATGATCCTCGGCGCTCGCCGTTTCTTCAGTCACCACGAGGATTCGGTGGCTGCGAAGGCAGCGCTCCTTGAGCGCTTCACGCCGCGCTTCCTGATCAACTTGAGAAATCTTAGGGAGGAGCACCTTTTCCCCGACGTGCAGCACCCCGCGATGCTCTATGTCGCCGCCGACCGGGAAGCGGAGCGTGGGGATTCGTTCACCTTCGCAGCGGTTGAGCGCTGTCGAACATTTCAGCACCATGGCACGGTAGAGGTCGGCCCTGAGTTGGTGAAGCAACTCAGCGTCTCAAGAGCGACACGGCACGAGGACCTCCTGAAGGTTGCCTCGTGGGGCAGCGCGCGCGACGTGGAGGTGATCGAGCAGATGAAGGAGGCCGTGGCTGTAGGCGAAGTCCTGTCGCGGTCTGGCTTGGAATTCTACCAGGGTTTCATCCGGGGCAAGGAGAAGAACCGCACTAGGCCTGTTCGAGAATCCCTGCGCGGACAGCCCTGCTTGGAGAGGGTGGGGTTCCGCCCATTCTCAATGGAAACGTCTCGTCTGAGTCCCTTGATGGACCAGTGGATGCAGTGGCCACGCGACCCGGAAATCTACCAAGGCCCGCTCTTGTTGTTCAACCTGGGAGTGAGTGCCGGGGAGCTACGCTCCACCATTTGCGACGCCTCAATCGTTTACTCCCAGCGCTTTTGTGGTCTTCCGATGTCACCGGGAATCCGGGGTTGGGCGCATTGCGTCAATGGGCTGCTGAACTCGCGGCTGGCCACATACTACTTCTTCCTCACCTCCTCGTCATGGGGGGTGGAACGCGATAGCCTGACGAAGGAGGATCTCCTGCGGCTGCCGCTGCCGCCCCCTTTGGATGATATGAGGGGCAGCACGAACCGCCTCCTGAATCCGGAGGCCACGTTGGCCGCGTTCTCGAGGAAAGGGGCCGTCCGGCCGTCGGCGTTGGTGGAGCTAGACGATGCGATCTACGATCTCTACGGCCTGGACTCGAGGCAGCGCATCCTAGTCGAGGACATGCTTGGCTACACGATCGACCTCCAGCTCAAGAAGGAGAAGTCGGTCGCCTTGCGGCCCGCAACGGTTGACGACCTTGGCGCGTACGCAACCCAGTTCACAGGTGTTGTGGACGAGTTCCTCAGCGTACGCGACAAGCAGGAACTGGTGGCGGAGGTGTTCGATCTCCCCCGCCAATCCAGGCTGCGCGTGGTCAAGTTCCGCTCAGTTGCCCGCCCGGCTCGCGTTCCAAAGGTGCGCCCTGTGGTCTGCGCAGAGCTCGACCGCGTGCTCACCCAGATGGCAGGTCCGCTGCAGGAGCGGGGCGAGACTACAGATCCGGTTTACACTGGCCGCCACTTGCGGGTACACGGCCCTGGCGAGGTCTATATCGTCAAGCCGGCGCAGGTTCGGTTCTGGACTCGCTCCGCTGGCCTCAACGACGGCGATGCCGTCTTGGCCGAGCATCTGAGGCGGAGATGAATCAGGACTCGGCTATCTCACTTGCACAGCCTGCCCTGATAGCCGCTCCCGACATCCACGCGGTCATCCGGACCGCTCTACAGATCGTGATCAAGGCGTGGATTCAGATCTGTCGGGAGAAGCTCGTGACCGTGGAGCACCGGACGAGCGAACGCAGGACAGCAGGCCGCCTGTATCAGCGAATGGTCAGGGCCGAACAAGAGCGTACTCCAAGAACACCGTGGGTGCGGATCAAGGCTGAGGTCGCAACGTTCTCCTCTGATGAGTTGGAGGTCCCCGACGGCTGGATTGACATGGAGATCGTCCATAACTTCTCGGGTGAACCCGATCTCCGCCTGGAGTGCAAGCGCGTGAGCACCACGCCTGCTGATGGCCCGCGGGATAGGGCCGCCTACTACATTGGGGATGGCGTTCTCCGGTTCGTCGGCGACAAGTACGGTCGTGGTCACGCCTGGGGAGTCATGCTCGCCTTCGTCATTGACGGCAAGTCGGCTGCCGCGGCCTCTTTCATGGCAGCCAGGATAGCCGGATATACGAAGGCCCCGCTTCATGTCTGTGCTCCTTGGGCGCCGGAAGACCGCTTCGGTCGCTCACGCCACCTTTTTCGGACAGCGCACTTGCAGGGCGGCGGGCCCAGCCGCATCCAGCTTCTTCATCTCTTCCTGCCCTTCCCACCTTCGGCCTCTCGACCGTCCTGCCCGTCGCGCGTTTGTGGAGGAACATGATCGTGCCTCGTCGCGAAGCTCCCGCTTCGATGGCTTCGCGGCGGGAGCCGCACGAGTGGCGTTGCGAAGCGTGAGCATCGCAACGAGGAGATGCAGGCATACTTCCGAGTCTCACCGCCCACCGTCCACCAGATGGTACTCACACTCGAGAAGCCAGGCCTCATCTCCAGGGTCCCCCATGAGCCGCGGTCCATCCGGCTGCTGGTGCCGAAAGGGGATATCCCGGAGTTGGACTGAGAAGCGGGGATCGGTGTTCGGGTACCGGGTCTAAGCTTCCGCATCGTTCCGCGTGTTCCGCGGGCAGTCTCGACGACGAGGACGACGACAAGGACGACGACGAGGACGACGACGATTGCGGCCTGCCGTCTGCCGACTGCCGACTGCCGTCTGCCGACTGCCGTCTGGCCTCCCATCCGCGCCCATCCGTGTCATCCGTGGTTGTCAGTCTTCTCCGCGGCTTCTCTCTGTGCTCTCTGTGCCCTCTGTGGTGGCAATCCCGGTTCCGCGTCCTTTCGCGTGTTTCGCGGGCACCTTCTTCTCTGCCCCCTCTTGACTGCGCCTGCCCCGGCTCCTATGATGCGGGGAGGGAGGCGCCGCCGAGGAGGCCGACGATGGCAGGGAAGAGCGCGGGCGAGGAACTGCGGGCGAAGTTCCGGGCCGAGCAGCGGGCGCTGAGGGCGAAGTTCGATGCCTGTCTCGCCGGGGGAAAGCATACCTACGAGAAGGGGCTGCGCCACGAGCAGGTGCTGATCGAGTTCCTGCGCGAGCATCTGCCGCCACGCTACGGGGTGTCGCGCGGCGAGGTGGCGGATTCCAAGGGGCACGTGGCACGTCAGGCGGACGTGGTGGTCTACGACGCGCATCACGCGCCGCTGCTCCAGCGGTCGGAGGGCTCGCAGGTGTTCGCCGCCGAGAGCGTGTTCGCGGTGATCGAGGTGAAGCCGAAGCTGAGTCGCCCAACGCTGGCCGACGCGGTGGGGGCCGTGGCGACGGCGAAGGCGCTCGACCGCTCGGCCATCGTGGCGTCGCACCACGGCCACAGGCTCATCGGCGGCCCTTCGGTGAACCCGCCGATGTTCGGCGCTATCTTCGCGCTCGACGGGCCAGGGCTCGACGCCACCGTGCCGGCGCTCGCCGACCTCCACGGCACGATGCGGTGGCAGCACTGGACCGATGCGGTGTGCGTGCTCGACAAGGGGCTGGTCTACCACTTCGCCAGGCAGGCGGACGCGGAGGGCAAGGAGGTCTGGCACCCGACGGTCCTCACGTCCGACTCGCGCCTCGGCTACTACGAGTCGGGGGAGGACACGCTGCTGTACTTCTACCTGTTCTTGCTCTACCAGCTCAGTGCGAAGGAGTTGTTCCCGCCGGACCTCGTGCGCTACGCGATGGGGCTGGAGGGTCCGCCGGGGCGCATCTACCTGGGGGACCGGCAGCCGTGCCCGAATCTGAGGCGGCGGCGCCCTGGCGGCGGCGGGGCGGGTTCTTGAGGGCGGGGACGGCAATTTGCCCCCTTTCCGCGCAGTTCGTCGGGCGGACTTGCCGATGCCTTCGGCTTTCGGCGATTAGGGCCGAACGGGCGATTCTCGTCTGTTTATTGAAATTGCCTTGACACGCCGACGCTGGCGCGTATAATACGGCAACGCTTGCCGCCGCATTTCGGTGGGTGCCTGGTGGCGCCTCCGCGGTCGGCGAGGGCGAGATGGCTATGGCCCAGGTGCGGCCCGCCAGAAAGGATGAGGCTGGATGGCAGAGCAGAAGGGCGTGAACCCGTTTGCGATTGCCCAGCAGCAGTTCGACGAGGCGGCCGAGCTGCTGGGCCTGGAGCCCGCGATGCGCGCGTTCCTGCGCGTGCCGATGCGCGAGCTGCACGTGACCCTTCCCGTGCGCATGGACGACGGGAGGGTGAAGGTCTTCCAGGGCTTCCGCGTGCAGTACAACGACGCCCGCGGGCCGACCAAGGGCGGCATCCGCTTCCACCCGGAGGAGACGATTGACACTGTGCGGGCGCTGGCCGCGTGGATGACGTGGAAGTGCTCTGTGGTGGACATCCCGCTCGGCGGCGGCAAGGGCGGCGTCATCTGCAACCCGAAGAACATGTCCGCCACAGAACTCGAGCGCCTCAGCCGCGCCTACGTCGAGGCCGTCGGCCGCATCCTCGGCCCCGAGAAGGACGTTCCCGCCCCCGACGTCTACACCACTCCGCAAATCATGGCCTGGATGATGGACGAATACTCGAAGCTGGCCGGCCACAACGCCTTCGGCGTCATCACCGGCAAGCCGCTGGCGCTCGGCGGCTCGGCCGGCCGCGGCGACGCCACCGCACGCGGCGGCTGGTACACCGTCCGCGAGGCCGCCAACGAGCTCGGCCTCGACCTCGCCAAGGCCACCGTCGCCGTCCAGGGCTACGGCAACGCCGGCTCCTTCGCCGCCATCCTCGGCAAGGAGCTCTTCGGCTGCAGGGTCGTCGCCGTCACCGACACCCAGGGCGGCGTGATGAACCAGGACGGCCTCGACCCCAAGGCCATCCTCGAGCACAAGAAGCGCACAGGCTCCGTCGCCGGCACCCCCGGCACCCAGCCGATCAGCAACGAAGAAATCCTCGAGCTCCCCGTGGACATCCTTTGGCCCTCGGCCATCGAGAACGTCATCACCGGCGCCAACGCCGGCAGGGTGAAGGCCAAGGTCGTGGCCGAGGCCGCCAACGGCCCCACCACACCCGACGCCGACGCCATTCTCTACAAGAACGGCATCCACGTCATCCCCGACTTCCTCTGCAACGCCGGCGGCGTCACCGTCTCCTACTTCGAGATGGTCCAGAACTTCAACCACTTCTACTGGACCGAGAAGCAGGTGCACGAGATGCTGGACAAGAAGATGACGGACGCCTACCACGCGGTCCTGGCCGCGTCGCGGCGCCACAAGGTCCACATGCGCCTCGCCGCCTACGCGGTCGCCGTCCAGCGCGTCGCCGAGGCCGTCAAGCTCCGCGGCTGGGTCTGAGCCGGCCCGCCTCACAACGCCAAGCCCACCCCAGGGGCGACGCCTGCCCGCCAGGCGCCGCCCCTGCCATGTTCTCACCGAGACCGCATGCCCCTGATCTTTGCCCACATGCTCTGGCAGGCTTGGCTTAGCCCCCGAATGGGGGCGTTTGAGCCGTAGCCCAGGGCGACCGAAGGGAGCCCTGGGAAAAGCCCCCCGATATTGAGCCCCCGAAGGGGGCGATTCAACGGTCATGAGGCGCCCCCTTCGGGGGCTTGCACCATGGGGACGCCCGATCCCAGGGCTCCCTTCGGTCGCCCTGGGCTACGACTCGCTCGCCCGCCTTCGCGGGCTACAAGACCTCGACATGTGGGCAGAGATGAGGGGGGAGGGGGAGGGTTCGACTCCCGTGCCATCCCGAGGCACCAGGATTCGGGGCGTCACTCCCAGCGAGAGTCGCAGTGGACTTTTCCCCCTGACTTCGCTATCCTCAAGCCCGGCACCGCGGACAGGAGACCTCGCATGCCGGCCCAGAAGCCCTCCAGCCTCGTGGACACCCGCGTCATCTACTGCGGCGACAACCTCGACCAGTTGAGAAAACTCCCCGACGCCTGCGTGGACCTCATCTACATAGACCCGCCCTTCAACTCCAACCGCCACTACGGGGTCTTCTGGGGCGAGACGCGCGAGAAGCGCGCCTTCGACGACCGCCACGCCTCCACCCAGGCCTACATCGAATTCATGCGCCCCACTCTCCCGGCCGGGAAAGCAGCGAAGGGACCCAAGGGACCAAAGGGACGTAAGGGACGCGAGCTCTTCCGTCCCTTGAGTCCCTTTGGTCCCTTGTGTCCCTTTGGCCCTGCTTGCGCACCTCGTCGTGGCCGCCGTTCGCCCGTCGCCTTCGGCTATTCTCAGGACGCCCTTGACGAAATCGGCCGCTTGTTCAAGCAGACGGGCAAAGCCATCGTCGCCCTCACGGTCAAGGAGATTCTGGAGGAGCGCATTGCGATGAAGCTCGTCTGATGGGTCAGGGAGGGCCAGTTCGAGACAGGGTACCCCCATGATGGTTGTTAGGCTCCCCTCGGAACAAGGTGGCGACTGGTGGGTTGTCGTGCACGACCTTCTCCTCGCAGAGGGGAGGCTGAGGAAGCTGCGCCCCATACACGTGCTCACACACTTGGCCCAAGCCATCGTGGGGCAGGAGAAGACCCAGATACACTCGTATTGTATGGCTCTCGAGAACAAGCTTGCCGCGGTGATGTTCCACCACCTTGAACTCCGGAAGACCATTGCAGCTGCCGGCGATCCCGTGTACGTGGGTAGGTATGTCAGACCCTACGATCCAGATCAGCGCGTGGTCGCGGCACTTGAAGCTTACCTGAACTCGATCTACAGCGCCTTGGAGATCGCTGCTCATATCAACCGACTGATGAACCCGGGCTTGCCAATCGGGTTCATGGCACAGGTCAGAAAGTACCCCGTATTCAATCGCTCGAAGTGGCCATGGCTTGGTCACTTCAACGATCTCAGAACCCAACTAACCCATTTCGGCACGTGCATGCCAACCGTAAGCGACCAGAACCTGACCGTCGAGTTCACCGTGGAGAAGAGGCTATGTCACTTTGCCCGGGGCAGATACCAGATTCCACTCGCCGTAGTGCTGCACTACTGTGTGGAACTGTTCGCCTTGCTCGATTCGTGGGCGCTTGAGCACCTGGAGAGAGTCCCCCCAGACTTCGCGCTGAAGTGCATCAGGGAAACCGGCATTGCCTCCCGCCCAAAGGTTGAGGATTGCACAGCGAAGGAGATCCTTGGTCTTTTGCGTGGCCCAGAGACCGGCGATGGAGACCATCTGCCCCCACAGAGCGGAGACCACGATGCCCAAGAACAAGCCCCGCGAAAGTAGGTTAGTGTGCCGGCACCTGGAGCGGGTGTCGGGCCTGTTGCTTGAGGAGTACCGAGACCTGCTGCGCCAGTCGTTCCGCAGGCTGAAGGGAATCTATGCGCTCTACAAAGGGCAACGGCTCTACTACGTTGGGTTGGCCACCAACTTGCCCTCCCGCCTCGCCCAGCACCTACGCGACCGGCACGGCGGGAAGTGGAACAACTTCAGCGTCTACGAGACTTCCGGGGACAAGCACATCCGGGAGCTTGAATCGCTGGTGCTGCGCATCACCGCGCCCCGTGGCAACGAGGTCAAGGGAAAGCTCAAGGGTTCGACCGATCTGCGCCGTCACGTCAAGGCCCAGATCCGGGAGCGCCACGAGAGCATCGTGAGCAGCATCTTCGGAGACGCGAGGCGCCAGCGCAGGGCACCGGAGCGGGCCCGCCCCGAGCAGACAACACACCGGTTTCCGATGGCTGGCATCATCGGGCACGGCTGGATACAGCTCAGGTTCACCCACCACGGCACGGTTCACAAGGCGCTGCTGGCGAAGAACGGGACGATCACGTTCAATGGTGAGACGTTCACGTCACCATCGCTGGCCGCCCGCAAGGCTGCGGGCAAGAAGGCGTACAACGGTTGGAAAGCGTGGAAGTACAAGAACGAGGCCGGGGAATGGCGGTACATTGATGAACTGAGGAAGAAGGAATAATCTCTCGTCGCGAAGCTCCGGCTTCGCGACGGCAATGCCCAAGCTGCCCTCGGCTTCGCTCGGGCCAGGCCCGCTTCGAAACCGAATCGCGGCGGGAGCCGCATTATGTCCGTTGCGAAGCGGGAGCTTCGCAACGAGGAGCCGTCGGGAGCGAGGCGGGAGCCTTTGGGAGTGCGGCGCGGAGCGCCGCTTTGGGTGTCGCAGGCGAGGACTTCGGGTGCCGCGCAGCGAGTTCTGGCATTCCGAGCGGCTCGCGCTGCGCGAAGCGGCTCACCACGCCGTGGACGTAGCGCGTCGAGCCGCGCGTCGTCTCGATCCGCAGCGTCACCTCCCGCCCCACGATGTCGTCGAATGCGATGGCCGCGTCGTCGCTCAGCAGGTCGAGCGACGCCTCGAAGGGCCGCCCCAGCTCCTCCACCAGGGTCAGGCTCTTCAACAGCAACACGTCCTCGCCAAGCGGTGTCGTGACCCCGAACGGCCGGTGCTCCTGTGTCGCTGCCATTTTCTGTCTCCTCGACGAAGGCGCCAAGTGCTTGTGCTCACTCCTCCGTGAATGCCTCGACCACGGCGGCGGCGTTGGCGGTGGGGGTCTCGGGCTGGAGGGCCTTGGCGGGGGCGAGGATGTAGCCGCCGCCCTTGCCCATCTCGCGCCGCAGGCGGGCGACCTCGGCCTTGATGCTGGCGGGCGTGCCGAAGGGGATCGTGCTCTGGCTGCCCAGGCAGCCCCAGAAGGCCAGCTTGTCGCCCCACGCCTTCTTCAGCCCGTAGGGGTTCATTCCCCGCGCCTCGGGCTGGACGCTCTCCAACACGTCGAGGCCGATCTCGATGACATCGGGCAGGATGTCCACGATGCTCCCGCAGCAGTGGGAGATGACGAGTTTCCCCCGCTCGTGGACGGCCTGGTAGAGGCGCGCCCACCGGGGCTTGAGGAAGCGACGCCACCGCTCCGGCCCCAGGAGCACGCCCCGCTGGTCGCCCCAGTCGTCCCCGAACATGATCGCATCCATGTCGGGCAGGGTGCGGAGCGTGAACTCGATGTAGGCGGCAAACTGGTCGGTGATGCGGTCGAGCAGCTCCTCGTAGAACTCAGGCTCCGCCGCGGCGTCCATCAGGGCGTTCTCGAAGCCGCGGATGCCCCAACTCGTCTCGAAGAGGCCCCAGCCGAGGCCGGCCGTGATGAAGTAGTCGCCGCGTTCGGCGGCGACAAACTGCTGGGCCTTGGCGATGCCCGCGGCATCGGCGAAGAACTCCTCGGGCTTCGGCCAGCGATAGCCGTCGAATGATGCCTTGGGCAGGGCGGGCGTCTCAAGGTGCCAGGGCCGCCGGTCCATGCGCCAGAGGGTGCCATAGGGGTCGCGCTCGACCCCCGCGCGGTCTGTCGGCAGCCGCTTCATCGTCGAGACGACGCCCGTGCCCTTGAGGAAGGGCTTGAGGCCGTCGCGCCAGGCCTTGGAGCCGTAGTGGGCGTCGAGGCGGTCCGCGACGTCGCCCTCGAAGCCGAGCGTGTAGGGCACGGGCCTGGTCTCGCGGTGATGAATCTGCTCCAGCACGATCTCGCGGGGTTTCATAGGCCATCCTTTCAGCTTACGGGAGCCGCAGCGCGCGAAGTTCGGTTGCGTGCAGCGTCAGTGTGAATCGCGGCCTGCTGAGAGTCATGGCAAGAGCCGTGGGTCGTAGCCGAGGACTTGGCGCAGCGCGGTCAGGCGGCCGCGCGAGAGCTGTTGGAAGAGCGGGGACTCTGCCGCCCACTCCAAGCGGAGCGCGCCGGGGATACCCTCGCCGCGGAAGGGGAATCGCAGGTCGTAGACCTCGTAGACCCTGGCGAAGAAGGACTCGATCCGCAGCGGCGAGTCGGGTGGCGGAAAGGTGGTGTTCACATCACCGGCGCTCCCGGGGTCATTCCCGATCGCCGCAAGGGTAGCGCCTCTGGCGCAACAGGTCGGCCGCTCTGCGCAGGACGCGGCAGTCCTTCTCATCAAGGCCCAGCCCGCCAATCAGCAGAGTCCTGTCGGCGAGGTCGCGCGCCGCCGTCTGCTCGCCACGCCGAAGCATGCAGTCCAGCTCCCTGGCCAGGCCGTCGAGGTGCCCGTCGCCGGGTCCGCTGGCGGCCAGCAGCACGTTGCCTGCTTCGGTGGGCTCGAGCTTCAGCATGCCCCCGCCCAGGGCGTGGCCCTCGATCTCCACGCTGAGGCGCGTGAGCGACGTCTGCCACATTGCCGCGACGGCTGCCGGCGACGGGGCGGCGCCGGGGCGCAACCGCAACATGTGCAGGCTGTTGGGGACGACCACGCCGGCGTCGTTGGCGACAAGGCTCGGGGCGGCGCCGATCATGTAGGTCAGTAGCGCATCGGGCCGGTAGACGTGCGGGACGCAATACCACGGCGACCTGGTGCGGCACTTGAACGCTGTCGGCACGCCGAGCTCGGCCCCGTGTTCGAGGTACCGGCGCACGCTGTCGGGAAGCGGATGGTCAGTCGGTCTGATATGGAGGAGAAACGCCGCTTCTCCCGCCCTCACTGTCTTGTGCCAGTCCTCCTGGGTGAAGCGAAGCCCACGGAGCGAGCGGCCCCGCAGAACGGCTGGCCGTAGGAAGGCGTCGGGGATATGCCAGCGGGTGGCCTCGTCGTGGCTCAGATGAAAGAAGGCGTTGGCCCCGGTCACATACCCAATCCCAACGTCTGCCATATCGCCGAGACGGCGCACGAGCCTGTGGCGCCTCAAGCCCCTGTACAGCGACAGAGCGCGGGCGGGAACGAAGCACTCGACCAGCCCGTGCCCGCCGTTCGTGAAGGACTCCGCGTCGAGGCGCCGCAGGCCGGGAAGACGCCCAGTCGCGTGGAACCGCTCCAGGGCCGCCGCGTCGGGCAGGTCGCGCCAGAAGATGCCCGATGGCGGCTCCCCCTTGCCCTCAGCAAGGAGCAGCAGGGTGTCCTCGCTCAGGTCAGGGAACAGCCGCGTGCGAAACGTCAGAAAGGTCAGCCTCCTGAAGCGGCGGGAGAGGAACTCGACCACGGGCCGCGCGTAGGCGGCATGTCCGAGCTCCATGGGCAGCACGAGGGCAAGCCGGCCCCCTGGCTTCACCAGCGCGGCGCAGTGAACGACGAAGGGCGCCCAGGAACTCGTCAGGCGGCTAAGGGCCACGCCCTCGCTGGCCGCGCGGCGCAGGGCCTTGTCGCGGTCGCTCCCTGTGAACCGATGGTAGCGGATGAAGGGCGGGTTCCCAACAACGGCGTCCACCTCCCCGAGGGTGTCGGGCGACACGTCGAAGAAATCGGCCCGCAGCAGGTTGCCCGTGTGTGGCGGGAGAACGTCTGCCAGCTCCGCCGCCACGCGGCCATGCACCTCCGCGTCAACCTCCACCCCGAACACGAGGCGCGCGGGATCGCCCCCCAGACCCCTGAGCCGCTCGGTCGCGCACCGCAGAAACACGCCGCCGCCGAAGCTGGGATCGAGAACCGACTGCGTGGGGTCGCGGACCGCCCACCGCACCAGGAACTCTGCGACGCGTGTATCGGTGTAGAAGGCGCCCATGCCCTTGGCGTTCACGGGCCTGGGGCCCTCGACGGCGGGATCAACAGTCACGGCCATGCGCCGCTACCTCTGCGCTCGGAGTCCCTTCCCCGTCCCCGAGCCATTCTATCTCAATTGCCGCGTCCGTCAAGGTCATCTACGGGATTCGTAGGGCTCGCAGTTCTCCGGGGGCAATCGTGAGGATGAGCTTGCCGCCGTCGGCCTGAAGGGCCTCGCCGGTTGCGGCATCCTCCACTTTGCCCTGGGCGGGAAGGGTGACGACGACGCCCTTCTTCTCGCCAAAGCCGGTGTTGACCACGGCCAGCCAGGTGCCGTGCTTGGGGGTCTTGATGGCGCGCACGACGACCTCGGGGTCGCTGGCGGCGTTGGGCACAACCTCGCTGGGGAGCGCGGGAAGGGCGAGGAAGGCGGCGTGGAAGCGGCGGACGAAGTCGGGGAAGCCGCGGTGGTTGCTGTTGCCGGTGAGCGAGCCGAGATACCAGGGGTCGCCGTGGGCGACGGCCCTCGCCTCGGCCATCATGCAGTAGGGGCCGCCGCGCTCCACGTCGGCGATGAAGTAGCCCAGCGGCTCGTCCTTCCCGACGTTCGTCTCGTGCTCGTTGAGCGAGTAGTGCCGCACGAGGGCGAGGCCGCCCCCCTTGGTGCGATAGGCGTCGAAGGGCCGGGGCGAGCCGACGGTGTAGAGGCGGTTGTACGTGTAGGTGAGCATCACGCCGTCGGCGTCCTTGTAGCTCTGCGGGTCGTTGGGCGGGCAGGCGTGGGCCATCTCCCACTTGTCCCAGTTCTCGGCGAACGTGGCGAGGCCGCGGAGGTGCATGTCCTTCGCCACGGCCTCGGCGAAGTCGAAGGGCTTGACATACTTGTAGTGGGCCTCGTCCTTCAGGATAGCGTCCCAGGTCTCCATGTCGTCGTTGGCGACGACCTGCATCCACTGCCAGGCGTTAGGCTTGCCCTCGCCCGTGATGGTGCGGGGCAGGGAGCGGCCCGGCTCGCTCGTGTCGTTGGTGTAGAGCACGAAGGCGTCGGGGCCTAGCTTGGCCCGCAGGTGGTCGCGGAGGGCGTCGAAGAAGGCCCGCCGCTTGGCGAACCACCACTGGTAGTACTTCTCCCGCAGCGCCTTGTCGCCCTGGAGGTGCGAGCGGGTGACGCGGGCGCCGTCGTTGGCCTCCTGGGCGAAGGCCCGCAGGTTGGCGTCGTTGAAGCTCACGGGCATGGCGGTGGGGCGCTGGCGGAACCAGGCGCCCACGAACCTCGCCTTGTCCTTGTACTTCGTGATCGTCAGGTCGAGCATCTTCTTCGCGTCGGCGATGGTGTCGGGGTCCGTGATGTCGGCGTTGGCCTTCTCGCACCAGGTGATGTGGGTGTAGGTGTCGCCGCCGTCGAGGCGCTTGCAGCGGTGCTGGGAGCCGAGGGCGAGCGCCTTGTCCTGCCCGATGCTGCCGCGGTACTCGTAGTAGGGCAGCACGGCCAGCCCCCGCTTCGCGGCCCGCTCGAGAATCGCCGCCCAAAGCCCGGGGGTGGACGACTGGTTGACCCAGGCCGTGCCCCCGCCCTCGGCGGAGTCCCAGCCCTGGTTGTGGCCGAACTCCAGCAGGTCCTTCCCGAAGGTGTCTATGCCGAGGAACTCCATGACCTTCATCTTGTACTCATACCAGTCGGGCAGGTCTTTCACGCCGCGGAGGTTCTCGGCCTGCTCTCCGGGCTTGTGGCCGAAGGCGACCACGCCGTCGGCCATCTCCTCGCGCGAGAAGACGTGGCGGCGCGGCAGCCCCTCGGGCGGGAAGCGCAGCTTCACCGCCAGCGCCGCGGGGTCCGCGACCTCGAAGAGACGGATCTTCGAGACGGCTGCCCCCGCGCTCAGGGGGTCCTGGAACGCCGGCGGCTGGGCAATCGCCACCCAGAAGCCGTCGGCGGGCACCAGCGGCCGCGGGCCGAGGCCGCGAGGACGCTTTATCTCCGGGAACCGGTCGTGCAGGTAGAAGAGCTGGGTCCAGCGCTGGAGCTTGCCCGAGAGGGGGTATTTCAGCGATTCGGGGTTGTTGGGCACGTACTTGCCCTTCAGCACGTCGCCCAGCGCCGTGCCCGTGGCGAAGCCGAGGACGGTCTCGCAGCCCCAGTTGCACACCCACATCGCCCGCGGCTGGTCCTCGGGGTACTCGATGCTCAGGACGTAGCATCCCCCGGCCTTCAGCCCCTTGCCCTCGCCCACGCGGTAGGCGAAGAACTTCGCCTCGCCCTCCTTGTTCGGCAGCACGCGGCAGGGCGTGTCGAGCGCCTTCTCCACCTGGCTTGCGCCCTTGGGGAACTCAAGGGATAGCAGGTCTTTGTTCGCCTGCGCGCAGTCAATCTCCTGGACCAGCCGCTGCTTGCCGAAGGGCGGCCCGGCGTCGGCCAGCTCCCCCTCTGCCCCGAAGCCGAGGCGTGCAATCCACAGAAGGCACCCGACGACGGACAACCCGACCGAATGGCCATTCATGCGCATATTCCGCCCATCTCGAAGCACATCTCCCCCGACTTCGGCGGCTGCGTCACCGACCCGATGTCACGGAGCTCCTTCCCGACAGTCTCCTTTCGCACTGACGGGGCATGGTGCTCGGCGCAGAGAATACCACGGCGGCCCGGCGAATGCAAGGTGTTGACATGCCGTCATATTTCCTGTCTATTTGAGGCTCTCCGGGCTTTCA
>Ga0194112_10001662_pt1 | contig 32392 bp, 31 predicted proteins | sample TA2MahC400mmetaG_FD_146191 | JGI IMG/M metagenome (GOLD analysis project Ga0194112, IMG submission 146191) | Freshwater microbial communities from Lake Tanganyika, Tanzania - TA2015016 Mahale Deep Cast 400m | ecosystem: Environmental > Aquatic > Freshwater > Lake | place: Tanzania: Lake... | reverse complement strand
TGAAGATGCCCCCGAGCCGGGAGTACTCACCCTCGGTGTTCTCCCGCACTACGGCGAAGTCCACCGTCTCCGGGGTGGCGGTGCGCAGCGGTGTGTCCACCCCGGGGTACAGGCGGATGGGCCGCAGGTTCACATACTGGTCGAAGCCCTTGCGGATGCCCAGCAGCATCTCCAGGGAGATGTGATCCGGCACCAGGTCGGCATCGCCGATGCAGCCCAGGAAGATGGCGTCGAACCGGGAGAGGGTGTCGAGGGCGTCCCGGGGCATCATGGCGCCATCCTTGAGGTACCGGTCGCATCCCCAGTCGAACCACTCGACCTTCAACCCGAAGCCGAAGCGGCGCCCTGCGGCCAGCAGCACCCGCTCGGCCTCGGTCGACACCTCGGTGCCGACGCCGTCTCCCGGGATCACCGCGATCCGGTACTCGTTCATCAAGTCCTCCTCGGGAGGGCCGGCAACACCGCTGCCGGTCCGGTATCTCGTCGCCTCATCACGCCTGCGAGAGCACCGTCTGCACCACTCGCTCCGCCGACGGGATGGCCAGGTCCTCCAGGTTGGCCGCCGCCGGGAGGGGGATGTGCGGGGTGGTGATCCGCACGATCGGGCCGTCGAGGTCCCACAGGCACTCCTCGGCCGCGATGGAGGCGATCTCGGCTCCCCAGCCGCAGAGGCGGGGGTTCTCCTCGACGGTGAACAGGCGGCCGGTGCGCGACACCGATTCCAGGAAGGTGGCGGTGTCGAGGGGCACCAGGGTGCGCAGGTCGATGACCTCGGCCGAGACGCCGTGTTCGGCCAGGCGGCCGGCGGCTTCGAGAGCGACGTGCACCATGGCGGCCAGGGCCACGATGGTCACATCCGAGCCGGGATGCCGGATCACGGCCTTGCCCAGGACGTCCACGATCTCGCCGTCGGGCACGTCCTCTTTCAGGGCGTACAGCTTCTTGTGATCCAGGAAGATCACCGGATCGTCGTCGCGCACCGCGGCGGCCATGAGGCCGACGACGTCGCGCGGGGTGGCCGGGGCCACCACCTTCAGGCCGGGGATCATCATGTGCCAGTTCTCGACGCTCTGGGAGTGCTGGCCCCCGAAGTGGGTGCCGCCCCCGTTGGCGGTGCGGATCACCAGGGGCAAGGCGACCTGGCCGGCCGTCATGTAGCGGGTCTTGGCGATCTGGTTGGCGATACCGTCCCAGGCCACCCCCACGAAGTCGCTGAACATCAACTCGCCGATGGGGCGCAGCCCGTTCATGGCGGCTCCCATGATCCCGCCGATGATGGCCTGCTCGGAGATGGGGGTGTCGCGCACCCGGTCGGGGCCGAAGCGCTCGAAGAGGCCGACGGTGGTCTTGAACACCCCGCCGGCGGCCCCGATGTCCTCGCCGATGAACACCACGCGCTCGTCGCGCTCCATCTCCTGGCCTATGCCCCGGGCGATGGCGTTGCGATAGGTCAGTTCCGCCATTCCGAGCCTCCGTTCGCCCACACGTCGGTCATCAAGGCCGCCGGATCGGGCAAGGGGGCGGCGCGTACCTCGTCGGCGGCCGCTTCCGCTTCGGCCCGAGCCAACTGCTCCATCTCGTCGAGCACCGTGGGCGGGAACCCCAGGCTCTCGAGCCGGCCCCGGTAGACGAGCAGCGGGTCCCGTTCCAACCACGCCGCCACCTCCTCGTCGGGCCGGTACTTCCCCGGGTCGGCCCGGGAGTGCCCCTTGTGCCGGTAGGTGAGGGCCTCCACCAGGGAGGGGCCCTCGCCGCGCCGGGCCCGTTCGACGGTGGTGACGGCTGTCTGGTACACCGCGTCGGCGTCGTTGCCGTCGACGATGATGCGTTCCAGCCCGTAGGCCGACGCCCGGTCGGCGGCGGGGTACTCCACCGGGATGACCGCCGAGATGGGGGTGTACTCCATGTAGAGGTTGTTCTCGCACACGAACACCACCGGCAGCTTCCAGATGGCCGCCAGGTTGACCGCCTCGTGGAAGGTGCCGATGTTGGTGGTGCCGTCGCCGAAGAAGCACAGCGAGACCTGTCCGGTGCCTCGCACCACGCCCGCCCAGGCGGCGCCGACGGCAATCGGCAGGTGGGCGCCGACGATGGCGTAGGAGCCCATGGCGCCCTTAGCGACCTCGGTGATGTGCATCGAGCCACCCTTGCCTTCGCAGCAGCCGTTGGCCCGCGCCGCGCATTCCCCCAGGATGGGGGCCATCGCCATTCCCCGCAGCAGCATGTGGTTGTGACCGCGGTAGGTGGCGAAAGACATGTCGTCGGGGCGGAGGGTGGCGGCGAACCCGGCGGCTACCGCCTCCTGTCCCAGGCCGAGATGGGTAGTTCCCTGGACCAGGCCCTCCATGAAGAGGTCGTAGGCCTTCTTCTCCAGGGCCCGGCAGCGCAGCATGCTCTGGTAGAGGAGCAGGCGGGTGGCTTCGGTGATCTCGAAGGTGTCGTTGGGCGGCGACATCAAGCGATACCCCTTCCGGCGCTCGGGGGGAGAGCCCTCCTGCCGTCGCCGTCGCGCCGCCCTCGGGTGGCAGCCATCACGCCGTCCTCGGGATCGACGGCCGCCCGGGGTGTACGACGCTCGGGCATGGGCAGGGGAGCCTCCGTGGTGGTAGTCTTCAATCGATTATCGAGGATAGCCGCCCGTGGCGGAGCGAGAGGAGGCGATTCCCTAGTGATGGCGTCGTGCCACCTCCCGCCGGGCCGGAGGCCGCCCGGTTCGGGCGCGCGCCCCTTCCTCGTGCCGGCGTCGGGAAGAGCCCGGCGCCGGCGGGGAGAAGGGTAGTCGTGGCCACGGTGGTGCTCGTCGGGACGATGGACACCAAGGGACGGGAGTTCGCCTTCGTCGCCGAGGGACTGCGAGCGGCCGGCTGCGAGGTGGTGGTGGTGGATGCCGGCATCGTGGGGCCGCCGCTCTTGACACCCGAGGTGACGGCCGATGAGGTGGCCCGGGCCGCCGGTCGTGATCGTGCCGGCCTCGCCGCCGCCGGCGATCGCGGCGCGGCGGTGGAGGTCATGGGGAACGGGGCGGCCGCAGTCCTGCTCCGGCTTCACGCCGAAGGGCGCCTCCACTGCGCCTTTGGGATGGGAGGCTCGGGCGGTTCGTCGCTCTTCACCCGGGCGGTGCGCGACCTGCCCCTCGGGGTGCCCAAGCTCCTCGTCTCCACCCTGGCATCGGGCAACACCCGCGCCTATGTGGGCACCTCCGACCTGGTCATGATGCCCGCCGTCACCGACATCGCCGGGGTCAACGCCGTGTCGGAGCGCATTCTGGGGAATGCCGCCGCGGCCGCCGCCGGCATGGCTCGCCACCACCAGGGATTCGTGCCGCGACTCGCAGGCAAGGCGACCCTCGGCGCCACCATGTTCGGGAACACCACCCCCGCGGTGGCCACCGCCCGCCACTGGCTGGAGGAGCGCGGGTACGAGGTGCTCGTCTTCCATGCCACGGGCACGGGGGGTCAGGCCATGGAGGCACTGATGGAGGCGGGCCTGATCACCGGGGTGCTGGACGTCACCGCAGCGGAATTGGCCGATGAACTGGTGGGTGGGCTGGGGTCCGCCGGGCCGCGTCGGCTCGAGGTGGCCGGCAGGCTCGGCCTGCCCCAGGTGGTGGCTCCGGGAGCCGCAGACATGGTCAACTTCGGACCGCCCGACACCGTGCCGGAACGGTTCCGGGGCCGCCGGTTCTACCGGCACAACCCGGCGGTCACTCTCATGCGGACCAGTGTGGAGGAGTGCGCCGCACTCGGACGGATCATGGCAGATAGGCTGAACCGGGCGTCGGGACCCCTCACCGTGTTTCTGCCGCTGCGGGGCTTCTCGGCCATCGGAGTGGAGGGCGAGGTGTTCCACGACCCGGCCGCCGATGCTGCCCTGGTGGGCGGCTTGAAGGGCGCCCTCGCCGCTGCCGTCGAGGTGGTCGAGATGGACACCCACATCAACGCCCCGGAGTTCGCCGGGGCGATGGCGGCCCGCCTGGATGAGCACTACCGGGCGTGGGTCGAGAGACGGCAGAGCGAGCAGCAGGGATCGGCAACGGAGCCTAAGGGGCCGCGCGGATTGGGCGAGCGGAGCGAGCCCCATCCGCCGGACCCCCGCCCGAAGGCGCAGCTTCTTCGGGCGGAACAGACCAGACAGCGGGCGAAGCCCACCGCCTATCCGCTAGGCCCCTAAGGAGGCAGTGGAGCAGAGGGTGCAAGCCGGCGCACGGCCGTGACAGGCGGCCGACGGAAGTAGGCGTCTAGGAAAGGAGCCGGTCGGAATGGCCGACACGAGCAAGGTAATCAAGCAGTTCTTGGGAGACGAGAGCTTCCCCGTCAAGTGGGATAGCGAAGCGGAGAAGCAGCTCTTCTGGGTCTACGACGACCTGCACTGCCCGCACCCGCTGTCGCCCATGTACTTCGACATCGGCGGGTGGTGGCTCACCTGCGACCACATGTTCCGCCGTTTCGGTACGCCGTTCGCGGCGGACTGGATCGCCAAGAACGTCAACGGCTACCTCTACACCGCCGCCATCCCCGCCGACGCCGACTGCCTGGTGGACGGCGAGGAGTACGGCAACGTCTATCGGGCGCGGGTTCCGGTGACCGATCCCGGCTATCCGGGCAAGATCGGCCCCTACCTGGGCTCGGTGCTGCCGGTCTACGGCCGCGAGTTCGACGGCTGGTGGCGGAATCGCCTGGTCCCCGAGATCAAGCGCAACTTCGACTACCTCGAGGCGAAGATCGACAACTGGGAGAGCATCGATCTCCTGGAGTGGGCGACCATCCTCGAGGACGCCATGGACATCCACGATCGCCACTGGAAGATCCACTGGATGCTCAACTTCGCCCAGTTCTCGGGAACGATGGGCCTGCAGGCCGTCGTGCAGGAGGCCCGCGGCGAGGTCGACTCCGCTCTCCTCGGCCGGCTGCAGAACTCGGCCAACGACCGCAACTGGGATCGCATCGAGGCTCTCTGGAAGATGAAGGAGGAGATCAAGGGCGACGCCGTCCTGACCGAGGCCTTCAAGGCCGAGTCCGGCAGCGCGGTCATGGCCGCCCTGGAGCAGACCGAGCGGGGCCGCAAGTTCATCGCCGAGCACATCCGGCCTTACCAGCGGGAGTTCGGCTGGGCGGCGGTGTGGGTGCACGAGTTCACCTTCCCGACGCAGTTCGAGAACCCCGCGCCGTTCCTGGAGACGGTGAAGGGCTACATCGAGACCGACTACGACTACCCCTCGCACGTCAAGGGCCTGGCTGAGGACATCAAGAAGGCCTGCGCCGAACTGGTGGAGGGCCTGGAAGGCGAGGCTCGGGCCAAGGTGGAGGCGGCCAACGCCATCAACCTGAAGATGGCCCCCCTCACCCCCGACCACCACTTCTACATCGACCAGAGCACCAACGCCCACCTGCGCCTGGTGCTGATCTGCATCGGGAAGAAGCTGGTGCAGGCCGGCCTGCTCGACGATCCGGAGGACGTCATGTACCTCCGGTACAACCAGCTCCGCTACCTGATCGGCGACCCCACCTTCGACGCCAAGTCCCTGGTGGGCGCGGCTCGGGCCGCCTACAAGGAGGCCGAGAAGATCAAGCCGCGGGACTGGATCGGCACGGCCACCGAGTCGCAGTTGGCCTTCCCGTACCTGGGCCTGTGGGGCTTCCCCGAGAAGCTCTACATCGAGCAGTCCGAGACGGCCGACACGGTGCAGGGCCTGGCGGCGTCGCCCGGCGTGGTCGAGGGCATCGCCAAGGTGGTGCTGACCATCGACGAGTTCGACAAGGTCGAGAAGGGCGACATCCTCGTCTGCCAGATGACCAACCCGGCCTGGGTGACCCTGTTCACCAAGATCGCCGGCCTGGTCACCGACGCCGGCGGCCCGGTGTCGCACCCCGGAGTGCTGAGCCGCGAGTTCGGCATCCCGGCGGTGGTCGGGTCCAGCGTGGGCACGCAGCGGATCAAGGACGGCGACCGGATCCGCGTGAACGGGTCGACCGGCCTGGTCGAGATCCTGAAGTAGGCAGGAGCAGATGACCCAGATCCACCGTCTGGACCGGGAAGCGGAGCCCATCGCCCGGCAGGTGCTGTCGGCGCGGGTCAAGGACCGGATCCTGCAGTGGATCCTGGAAGGAGAGCTGGCCCCCGGGTCTCGCATCGTCGAGACCCGGGTGGCCCGCCGCCTCGGGACCAGCCAGGCGCCGGTGCGGGAGGCGCTGCGCGACCTGGCCACCTTGGGATTCGTGGAGATCCAGCCCTACCAGGGCTCCCGGGTGCGCAGCCCCAGCGTGGGGGAGTTGCGGGAGGCCATCGTGGTACGCGGTGAACTGGAGGCGCTGGCCGGCCGACTGGCGGCGCCGCAGATCACCGACGGCTGCCTGGAACGGCTCGGCTCCCTGATCGACGACATGGCGGGCGCCGCGGCGCGCGGCGACGCCCACCAGCAAGCCGTGGAGAACACCGAGTTCCACGCCACCATCGTGGAGGCGGCGGGGAACCGTTCTCTTGCCCGGCTGTGGAATCTGCTCGAGCCCCTCGGGCGCACCTACGTCACCGCCACCCTCCCCGGCATCGACCTGCGCTGGCTCGGGGAGCGGCACCTCACCATCATTGAGGCTCTCCGGGCCCGCGACCCGGAGCGAGCGGCGGTGGCGCTCCGCGACCACGCGGTGGAGGCTTCCGGGCTCCTGGAGCACCTCTCCGACGGCGACCGCCTCCCCGATCGCCGCTCGGTAACGGACGATTGAGCCCGCCAAGGCAAGGAGAGCGAATGGGCCAGCTATCGGAACAGATGTCCGCGGGTCCGGCCCGGATCCGCGTCGATGTCGTGGGCGGCGAGGTGCCCGAGCACGTTCTCGAGAACATGGACTTCCTCAACTACCGGCTCGCCGACGTGAGGCTGGAGCCGGTGACCCTGGGCGATCCCGACCTGGTGTGGGAGCGCGACGCCGGCGCCACGTCGGTGCGCTACGACGGGCGGATGCTGCGTTTCGAGGGTGATTGGGCTCCCGGGCCGCTGCAGAAGTCCATCGTCGCGCTGCTCGCCCTGCGCATGGAGGAGCAGGGCCTGCACCCCTTCCACTCCTCGGCGGTTCACTACCGGGGCCGGGGGGTCCTCTTCCTGGGCGGCGAGTCCAATCACGGCAAGAGCATGAGCCAGATCGAGGCCTGCCGCCGCGGCGGCCGGCTGATCTCGACCGAGACGACCGTGATCGATGAGTCCGGCGTGGCCGTGGCCGGCTCCAAGACGGTGTTCCTGAAGTCCCGCGCCAAGGGCACCGAGCGCGCCGACAAAGCCTCGCCCGAGGCCGGGGCCCAGAAGTTCTTCGGCGCCGAGATGCCGGCCATGGTGGAGCACCTCGACCCGGCAGACATGGAGGTGGTGATCGTCCCCTCCATCGACGGGAACTACGCCCCGGGCACGGTCGAGATGATCCCCTTCGAGCGGCAGTTCCAGACCCTGCATTCCCTCCAGAACTACCTGCACTTGAACGAGTTGCTGGCTCCCGGCTGGCCCATGCCCCTGATGGACACCGACGAACTGCGCCGGCGGCGGGCGGCCTTCCTGGAGAGGTTCTGCACTCGCCCGTACTTCCTCATCCGCGCCGCCACTCCGCAAGTGCTCATGGATGAGGCCGATCGGGTGATCTGAGATGCAGGCCTTCGCCTACGCCCGCCCGGAGTCGATTCCCGAGGCCCTGGCCCTTCTCGCCGAGCACGGCTCGGGGGCGCACCTCCTGGCCGGCGGCACCGATCTGGTGATCGCCTTGCGCAACGGATCGCTCCGCCCCACCGTGGTCATCGACCTGAAGCGGGTCACCGGGCTGAGCCCGGCCATCAGGCGGGAAGACGGCCATCTGTGCCTCGGCGCCACCACCGTCATGCGGGACGTCGAGCGAGATGCCGAAGTGCTCCGGCACTTCCCGGCGCTGGCCGAGGCGGCTTCCTGGGTGGGCTCGGTGCAGATCCGCAACCGGGCCACCGTGGTGGGGAACATCTGCAACGCCTCCCCGGCGGCCGACACCGCCCCCCCGCTGCTGGTGTATGGGGCGGTGGTGCTGGCGGTGGGCCCGGACGGGGAGCGGCGCATCCCCATCAACGACTTCTTCGTGCGCTCGCGGCAGACCACCCTGCCCGCCGGCTCGCTGGTCACCGGCATCGAACTGCCCCTGCCGGCCGGGCGCATGGGCTCGGCCTACACCCGGCTCACCCGGCGGCGGGGCACCGACCTGGCGTCGGTCACCATGTGCGCCGGGGTGGACGGGGCCGGGGTCACCCGGCTCGCCTACGGCAGCGTCGGGCCGCGCCCGGTGCTGGTGTGCGACGAGAGCGGAGTCCTCGCCGACCCGGCGGCGCCGGACGAAGTCAAGGCTCCCATCCTGGAGGAGATGCTGGCCGGGGCCAGCCCCTCGCCGCGCTCCATGCGCGCCGGGCCCGAGTACCGCCTGGCCATGCTGCGGGTGCTCGGGCGGCGCGCCCTGCAGACGGCGATCGACCGACTGGCGAAGGGAATGGCTTGATGAACGACCGGTTCCCCATCGACCTCAAGGTGAACGGGCAGCGCTACCAGGTGGATGTGCCCGTGTACCGCACGCTGCTCGACTTCCTGCGCGACGACCTCGGCCTCACCGGCACCAAGGAGTGCTGTGTGGTCGGGGAGTGCGGCGCCTGCACCGTGATCGTCGACGGCCGCACGGTGAACTCCTGCCTCATGCTGGCGGTCGAGGCCGATGGCGGCGAGGTGCTGACGGTGGAAGGCCTGGCCGCGGGAGGCCGTCCCGGCCCCCTGCAGCGGGCTTTCCTCGAGCACGGGTCGGCACAGTGCGGCTTCTGCATACCGGGGCAGCTCATGTCGGCCCACGGCCTGCTCCTCGAGAACCCGCATCCGGCCGCCGCCGAGGTGCACGAGGCGCTGGCCGGCAACCTGTGCCGCTGCGCCGGGTACGAGCAGATCACCGAGGCCGTCCTGGCCGCCGCCGAGGAGGTGGGCGGATGAACGCCGAGACCATCGGGGCCGACTTCCCCCGCACCGGCGGCCTGAGCCGGGTCACCGGAGGCCAGCAGTACGTGGCCGACATCAAGGTGGCCGACGCCCTCCAGGTGAAACTGGTCCATCTCGATTGCGCCCGGGCCCGGATCCTCTCCGTCGACAAGAGCGCCGCCGAGGCGGTGCCGGGCGTGCGCTTCGTGATGACTGCCGACGACCTCCCTCAGCCGGTGCCTCGCTTCGGCCCTCACGCTTCCGACCGTCCCGTTCTGGCAGCAGGCCGGGTGAACTACCACGGCGAGTTCGTCGCCGCGGTGGCGGCCGAGACCAAGGAGGCGGCAGAGGAGGGGGCCCGGTTGGTGAAGGTGGAGTACGAAGAGCTGCCCGCCATCTTCACCGTGGACGCGGCTCTGGCCCCCGATGCCTTCCTCGTCCAGGATCCGGCGATCCGGCGTGCCGGCGACCCGCTGGCGAACACCAACAAGTTCGCGGAGCACCGCTTCGGCTGGGGAGATGTAGAGGCCGCCGCCTCCGCCGCCGATCTGATCGTCGAGAACCGCTACGCGTACCCGATGGTGACCCACTTCGCCATCGAGCCGCATGCCTGCGTGGCCGCCCCCGACGGCGACGGGGTGGTGGTGTGGAGCACCAACCAGCACCCCTTCCAGCTGCAGAAGATCCTGGCCAAGGCGCTGGGCCTGCCGCTCTCCAAGGTGCGGGTCATCGCCCCCGATCTGGGTGGGGGCTTCGGGGGCAAGCAGTGGCCCAACATCCAGCCGCTGCTGGCCTTCATGGCCCTCAAGCTGGGCCGTCCGGTGCGGCTGGTCCTGACGCTCGAGGAGGTCTTCCAGCAGGTGCGCCGCACCTCGGCCGAGGTCCGGATCCGGACCGGGGTGAAGAGCGACGGCACCCTGGTCTTCCAGGACATCGAAAGCAACTTCCTGGTAGGGGCCTACGCCGACATCGCCGACCGGGTGGTGAGCAAGGGCAACTACCTGGCCGCCGGGCCCTACCGGGTGCCGGCGGTGCGCATCATCGCCCGCGGCATCCTCTCCAACACCCCGCCGGCGACCGCCATGCGGGGCTTCGGGGTGCCGGAGACCGCCTGGGCCCGGGAGATGAACCTGGACGAATGCGCCCTGGCACTGGGCATCGACTGCCTGGAGATCCGCCTGCGCAACCTGGCGCGCTACCAGGAGGAGTTCGTTCCCGGCGACACCCCGGCCGACGGGCGCTGGGAGCAGACGGTGCGCCGGGCGGCGGAGCTCATCGACTGGGGCAAGCCGATGCCGCCGCACTGCGGGCGCGGTATAGCCGTGGCGGCCAAGTCCGGACCTACTACGGGCCTCTCCTATGCCACCGTGCGCCTGCTGGGCGACGGCAGCGTCATCGTGTTCTCCGGCACTTCCGACATGGGCCAGGGCGCGCGCACCGTCTTCGCTCAGATCGCCGCCGAGGAGATGGGGGTGGCGGTGGACCGAGTGTCGGTGGTCATGGGCGACACTTCGGTGGTGCCGTACGACCAGCAGACCTCGGCGAGCCGCTCCACGGTCATCATGGGGACCGCGGTGCTGAACGCCTGCCGGGACATTCAGGGACAGCTGCGGTCGGTGGCGGCCCATCGGTACGGTGTCGACGAGGCGGCCGTCACCGTGGACCGCGGCGTGGTGCGCCTGACCGGCGAGGAGCTCTCCCTCGTCGAAGTGGCCAAGGCCGGCCTGGGCAAGATGGGCGGCGAGTACGTGGGCAACGGGATCGGGCGGAAGGATGCCGTCCCCGACCACCCGCTGCAGGGCACGGCGGCGTTCTTCGAGTTCAACTGCACCGCGATCGAAGTGCAGGTGGACCCGGGAACCGGCGAGCTGACCGTACTGCGCCACGTGACGGTGGGGGACACCGGCAAGTCGCTGAACCCCATGCAGGTGAGGGGCCAGGACGACGGGGCGGCGATCATGGGCCTCGGCCACGCCATGATGGAGCACTACATCTTCGACGATGCCGGACGGGTGCGGAATCTGGGCGCCATCGACTACCGCATTCCCACCAGCAAGGACCTGCCGCTCGAGTTGATCAGCGAGCAGGTCGAGAACGGCGACGGCCCCGGTCCCTACGGGGCCAAGGGGGTCAGCGAGGGCAGCATTCTCTGCGTGGCCCCCGCCCTGGGCGCCGCGGTGCGCGATGCCATAGGAATCGCCATTCGCGACCTGCCGCTCTCGCCCGAAAGAGTATGGCGAGCCATGAGGGACGGGAAATGAGCACCTACCGTGAGGTCGGCCCGGCGGGCGACATCCCGCCGGCCAAACTGGTCGAGGCGGCGCGCCTGGTGCAGACGGGGCGGGCCTTCTCGCTGTCGGTGGGGCGCTACCCGGGGATGCCTCTGTTCCCCGGGCATCCCCCCTTCCAGGTCGTCATGTACCGCACCCCGGAGGGCATCAGGGCGGCACAGGAGCAGCCCTGGGGGCCGCCCAACGAGGTCGGCCTGGGCTACATGGCGGAGTACCTGCTGGCCACGGCGCATTCCGGCGCCCACATCGATGCCCTGGCCCACATGACGGTGGGCCCCGACAACCACTGGTACGGCGGGGGCAATACCGCCGAGCACCTCACCGACAAGGGTCCGAACCTGGGCGACGCCGAGAAGCTGCCCCCGTTCTTCACCCGGGGGGTGCTGCTCGACCCGCCCGCCCACCGGGGCCTCGACGCCTTGCCGGCGAGTGAGCCGGTGGGGGGAGAGGAGTTGGAGGCCGTGGCTGCGGCGCAGGGCGTCGAGGTGCGCCCCTGGGACGTGGTGCTGATCCGCACCGGCTATCTGAAGTACTGGCCCGACGCCGCCGCCATGGCGGAGCACCGGACCGCCGGCCCCGATCTGTCGGCGGCGGAGTGGCTGCTGGAGCGAGGCGTCATCGCCACCGGCACCGACACCGAGACCTACGAGGTGCAGCCGGCTCCCGATCGCGGGGTGCCGGCCAACCCGCAGCCGGTGCACGTCCGACTGCTCATCGAGCACGGGATCTACCTGATGGAGAGCCTCTACCTGGAGGAGCTGGCCCGGGAGCGGGTGTACGAGTTTCTCTTCGTGGCGCTGCCGTTGAAGATCCGCGGTGCGACCGGGTCGATGATCGACCCCCTGGCCGTGGTCTGAGGAGGGCCCGGAGGCGGAGCAGAGACGACCCCGGCGCCCCCGCGTCAGGGGACGGCGACCGGGTCGCTCTTCCGGCGGCGCGTTCCGGCGGCCATGGCGGCGAACAGCATCACCGCGGCGGCGACCGCGACCGCGGTCACGTACACCATCATTTCGGGCCGGGCGGCGGCGCCGTCGCCGTACAACTGCGCCACGATGAGGGGCAGGACGGTCGACCCGAGGCTGCCTCCTATCAGGAAGACGGCGGTGACCTGGCTGGTGATCGGCATGCGTTCACCGGCGTAGTTGATGCTGCTGGGGATCATCGAGGCGATGCTCATCCCCAGGACGATGGTTCCGACCCAGAGCGCCGCGGTCGAGCCGGGGAGCAGGGCGATGAGGGCGATGGCCGCGCCGGCGCCCAGGAGGTCGATCTGGAGCATCGCCCCCGCCCGCAGGCGAAGGGCCAGGGGCACGGCGATGATGCGGCCGACCACCAGCCCACCCCAGAACATGGAGTTCACCACCCGGGCGAGCGACTCCGAGTAGAAGAGGTCGTCGGCGTAGGAGGTGATGTAGGCGCCGAAGGCCAGCTCGGCGCCCATGTGCATGAAGAAGAAGGCGGAGATGAGGATGACCAGCAGGGCGTGGCCGCGCAGGGCGCGGCGGAGGCTCCCGGCCGCCTCCGCCGCGGCAGCCGGGCGGGGCGGGCTGGGCAGGCGCGCCAGCCAGAGGGCGACCGGGACCATAAGGGCGGCATACAGCCAGTAGGTATTGATCGCATTGCCGGTGGCGGCGGCGAAGCCGTTCATCACGAGGGGGCCGATGAAGGCCCCGATGCCGAAGCAGAGGTGGAGGGCGTTCATGTAGGGGGCGACATCGCCGCCGTACAGCCAGACCAGGAGGGTGTTGCCGCCGACGTCCATGATTCCCAGGGCCACCCCGACGAGGTAGAAGATGGCAATCAGCAGCCACAGCGCCCCCAGCCACGGGATGGTGACGGTGAGCAGGGCCATGGCCAGCAGCGAGGCGGCCACCACGCGGTGGCCTTCCAGCCTGCCGTAGAGGCGGCCCCCCACCACGGACCCCGACATGTAGCCGAGGGAGATCACCACCACCAGGAGGCCGACGGCGGCCTTGGTGGAGCCGGTCTGCTCCTGGAGGGCGTCCATGCCGGGCCCCACGGAGGTGAGCACCAGGCCGAGCAGCAGGTAGGCGGCGTAGTAGGACGCCGCGGTGCGGAGCCGGCGGTCCCTGGGAGCCGGGGACTGGTCGGCGGGGCCCTCGGTCATGTCGTTGCGCTCCTGTTGCTGGGTGGCCCCGGGCGGGGCGGCGGGGCCGGCGACGCTAGGGCCGGATGCCGGCCGCCAGTTTGTCGTAGAGGGCGGCCACGTTCTCCCGCTGGATGTGGTCCATCATGTACTCCTGGCCGACGTCCACCGGGTAGCGGTCGGCGAAAGAGATGCGGGCGAGGCACTCCTCCTTGCTCCAGCCCTGGGCGATCCCGGTGGCCACTGCGGTGACCCACTCCAGCAGGAAAGCCCGCTGCACGTCCACGTAGGCGCGGGTGGTCACCGGGCCGTGGCCCGGGACGATGTGGTCCACGTCGAGGGTGCGGATGCGTTCGAGGGCGGCCAGCCATTGGTCGACGTTCGACACGTAGAGCCAGGTCTGGCATTCGCAGAAGATGGTGTCACCGGTGAAGACCACCCGCTCCTCGGGGACGTGCACCGCGATCTGGCCCACGGTGTGCCCCGGGGTGAACAGCAGTTCGAAGGTGTGCCCGCCCACCCGGAGGGTGAGATCCTCGGTGAAGGTGATCGCCGGCCGGTTGGGATCCTGGAAGTAGGTGTCCTCGTCGGGGAAGATCGCCTCCCCTTCGGGATCGTCGGTGGGCAGGGCTTCGCGGGCGTAGTCGTAGGGGCTGGGGTGCTGGCTCTTCAGCATGAAGTTCCGCGCCACTTCGACGTGGGCGATCACCGGCCCCGCGCCGCGGAAGTAGTAGTTGCCGAAGATGTGATCGACGTGGTGCTCGGTGTTGATCAGGTAGCGGACGGGCCCGTGCGCTTCGGCCTGGCGCCGCATGGCCACCGCCCGGGTGGGCAGCTGCGGGGTGTCGATCACCACCACCCCATCCGAGGTGACCACGAAGCTGGGGTTGCATCCCCGCATGGTGGTGTCGGTGAAGACGCGGGGCGTCACTTGCTGCATGGTCGCCTGATCTCTCTTCCTACCGTTTCCGGCGCTCGGTTGCTCATTGGGTGGCGGTCAGGCCGCCGTCGATGTGCAGGATCTGCCCGGTGACGAACGACGAGGCGTCGGAGCAGAAGAACAGCACCGCGCCCACCAGATCCTCGGGCGTTCCCACCCGGGCCAGCGGGATGCGCGCCACCACGCCCTGCTTGAAGGCGGGATCCTCCAGCAACATGGCCACCTGCGGAGTATCGACGAAGGTCGGGGCGATGGCATTCACCGTGATGTTGTAGGGCGCCCACTCCGTGGCCATCTGCCGGGTCAGGGAACTGATGGCGCCCTTGGCCGCCACGTAGGCGGAGTAGCCGGCGTTGATCCCGAGGGCGGCGCGGACCGAGGAGATGTTGAGCACCCGGCCGCCGTTCCCGGCGGCGATCATGGCCCGCACCGCCGCCTGGGTGGGCAGCAGGTTGGCGCGGATGTTGAGCTCGAAGATCCAGTCCCAGGCATCACGGGGGTACTCGTGGGCCGGATAGAGCACCTTGCCCGCCCCGCCGCCGATGGCGTTGATGATGACGTCGAGCCGCCCGAGCTCGGCCAGGGTCTCGGCGATCGCCCGATCGGCGTCCTCCTCCTTGGTCATGTCCCCGGCTACGGTCAGGGAGCGGCAGCCCGCGGCGCGCACCTTCTCGGCGGCCGGCTCTCCCAGCTCACGGGTGCGTTCGATGATCACCACGTCGGCCCCGACCGAAGCCAGGCCGCAAGCCAGTACCGATCCGATCCCGCCGCCCCCGCCCGGTATCAGCACGACCCGGCCGTCCAGGCGGAACTTGTCCAGCAGGCTCATACTCTCTTCCTCTCGCCGTTGCTCACCTCATCTGCCACCCGGGCCCGGCGCCTCATGTCCGGCGGGCGCGCACGAAGGCCCGGATGGCTTCGGCCGTCTTGGTCACGGAAATCCCGTACTTCTCCAGGAGCGCCGCATCGGGGCCCGACTCGCCGAACGTGTCGGCCAGGCCGTGACGCCGCAGCGGCACCGGGAACCTCTCGCCCAGGGTCTCGGCCACCGCCCCTCCCAGGCCCCCGATGATGGTGTGCTCCTCGGTGGTCAGCACCAGGCCGGTGGCCTGCGCCGCCGCCACCACGGCGTCCTCGTCGAGCGGCTTGACGGTGGGGAGGTGCACCAGGTGCACATCGATGCCTTCCGCGGCCAGCAGCTCGGCGGCCTGGTAGGCGCGCACCGTCTGGGTGCCGGTGCCGAACACCGTGACGTCGCGCCCCGGACGAACCACGACCGCCCTGCCCAGTTCGAACCGGTAGGAGTCGTCGAAGAGCACCGGGGAGGCCTGCCGGGTGAGCCGCAGGTACACCGGACCCTGATAGGCCGCCGCCGCCCTGATGGCGTGCCGGGCCTCAATCTCGTCGGCGGGCGCGATGACGACCATGTTGGCCATGGCCCGCATGATCGCCATGTCGTCGAAGATGAGGTGGGTCTTGCCGGTCATGCCGGCGAGGAGGCCGGCGTAGCCCCCGACGACCTTCACGTTCAGGCGAGGCTGGGCGATGAGCACTCGCACCGAGTCGAGGGCACGCGCCACGGCGAAGCAGGCGAAGGTGGAAACGAACGGGATGAAGCCCACGGTCGCCATGCCCGCCGCCGCGCCGAGCAGGTTCTGCTCGGCAATCCCCATCTGGAAGAAGCGGTCGGGGTGGGCGTTCTCGAAGATGTCGGCCCGGGTCGAGCTGCCCAGGTCGCCGTCGAGGACCACGATGCGGGGGTCGGCAGAGCCCAGTTCGGCGACGGTCTCGCCGAAGGCGACGCGAAGGGCCTTGCCGTCGGCGAGGGTCACGCGGCACCTCCTCGGTCGGCGGCGGCGCCCGTCTCGCCGAGTTGGGCCAGGGCCTCGGCCAGCTCCTCGGGGGTGGGCACGCGCGTGTGCCACTCGTAGTTGCCTTCCATGAAGGAGACTCCCTTGCCCTTGATGGTATGGGCCACGATGGCCACCGGGCCGCCCCGGTAGTCGCGGGCCGCCTCGATGGTGGAGATGACCCGGGTCATGTCGTGGCCGTCCATCTCCATCACTTCCCAGCCGAAGGCCCTCCAGCGGTCGGCCAACTGCGTGCCGGTGTAGGGGGGCAGCCGATCGCTCGCGGTCTTCCCCCGCCAGCCGAACTGCTGCAGCTTGTTGTGGTCGATGATGGCCACCAGGTTGTCCAGCGCGTAGCGCGGCGCGACGTGAGCCGCTTCCCAGACTATGCCCTCGTTGCACTCGCCGTCGCCCAGCAACACGTAGGTGGTGAAGTCCCGGCGTGCCGCTCGTCCTCCCAGGGCTATGCCGAGGGCGCCGGAGAAGCCCAGGCCCAGCGAACCGGAGGCCATGTCCACTCCGGGGGTGAGGGCCATGTCGGGGTGGCCCTGGAGCCGGGAGTCGATGGCATCGAAAGTGGCCAGTTCCTCCAGTGGGAAGTAGCCCCGCAGCGCCAGCGCGGTGTACAGCGCGATGGCGCTGTGCCCCTTGGAGAGCACGAAGCGGTCCCGGTCGGGCCAGTCCGGCTCTTCCGGGCGTACCCGCATGATGCGGAAGTACAGGGCGATCATCATGTCCATGGCCGACAAGGGACCGCCGATGTGGCCCCCTTCGGCGTGAGCCACTGCCTTGATGACGTGGGCCCGGCCGCGTCGGGCCAGGTCCTCCAGCTCGGCCACACTGAGGCCGGCTGCTTCGGAGCCGCTCTGCACTGGCTGCCTCCTCGGCGTTCGCGCCGTCGCTACTCGACCTTCTTGTCCCACGATCCGGGTACTACGGGCGGGGAGAAGGAGGTGACCAGCTCCAGGTTCCCCGGTCCGAGCGAGACGGTGGCGTGGTGGACGCCGACGGGGATGTAGACGGCGGTGCCCGGCTCCAGAGGGACGCTGCCCTCGGGGCTCACCAGTTCGCCGCGTCCGGCCACGCAGAACACGACCTCTTCCTGGGTCGGGTGGACGTGTCCCGGGGGAGCGGAGCCCGGGGGAAAGACCGAATAGCCGACCGTCAGGTTCTGGGCCCCCACGCTCTCCGGCCCCACGTACAGGAGCCAATCGCGACCCGGGAGATGGACGACCTGGACCTCATCGCGCCGCACCGACTTGAGCATGCGTCCCCTTCTCGGCCCGTGATCGAGGGCTCGGGCAATCATCGATTATCGAGCGGTGCCACGATACGACGCAGGTCATGGCCCGTCAACTGAGCCGGAGGCCGGCGGGGCGCGGCGGCGAAGGCGCCGGGGAAGGCCGGTGCCTGCCGGGCTCAGGCCGGCGCAGAGGTGGGGGGTGAGGGCGCGGCCTCCCAGGCGGCGGCGACCAGCCGTCCCATTCGCCCTACGGCGAACTCGATCTGGCGCAGGCAGGCCTCCCGCCAGATGCCGCTCTCGATGAAACGGTGATGCTCCCCCGGCTGGGTGAAGTCGTAGCCGGTGAGCCGGCGGCAGTCTGAGGAGCCGAACTCCGCGGTGAACTCGGCCAGGAGCGCCTGGGCGACCCGGCGGGCCTCGGCCTTGGCCCGGAGGTGATCCGGGATCAGCCTCCCTGCCAGGAGGCCGGCGGCCAGGGCGGCACCGGTGACGGCCCCGCACATCCCCCCGCTGTAGGCGATGCCCCCGTTCAGGGCCATGGCGGCGGAGGAGTTCCCGGCGTCGGGGAGGGCGAAGTGCTCCTGCAGCACGACGAGGGCGGTCTCGGCACAACCGAAGGTGTTGGCGTCGTCCAGGAACAGGTCCCGGGCCCTTTGCTGCACGTCGCCCGCGGCCATCTCCGCTCTCAGCTGCCGGCGAAGTAGTCGAGCACCAGCAAGCCGTCGACGTGGGGCCGGCTCAGCGCGATGAAGGCGAGATGATTCGGGTGAGGGGCGTAGGCGTCCCGGTCGGCCTCCGAGGCGAAGGTGACTACGAAGCAGTGGGTGAAGCCCTGGCTCAGGCCCTGCACACTGACATCCCGGCCCCATTCGAATCCGGCGATCTGGGGGATCCTGGCGGGCAGGGCGCGGAAGGCGTCCTCGATCTCCTCGATCCTCTCGGGGGTGGTGCCCGGCTTCCAGCGGAAGAGGACCACGTGTCGCAGCATGCCTACCTACCCTCCTGTGACCGGGAAAGGCTAGCCGCTGCAGGCGGGGCCTCTCCGCTGCCCGCCGCCGGGGGATCCCCCCGTCAGGAGGCTTGTTCCCCCAGTTCGCGCTGGTAGGCCTTCCAGCCGGGGCACCACTTGGTGTGCCAGCGCCAGAGCCGGGACATGAGCTTGTTGGGCGCGGCCTCGGCCTTGCGGCGCATCGCGCAGTCGGCGCACTTGGATCGCATGGGACGCACACTAGGCCTTCCCGGCTTGTGTCGGCCGCCCGACGCCGCCATAGTGCCCGGCGCGTTCCTTCAGGAGGAGTCCGTGCGCACCAGCCTGGTGGTGGTCCTGGTCGTCGTCTTGGGCGTGCTGGCCGCAGCCTGCGGCGGCGAAGGCGGCACCGCGGCGCCCGCCGCGGTGATCGAGACCGTCTCCCCGGCCGACGCCGCGGCCCTGATCGATTCGGCTCCACCGGGCCTGGTGGTCCTCGATGTGCGCACCCCCGACGAGTTCGGCACCGGGCACCTGGCCGGGGCGGTGAACCTGGACTACTACGCCGCCGACTTCGGCGACCGGCTCGCCGCCTTCGACCGCCTGGCCCCCTACGTCATCTACTGCCGCACCGGCAACCGCTCCGGCGAGGTGCGGGAGATGATGCGCGGCATGGGCTTCCTGGGGGTTACGGAGATCGGCGGCGGCATCGTGGCCTGGGCCGAGGCGGGCCTGCCCTTCGAGACTCCTTGAGCCGGACCTTCTAGCCTGGCGACCGTGAGCCCGGCCTGCCTCATCGGCCTCGATGCCGGCACCCGTGAGGTGCGGGCCGGGGCGTTCGCCCTCGACGGCACCCTGCTGGCCCTCGCCCGCCGTCCGACTCCGACTTCCCGGCCTCGTCCGGGGTGGGCCGACATCGATGGGGAAGCCCTATGGGCGGCCGCCGCGGCCGCCCTTCGGGAGGCGGTGGCGGCGCTGCCGTCCGGGGTGGAGCCGGCGGCGGTGGCGGCGGCGACGGTGGGGGAAGCCGGGCTGCCGGTCGACGCCCACGGCCGGGCGCTGCGCCCGATCATCGCCTGGTTCGACATCCGGGCCGCGGGCTACGCCGAGTACTGGGAGAAGGCGCTGGGCAGCGAGCGCGTCTACGCCATCAGCGGGCAGACGCTCGACGGGCTGTTCGGGGCGAACAAGGCCATGTGGGTGCGCGACCACGAACCCGAGGTCTGGGAACACGCCGCCGCCTGGCTGTCCACCGAGGATTGGCTGGTCCTGAGGCTCACCGGGTCGCCCTGCACCGACTACTCGGTGGCGGCGCGCACCATGCTGTTCGACCGCGAGAAGCGGGACTGGTCCGCCGAGCTGCTGGCGGCCGCCGGTCTGGAGGCGCGCTTGATGCCCCCTGCCGGCCAGTCGGGGACCATGGTGGGGCGGGTGACCCCCGAGGCCGCCGCGGCCACCGGGCTGCGGGCCGGCACTCCGGTGGTGCTGGGAGGGCACGATCATGTGTGCGCCACCTTCGTGGCCGGTGGTGCCGAGGGAATGCCGGTGGACTCCACGGGCAGTGCCGAGGCGCTCGTGGCCTCGGTGGCCCGGGCGCCGGCGGGGGACGCCGGCCTGGCGGCCCACGTCAACTGCTACGCCGACGTGGTGCCCGGGCGCATGGTGCTGCTGGCCTCGGTGGGCCTGGCGGGGGGACTGGTGGACTGGCTTCGTCGCGAGGTTTGGCGGTGGCCCGATGACGAACCCGACGCCTACGGGCGCATGTTCGGTGAGATCCGCTCGCCGCTGCGGCCGACAGGGGCCATGTGCTTCCCGCAGTTCGGGCGGGGCGCCTCGCCGCGTTTCGAGCCCGAGCGAGCGCGGGGCGCCTTCGTCGGGCTGACCACCGGGCACAGCCGTGGCGACCTGCTGCAAGCCGTTCTGGAATCCTCCTGCTTCTCCCTGCGGCACAACCTCGTCTGGATGGCGGAGCACCTGGGGGTGGTCTCGCCACGGGTGCGCGTCCTGGGGGGTGCGGTGAACCTCCCGCTCTGGATGCAGATGAAGGCGACCATCACCGGAAGGGAGTTCGAGGTGGCCGGCGCCGGGGAGCCGGCCGCTCTGGGAGCCGCGGTGCTGGGCGGAGTGGGGGCCGGGGAGTACCCGGATCATGCCGCCGGCGCCGCCGCCGTGAGCGCCGCCGCCGTGGGCTCGGGGGTGATCGTCGGGCCCGATGCGAAGCTCGCCGGGGCCTACCGCGCCCTCTACGAGCAGGCCTGGCTGCGCCTCCCCGACCAACTGGGCCCGCTCGCCGGCGCCCTGCCGCTGCCGGAGGCTTAGTTCGGTCGGAAGCGTCCGGATTCGCGGTTGAGCGCGGCCAGCCTGTCCCGGCGAGATCGGGTGAGCCTTCCCGGCGGCAGCCGCCAGGACCAGTTGCCGCCCAGCCTACCGGGGGTGTTCATGCGCCCCTCCGGGCCCGCTTCGAGCGCATCCTGCATGGGGGCCACGGCGAGGAAGGCCGGCGAGGCCCAGGCTTCCCGCATCAGATCCTGGGCGATGTGGCGGCCGCGGCTGCCCAGGGCGGCGCGCACCATCCGACGCTCCGCCGGCCGGAGCGACCGATACCAGCCCACCGTGGTGTCGTTGTCGTGGGTGCCGGTGTAGACGACGCAGTTCTCGGTGTGGTGCTGCGGCAGGAAGGGGTTGCCCGGGTCGCCGTCGTAGGCGAATTGCAGGATCTTCATGCCCGGCAGGCCGAGTTCGGCCAGGAGGGCGGGGACTTCGGGATGCAGTTCGCCCAGGTCCTCGGCGACGATCGGCAGGCCCCCCAGGGCGCGGCGAACGTGGTGGAAGAAGGCGGCGCCGGGCCCCCAGACCCAGCGGCCCGACTCCGCCGTCGGAGAGCCGGCCGGCACCTCCCAGTAGTCCACGAAGGCCCGGAAGTGGTCGATGCGCACCAGGTCGGAGAGCCCCAGCAGGGCTCGGAGCCGGGAGATCCACCAGGCGAAGCCGTCCGCCGCATGATGCTCCCACTCGTAGATGGGGTTGCCCCACAACTGGCCCGTCTCGGTGAAGTAGTCGGGCGGCACTCCGGCCACCACGGTGGGCCTGAGGTCGCCATCCAGTTTGAAGAGGCCGGGGTGGGCCCAGAGGTCGGCGCTGTCCCCGGCGACGTACAGGGGAGCGTCGCCCAGGATCCTCATCCCCAGGCGCTGCGCCTCAGCCCGCAGCCGGCCCCATTGCTCGAAGAACAGGAACTGCCGGAAGGCCTGGCGCTGGCTCTCGGCCTCCAGGGAGGAGCGGGCCGAGGCCAGGGCGTCGCGACGGCGGTGGCGCAGAGGCGCCGGCCATTCCGTCCAGGGTCCGCCGCCGTGGGCTTCCTTGAGGGCCATGAACAGCGCGTAGTCGTCGAGCCAGTGGGCCTGGGTCTTCCGGAACCGGCGGTAGAGGTCGGTGGCGGCCTTCGGCGGAGCGGTGCGAAACCGCTCGAAGGCAAGATCGAGCAAGGCCAGTTTCCAGGGGATCACCTGGCCGAAGTCCACCCGGTCGGCGGGGAACGCCGGCGCGTCGGCCAGATCGGACGGCGTCAGAAGGCCCTCGGCCGCCAGTAGGTCGGGGCTCACCAGAAGGGGATTGCCGGCGAAGGCGGAGAAGCAGAAGTAGGGGGAGTCGCCGTAGCCGGTAGGTCCTAGTGGCAGGACCTGCCAGTAGGTGCAACCGGTCTCGGCCAGCCACGCCAGCCACCGGTATGCCTCGGGGCCGAGGTCGCCGATGCCGTAGGGGCCGGGAAGGCTGGTGGGGTGCAGCAGCAGGCCGGAGCGGCGGGTGCCGGACATGGCGGGCGCATGCTACGCCGGGTCGTGGTCGGCTGCCTCAGTCGGGAGCGGCAACTGCGGCGCGTACCCTCTCCACCAGCGCCAGGAGGCGGGCGTAGTGGGTTCCTCGCCAGTACAGGCGGCCGCACCGCGGGCAGTGCCGGTAGTCGGTGTGGCGGTCGGCGACCCCGGGCGGCACCCGGGCGGCCGCCTGCTCGGTGTCGGTGGACGCCAGCGTCTCGCCGCAGGGCAGGCAGCGGGCGAAGGGGTCGGTGCGGCCGGCCAGGTCGAAGTGCCGGATCACCTCGACCACCTGCTCGAAGGGGTCGGTGCGCCGAACGCGGTAGCCGCGGCGCACCACCCCTCGCTTCAGCAAGCCCAGGTCCCGGGTGAGGAGGACGCGGTCGCCGGTGGCGGCGGCTGCGGCCAGATCGGCGTCTTCCGTCTCCGGCCGGTGGGCCGCGTCGAATCCCAGCAGGCGGAGATGGCGGGCCAGGCGCCCCAGATGGCCGTCGAGGACGAAGCGCCACACGCCCGGCGCGGGCAGGTGGACGGGCGAGATGGCGCCCACCTCCAGGCGGCGGAACCGGGGGTAGGCGGCCACCCGGTCGCCTGGGGCCAGGAGGCGGTCGAAGCCAGCCGGTTCGCCGTTGACCAGGATCAGGTCGATCTCGGGGTGAGGCACTCCGGCGGCCTCCAGGGCGTCCTTGACGCCGGCTCTCGCACCGACCGAGTAGTCGAAGGGCCGCTGCCGACGGGCGGGCGCGAGGAAGTCGTTCAGTTCGGCGTAGCAGCGGATCTCGACGACGGCCACGTTGCTCCCGATCCACGCTAGCGGCGGCGGCGCCCGCCTGGCATAGTCCGGCTGCCCCCATCCCGAGGAGAGCCGTGCCCGTCCATAACTTCCGTCGGCCCAGCGGCCGCCTGGTCGAGATCGAGATCGCCTCCGCCGCCCTGGAGGGCAACCTCCTGGGAGATCCCACCCGCCGCCTCGTGGCGGTCTACCTGCCGCCCGGCTACGCAGACGACCCGGCGCGCCGCTATCCCCTGTTCGTCGACCTGGTCGGTTTCACCGGGAGCGGCCTCGCCCACCTCAACTGGAAGGCCTTCGGCGAGTCGGTCCCGCAGCGCCTCGACCGACTGGTCGAGGAGGGCTGCATGGGGCCGGTGGTGGCCGCCTTCCCCGACTGCTTCACCTCGCTGGGTGGGAACCAGTACATCGACTCGGCGGCCATGGGGCGCTGGGAGGCCTTCCTGATCGACGAGATGCTGCCCCGTCTGGAAGCCGAGTTCCGCCTCCTCCCGGGGCGCGAGCACCGGGCGGTGTTCGGCAAGTCCTCCGGGGGCTACGGCTCCATAGTCCACGGACTGCGGCGGGCGGAGGCCTGGGGAGCGGTGGCCTGCCACTCGGGCGACATGGCGTTCGACCTCTGCTACCGCGCCCACCTGCCCGCCACGGCGCGCTTCCTGGCCGCTAAGGGAGGGGTGGCTCCCTTCCTGGAGGCCTTCGCTGCGGCGCCCAAGACCACCGACGAGTGGCTGCACCACATGGAGATGGTGGCCATGGCCGCCTCGTACGACCCCGACCCGGCGGCACCCAAGGGCATTCGCCTGCCGGTCGACCCCGAGACGGCCGAGATGGACGAGGTGCGCTGGGCCGCGTGGAAGGCTCACGATCCGGTGGAACTGGTGAAGCAGGAGCAGTGCCGGGAGAACCTGAGGTCGTTGCGCGGCCTCTACCTGGATTGCGGGGTGAACGATCAGTACCACCTGGTGCACGGGGCCCGGGCCTTCGTGCGGGCCCTGCGCGCCGCCGGCATCCCGCACCGCTTCGAGGAGTTCGACGACGACCACACCAACGTCGACTATCGCATGGACACCTCCCTGCCCTTCCTCTACGAGTCCATCGCGGGTGCGGTGCGCTCCTGAACGGCGGGCGCAGTAGGCTCGGGTCGTGGAGACCCTCTGGGCCGGGTGGCGCAGCCGCTACGTTCGCTCGGCGGATGAGTGGAACGAGGCCGGGTGCCTGTTCTGCCGTCTCCCCGGCGAGGACGACGCCGCGGCTCTGATCCTGGAACGGGGAGCGCTGTCCTTCAGCGTGCTGAACCGGTACCCCTATACCACCGGCCACCTGATGGTGAGCCAGTACCGGCATGCTGCCGACCCGGCCGACCTCACTGCCGCCGAGGTCGAGGAGATCTGGCGCTTGCTGGTACGAGCCGAGCAGGCCTGCGGCGAGGCTTTGCGCCCCGAAGGGTTCAACCTCGGCTGCAACCTGGGCCGAGTCGCCGGGGCGGGAGTCCCCGATCACCTGCACCTCCACCTGGTGCCGCGGTGGTCGGGCGACACCGGTTTCGTCACCACGGTGGGGGAGACCCGGGTGATTCCGGAAGACCTGGAGGCCACCTGGGGGCTCCTGCGGGAGGCGTTGGCCGCCGGCCGTTGAGGCGGTGGAGCGCCATCGAGGCGGCGAGGCGGGCCGAGCGGACTGAGGTCGGGTGAGGCAGAGAGAGAACGGGAGGTAGTGATGCGGGTCAACAGGCTCTTGCTCCTGGTCGTGCTGGGCGGTCTGGTGGCGGCGGCGGCGCCGGCGGGGGCTGCCGGGGGGCCCAACTGCTTCGGCCTGCCTCCCACCCCCGGCCACCTGGGCACCGCCGGGGACGACGTCATTCACGGGACTTCCGGGGACGACGTCATCATCGGCCTGGGCGGCAACGACGTCATCTACGGCAAGGGAGGCCGCGATCGCATCTGCGGCGGCTACGGCGACGACACCATCTACGGGGGGCCCGGGGGGGACCTGCTCGACGGCGGCCCGGGCAACGACCGGATCTTCGGGCAGGAGGGCGGCGACGGCTTCCTGCTGGGCGGGGACGGGAACGACGTCATCTACCCCGGGCCCGGCGCGGCCAACTTCACCGGGACGGTCGAAGGAGGCGCGGGTCGCGATCGTATCGTCATAACCGCCTGGGGCGACAACGACATCTGGGGCGGTCCGGGGATCGACACCCTCGACCTTCGCTTGGCCCCTGTCGGGTTCGGCGTCGATCTGGCCTACGGCCACTTCGACTCCCTGGGCAGCCCGGCCATCGGCTCCCTGATCTGGGAGGTGGAGAACGTGCTGGGCTCGCCCTATGGGGACGTGATCTCCGGAAACGGCCGGTCGAACCGGTTGCTCGGGTACGGCGGGGACGACATCCTGCGCGGCCGACAGGGTGACGACTACCTCGACGGAGGAGCGGGGAACGACAAGCTCTACGGGGGGTTGGGGACCGACACCTGCCTGTCGGGGAGCGTGCTGGTCTCCTGCGAACTCCCGTAGAAGCGAAGAACCCCGCCGCGGCGGGCGGTTCGGGGCGCGGCGGCCCCGCTCACGACTCGCAGCGGAACACGGTTTCGGCGACGCAGATGTCGTTCGAACCCGGCCCCCCGTCGGCGACGTCGACGCCGGGGCCGCCGTAGAGGCGGTCGTTCCCTTCGTCACCGCACAGGAGGTCGTTGCCTCCCAAGCCTTTGATGGTGTCGTCGCCGGCGAGGCCGCTGATGATGTCGCGGCCGGAAGTCCCCACGATGTTGTCGGCCAGGGTGGTGCCGAAGATGGTCGGGGTCTTGCCGCGGCAGGTGGGGGCCGGCGGCATCGACAGGTTGATGTTGCCCAGGGGCGTGCCGGCGACGACCGTGAAGCGCTTCGCGGTGGCGAAAGTCACCGGGTCGGCGCTGGCGTCGTCGGGGTGCAGGGGGTAGCCCGAGGCCCCGCCTCTCCAGGTGTCGAGGTGGGTGGGCCCCTGCTCGCAGCCGCCGACGAACTTCCAGTATCCGGCGAGAGCAGCCCAGGACCCCGCCGGTGCCTTGCCGAGCAATCGCCAGGTACCGTCGGGTTCAACGCCGTTGAGAACCCCCATCGAGATACCGCTCGCCTCGAACAGCTCGACGAAGATGCAGCCGCTGGCGCCCAGGGGCAGCCCCGTCCCCCTTTCGGTGACCTTGCCCGAGACGGCGGCGCCGGCGAAGGTGGAGAGGCTCCCGTTGATGGTGACGGTGGCGCCGGTGCCGACGGTGACTGCGGTGGCGGCGGCAAAGGTCGGCCGGTTGTTGTGCCAGCGGTACCGGATCAAGCGGTCCGACCCGTCCCAGACCCGGAACCGCACCTTGTACTGCCCGGCGGGCAGGCCGGTGATCTGGTACTTACCGGCGGGATCCCCGATCCACACCCGGGTGCGGGCCAGGGTGCCGGTCTCGAAGACGTCCACCCCGACGGTGTAGCCGGCGGGGAAGGGCTTTCCGGTGACCGCGTCGGTCACGGTCCCCTTGATCACCGCCCCCGTCCGGATGGAGGCGCCGGCCGGCACGGCGAGATTGCCCACGATCAACAGGGCCAAGGCGCAGGCGACCTTGCTCCGCATGGTTCCTCCAGGTTGCTCTGCGGCTGATCCTACGCGGCGGCTTCACCGGATGCGGCCTGCCGGGATCAGGAGATGAGAGCCTCTTCCCCGGCGGCCTCCTCGAGGGCTGCCAGGCCGCCCACCGGGTCGTCGTTCAGGTCGACGCGGAGGACGCGGCGTCCTTTGGCGGCCAGCGCCCGGTAGTCCCCGTCGGCCTGGGCCCGGATGAGGCGGCCGAACGAGTAGGCGGTACCCGGTACGGGCAGGTCGGGAGCGGCGTCGTCGACCACCTGCAGGAAGAGGCCGGTGTTGGGCCCCCCCTTGTGGAGTTGACCGGTGGAGTGGAGGAACTGGGGGCCGAACCCCAGGGTGGTGGCCAGGCGCCGGTCGTCGCGTACCGCCCGGCGCAGGCCCTGGAGCGCGCCTTCGGCCTGCGGGGTGGGGGCGAGGAAGGCCTGGACCGCCAGGTAGTCGCCGGGGCGAGCCGACGCCAGGAAACCGTGGAGGGCTGCTCCCAGCCGGGGCGAGTCGGCAGCGGGGACGGCCGGGATGGGTTCGCCCGCCGCCTCACCGGCCATGGCGCGCGCCGCCAGTTCCTTGGCCAACTGCACGTCGGGTTGGTTGAAGGGATGGATGCCCAGGACGCTGCCCGCCATCGCCACTGCCACTTCCTGGCGGTACATCTCGGCGCCCAGTTCGGTCCGGTGGTTGAGGTGCAGACGCACCACCGGGTGCCCGGCGGCCTCGAGGGCGCCGAGCGCGGCCACCTGAGCGTCGTCCCGGTCGCCGGCCAGGGCGAGGTAGACGAGGAGGCGATCGTCGCCGTACGCCTCCGGCCCCGCCACGGGTTCGCCGGCCACGGGGAGAATGCCGGCCCCCTGCTTGCCGGTGCTTTCGGCGACTAGCTGCTCGATCCAGGCGGGCAGGGCGGCCAGGGCGGGGGAGACCAGGTAGGTGGCCTTGTCGCGCCCGGCGGCGGCGAGCTCCCCGAGCACCGCGCCGAGCAGGAGGCCGGGGTTGCCTCCCGGGTGGCGGCGGCAGGCGTCGGCGGTGGCCGCGGCGTGGTCGAGCAGGCGGGTGAGATCCACCCCGATGAGGGCCGCCGGGATCAGGCCGAAGTGGCTCAGGGCGGAGAAGCGCCCGCCCACGTCGGGTGGCGCCAGGAAGACCCGGCGGAAGTCCCGCTCCTCGCCCAGGGCGGCCAGCGAGGTGCCGGGGTCGGTGATGGCGACGAAGTGCTTCCCCGGGCGCGAGGCCGCCGCGACGACGCGCTCCCAGCAGTGGTGGAAGAACGAGTTGGGCTCGATGGTGGTCCCCGACTTGGAGGAGACGACGAAGAGGGTGGTGGTCGGATCGGCCTGCTCGTCCACCGCACGCACCGCGTCGGGATGGGTGCTGTCGAGCACCAGGAGAGTGGGGTAGCCGGGGCGGGAGCCGAAGGTGCGGGCGAACACTTCGGGCGCCAGGCTGGAGCCTCCCATACCGAGCAGTACCACATGGGTGATGCCGGCATCGGCGACCTCGGCGGCGAAGGCTTCCAGGACGGGTACCTGCGGCCGCATCGCGTCGGGAAGGCTCAGCCAGCCCAGGCGGTTGTCGATCTCCGGGGCAGGCTCCGGGATCCACAGGGCATGGTCTTTGGCCCACAGGCGGGCGACGGCGCCTTCCTCGTGCCAGCGCTCCAGGCGGGCCGCAACGGCGGGGGTATGGCCTCCCAGGGACCGGAGCAGGGCCGATGGCGTGTTCATGGTTCTCCCTTCGCCGGGGCAGACCCTAGACGCGAGGTAGAGGGGCGGTTGGCCCGGGCCGGTACGCGTGGCGGGGCGCTCCTTTGAGGCGACATGCCGGGGTTTGGGGCCTGGGTCGCGGCCCGGGCGATCTCCGACCGGTGGGCGCCGTCGTTCGATGGATCGGCCAGTTGACAGCCTGTTGCCGAGCGCCGAGACTCCGCGCAACGTCGAAAGGGGAAGCCATCGCCGGTCTTGTCGATCTCATAACGTCGCAGTTGGGCTCGGGCGGCATCAGCGCTATTGCCGGTCAACTCGGCATCGGTCAGGACCAGGCGCAGGGCGCGGTGCAGACCGGCCTGAGCGTGCTCACCGGCGCCCTGGCGGGCAACGCCGCCAAGCCGAAGGGCGCGGCGGCCCTGGACCAGGCGCTGGCCAAGGACCACGACGGCAGCATCTTCGGGCGTATCGGCGACTTCCTGGGGAACGCCGGGGCCGGTCCCGGGGCCGCCATCCTGGGCCACGTCCTGGGGAAGAAGCAGGACCCGGTAGCCGCCGCCATCGGGCGGGAGACCGGGCTGAGCCCGCAGCAGTCGAGCAGCCTGCTCGTGACGCTGGCTCCCCTGATGATGGGGGCGCTGGGCCAGTTGAAGCAGCAGCAGGGACTCGACGCTACGGGCGTGGCCGGGGCTCTGGCCGGTGAGCGCCGCCAGATCGAGCAGAGTGCTCCGGGCGGGCTGGCGGGGCTGCTGAGCCTGGTGGGGGGTGCCGGCGGTGCCTCCGGCTTGCTGGGCAAGCTCATGGAGTTCCTGAAAGGCCTCTTCGGCAAGAAGTCGTAGCGGGAGGGGAGCGGGAGAGACGTCGGCCCGGCGCCATCGCCGGGCCGACGTCGCGTCGAGAACCGGCCCGGCGATGGCGTGACCCGGGTGGGGGCGGAAGGTCAGGGAGCCGAGTCCAGGGCGGCCCGGATGGCCCGGGCGGTGCGGGAGCGGTGCACCTCGTCCTCGTAGCCCAGGCGCGGCCAGAAGAAGCCGCGCAGGCCGTCGCGGCGGCGGCGCGGCAGGATGTGGACGTGCAGGTGGGGGACGCTCTGGCTGATGCGGTTGTTCACCGCGACGAAGGAGCCGTCGGCCTCGACGGCCAGTCGCACCGCGCGACTGAGGCGGCGGGCGGCGTCGAAGAGCGGAGCGACGAGTTCGGGAGGCAGGTCGTCGAGGGTCTCCACGTGCCGCCGGGGCACCAGCAGCACGTGGCCGGGGAAGACCGGGCGCTGGTCGAGGAAGGCCACGGCTTCGGTCTCGTCGAGGACAAGGTCGGCGGGCCGCCCGGCGGAGATGATCTCGCAGAACAGGCACTCGATCACGAGAGGGCCACGCTACCGCACCGGAAGGCAGACCGTGGTTCGGATGGCATACTGGGCCGGTCCTTTCCACCCACAGGAGGCCCATGACTTCCCGGCGCGCGCCGCGTGTGCGCCCTGCGGCGATGGTGGCCGCCCTGGCGGCAGTGCTGGTATTGCCCGCCGGCGCTTCCGGACAGACGACGGCCGCTTGTGCCGGGAACCCGGCTACGCACCTCGTCACCCCCGGAGTCACCTTCGTGGGCACCCCCGGGGACGACGTGATCGTCGGGACTCCGGGACCCGACGTCATCTACGGCGAGGGGGGGAACGACCTCATCTGCTCCCGGGGGGGCAACGACGTGGTGTACGGCGGGCCGGGGGACGACGTGGTGTACGGCGGGCCGGGCAACGACGACCTCCACGGCGACCTTGGTAACGATCGGCTGTACGGCGAAGATGGGAGAGACGAGATCCGGGGGGGAGCAGGCTCCGATTTCCTCGACGGGGGCGCCGGTCGCGACTTGCTCTACGGCGGCCCCGGCAACGACACCCTCTTCGGGCGGACAGGAAACGACTTTCTCTTCGGCGGGGGTGGACGGGATCGGCTGTACGGCGGCCTGGGGGACGACGAGTTGCAGGGCGGTCCCGGGAACGATCGCCTCTACGGCGGCTCGGGGAACGATTTCCTCTGGGGGGACGACGGCGACGACCTGCTGGTGGGGGGCGCCGGCGACGACCTGCTGCAGGGCGGCCGCGGGTCCGATGCTCTCTACGGGCAGGACGGCTTCGACGAGTTGTGGGGTGGGGAGTGCGTGTTGGGCTCCCCCATGAAGTGCCGGTCGGTGCCCAGTGGTCGTCCGCCCTCTTCGTCGATTCCCGCGGAATCCGGCGACACCTACCAGGGCGGGCCGAAACTGGATGCCTGTAACCGGAGCGCCACGCTGCCCGACGGGTGCGACACCCGCCGAGGGTCGCGCGGGTACGGGTACCTCAAAGACACTTCCCGGGAGTGGTGGTGGCAAATTGGCCGGGCGTTCGACGAGCGGGCGCAGCGATTGCTTCAGGACGGCAAGCAGTGGGTGGCCGACCGGCTGCTGGCCGAGGTCGAGCACGCCAAGCAGATCGTGGCCTGCGAGAGCCTGGGAGATCCTTTCCAGATGACGCCGTCGTCTTCACCGGGGTATCCAACGGCCACCGTCGACGGCCTCTTCCAGCACAAGTCCATCCACTGGGCCTCGCGAGCCGCGGCCGCCGGGTACCCGGGGGCCAGCGTCTTCGACCCCCTGGCCAACTCGCGGGTGGCGGCATGGATGGTGGCGCGGGACATCGAGGCCGGCCGAGACCCGTGGACTCACTGGGCCTGCGACGAGGTCTTGAAGGGCAAGGAAGTCTGGGAGTGAGCCGGTGATCCGCCGCAACCTGCAGCGGGCGGCGGCCGCCTGGGAAGCCCGCCAGCGCGTCTCGGGGGAGCCGCGATCGACCAACGGCGCCTCGTCGTTCCACTTGATCTGGGAGGTCGACCCGGTGCCGTTGCGGGAGGTGGAGGCCACGCTGGAGGTAGTGGTGCCCCCGGCGGTGCCCCGCCTCTACTTCTGGGCGCTGCAGGCGTCCTTCGGCGCCGGCCCGCGCCTGATGGGAGGGGCGCACCTCGGGCTGCAGTGGCACCCCCGCCTCGCCGGGTCGACCGCGGTGAACTTCGGAGGATACGGCCCGGCGGAGCGAGGGACCCGGGTGCTCGAGGGAAGCACGTCGGAGCTGCCGGGCCCGCGGCGCAACCCCAACACCCGGGAGTTCCCCTGGAGGCTGGGGCACCGTTACCGCCTGACGGTGGCTCCGGCCCCGGCCCCGGAAGCCCCCGAGGGCCTGCGGGCCTGGCGGGGCACGGTGGAGGACCTCGACGGCGGCGAGCACCGGGTGGTACGGGACCTCTACACCCGGGGGGAGTACCTGCACTCGCCGATGGTGTGGTCCGAGGTGTTCGCCCGCTGCGAGCACCCGTCGGTGGTGGTGCGCTGGAGCGACCTGCGCGCCGTGTCCACCGCCGGGGAGGAACTGCGCCCGGCCCACGTCAGGGTCAACTACCAGGCGCGGGCCGAAGGCGGGTGCGACAACACCTCGGTGGCCCTCGACGAGTTGGGCATCCTCCAGGTCACCGCCGCGCAGCGCGAGGTTCTCCCGGGAGCGGTGCTTCCCGTGCCGGGGGCGGCCGGTGAGGTGCCTCCCCCTGCCGGGGGGGCTATAGGGGGCTAAGGGGGCCAGCGGATAGGCGGTGGGCTTCGCCCGCGGTTTGGTCTGTTCCGCCCGAAGAAGCTGCGCCTTCGGGCGGGGGTCCGGCGGATGGGGCTCGCTCCGCTCGCCCAATCCGCGCGGCCCCTAAGGGGGAGGGTTGCGGAGGGGGCGGTTTCTCCCCCTCCCGCTCCGGCGGGAGGGGGTTGGGGGGAGGGTTGCGGAGGGCGCGCGTGGGGCTTGGTCGCGCTCTTCGCTTCCCCCTCCGGCCCTGGCGGGCCACCTCCCCGGCTGGGGCGGGGGAGGAGAAGAGCCCGGCTCCCCCTCCGGCCCTGGCGGGCCACCTCCCCCGCTGGGGCGGGGGAGGAGAGGGTGGCACCCCCTCCCGCTCCGGCGGGAGGGGGTTGGGGGGAGGGTTGCGGAGGGCGCGCGTGGGGCTTGGTCGCGCTCTTCGCTTCCCCCTCCGGCCCTGCGGGCCACCTCCCCCGCCGTCGCGGGGGAGGAGAGGGTGGCACCCCCTCCCGCTCCGGCGGGAGGGGGTTGGGGGGAGGGTTGCGGAGGGCGCGCGTG
>Ga0194112_10001653_pt1 | contig 32457 bp, 23 predicted proteins | sample TA2MahC400mmetaG_FD_146191 | JGI IMG/M metagenome (GOLD analysis project Ga0194112, IMG submission 146191) | Freshwater microbial communities from Lake Tanganyika, Tanzania - TA2015016 Mahale Deep Cast 400m | ecosystem: Environmental > Aquatic > Freshwater > Lake | place: Tanzania: Lake... | reverse complement strand
CGCATCTGAAGCTCCTGGTTCCTACCCCGAGAACGGAACGCCGAACACCGTTCGAGGACGACGACGAGGACGAGGACGAGGACGATTGAAGAGGGCGTCATTCCTTTGCGAAGCCCACCTTGACGAGCCACCCCGCCCAGGCATAGATGCCGCAGAAGGTGTAGAGGTCGCCCTCGGGGCTGAGGAAGGCGACCTGGTAGAGGCGCCAGTTGTCGCGGTCCTGCTCCTTGCCCTGCTTGAATGAGCCGTCCTTCTGGAGGTGCTTGACGGTGCCGTTGTGGATGCGGCGCGGGACCGATTCGTCGCCGCCGCCGGTGTAGATGACCGAGGCGTCGCGCGAGTAGACGACGTCCACGGTGTGGAAGCCGCTCTCGCGGACCGTTGCGGCGTCCACCTGTTTCGGTCCTTCGCCCGCGAAGACCTCGGCCTTGCCGGTCTTGGTGTCGAAGCGGTAGATTTCCTGGCCGCCGGGCACCCAGTAGAATACCCCGTCGGGCGTGATGTGCGAGCCGCCGACGTGCCAGTCGGCGATGGGCTTCTTGGGGCCGAGCTGCGCGGCCAGCTCCTCGTGGGTGGCCAGGCGGGTGGCCTTGCCCGACCCGTCGCCAGCTCCGGGTGCCCGCACCTGGTAGATGCCGCCGTGGTTGGCGAAGTAGAGCGTGCCGTCGTCGGCCACGGCGAAGCGTGAGGCCCCGCCGAACCGAAGCTCCGAGGCAGGAATCCACTCGCCCTTCTTCGGCTCGCGGCCCTTCTTGCTTCCCCCGCAGACCGTTTCCACCCACCACGTCCCATCGGGCTTCTTGTAGATTCGCCGAATGGCGTTGTTCATCATATCCGAGACGTAGATGTTCCCCGCGGCGTCGGAGTTGGTCTCAGTGTCGCAGTAAGAGCCGACACCGAAGTCGAACATCGCCCTATCCGCCGGCCCGTCGCGGTAGCCCTTGACGCCGCAGCCGGCGGCGATGCGCGCCTGGCCGTCCTTGATGCGATAGACCAGGCAGTCGCGGGAGTCGGGCACCCAGATGGCGCCGTCGGGTGCGAGGCAGCAGCGGATGTCGCGGTTGTCGCCCGCGGCGCACTCGCGAGCCGGCCCCACCAGTCCACCGACGACCCCCGCCCGCACGAACGCCACGTGCTCGCAGCCGAGGGCGTTGCCAGTGGCGATGGTCTCGGCAGCGCCCACGCGCACCAGGGCGATGAGCGCAATGGCTTTGTATATTCCGGTTCTCATCGTTGGTCTCCTCATGAAAGCTGGCGGGCCGGGCCGCTTCTCAGCGCGCAGCAATCCCAGCGGTGTCGGCCAGGCTGAACCCGCAGCGCTTGGAAAGGATGCCATGTTTGACGCCAGCCACCGTGACGTGTTTGCTCTGGAGGACCTTGAGTTGGGGCCTGCTCCATCGGCGAGCCAGGACCAGGAAGTGGATGCTACGCTGGGACACGCGCAGCGAGCAGTCGCGGAACATTCCGAGGACCGCCTCACTACTGTTCCGAAGCTTCTCCACCACCTCGTCCGCATGAACAGTCTTGCCTTTGAGCTCGACGAGCGCGACGTGGATAGGTCCTTGCTCGACGAACACCACGCAGTCGCACATCCTCCTCGCCTGGTCGGGGGCAATGCGTTCACCGCTCAAGAGGATGAAGGGAGGCAGGCCCTCAAGGCGGAGCTCGCACCCTGCTTCGCAGCAGCGTTGTGCGCGGGCGTCCTGCATGTGGACTCGCACATGGGTCTCGAGCCTCTCGAAAGCCTGCGACGCCATTCAGTCCTCCATGAGAATCCTATCAATGCTGAGTGACTCTTCGTAGAGCACCTCATGGATCCGCAGGAATTCGTCCTCAGGGATACCTTCGTCATCTACGGCGAGGCGGTTGATGTTGTACCCTTGAGCTGCGTGGTCGTAGGAGAAGACATAGGCTCCGACGCTCTCGGGCGCCAAGGAGAGTTCGCCTGGCAGGTGGAGCACTTGGGCGCGCACGCGCGGCTCCACGCGGCTGAGCTTTACGAGGGAGCTCAACTGCGAGATCAGCCAATCGCTGTGGGTGGTGATGAGGACGTAGACGCCGAGCCTTACCAGTTCGACAAGACACTTTGCGACGACGCGCTGGTTTTCGGGGTGCAGGTGGGCCTCTGGCTCTTCAATGACCAGCACGCTGCCGGGCTCTACAAGATGCCTGAGATACAGGATCAGCGGCGCGAGCTCAGAGACGGTGGAGGAGGAGCGCTGGATGGGGATGTCAGTCCCCTTGAAGCGATACCGTATCTCGCGCGGGAGGAAGGTTTCGGTGCTCACAAGGGCGATCTGGCCGCCAAGTGCCTCCTGCTCGAAGCGGCTGGCCAGCGTGGCGAGGGAACCCTCCTCTGCCGGAAGCGTGAGGAGGGCCGCAATCATATCTGCCACGACGCCGGAAAACTGGAGCGGCTTGGGCCTCCCCGCGCCCGCCTCAGATGCGTGGGCGATGGCGCCGGCAGCCAGGGTCCTGTATCCCTGTAGGATGCCTGACCGCGCCGAAGGCAGATACCAGCAGGTACGGGTCGTGGTGTCGAGGAGTGCCTCCGCCGCCAGTTCGCGCAAAGCCACTCCAAGAGCCTCAAGCGAGCTTGGCTCAGACGGAACGATGATCTCATAGGTGTCGCCTTTGGGCTTCGCTAAAGGGGCCACGTGGGCCTCGTCCTGAGTCTCCGAGCACCTGACATAGACCGCAAGTTCGGGGGGATGGATCTCCGTGATCTCCAACTGGGCCTCGTCCGCACACCTGAGTCGCGCGGAGTAGTGGCGGGCGCCGATTCCCACCTCGAAGGCGTCCTGGCCGATCCTCACGAGGTCGCGGGGAGCGCATGCCAGCGCCCTGGCGACCTCATCTGGAAGAACGGGCACCCATCGCCAGTTCAGTGCGTCCTTCCCCAACTCGCGGAGCACGGACTGCGCAACCGGTACGGCCTGTCCCGGCGGCGGGACATGGATCCCCTGGACGTCTGGCAACTTCCTCTGCCTGAGAGCCATCTTCATCAATCGCATGGGGAAGCCATGCTTCGTGCCCGCCGGACCCAACAGGTGGAGGCTCGGTACGCAGGACTGGAAAATGGAGTGAATCAATGTGGCAGCGTAGGACTTTCCCGAATTGTTGGGGCCAACGAAGATTGTGAGGGGCTTGAGCTCCACCTCCCCGTCGGCGATCGGCCCAAAGTTCTTCATCGCAACCGTGAGCTTCAGTTGCTCCGGTTCTCGTTTCTCGGCAGCCATGGCGGCACTCCCTGCGCGCTTGTCCCGAGGGGCCTACTGAACCTCCAAATCTGCTGCACTACCCCCTTTATCCTACGCGTAACGCTTCAAGCCTGCAAGCGCGGTCGTCTCCAGGGGTGCCAGACTCTGGTAGGGCTTCAAAGCCCCATGGTCAGGGGTCCGTCTTCACGAGTTCCATGGCGCGTATCAGGTGGAGCACTTCCAGCCCCTGTGCGCCGTGGATGGAGAAGCCGTTCTTGCGGTAGAGATAGGTGCCGTAGCGGTCCCAGTCCTCGGCGCTCTTGTAGGCGCCGGTGGTGGTGAGCTTCTGGTCGCGGAAGCGCTTGAGGTTGGTGTTGGCCCAGAGGCGCTGCTGGAGAAGTCGCTTGAGCTCGGAGTGGTTGGGATCAAGATAGGCCAGGCCGAGGTAGAGCGCCTCGGGCGAATGGTAGAGGGCCTCGGGGCCGTTCGGGATGTCGCCCTTGCCGTGGAACTTGCCCTGGAGGAGGATGGCGTCCACGGCGTTCGGGTCGCCGGTGAGCGCCGCCCATTCGACGCAGAGGTCGTCGCCGCCGTAGGTGAGCCAGTAGCCGAGCTGCGGGCCGGGCTTGGCCAACCTGTAGCCGACGGGCTCAGCGTCCTTAACCTTGAAAAAGACCCAGCCGGGCTGGGAGGTCTTGCCCTCTTCGCCGCAGATTCTCCAGAGCTTGACGAGCGCGGGGTGGGCGCGGGCGTAGCGCCAGTCGCCCGTGGTGATCCAGCAGACGTGTGCCAGCAGGTGGCTCGCGCAGCCCTGGTAGTCGTAGTTGACGCTCGGCTCCTTTGTCTCGGGCAGCAGGTTCATGATGGTGCGTTGGGCGGGGGAATCGAGCCCTTCGAGGAGCATGAGGCGGCCGACCTCGGGGTCGCCGGTGAGCCAGTAGTAGTTGTGCCAGCCGCGGTAGCCGCCCTGGCGGGTCCCCGCGTCGTTGTGGCGCCAGTGCACCTGGTTGTGGCGGTGGTAGGCGCCGTGCTTCATGTCGCCGCCGGGGTGCTCGGTGTCTATGCCGATGGTGTGGTGGACCATCGCGCGGGCGAGGTCGAGGAAGCGGCGGCCGCCGCCCGCGGCGTAGTGGTAGAGATAGGGCGCCATCGCCCGCTCGCCGTTCGACCAGCCCACGCCGCCGTCCATCTCCATCTTGAACTTGCCGTCCCTCGGGGTGTTGCACATCGGCATATCGCCCCAGTCCACCCAGCCGTAGAGGCCGTTGGCCTCGTGGGTCATCGTGAGGCCGTCGAGCATCACCGAGAAGTAGTCCTTGAGGAAGTTCCACTTCGGCTCGCCGTAGACCCCGATATGTCCGAGCGCCCGCGTCTCCTTGAAGCGTTCCGCGCCTGGCCAGGGCACAAGGGGCAACTGATGCGCCTTGCCGATGGCCGCGGGTGTGGGCGGGGCCTCCGTGCCCCGCGTCTTCTCCTTGTCTCCTTCGCGGGGGACAGAGCCCCCGCCCACAGGGGAGAAGTCGAGGAGGAGTTCGTGGATCTTCTTGATGCCGCGCGCGCGGCCCCGCATGGATTGGGTGTTGCTGGACGAATAGTAGAGTGTCAGCTCGTCGCCGAAGAACATCGAGTGGTTGGCGATCCTGCGGAGCGGTTCGCCGCCTTCCTCCTCGTAGCGCAGGTCGAGCGCGCGGCCTGGCTTCTCGCCGAGCATCTCGACTGTGAGGTCGCCATTCTCTTCTGTTCGGAACGCCACAGGCCAATTCTGCCACGCCTCCCGCACCGCGACGAGGAGGCGCGAATCCTTGCCTTGCACCGCGGCCCAGCCGCCGAAGCGCTTCCCGCTCGCGTTGGCTTTGCCTGTCAGTTCCCATCGGTCGTGAGCGAACTGGTTGAGGCGAACGCCCAGGGATGCCTCAGCCGCCTCGCCCCCATCCTTCCCGTAGAGGAATCTCGTGGCCTTGGGGTGCTGGAAGGTCAGGCTGTAGCTCTGGACGAAGTCATGGTACTCGTCGCCGTTGTAGCCGAAGGTGTGCTCAATGTAGGTGGGGCCCACGCCCCTGTACCATCGCACGAAGATCGAGACGGGATACCGCCAGACGCCCTTGTCATTCGGGTCTGCCGGCTGGAACGCCTTCTCATCGCCATAGTGGCCGAGAAAGTGGTCAGTGATCTGCACAGGGCCGTTCTCGATTCGCCGCCCATCGTCAAGGGTGAGGCGATGTTCCTTGGACTTCTCGCCCGTCTCGCGCTCGCACACGATGGCTTTGCCTGTGATCGCGCGGAAGTCGAAGCCCTCAGGCACGCCGCCGATCTCCGGTTCGCCGTCGGAGGAAGCAGGGCGGACGGCACCCCCATACTCGAGGGTGAAGCGCTTCTCCTCGTTCGGCGCGAGGTCGGTGAGGAAGTCGAGGCAGAGGAAGCGAATGGACTTCTCGGGCCAGAAGGCGGTGGCGAGGCCCTGGACGGGGACCTCCTTGCCCGCGGCATCGAGGAGGCGGATGGCATTCGGGTCGGCCAGTTCGCCGCGGAAGAGGGGGATGGCGCCGCGGACGGGCCACCTTTTGCGGGCGACGCCCGAGGGCTCGGCGACGGTGAAGGCGGCCTGGGCCTTCGTGGCCAGCGGCCGCGGGGCGATGTAGAGGCCGCTCTCGACGGCCCGCTTGTCGGGCTGCCAGGCGACGGGCGAGGGCCACTCTTCCCCCGCTCGGGCCAAAGCGGCGAGCCAGATGAAGGCAAGGGCGAAGCAGGGGCGGGTCATTCGCTGCTCCTTACGTCGCAGGACTCTTCAGCCGCGCAGGCGAGCTTCACGCGCACGATGCGGCGGTTCAGGCGGTCGCCAATGTAGACGAATTCGTCGCCGACTGCGACCGCGTGGGGCCAACAGAACGCGATATCCGGGACGGGCACAGGGCTGCCCGGGCCAGCCGAGTCCTGGTTTCCATAGGAACCGAACCAGCAGATTTCGTTGCCATTGGTGTCGAGCACGCCGATGCGGAAGCGGCCGGCGTCGGGGAAGAAGCTGCGGCCAAAGCCGTCCACGTCGAACCGCGGCGATTCGCACAGGCAGATGTCCGGCCGCACGTATGGCGTGCCTGTGCGCCACGACGGGGCGTTGCTGATGCCAGGGACGATCCACTTGGCGCCTTTGACCTCGGTGGTGAGGCCGATGTTGTAGTTGCACGGGATGCCGCCGCGCCCATCGCCAGCGATGGGCACCCGCTTGCGGATGATGCCGCCCTCGGGGGTGAACTTTGCGATGCTGCCATAGATGTAGGGGTAGTAGTTCAGGCCCATGACCGCGTCGGGGTCCTTGCCGTCGGCGGGCAGCTTGCCCTTGAGGCCGGGCGGCAAGGTGTCGGTGCCGGGCCGCAGGCCGAGGGCGAGGTAGATGTTGCCCTGGAAGTCCACCCTCACGGAGTTGAGGCTGCGAATCTCGGCGTCAATCAGCTTCTCGTTCTTCGCCTTGCCGTCGGGGCCGTAGAGCGCCAGGGCATTGGCATCCTGAGCGTCGCCCGGCGATTGGCTCTCCTTGGGCTTCTGCCAGAGAAGATACACGTTCCCGTGGCAGTCCACGGTGAGGCCCCGGGCGCGAACCCGCAGCGAGCCGTCGTTCGGGATGTAGTTCGTGTCCGAGCCCGGGAACGGCGCCGGCTTGAGGTCGCGGTCGAAGCGGTAGACGCCCTTCTCCTTGCCCGAGCTGTGGAGGTAGACGAACCCGCCCGGGCCGACCGCTATGATAGCTCCCTCCTTGTAGGACTGGCGTGGGATGGGCACGGTCACGGCCTCCCGCTTGCCCGTCCGGCCCTCGAAACGTGGCCCGAGGTCCGCGTAGACGAGCTCCCGCTCGCGGTCGAGATTGACGTCGGTCACTGCGCCCACGCTCGGGGCCTGCTTGAGGGCGAGGGCAACGATGTCGGCCTGCTCGCCAAAGGCCGTCCCCTTGTCCTCGATGCGGATGAGGGTGAAACGGGCGTAGTAGCCCTGGTGGCTGCCAAACCAGAGGACAGGTGACTCGGCGGTGTCGTCGAGGGCCATCGAGACGCGGTAGCCGTCGTGCTTGAACGTCGGCAGCTTGGCGGTCCCGACGGGCTCGGGGTCCTTCCATGACCTGAACTTGGCAAGCTCGTTGATCCCGGGGCCGCCGAGGACATAGAGCGCGCCGGTCGTACGGTGAACTGCGACTCGCTCGGGCCGTGTGGTTTTAAGGGCGCCGACGAACGCGCCGTCGGGCCGGAACACGGCCACGCGGTCGTGCCCCTTGTCGGCCACGAAGAGGTGGCCCTTGCCGTCGCAGGCGATGCCCTTGGGGTCGTTGAGCGCAGCGTCGCCCGCTGCGTCCGGCCCGCCGAGGAAGGGCTTCGCCTCCTTGTCGTCCCAGGCGAACTTGTAGACGATGTTCACTGGCAGGCCATAGTGGGCTTTCGACTTTCGCACGTCGGAGGCGTAGATGGTCTTTTCGTCGGGTGAGAGGGCCAGCGTGGCCGACACGCCCTTGTCGAAGATCCGGGTCTTGAGCGGCGGCTCGGGCGCGCTCCCGTCGGCGCGGAGCACGACCATGTGAATGGGGCCTGGCTGTGCGTAGCGGAGGACCTCGAGGCGTCCGACGAATGCCACATGGCCATCGCGCGTGATGACCGCCTCGTGGTTCTCAATGTCGCCGGCCCCGGGCACCAGGGAGCGCGTCTCGGCCTGGTAGAGGAAGGGGACCTTTGTGCCGTCGTCGAGCTCGATGCGCTTCAGGCCCTTGAGCTTCTCATCGGGCAGATTGGCGGGGTAGGGCAGAATCGTTCGCAGATACTTCCCGCTGCGGTCGAACACGGCGCAGCCCAGCGAGTTGTCGCTCGGATGCAGTGTCCCAAAGCAGTGGAACACGAACAGCTCCCCGCCCGGGCCGACGGCGAGCGCGCGCACGGAGCCGATCCACGCAGGATTGAAGCCCAGCATGCCATCGAGAGCCGGCCTCAGCCCAAGCCGCACGCGGACGCGGTACGCTCCATCGGGCACCGGTCGCCCAACGTCATCCTTGCGGTCCCAGCCGACCGTCTGCGCCAATGAGTCCCTCTTCAGGGGTTCGGGCGCGTTGGGACCGAGCAGCCCCGCGACGAGGTGGCGGATGATCCGTCCCTTTCCATCCTCGATGGACACCGCAACGTCGGTCGCTCGGTCAACGGCGAACTCGACCTTGACCTTCTCGCCGTCTTTCGTGACCGTGGGCTTGGACGTGAAGCGGGGCTCGGCGGACTCGACGACGATGACGAGAGCGGCGACGAGCACGAGAGCGCGCGCGGCGATTGACGGTTTCACCTCAGTTTCCTCCGAGAGCCTTCGCCACCTCGGCAGCGGCGGCGTAGAGGGCCTCCTCGCGGGCCTGCCAGCCGGAGCTCGGAAAGTAGTCCCAGCCCCGCGAGCGGGCGTAGTTGAGGACTCGGATGCGGTCGTCGAGGAGCTTCTGGGCGCGGGTGCCGAGGTCGTCGCCCAGTTTCGCCCGCTTGGCGGGGTCTGTGAGTGCCCGTTCGATGAAGATGCGGGCCTCGGCCTGTTGCTGGGCCGAGCGGATCATCTCGAAGCGCAGTGTCGGCAGGGCGCCATCCTTGCCGGGCGCGAGGACCCACGAGGCGGAGTTCTGGACGCCCAACTGCCCCCATGTGCTCTCGGGGAAACGCCCGAGGATGGGCTTCTTCCGGTTCTCCGGGCCGGGCACGACGGGCCAGAAGTCGGCGCCCACCCGCCCGAAGCCGTGGATGCCCGCTGCCTGCATGGCCTCGAGCGACAGATACCACATTGCGAGGGGGGCGTTCGGGTGCATCGAGCCGACCGTGTTGCTGCCCGCGCGGGGGAACGTGGCTCGCAGGAAGGGGTTATGCCAGCCGTAGAGCCGTTTGGGCGGGTCGGGCGCCTGTGGCGCGCCCCACACGTCGCACAGGTAGCCGACCGGCATGCCCCACAGCTTGTCCGCCGTGGCGTGGGAGTGGACGACCCATTTCGCCATTGGGGCGGCGGCCAGGAGGTCCTCGCCCGCCTCCTTCGTCGGCCGCGTGTCGCCAGCGACCCCGATCATCATCGCCTGCTCGATGCCCCGCTTCGCAAGCAACTCGCGGAAGCCGTCCATCACGGGCTTCCAGAACTCGCGCACCGCCGGCTCGCCCCAGTGCGGGCCTTCGGCCTCCTCGAGCTTGCCGGTCTTGGGATCCAGGACGGTGAAGCACATCCCCTTCCCGCCGCCCTTGGCCTTGTGGTCGAGATACTTGCCGCCCGTGTAGTACTCCCAGCAGTAGAGGCAGACGGCCTGTGGCTTGCCCTGGTGCTTGAGCGCGAGATCGAGGTACTTCTCGGCGATGGAGAAGTCGTGCCTGTAGCCGCCATCGGTCTTGATCCACCGCACCATCCCGTGCTCGTTGCCGAAGTGGGTGCGGCGAATGGCCGGGATGAAGACGACCTTGTTGCCCACCTCGCCGAGGAGCTGGAATGACCGCTCGATGAGCTTCCAGTGGGCATCGGACCACACCTCGACGCCATAGTGCATCGCCAGGGAGTCTGGCGATTGGATGAGGCCGACGTGTGCGGTGAAGCCTTGCGGCTCCGGCATCGTCCAGTCGTACACCTTGATCGTGAGGGGGACGACGACTGGCTCGGCGCCCTCGCAGCGAACCGTCACCTTTCCCGCATATTCGCCCGGCTTGGCGTCCCTTGGCACGCGCAGGCGCAGCCAGACCGGCTGCACCGCCTTGCTCGCAGGCGCTTCGGCAACGAGGCTGCCGAACGAGTCGCGCACATCGCCGTCAGCCTGAAGGTAGCGCACCTCGATGGCCGCTCCGGGCAAAGTGACTTCGGCCGTAACCTGCGACCCCTTGATCGCGCCTGGAGAACCGACGCAGACGACTTGTGACAGCACGGCGCCGCGCGGACCCGCGAAACGTAGCGGGCGGAGCGGCTCGGTCGGGTCGCCCCAGTCGCTCGTCAGTGGCCGGTCGAGGAGCGAGTGGTTCCAGACCTGGAGCCTCGGCGGCCGAGCGACATTGGGCGCGACGCCCTCCCCGCCGCCCGTGAGCCTCAGGCTCTCGAAGCCCAGGCGGGGCCACCAGTAGTAGCTGCGCCCACGCCACTGCTCCTCGCGCCAGCGAAGCGGCTTCACCGTGAGAAGCAGTTCGCTGGCCGGCGCGCGGTGGACTTCGAGCGCGACGACGTTGACGCCCTTCCGCAGCACCGTGGCGGGTATCTTCACGGCGTCGAGGGCACGCAGCCGCGCCTTTTGCCGCTCCTCGAACTTCTTCTCATCGCCCCAGCCGATGCGATAGAGATTGCCGTCCGGGTCGAGATACGCCTCCTTCGGCAGGTCCTCGGCCTCGGCGTCGAGGGCCGCGCCCTTGGGCAGGCCGACGCGGGCGACCTCGACGCCGTTGACGTAGAGCACGCCGCCCGCGGTGAACGCCGCGGAGAGCCGAAGCTCGCCCGCCTTCGCGGGATCGCTCGCCTCGAAGCGCGCACGGATGCAGATCAGGGACATTTCAGTGGCGCTCGCCTTCAGCGGCCCGCGATGCCGCGCCCAGGCCGAATCGTCGAAGTCAGGCGCCGCCCAGTTCGCAGGCGGCAGTTCCGAAGCCACGACGGGCGCGGGGCCTTTCCCCTTATCGTCAATCGGCTCGAGCGACCCGTCGCCCTTCCGCAAGAACTCCGTCCTCCACGCGATGAAGTAGCGGTAGTAGCTGTTCTGGTCCAGCACCACATCGGCGGCCAGTGACTCGACGGCGAGGACGAGAACGACGACTGGGACGGGCGGACGGGCCAAGTTGGCACTCCTCCTTGCTTTCCATTCCTCCCCGACAAGGCTATAATGCTGTCACTTTGGGCAGCAATTGTCAACCACGGCACAGAGGATGCTTGGATGACTGGATGATTGGATGGGTGTCAACCGAGTGACCGTCTATCACCCATCCATTCATCCAACCATCCATACATCCCCCATTCAGGAGGCGCTGACCCCATGATGAGGCCCACCATTGGCTCTGCGTTGCTCGCCGCGCTCTGCGGCACCGCAGCGGCTGGCGGACCGCTGCCGCCCATCGAGAAGGTGGAACTCAAGGGGCGAGTCTTCCACGTCAACGGCAGACCATTCTTCCCGCTCATGGCCTGGCTTCAGGACGCTAAGAACTTCCCGCTGGTCAGCGGGTGCGCGATGAACGCCACCGCCGGCTACTGGCCGAAGTCAAGCGGCACGCAGGACGTGACGGAGTACCTGCCGATGGTCGAGAAGGCGGGGCTCTATGGCGTGATGCCGTTCGAGCCCAAGCTCAAGGGCCACCCCGCCCTGCTCGGCTACATCCACGACGACGAGCCCGACCTGACACGACAGGTGAGCGACGCCGAAATCGTGCCAGCGAAGCAACTGAGGATCAACAACCGCACGCCCCTGTGGAAGATCCTCGACGGCGACAGGACGAGTTGGTCCGTGCTCGACCCGATGGAGGGGGCGGCCATCACGATCAAGCTGAAGGCGCCCGTCACCGTCGAGAGCCTGGCCCTCTGGCCCACAATCTCCAAGGGCCTGGCCGTGATGAAGGAAGCTATCTTCGAGGGCGACGGAACCGAAATCCTCAAGGCCACCGTCGAGAACAAGAAGGGCGAGCAGAAGTTCCCTCTCCCCAAGCCTGCCACGTTCAAGGAACTGACGATGAAGGTCGTGTCCGCGCATCCCGGCGACAACGTGTGGGGCTCGCTCGGCGAGATCGAGGGCTTCGACAAAGAGGGGAAGAACGCGCTCCTCTCCCCTCCCCGCACCGTGCCCCGCGCGACGCCCGCCGAGACACTTGCGAAGTACAAAGCAATGAAGGCCGCCGACCCGACCCGCCCCATCTTCATGACCCTCACCGGCAACTTCCATCCCTTCTTCAAGCGCATCCCCGAGGAGTTGCGGCGGGCCTATCCAGATTACGTGCCAGCGACGGATGTCATCGGCTACGACATCTATCCCATCTACGGCTGGAACAAGCCCGAGTGGATACACCTCGTCCAGGAGGCGACCGACCTGCTGGTGAAGATGGCCGGCGACAAGCCCGTCTACGCCTGGATCGAGACCAGCAAGGGCGGCCAGTGGACCGGCGACCTGGCGAGGCAGAAAGAGGTCACGCCGGCCCACATCCGCGCCGAGGTCTGGATGAGCATCACCCGCGGCGCCACGGCCATCGGATACTTCACCCACATCTGGAAGCCCTCGTACCACCAGTTCGGCGTGCCCGAGGCGAACCGCAAGGCGCTCCGCGAGATCAACGAACAGATCACCCGCCTCACCCCTGCCATCCTCGGCGCGCCATCGAAGCGCGCCGCCAGCATCGCCTCCGACGCCGACGTGAAGCTCGACCTCCTCGCCAAGGAAGGCCCCGACGGCCTCTACCTCTTCGCCGTGAACTACGACGAGCGCCTCCGAGAAGCCAAGGCCACCATCAAAATCGAGGGCCTGGCCGCGGGAAGCGAGGTGACGGTCGTTGACGAGAACCGCACCCTCAAGTCCGACGCCGGCTCCTTCACCGACACCTTCGCCCCGCTCGCCGTCCGCATCTACCGCATACTTGTCCCTCCCCGTCCGCGCGGCAGAGAAGAGCCAGGCAAGGGAATAGGGGCAGGGGAATAGAGTACCCACACAGAACCATCTCCCCCGCCGGGCTTGTGCAGATTCCCCGCTCATTGCGCTCTTCATTCCCTTCCCCCATTCCCCTGCCTCTCCTCTGTCCCCCGCGAACTCGCGCTTGACAAGCCGACCCCGAGCGCTAGACTGATAGATGTGCAGAAGGAGACCCCCCCATGAGCGTCACTACACTCGTCACTGCCGACCAGTTGCTCCAGATGCCCAAGGACGGCTTCCGCTACGAACTCGTCTCAGGAGAGCTGACGAAGACCGGCCCAGCAGGACTGGAGCACGGCATCGTGGGCGGCAGCCTTCATGGCCGCCTGTGCTACTACGTCCTGGAGAACAAGCTTGGGGTGGTCCCAAGCTCGGACACGGGGTTCCGCCTCGCCAGCGATCCCGACACCGTGCTTGCGCCCGATGTCGCCTTCATCAGCGCCGAGCGCTACCGCGCCGTCGAGAACAAGGAGGGCTTCTTCGAGGGAGCGCCAGACCTTGCTGTCGAAGTCGTCTCTCCCAGCGACACCCGTAGCGAGGTCGCCGACAAGGTCAGCGCCTGGCTCGACGCCGGCGCCAGGATGGTCTGGGTCGTCCACCCCGCCCGCCGCACCGTCACAGTCTACCGCTCCGCGGCCGACATCGAGACCCTCACAGAGCGCGACGAGCTTGACGGCCACGACGTCGTCCCCGGCTTCCGCTGCCGCGTCAGCGACCTCTTCGAGCCCACGCGTTAGCCGGGGATACGTATGGTGTCCCCGGAACACCACGCCGCGCCGCCGCGAGAGGGACTAGGGGAGACCACTAGACAGCCCCTCGGCCCTCTCGTAGGCCTCAGGGCCTAGTGGCTAGCCTGCTGTAGCCCATCAAGACAAGAGGGTTAAAGCCGGTGAACTCCCAGGACGGGATGTGCAGCTTCCGCTCATGGAATGCCTGCGCGAGCGCGCCAAGCTCTGACTTCTGCTGGATTCCCAAGATGCACTTGATCCTATCGAAGTATGCCGTGGACTCGGCCCTGGCGAACACCTCAAATGGGACATCCTGGAGTTCACTCTCCGCATAGAGCAATGTATATGGCCACCAGCGCTGCTGTCCGCCGGTGTTCAGTACCTCAAAGCACTCGCGCAGGAAGAGCGTGAAGTCAGCCAGCATCAGGCTGCGGAACTCGAGCCCTGATGACGCGGCCCTCTGCTTCAGCATATCGGCGCGTACACAAAGGCGACGGAGGCCAAGCCTATGATTCCTCCTTTCGAGAGACTGCATATGCTCCCTGAACACGACGAACGACCGCATAGGCCCACCCGTGCTTGATGCCCGTTCCTCCACGTAGTAACGCTGCTGCATCAGATGGCTCGCTGCCAGGAAGCAATCTCTCTTGAGGAACACTGCGACTGCGTATAAGAACATCTCATGAACGACGAACCTGAAGTTGTCGAAATCCCAGTCCGACCAACTGGTCACGTTCTTGGGTCTGTCCAGATACGGGACAAGGCCCTCAAAGAAACGATGAACTTGCTCGCGCGTCTCTTCTGTGTCGGCGTACTGCGCGACTGCCGCGAAGACCTCTATGGCCTGGTTGCGAAACGGAAGGAAACGGTCAATGCTGTCGACGACATGATCGTCGAATTCGCCTTCGCGGCCTGCTATCCTGAATCTCTCGAGGTTCGTGACGAAGGTCCCAAAGAACTCACTCAAGGCGCCTTTCTTGTGGGGCCTACTGTTCCTGATCGCGTCGACCGCCCTTGTGAAAGCAGGAGTTGTGCTGAGGGAGACGCGCTCCTCGTCAGAAAGGAACGCAGGCCTAACGCCGAGTTCAGGCTTGACGTGTAGAGGCTTGTCGTACACCCAGCGAAGGAGTTGCTCAAAACCCTCCCCGTACCGGTCGTCGTCGCTGAGGTCAATGAAAATCCTGCTGGAGCAGAATGTCGGCACAAGCGGCTTCCCCGCTTGGTCACGCTCGCGGACGATGACGACGAACTTTGTCTGCTCCGCCTTGGCGTAGACCTCAGGTGAGATGATCTCGGTCTCGGTCCCAACGCCCCCCTCGCGCAAATTGGCCTTCTCGACGTAACTCGCGTCAGAGACTATCGCCACCTTCCTCACTTCAGGGTCGTTGACCATCCTCTCCATGAACTTGTATTTGTCCTGGCCCTCCCTGAGATCCCACTTGTCGAGGACCACATCAACTCCGCTCTCGCGAAGCCCAGAAGCGAGTCGGAGAACCCACTCTTCATGTTCCTGGGTGCTCCAACTGTAGGAGATGAAGAGCTTGGGATGCTCCTCGGGCATGTCCGGCCTCCACGTGCGTTCGCGGTACTCACCGGCGAGTGACCAAACGGGGCCTCAAAGGCCCCGGCGCGACCGTCACACCAAACGTCCGTAGGCTATCCTACCTAGCAGTTCCGTCCATGTCAACGATAGTTCGAGGGGCGCCTTGCTCGGTCATTGGCCGCTCCATCCGCGGCCATCCGCGTGATCAGCAATCGCGGCCACGTCTGGCTTTCTGGCTTCATTCCCCTGTCCCCCATTCCCCTGTCATTCCCCCTCCTCGCGGGGCAGGGAGAGGGACAAGGCAACAATCCAAAGCGGCGACTGCGTCGCCGCACTCCAAAGGCTGTCGCACGGGTTGGGTCTCTGGCCGTTCTATCCGCGCCCATCCGCGCAATCCGCGGTTGCGCCCCGCCTGGCTCTATGGCTCAATTCCCTTGCAGGGGTGTCAGATCTTCTCTTTTCACTTATTCGCTTCCACCCGCCCGAGATTGGGGCGGCAGAAGCACCGGGCGATGGGCACAAGGGGCCGGGTGCATGACACCTCGACCTCAGAGGGTTTCGAAGATCTCGCTCACGGGACAGCGGAAGCCGGGGACGACGTCCTGGCCGTCAAGGTCGTCGTTCTCGCTGAGGGTGGTGACGTTGGTGGAACCGCGGTGGACGGCGACGGTCCGCCGGGCGGGGTTGACGACCCAGACCATCGGGGCTCCGGCGTCGAGCCAGGCCATCACCTTCTCGTCCACCTCGTCCCGTGTATCGCTGGGGGAGACGACTTCGACGGCGAGGTCGGGGGCGCCGGGCCAGCAGGCCTCGCGGTCGTCCCAGCCCCGGAGCCGCTCGGCCCGGATGAAGGCGATGTCGGGCACCCGCACGGTGTCGGGGTCGCGGGAGAGGCGGAACGACGGCTCCGCGATGAGGGTCTCGCCGAGGTTGTTCAGGAACACGTGCTGGCCGAGGAGGCGGGCGAGCCGGCCAGCCACGCGGCCGTGCCTGATGCCAGCGGGGCTCATCTTCCTGATTTCTCCTTGGATGAGTTCGTAGCGGAAGCCGTCATCGGGCATAGCTAACAGGTCTTCCGCCGTAGAGAGCGTGCTGATGCTCATGGCCTGGCCTCCTTGCAGCATGAGTATACCACCGTGCGGCGGAGATGCAAGCGCGCCTTGAAGCCGTGCAGCAAATCCCTATAATGGCGGCAAAGTCACGGGCTGAAGCCCGCACTACGAACCCGCTCACCACTTCCACGGAGGACTTCATGGCCGGGACAGGTTTTTCGGCTCCTGCGTTGACCCCCGAGCAAATCGCCCGCCTTGCGGAGTTGGGCCGGGTGTGCCGCGGCGACATCCTGAAGATGACCGAGCTCGCCACCTGCGGACACCCGGGGGGCTCCATGTCGTCGCTCGACTTCTATCTGGTCGTCTGGTCGCTGGCGAACGTGGACCCGCGGAACCCGCAGGACCCGGACCGTGACAGGATCGTGGTGAGCCACGGCCACACGTCGCCAGGTGTCTACTCGGTGCTGGGGCGGCTCGGCTTCTTCCCGATTGACGAAGCGGTCGCCCACTTCCGCCAGAGCGGGAGCATCTTCGAGGGACACGTCGAGCGCTCCGTCCCAGGCGTCCAGTGGTCCACGGGCAACCTGGGCCAGGGGCTCTCCGCCGCCGCGGGCATGGCTATGGCCGCCCGCCTGACCGGGCGCTCCTACCACGTCTTCGCCATGATGAGCGACGGCGAGCAGGCGAAGGGCCAGGTCGCCGAGGCACGCCGCTTCATCCGAAAGTACAACCTCGCAAACGTCACCGTCCTCCTCGACCTCAACTACCTCCAGATCAGCGGCAGGGCGACCGACATCATGCCCGTGAATTACAAGGACCTGATCCTCGCCGACGGCTGGCGGGTGCTGGAGGTGGACGGCCACGACTATCAGGCCATCTACCAGGCCGTCCGCGAGGCGGTCCACGACCAGGCCAACCCCGTGGCCATCCTCTGCCGCACCATCATGGGCAAGGGCGTGCCCGCCATCGAGGACAAGGAGAAGTGGCACGGCGCCGCACTGCCCAAGGACCTCTTCGAGGAGGCCCTCAAGGTGCTCGGCATCGAGAACGACCTGCCGCGCTACGCCGAGCTCCGCAAGGCAGGGCCAGGCATGCGCTCGCCCATTGACCTCTCGCACCAGCCCGCGGCCATTGACCTCGGCACGCCCCGCACCTACACCGCGCCCATAGACAACCGCTCGGCCTGGGGCGCTGCGCTCGCGGACCTCGCCAAGCTAAACGGCCAGAAGGTGCCCATGGCCTGCGTGGACTGCGACCTGGTCCCTTCCGTCCGCACGGGCGACTTCCAGAAGGCCCTGCCCAACAACTTCCTCCAGGTCGGCGTCCAGGAGCACAACGCCGCGACCATCTCCGGCGCGCTCTCGGTCAGTGGCGTCCTCACCTACTTCTCCGACTTCGGGGTCTTCGGCTTCGACGAAACCTACAACCAGCATCGCCTCAACGACATCAACGAGACCAACCTCAAGCTCGTCTGCACCCACTGCGGGCTCGACGTTGGCGAGGACGGCAAAACGCACCAGTGCCTCGACTACGTGGGGGTGATGCGGAACCTCTACGGCTTCAAGCTCATCGTGCCCGCCGACGGCAACCAGACCGACCGTGCGGTGCGCTACCTGTCACGCGAGCCTGGCAACTTCGCCGTGGCCGTCGGCCGCTCGAAGCTCCCGATCGTAACCACAGAGGCCGGCCAGCCCTTCTTCGCGGACGGCTACGCCTTCGAGTATGGGAAGGCCGACTGGATTCGCCGCGGCGCCCAGGCCACGGTCATCGCTATGGGCACGATGGTTCCTTACTGCCTCGGCGCCGTCGAGTCGCTCCGCAAGGAGGGCCTCGGCGTCGGCCTTCTCGGCATGAGCTGCCCGAAGGACCCTGATATGGCGGCCATCCGCGAGGCCGCCAAGACCGGCGTCATCGTCACCTGCGAAGACCACAACGTCTGGACTGGCCTGGGCGCCTCCGTCGCCGAGGCCCTCGCCCTCGGCGGCATCGCCTGCAAGCTCGAAATGCTCGGCGTCCGCCGCTACGCCAGCTCCGGCACCCCCGACGACCTCTACGCCGAGCAAGGCATTGACCCCGCTTCTGTCGTGGCCGCCGTCAAGAGGCTCACAAAGGCGCCTTGAGGAAGGCAACACGATCTGAGACTGATGACGGCTTTCGCGCGGAGTACGACTTCTCGAAGATGAAGGGAGGCGTACGCGGGAAGTACTGCCGGCGCTATCGCGCCGGCACCAACCTGGCCTTGCTCGCGCCCGACGTAGCGAAGGCCTTCCCCAATGACGAAGCCGTCAATGAAGCCCTCAGACCGTTCTCTCCTGAACACTTCGCTAGCGAGGCCGTCAAACCAGAGCGGTGGAGAAGGGATTACCACGAGAATCGCATGGGCTCCGCTTATCATGCGAGGCGACCATCGTGATCACGGAGATTGACCCCTTCCACTACGACACGAAGAGCTTCGGGAAAGGGGCACCGCGAGGGTATGTTCGCGTGTTGCCTCTGTGGTGAGGTCCCTCTTGTCTGCTGCCTCTCCTTGCCCCCTCTGCGCCTCTGCGTGAGAGATCCGGTTTGCGGTTCGGGTGCCGCGTTTCGCGTGCATGCGTGCACGCCCTACCTTCCACTGACGACTGACCACTGACCACTGTCCTCTGTCATCTGTCCTCTGCCCCCGCGGCCATGCGGCGGCGGTAGTAGTCGCCGACGACGGCGGCGACGATGGCGAAGCCGGTGACGACGCGCTTGTAGTCCTCCGGGACTCCCAACGCGGAGAGGCCAGAGAGGAGGACGGCCATGATGAGGACGCCCAGGAGCGATGCGACGACGCTGCCGCGTCCCCCCATCAGGCTGGTGCCGCCGATGACGACGGCGGCGATGGCCTCGAGCTCGAAGTTGTGGCCGCGGCTCGCACTCGCGGAGGGGATGTGAAAGGCGTACATCACTGCCGCCACGCCGGTGAGGAAGCCGCAGAGGGTGAAGACGGTGAACTTGACGGGGCGAGGGTCTATGCCGGACAGCCTGACGGCCTCCTCGTTGGTGCCGACGGCGACCACGTAGCGGCCGAAGACGGTGCGCTGGAGGACGAGTTGCCCGAGGGCCACGATGCCCAGCGCGACGAGGAACCAGAGGGAGAGGCCGAAGCAGGAGAGGTCCGCGATGGCCGCCACCTTGCGCCCGAACTCGATGGTGCGCATCTGGGTGACGAAGTAGGCTCCGCCGCGCGCCATCTCGAGCATTCCGAGGGTGACGATGAAGGAGGGGAGGCGCCAGGCGATGGTGAGCGCGCCGTTGGCGGCGCCGCAGAGGGTGCCCACGGCCAGGCAGGCCAGGAGGCCCACGGGGAGGGCGAGCGGCCCCTTCATCTCGGTGAGCACGAGGCCCATGACGGCGATGCTGAGGGCGAGGACGGAGCCGACCGAGAGGTCAATGCCCCCGACGATCAGCACGAAGGTCATCCCCACGGCGAGCACGATGGTGTAGGGGTTCTGGTTCGCGATCATCGTGAGGTTGCCGAGGGTGAGGAAGTTGCGCGCCAGGAGGCCGAAGATGATGAGGAGTGCGGCGAGGACGGCGAGGAGGCCGACGTATTCGGAGACGGCCGCCCAGAGGCGGCGCCCGAAGCTCTGCCCGTGCTCATCTGGGTCACTCATTCTCTTGCTTCCCCCATTGTCAGCCAAGACCGCCTGAGGGCGGAACTACACGCCGCCACCCGCGCCCTCCCGAACGTTCCAATACGTTCGGGAGGATACCGGCACGCCGCGTGTAGGCGCGCGCCGCAGCCAGGCTCTGTACGACAATACGCCGGCACGTGTAGCGCCAGCGTCTCGCTGGCATCCCGGGGCCGCCGGGACGGCGGCGCCACGAGTTGCCGTCCAGAGCCTAACCTCCCGAAGGTATTGGAACCTTCGGGAGGGGGGCTACCTGCCCCACACCATGATAGCCGCTCAGGGCGGCCTGCATGATGCGGTCCTGGGTCCACTCGCCGCGCCGAAAGGTGGCGGCGAGGCGGCCGGCCGACATGACCGCGATGCGGTCAGAGATGTTCATCAGCTCGAGGAGGTCGGAAGAGACGACGACGACGGCCTTGCCGCGCGCGGCGAGGTCGGCGAGGAGGCGGTAGACCTCGAACTTGGCCGCGACGTCAATGCCGCGGGTCGGCTCGTCGAAGAGGAGGATGGGGCAGTCCCGGAAGAGCCAGCGGGCGATGACGAGCTTCTGCTGGTTTCCGCCGCTGAGCTCGCCAGCCCGCTGCTCGGGGGAACGGCACTGGATGGCGAGCGCGCGGATGAGGTCGCGGGTGACGGCCATCTCGCGGGCGGGGGCGATGGCCCAGCCGTGCCGCGCCACTTGGCGGAGGCGCGCGAGGGTGGCGTTGATGCGGACGGAGAGCGGGAGGAAGAGCCCTTGCTGCTTGCGGTCCTCGGTGAGGAGCGCGATGCCGAGGCGGACGGCGTCGCGGGGCGAGCGGATGCGGGCGGGCGTGGGGGAGCCGTAGAGGCAGACGTGGCCTGCGTCGGGCCTGTCGGCGCCGAAGATGGCGCGGAGTGTCTCGGTGCGGCCTGAGCCCATGAGGCCGGCCAGGCCGAGGATTTCGCCCTCGCGGACCTCGAAGGTCACGTCGCGGATGGCACTGCCGCGCGAGAGGCCGGCGACGCGGAGTGCGACAGGCCCCGGCTCGCGCCGCGCCTGCGGCTGGGCCTCGCCGAGGTCGCGCCCAACCATCAGGCGGATGATCTCCTCCATCGTCACCCCTGCGGTGGGCGGCGCCTCCTCATGAGGCGATGGCGGGGCCGCGGGGATTGTCGCGCTTTCGCGCGAAAGCGCGACAATCGCGCAGGCACCCGCACTCGCCGGCGCGCCTTCGCTCATTGCGGGCGCCGCGTCCTCACGCGACGGTGAGGGGGCCGGCGGGACCGTCGCGCTTTCGCGCGAAAGCGCGACGGTCCGCTGGGCACCCGCCGGGGCCGGTGCGGCTTCAGTTATTGTGGGCGCCGGGTGCTCATGCCGCGACGAATGGGGTGCGCCAATTGTCGCGCTTTCGCGCGAAAGCGCGACAATCGCAGACCTACCTCCGGTGCAGGGAGATGCGGCCCCCACAGTCCGGGTAGCGACGACACGGCCGTCGCGGAGCACGGTGATACGGTCGGCGATCTGCTGGATTTCTTCGAGGCGGTGTGAGATGTAGAGGACGGATGTGCCTGCGGCGCGGAGGGCGCGAATCTGTGCGAAGAGGAGGCGGACCTCGGAGTCGGTGAGGGCGGCGGTCGGCTCGTCGAGGATGAGGAGTTGGCAATGGGCGGAGAGTCCTGCGGCGATTTCGACGAGCTGCTGCTGTCCGACGCCGAGGGTGCGGACCGGGCGGTCGGGCGGCACGCCTTCGAGGCCGACGCGCGCCATCGCGTCGCGTGCCAGGGCGTGGAGCCTGCGCTTGTCTATGATGCCGGAAGACACCCTCACCCTGCCCTCTCCCCGAGGGAGAGGGGAAGACACCCTCACCCTGCCCTCTCCCCGAGGGAGAGGGGAAGGCACGCTCACCCTGCCCTCTCCCCGAGGGAGAGGGGAAGGCACGCTCACCCTGTCCTCTCCCCGAGGGAGAGTGGGAGAGAGGAAAGGGAGAGGGAAGGTGGGGAGGCGGTCGAGAAAGATGTTCTCGGCGACGGAGAGGTTCGGGATGAGGTGGAGTTCCTGCATGACCATGCGGACGCCCGCGCGCTCGGCGTCGCGCTTGGAGTGGGGGGCGAAGGGGCGGCCGAGGAGGGCCATCGCGCCGCTGTCGGGCCGCGTGACGCCGGCGATGATGCGTGCGAGGGTGGACTTCCCCGCGCCGTTCTCGCCGACGAGTGCGTGGACCTCGCCGGGTCGGAGCGCGAGGTGGACGTCGCGGAGCGCGGGCGCCGCGTAGGACTTGCAGAGCGAGGCGATGGAGAGAAGGATGTCGGGGTCGTCCATCAGGCTCGGATGATCAGATGCTTGCTCTGTCATGCTGAGCTTGCCGAAGCACCTTTCAGGGGAGCGGACCCCGACGAAAGAGCGCGCGCTCTGTCACGCTGGTTCGCTCCCTTGAGAGGTTCTTCGACTTCGCTCCGCTCAGAATGACAGAGTTTTCCACGCGCCCCCCGCTCAATCCCTCATGCGGGGGGAAGAGAGGGCCTGAAGGCCGCGCCACTAACGAGGGGCCTTCCCCGCCGGATGCTGTGTCGCACCCGAGGGCGCAATGCGCTCCTGCGCGGCGGCCTTGGGCTCGGGCTTGTTCTTGAGGGCCTCGGCGTCTATGAGGTCTACTTTGGTGTCGAGGTGGTAGTAGTCGCGGTCCTGGGGGTTGACGAGTCCGCCGAGGATGTCGAGCGCGCGGCGGATGCCCTGCTCGGCGATGACGTCGGCGTGCTGGTCCACGGTGCAGAGGACCTTGCCGTCGAGGATGTGCTCCTGGATGGCGGAGATGTTGTCGTAGCCGACGACGTAGATGGCGCCGAGCTTGCCGGCGGCCTTGAGCGCGGCGATGGCGCCGAGGGCCATGGAGTCGTTCGCGCAGAGAACCGCCTTGAGGTCGGGGTGGCGGGTGAGCATGCCGGCGACGACCTTCTCGGCCTTGTCGGTCTCCCAGTAGGCGGTCTGGGAGTCGGCGACCTTGATTTCGGCTTCGTTCATGGCGGCCTCGAAGCCCATCTTGCGCATGACGCCGTTGTTCGCGTTGGGGATGCCCTCGACGATGGCCACCTTGTCGCCCTTGCTGAGCTTCTTGGCGAGGCATTCGCCGGCCGTGCGCGCGCCCAGGCGGTTGTTGGGGCCGACGAAGGGGATCCTCACCCCCTTGTCTGCCATGGTCTTCTCGTCCAGCTCGTTGTCTATGTTCACCACCACGATCCCGGCGTCGAGCGCCTTCTTGCAGGGGGCCACGAGGTCCTTGGAGTCGGCCGGGGCGATGACGATGGCGTTGACCTTCTGGGCGATCATCTGCTCTACGATGCTGATCTGCTTGGCGACGTCGCGCTCGTCCTTCAGGCCGTTGATGATCAGCTCGTAGCGGCTGGGGTCCTTCTCGTGGTGCTTGCGCGCGCCCTCCTCCATGGTCTTGAAGAACTCGTTGGCAAGCGATTTCATGATGAGTGCCACGCGCGGGCGGGGCTTGCCGTCAGTCTTCGGCTGGTCGTCGGAGCCGCAGCCGGCGATGAGGCCGGCCGCCGCCAGGGCGCACAGCCCACGGGCAAGTAGCTTGGAGGCGAGTCTTCTCCTCATCGTCTTTTCCTTTCACTCGATCACGATGGCGAGCTCGGCCCAGTGGGCGGTCTCGAACCGCCAGCCGCTCGCCTGGTTGAGGACTTCCACGACGATGCTCTTGCCGTGGAAGGCCGAGATGTCCACCTTCGTCTCCAGCCAGCCGTCGTAGGCGGTCTGCTTTCCGACCGCCTTCCTGACGATCTCCTTGTTGTCGGCGCGCACCACGAGGTCCCAGTCGCCCCGCGGGTCGTGCCCGACGACGAGCTTGATGGAGGTCTTCTTCAGCGGCGGAACGTCCACCTTCTTGCTCAGCACGCAGGGGGTCTGCTGGTTGAGGGGGTGTGTGACGAGGACGTTCTTCTTGCCCGCGAGCCGCTCGCGGAAGCCGGGGTTCTCGGCGTCGCCGCAGTTGGCGATCTGCCAGCCGGGGGCGAACTTGGCCACGGCGTCGCGGATGTCTTTCGCCCCGCCCACGGTCTCGATCTGCTTCATCTCCTCCTCGGTGAACCGGCTGTTGGCGACCGGGCCAGGCGTCCAGCACTGCTCGAGGGCGGTGGGCTTGGGGGGCTGGACGGGGATGATGAAGGTCTCCTCGCCCTTGCCGTCCTTCTCGATCTTGCCGCCGGCGCGGACGACGGCTTGGCGTGCCAGCTTCTCGCAGACCGTGATGAGGGTGGGGAAGTTGTAGGGGGTGTGGCTGAACTTCCCCTCGGGGTTGAGGGCCGACTTGAACCGCTCGGGGAGCTTCTCGAAGCCGACCGTGGTGAAGACCACGCCCGCCGCGGACGACGGATTGCAGTCCGAGTCCTGACCGCAGCGGGTGGAGATGAGGATCGTGTTGTCGAGGTCGCGTTCGCCGTAGAGGACGCCCATCACGACGTAGGCGCCGTTTATCTTCGCGTCAATGTTGAACTCGCCCTTCGGGCCGCTGCACGACGCCTTGCGGTAGTCGGCGTTCTCGTGGTACTTCTCGTTGATGAGCTGCCAAGTCTTCTCCCACTCCTTGGGGTTCTCCTTGTGCCACTTGAGCACGTCGCGGATGCACTCGGCGTATTGGCTGCCCTGTGGGATGCATCGGAGGCCGGCCTCGACGATCTTCACGGGGTCGCTCTCGAAGAACGCCTCGGCGTACATGCCGCCGAAGAGCTGGCCGCCGTAGAGCCCGTCGCCGTAGTTCATCAGCCGCCCGAACTTCTCGCCCAGCTCGATGGCCAGGTTCGGCAGCCCGGGGGCGATGAGGCCCGAGAAGTCGCTCTCGATCTGGTAGTCAATGTCGTCGGCGTGCTTGTTGAATTGCGGGTGGCCGCTGTCGGGCGGTGCGATGCCGCGGCGGAGGGTGTCGCGGCCAGCCTTGTTTGCGTGCCAGAGCGGATAGCGGCTGTTCGCGAAGTCTATCCCCGCCTGGCGAATCGTGGCCTCGAAGCCGTGCTGCTCCAGCGTCCGCAGGAACGTCATCTCCACATAGATGTCGTCCTGGTTGAACTGGTTGATCAGCCCTGGGTTCCACTTGGGCATCTTATCTTCGGGGATGACCTTGCCCTTGTAGCGGAACTCGGTTGGGCCGCCCCAGCCGACGCCCGCCATCTGGCCGATCCAGCCGGCCTTCATCTTATCGAGGTAGTCCTTCACGGGCAGGCGTCGGAACTCGCCCGCCTGGGCCAGCGCCGCCACGAGGACGGAAACCCCCACACAAACCCTTGCGGTCTTGCGCATCGGCTGCTCTCCTGGGCGTTACGACCTCGCCAGTTCGCCCTAAGACTATACCAAATCTCCCACCCCTTCTGCAAGAACAGCCGCTTGCTTTCCGGGGCGGGATGCGCTATCGAAGGGACGGGAGGCCGACCCGAACGGGAATAACCGATGACCGGACGCGAGCTTGTGGCGGCATTGCACGCGGGGAAACGGGTCTATGGCACCTGCATCACGGCGCCATCCCCACGCTGGCCGGGCGTGGCGAAGGGCCTCGGACTCGACTTCGTGTTCATTGACACGGAGCACGTTGCGCAGGACCGCGAGCGGGTGGCCTGGATGTGCGGGGCGTATCGCAGCCTGGGCATCGCCCCCGTCGTCCGCATCCCCGAGCCCGACCCCTATCAGGCGTGCATGGTATTCGACGCCGGGGCCGAGGGGGTGATCGCGCCCTACGTGGAGACGGCGTCCCAGGTGCGGGCGCTGGCGGGCGCCGCGAAGCTGCGGCCGCTCAAGGGCAGACGCCTCGCCGACCGCCTCGATGTAGGCGGGGCGTCCCTGCCCCGCGGGGCGCGGAGGCCCCGCCCACATTCCGCGGGATTGGAGCCCGAGCTCGAGCGCTACCTGGCCGAGCGGAACGCGGGGAGCGCGCTCATCGTGAACATCGAGAGCACGCCGGCCATCGCGGCGCTCGACGACATCCTGGCCGTGCCCGGCCTCGACGCCGTGCTCATCGGCCCGCACGACCTCACGTGCAGCCTGGGCATCCCCGAGCAGTATCGCCACCCGCGCTTCGACGAGGCGGTGCGGGACATCGTCCGCAAGGCCCGCGCCGCGGGCGTCGGGGCGGGCATCCACTACTGGTTCGGCACCGAGCAGGAGATTTCGTGGGCTCAGGACGGGCTGAACCTGCTCATCCACAGCACGGACAGCGTCCTCTTCGCCTCCGCCCTCCGCGCCGACCTCGCCACCCTCAAACAGGCCCTGGGCGGCTGACCCGCATTTCTCACCAATGGTCGGTGAGAAATGCGGGTCAGGGGCGGTCTTCGACGTCGAGGGCGCGCTCGAGGTCCTTGACGTCCTCGTGGCCCAGGGTGGCCTTCTTTCGGAGGATGGTGAGGCCGCGTCGGGCGGCGAGGCGCTCGACTTGCTCGTCGGCCACCTTGTCGCAGCCGCGGATGAAGAGGCGCTTGAGCTTGGGGAGCTTCGCCAGCGGGCTGAGGTCGGAGAGCGCCCGACAGTCGTCGAGGTCGAGGGCTTCGAGCTCGCCGAGGGCGGCGAGGGGGCGCAGGTCGGTGAGTTTCTCGCAGTCGGTGAGGTGGAGGACGCGGAGGCGGCCGAGCTTGGCGAGGGGCGCGAGGTCCTTGACTTCCCTGCACCCTGCGAGGTTGAGGAAGCGGAGCGAGACGAGGCTGGCGAGGGGCGCGAGGTCCGAGACGCCCTCGCAGTCATCGAGCCAGAGGGCTTCGAGCCGGGCGAGGGGGGCCAAGGGCCTGAGGTCAGTGACCTTCTTGCAGAAGGAGAGGTCGAGGACGCGGAGGCGTGCGAGCGAGCGGAGCGGAGCGAGGTCGGCCACGCCCGGGCAGCCGCGGAGCGTGAGGGATTCCAGGCGGGGGAGGGCGGCGAGGGGGCGCAGGTCGGCGAGGCGCTTGCAGCCGCGGAGGTCGAGCTCGGCGAGGCCGGTGAGTGCAGCGAGAGGCGTGAGGTCGGTGATCTCGGCGAAGGAATCGAGGTGGAGTGCCGTGAGGTTGGCGAGCCCCTGTAGGCCGTCGAGGCCGCGGGCCTTGGCGCAGCCGGTGAGGTCCACCCAGTAGAGGCGTGGCAGGCCTGCGAGTGGGGAGAGGTCTGTGGCGGCGAGGCCGCGGCGTGGGTCGGCGAAGACGACGCGTGGGGCGGCCGGCTGGCCCTCGTCGGGGCCGTCGCCAAGCTCTTCGCGGCTCTCGCCGCAGGCGAGGCCAAGCGACACGAGGCCCTGAAGCTCGGCGAGTGGCCGCAGGTCTGCCACCGCTCCGCACGCCGAGAGGTCGAGGAACTCGAGCGACTTGAGGGGGGCGAGGGGCGCCAGGTCGGACACCTTTCCGCAGGCGCGGAGGCGCAGGGCGATGAGGTGCTTGAAGCCCCCTAGCGGCTTGAGGTCGGCGACCCCAGTGCAACCCTCGAGGTCGAGGTGGCGCAGCTCGGCGAGGGGGGCCAGGGGCGCGAGGCCGTCAATCGCCTCGCAGCCGTTCAGCAGAAGTGTCCTGAGGCTTCGGAGGCGGCCCAGAGCTGCGGGTTGGGCGAGCTCGCCACAGCCGCTGAGGTCGAGGGTGGCGAGCTTGTCGAGGGGGGCGAGGGGCTCGAGGGTGGGCAGCTTCTCCCAGAATGGGAGCGCGAGGAGGCGGAGGTTCCGCAGGGCGGCCAGGGGCGCGAGGCCGACGCCAGGGGCGCAGTCGCCGAGCTCCAGGGTCTCGAGCCGCGCGAGCTTGCCGATGGGGGCCAGGCTGGGGACGCTCGGGCAGGCGCCCAGGCGGAGCAGCGTAAGGCCCCTCAGGCCAGCCAGCGGCTCGAGCGAAGCGACGTACTCGGGGCTGTCCAGCTCGAGCCACTTGAGGGCGGTGAGGGAGCCGACCACCTTGAGGTCGTCGTCGTTGACAGCGGGGAGGGCGAGGGCGGCGAGCTTCTTGAGGCGGGAAAGGTGCGCGAGGCCGCGGAGGCGCGGCGCCGGCTCGTCGGGGTCGTGGGCCGCTGGCTCGCGCACGGCCAGCCTCTCGAGGCCAGAGAGCTTGTCCAGAAAGGCCAGGCTCATGTCGTCGCGTGCGGGGAGGCGTAGGGCGGCGAGGTCCGGGAGAGCGGCGAGTGGGGCGAGGTCGCGCGCCTTCGGGCAGCCCGTGAGGTCGAGGAAGCGAAGGGTGTGAAGCTCCGCGAGTGGGGCGAGGTCGGCGGCCTCGGAGGGATGGGCATCGGCCCGGAGCGCGAGCGCCCTGAGGCGCTTCAGGGCGGCCAGGGGCGCGAGGTCGGACACGCCCGGACAGTCGGAGACCTCCAGGGCCGCGAGGCGGCTGAGCTTGCCGAGGGGGGCAAGGTCGGACACGCGGGCGCAGTCGCAGAGGCGAAGGCTGACAAGCTCCCTGAGCGCCGCGAGGGGCGTGAGGTCGGACACGGCGGTCCACTCGATGCGGAGCGACCTGAGGGCTTTGAGCGGCGCGAGCGGCGCGAGGTCCTCGAGGTCGGCGCACTCGCGCAGCTCGAGGGTGGCGAGGCGGCCCATTGCGGCGAGGGGCGCGAGGTCCCGCACCTGGCCCTGGACGATGCACAGCGAGGTGACGGCGGGCATCTTCGCCACGCGCTCCAGGTCGGCGGTTGTGGCGTGGAACACGCAGAGCGCCACGTCGCGCCCCTCGGGGATGGCGGGGAGCGAGGCCAGGCTCCGCCCGACGCACACGATGGCGAGCGGCCCCTTCCCCGCGGCGATGGCCGCCTTGAGTGCCTCAGGCCCGCCGAGGCCGTCGGCACGAATCGCAGCCACGCGCGGCGCCGCCCCGTCCTCGCTCACCGTCAGGCAGGGGCCATCGCGTCCGAACCGCAGCTCCTTCCCGCCGGCGTAGGGGCAGAGCATCCAGGGCCACTGGGAGGCAGAGAGCCATTCGCCTTTCACCACGGCTTCGACCGATTCGGAGCCCTCCACATCATAGAGCGTGATTTCCGTGACCTCGGGCGCCTCGGCGGCAGACAGGCAGGTGGCGAATAGGAGGGCGAGCGTGGTGCACAGTGTTGGTGGCACAGGCGTCTCGCCTGTGCGCCACAGGCCGGAGGCCTGTGCCACCGGGGAGATTGCGCGAAAGGGTGGTGGGGTGGCATCAAGGCGCATAATCTTCTCCAAGGGTGGGCACTTGCTTTCTTGCTTCTTCAATCGTCCTCGTCCTCGTCGTCGTCCTCGTCCTCGATCTTCGCTTTGAGCGCCATGAGATCAGCAGCGACCTCATCAAGCCCGAGGCGGCGGAGTGTGTCTGGCGTCGGGAAGCCGCGGGCGTCCCAGCCGCGCAGGGCGTAGTATTCGGGCAGCAGGCGGGCCATGTCGGGAAGGCTGCCCGCGGCGCCGCCAGTCTTGCGGTCCAGGTGAAGAAAGCGGCCCGGCAGGCGGTCGTCCCCGCCGCGGACGCCGCAGCGGAGGTTGTAGGCGCGCTTGAGGTTGAAGAGCCGCTCGCCCGCCGCCATCAGCTCCTCCGCCGAGACCTCCCAGCCCGTGGCGAGCGAGAGCCAGTGGGCCAGCTTGCTCGGCCCCGTGCCGTTGCGGGCGACGAACTTGCACATCCCGAGGGCGTCGAAGGCCGCCATCAGGTTCTGCATGAGGACGGCGATGCGGGCGGCCCCGCCGTGGTCGTGGGGCTCGACGCCGCCGCGCTCGATGCCGAAGTCGGGCATGGGCGAGCCGTAGCCGAGGATGTAGCTGAAGCTCTCCAGGTGGCAACTGCCGCGGCTGCCCGTCGCGTAGTCGGGCGCCATCGAGATGAAGGCCCGCGGGTCGTGGAACGGGTATTCGAGGCCCTTGGTGTGCATGGCGAACGAGGCCGCCTCGCCTCCAAGCGCCTCGGCTGCGCGCCTCACCCCTTCGCCGAGGAGCTTGCCAATCCCCTCTCGGCGGGCGATCTGGTGGATGAGCGCCAGGGTTGCCTGCCCATCGCCCCAGCGCAGCCCCAGGCTTTCGCCGCCCGTCCTCCCTCTCCCTTGGGGAGAGGGCTGGGGTGAGGGTGTCTTTGCCCCCAGTTGGGTGCCGGCGCCATTGAAGGCACCCTCACCCTCCCCTCTCCCCGAGGGAGAGGGACAGAGGCGACCCCCCAGGTCCAAGCCCCGCTCGGCGGCCTCAAACGCGAAGGCGACGGCGGCCGCGGTCGAAATCGTGTCGAGCCCATAGCGGTTGCACAGCTCGTTGGCCGCGAAGACCGTGTCGAGGTCCTCGTTGAGGAGGAGCGGCCCGAAGCCGGCGGCAGTCTCGTACTCCGGCGCATGCCCCTCAATCTCGGCGTTGTGGGCGGGGCCTCCGTGCCCCGCGTCTTCATGGGCAGGCACGCGGACCGTCTTCCCGCAGCGGATGGGGCACCCGAAGCAGGCATAGTGCCCCTTGAAGGTGCGGGCGAAGTGCGTCTGCGGCGCAATCCGCTTCGCCTGGTCAGTCCAGGAGCCTAGCTGCCAGTTCTTGATGGGCAGGTCGCCGGCGGCCTCGACCACGATGAGGCCGCCCGCGGTGCCGAACTCGCGGAGCCGGCCCGCGTCGTCGCGGGCCTTCGGGTTCTCCGCCCGCATGGCCGCCCGCAGCTCATCGGGCCGCGCCACCTGGAGGCAGTGCTGTTGTGAAGGAGTCACACGGACAGACACGGACACACACGGACGAGGAGATTCCTGCGTCACGGGCATCTGTCCGTGTTTGTCCGTGTCTGTCCGTGTCGCATCTTCACAGGCTCTGCCCTTGCCCCGCACCACGACGGCCTTGAGACGCTTGGCGCCCATGACGGCGCCCATGCCGGTGCGTCCCGCCGCCCGCGCCTCGCGTCCGCCGAACATCACGGAGGCGAACCGCACGAGGCGCTCGCCCGCCGGCCCGATGGCCCCCACCTGCGCCTTCGCGTCGGTCTCCCCGCGGAGCATCTCCGCCGTCTCGAACGTGTCCTTGCCCCACACGTGCCCCGCCGGCCGCAGTTCCGCCTGGCCATCGTGAACCCAGAGGTAGACAGGCTGGGGCGCCTGGCCTCGGAACACGATGCCCATGATGCCCGTTCGGGCGAGCTCGGCCCCGAAGAACCCGCCCGCCCGTGATTCGCCCCATATCCCCGTCAGCGGCGAGCGGGCGCACAGGCACACCTTATTGCAGCAGATCACAGGGCTGCCCGTCAGCAGCCCGTTCATCACCACAAGCGGGGATTCGGGCGCGAGCGGGTCAACGGCGGGGTCCAGCTCGTCGTACAGCATCCTCGCCGCCAGGCCGCTGCCGCCGAGATAGCGGCGGAGCATCTCCTCCGGCACCTCGCGCGGCGCGGTGCGCCCTGTGCCCAGGTTGACCTCAAGCACAACCGCATGGCGGATCGGCGGCACGAGTGGCTCCGGGCACTTAGCGATCGGCTATCTCAGCCGGTGGCGACGGGGCGGCGCTTGCGGCGTTGGGGCATGGGAACAGGGCGTACCTTCTCCCGATCCTCAGCGGCCTTCAGGCGCGCGAAGTACCGCTGAGGGTCGTTGCCGCACTCCTCCATGATCTTCTTGCGAATCTCATGGATCTCCTCGACAATGGGGTCTCTGCTCATGGGTTGTCTTCTTTCCATAGCTCAAGGAACACTTCCGGCGTAACGATGAGGGGCGTGAAGCGCTCAAGGCGGCCATTGATTTCGACCAGCTTGCGAATGACCTGATCGTTGGCAATGTGAGCGCAGTTCCACGTAACGAGGTAGTTGAGTTGGTGAACGACGGCAAAGGCCACGTGGGTGAGGTCCGGCAGCCGCTCAATCGGCATCCTCAGTTCAAGGCGGTACATCTCAGCGAGGTCAGCCACCTCTCTTGAGAGGGGCAAGATGGTGAGCCCACGCGCCCGCTCCTCGCGGCGTTGGGCGGCTTCAGTGTCCCCTTTCCGGCTCTCGTCGAGGACGGCTTGGGATATGAACAGGCCGCATTCCTCTTGGGCCAAGGCCCACCACTCGTGCGTAACCTCCTGATGGGCCGCGGTGAGCAGGTCGCGGCTCGGGCGTGACGCGAGGTAGCTGAGGACCGATGTTTCCACGTAGACCCGCGTCTTCATCGGCGCGCATCCTGCGGTTCACTGGCTCAAGGCGGCGCCTCCCTCTTGCCACGCCGTCATGAGTATAGCCCGGCGCGCCGCGCGCTGCAAGCTGGGGGCGCGACGCCGCCCGCCGCCAGGCCGCTGCCGCCGAGATAGCGGCGGAGCATCTCCTCCGGCACCTCGCGCGGCGCGATGTCGCGCGTGCTCAGGTTGATCTCCACAAGCCTGCGCGTAGCTGATGGGATCATGCTGGTGACGCCGGTTAGCCCTTCAGCCACGTTCACGGCTTACGCTTCCACTGCTGTTGCCTGTGGTCGTCCGATTCCTGCCTCGTGCGCGAAACCCAATCCTGCGCGTCCTCGCCGCCCATGAGATCAGGGGCGATACCTTCCATCTCCATCCAGTCGTAGCGTTCTCCCGATTCGACCTCATCATACACGCGCTCGGCTGTCATGACCTGGCCCATCCTTTCTTCCTTCCAGCAGCCGGCTGGCCGGCTGGGGCTACTCGGCCGCGACTGGCTGCCGCTTTGGGCGCGGGGACTTCGATTTGAGGCGGCCCTTGCGCTTCTCCTGGGCCGCCATCCACCGGGCAACGAGCTTGTCGTAATCGCCCCCGCACTCCGCCCACATCTCTTTGCGAATGCGGTGGATCTCCTCCACGATGGGGTCTCTG
>Ga0194112_10001643_pt1 | contig 32568 bp, 28 predicted proteins | sample TA2MahC400mmetaG_FD_146191 | JGI IMG/M metagenome (GOLD analysis project Ga0194112, IMG submission 146191) | Freshwater microbial communities from Lake Tanganyika, Tanzania - TA2015016 Mahale Deep Cast 400m | ecosystem: Environmental > Aquatic > Freshwater > Lake | place: Tanzania: Lake... | reverse complement strand
GGTCACTGAATCAACTGTTACCCGGGCTTCTATCCAGGCTGGGGCCACTGCATTAATCTCAACCCTAATGCCTTCTCCGAAATCAACGTCAATGACCTGATCACTATATGACTCGGTACAGAAATCACCGCCGCCAAGAGTGACATTGAGCACCTGCCCGGGGGCAACCTTGTCGGGACTCACAGACGAGATTGTTGGATTGATTGGTGGATCATCTGCCACCACAATGGGAGCTGGCAAGGACGTTGTCAACAAGGATACCAACAAGATGAACGCAATGAGGCCGAGTCGCACTTTTCCCATGTTATCCCCCCTTGAGAGAGTTGCTCTGGGATTCAGAAACGCAAAGCCAACCTGAGAGAGGTTGGTCTCACCGTTGGCCGCCCGCTACCCAGGTGACCAAGGGCAGGTGGCTGTTCAAAGCCCCCTCTTTGGACTGCCCGAACCCCTCGTCGAGCAGAACGTCTATGAACCCGAGCTTTGCGTGGATTATACCGGTTTGCATGGCATTGTCAAATTCATTGGCCGATGCACTCCTAGATGACCCGTCTGCAAACTCAAGCGACTGCAAGAACTCCGCCACGAATCTTGAGTGAGAACGCCGTGAAGGCAACCCATACCCTGGAATCGCCTTGTCCTGCCCCCAGCTAGTTGCACTACTTCTCAGGTTGCAGCCGCCAGACTGAAGGCCAGTTCGAAGCGTCTGGTTCTGTCTATCGTCCAGTATGGCCCACCACGCATAGAACCGGCCTATTGCCCCCGACTTTCGACACCCTTTGAGACGAGTCAGAAGCTCAGCCTTCCACCAACCTAGAAGCCCATCCTTGTAACAACCCGTAGGGTCCGCGGTTCGAATCATCCACTGCTGACCTTCCGTATTGTATGCTAAACTCACGTGGGGAATACTCTAGAAGGAAGGAGACATTCCAGATGGCCGCGAGGTTCGAACTGTACCAGGACTCAGCAGGGGAATTCCGCTGGATACTAGTGGCATCGAATGGAAAGACCCTAGCCACTGGGGGAGAGGGCTACGCATCGAAGGAAAGCGCCAAGGCCGGCATACAGTCTGTCAAGAAGAACGTGGCGGCAGCAAAGATTGAAGAGAAATAGACGATCAAGCCAAACCTTGATCCTGCAGTCGGAAACTACGCAGGGGACTCCGAACGCATAGGGTACTGGGAACTGCGATACCCCCATTGCTCCGTATGGCCGCAATATCCACCAGCCTGGGCGCAACGAAGTGACCTTCTGTATGTAGATCATCCGCTCCGGGAGCCAAGCGTCGCTTCCGGTGCTCCAAGCGTGAGTTCGCGGTTTCTGACCTGCTAACTTTGCCAGCGCCTGACCTCTCCGTTCTGCGACATAACCGGACGCGCCGCGTCAGGCATCCACTCTGCACCGAGAGTCCAGATATTCTGATCGCAGCCAATGGGTTGCTGCCCCACACCTACCCACATGGGTCGCCGATGTCGCCTATGGCACCGCCGACCAAAGGCATCCAGGAAAGTCGATGGCGGTGGCATCTCTCAGCAGGAATGAGAGGTTGGGGAATGTTGCCTGGGGGAAGGACCTGACGGCACACCACCCCAGCCCTGGATGCCGCATCCCGCCAGAGGCGGGCGGGATGATCCTTCCCTGGCGGGAAGGACCTGGCGGCACACCACCCCAGCCCTGGATGCCGCATCAAGTGCGGCATGACATACGAGAGGGAAGGACTCCTCGCAACGACACAGAGTGTGCGAGGGGAGACACTGCACTAGCCGCCGATGGGATAGCGGCCGTACTTGTGGGCCGCCTCGACCATCCACTGGAGCCTGACGGGGTCAACCAGGGGATGCGAGTGCGACGTGGACAGGATGTACCCGCCGCCACGGGCGGCATCACCGATGGCCTTCCGGACGGCGTCCTCTATCTCCTGGCGGGTGCCTTTGACCACGAGATAGGAAACGTCCAGGTTGCCGATGAGCACCAGCTTGTGACCCACCTGCGCCCGGACCCGGCCCAGGTCCATCCCGGCCGTGGGCTCCATGGTGATGATGCCGTCGAAGCCCCACTCAACGAACTTGTCCAGCAGGGCGTAGATGTTCCCGCAGCTGTGGAAGACGAACTTGCGCCCCCGCTGATGCACCAGGTCGGCCATGCGCCGGTAGCTCTCTCCGTACAGCTTCTCCACCAGCTCGGGACGGAGCAGCGGCCCGGTCTTCTGTCCCAGGTCGTCCCCGCCCAGGACCACCTCCACGCCGGACTTCATCACCGCCTCCAGGTTCCTGAGGCAGAGGTCGGTCTGGAAGGCGATGACCTTCTTGACGAAATCCGGCTTCTGGTAGATGAGCCTGGTGAAGTTCACGAAGCCGATGGGCTGCCAGCTGTTCTCGAACGGGCCGGGCGCGGCGTAGCACATGGGGTAGATGCGGCCGCCGTGGTCCTTGACCAGCTTCCTGTGGAAGGCGGCGGTGTTCCGCAGCATGGTCTCGAAGAGGGGGGCCTTCTCCTCCACCCACTTCTCCCATTTCTCCTCCGTGTCGCACAGGGCCCGGCTGTAGTTGACGTTGATGTTGCCTTCGGTGTCCGCAGCCAGCTCCCAGACCCGGCCGTAGGGGTCGTACCACGACCAGCCCACGGAAGCCTGCGGGTCCCTGGTCAGCTTCATCAGGGCGTACACGGCCCAGTTGGCGTCGAAGCCCAGGCTGGCTGCCGCCTGCATCGCCGCCGAGAAGTTGCCGTAGTACATGTTGTTCCAGAAGCGGTTGGAGCTGAGGAGATTCTTGATCTGGTTGCCCAGCACCGGCTTCTGCAGCAAGCCGACGAAGTCCACGGGCTTCTTGCCCAGCATCTTGTTGACCGTGGCCGGGTCCATGATCAGGCCCATCACCGGAACGCGGTCCGCTTCCTCATGGTTCATGGCGGTCAGGACGCGCTCCTTGAAGTTCATGCCGGTGCGCTCCACTTCTTCATCATGTCGACGCCGGTGACCGCGTCGGGGGCGAAGGCGTCCGCACCGACGTCGCGGGCCGCCCTCTCCGACAGGGCGGCTCCCCCGATGACCACCTTCAGTTTGTCCCTGAGACCCTGAGTCTTGAGGGCATCGATGACCCCGGCCAGCTGGCTCTCCGTGGACGTGAGCAGACAGGACATGCCCAGAACCGCCGGGCCGTGTTCCCGGACGGCGGCGGCGAACTTCTGGGCCGAGACGTCGACGCCGAGGTCGACCACGGCGAACCCGGCGCTGCGGGCGAAGTTGACCACGATGTTCTTGCCCAGATCATGGAGATCGCCGGCCACCGTGCCAATGACCAGGGTCCCCCGCGACGGCGAACCCCCGCTCTGCATCAGGGGCGACAAGGCGTTCATGACATCCTTGGCTATCTCTCCGGCGTAGACCAGCTCCGCCAGATACCACTCACCGTCCTGGAACCTCTTGCCCACCACCTCCAGGCTGCGGGTGACCACGTCGACGGCTTCCTTCACCCTCGCCTGGTTGCCCCCTGCGATCACGTTGTGGACAGCCGCGAGCGCGGCCTCCATGTCCAGGTCCAGGAGGCCCCGCTGCAACTGCGCCAATGAGTCATCCGGCATAGATGCTCCTCCTCTTTCCGGAAGGGTCCGGGATTCCCGGCCCATAGTACCAAGCAGCGCCGCCAACAGCAAATCGGGGCTGGTTTTCGTGGGGCAGACCACACCACACCCCACCACCATGGATGCCGCATCAAGTGCGGCATGACATGGGAAGGTAGAGAATGCCACAAAGGCGGATGATCCGCCGGAGGCGGGCCGGGGCCGGCCGGGTCAGTGTGACTGAGGCAGGCCACACCGCGCCCCACCCATGGGTCCCGCATCAAGTGCGGGACGACACGAGAAGGGAGTCGATGCCGCATCCCGCCAGAGGCGGGCGGCATGACACGAGAGGGCAGGGGCGCGACGCCGAGCCAGAGTGCGATAGTCAGGCTGGCGAACCGGTGGAGAGACTACCAGGTGGACTTGAAGGGGGCGTCGTACTCGGTGGTGATCACCCCTTCGGCCAGCATGTCGGCGATATCGTCATCGGAGAGGCCGAGGACCTCCTTGTAGACGTACTGGTTGTCCTGACCCAGGCAGGGGGCGGCCCTCTTCAGCTCGCAGGGTGTCTCAGAGAGCTGATAGGCCGGGGCATGATAGGAATGGGGTCCGATGACCCGGTGGTCCAGTACCCGGAAGTGCCGGCGGTGCTTCAACTGCGGGTCGTGCAGCAGGTCTTCACAGGTCCGCACCGCTCCGGCCGGCACGCCGGCCTCCTGGAGCAGGGCCATCAGCTCACCGGCGTCATGTCCCCTAGTCCATTCACCGACCAGCCGGTCCAGCTCATCCTCGTTCTCCTTCCGGTCCCGGACGGTGGCGAACCTGGGCTCCCGCGTCCAGTCCGGATGTCCCATGGCCCGGCAGAGGCTCCGCCACTGCTCCTCATCCTGTACGGCGATGGCCACCCAGCGGTCGCTGCCCAGGCTGGGGTAGATGCCGTGGGGGCTCATGAAGCTGTCCCGGTTCCCCCGGCGGCCCAGATTCCTCCCGTTCACGGCGCAGTCCAGGAGGTGCGGCGCCACGAAGGTGACCCCGCATTCCATCTGGGACTGCTCGAGGTACATCCCCAGGCCGGTGCGCCGCCGTCTGAGCAGGGCCCCCAGGATGGCGATCAGGGAATACCAAGGGGCGATGAAGTCGGAGTAGGCGCTGAAGACCATGGTGGGGTCGCTGTCCGGCCAGCCGGTGGTGGCGGAATAGCCGCTCACGGCGTTGACGTGGTGGCCAACGCCCTTGAACTTGTGATGGGGTCCATAGGCCCCCTGCTGTGAAGTGCTGAGGTAGACCACGCCGGGATTGAGCCTGCGGCAGCTCTCGTAGTCCAGTCCCAGCCCGGCCATGGTCCCCGGGCTCATGCTTTCGCCCACCACATCAGCCCACTTCACCAGCCTGCCGGCCAACTCCTTGCCTCTGGGTTTGGTGATATCCAGGCTGATGCACCGCTTGTTGGTGTTGTACTCGGCGTAGAAGGCGCTGCGGTCGATGCCCGGTTTGGCGTCCTTGAAGGGGGCGAAGGTCCTCAGGGGGCTGAGGTGCCGGTGGTTCTCAATGACGATCACCGTGGCCCCGTGCTCGGCCAGCTCGCGGCTGACCTGCGGTCCCGCCGCAGCCCAACTGAAGTCGGCCACCTTGAGGCCCTCGAATATCTGCCTGGCCATGTCACGTCCCTCCCCGTCGCATGCCCTGATCAGATGACGCCGTTGGACTTCAGCCGGGCCATCTCCTCCCCAGAAAGGCCGAGCTCCCCGGCGTAAACCTCCCGGTTGTGCTCTCCGATGAGAGGGGCCCGGCGGCCGATCCGCCACGGGGTCTCCTTGATCTTCACCGGCGCTCCGGGGTACCTCAGGGCCTGGCCCAACTCGGGATGCTCCACCGTCTGCCAGAAGCCCCGGGCCTCCAACTGGATATTGCCGAGCACATCCTCGAAGGTGGCGCAGGGGGCCAGCAGTATGCCCCTCTTCACCGCCTCTTCGTACAACTCTGCCTTGTTCTTGGTCATCAGGAACTTGGCAATGCAGGAGTTCCGGGCATCGCTCTCCACTTGCGTCAGGGTGGCGTTGTCCCACATGGTGGCGAAGTCGAAGTCCTTCATCTCCAGGGCATAGCCCTCGGAGTTGGCCCAGTCCACCAGCGCCCGGGACGACTGTGATGATCCCGCAAAGGCGCCGCCGCCGAACATGAGGGTCACATAGCCGTCCTTGCAGGGCACCACGGTCCGGGTGAACAGCGGCCCTGCCTGCGGTCTCACCGAAACGAAGAACTGTCCCAGGCCGACCAGGTTGGCCCCTAGGATCTCGAAGATCTCCACGGCATTCATCAGGGTCAGCTCCACCGCCTCCTGCATGGAGACATCCACGTGCTGGCCCACGCCGGTCATATCCCGGTGATAGTAGGCCATCATGGAACCCAGGGCCCCCTGCAGTCCGGCGTGGAGGTACGACTGGGGGTCGGCGCTCATCCGCACCGGCGGCCGGCCGAGGTCGCCCAGGATGCGGGCCATGCCGCCCATGGCCGCCGCCACCAGGTCGGTGGCCCGGTAGCCGGCATAGGGTCCGGTCTGCCCGAAGGGGGTGATCGAGGTGAGGATGATGCCGGGCATCACCTCCCTCAGACCGGCGTAGCCCAGTCCCAGCGAGTCCAGATGGCCAGGCGGGAAGGACTCCACCACGATGTCGGCGGTCTTCACCAGTCTGCGGAAAAGGTCACGGCCCTCCGACACGGCGATGTTCAGGGTGATGCCCCTCTTGCTGGTGTTGGTGGCGAACCAGAAGAGGCTCCTCTCCGGATGGGGGACATCCTCGTAGAAGGGGCCGGTGTTGCGGCTCGGATCGCCCCCGGGCGGCTCCACCTTGATGACGTCGGCGCCGAAGTCGCCCAGCACCTTGGCGCAGAACAGTCCCTTCTCGTCGGTCAGATCGAGGACGCGGCAGCCATCCAGCAGGGTGTCGCTCTCAGCCACAGATCACCTCCATGCCTCAGTCGAAGCGGATGACGGCCCGGATCACTTCCCCTCTGTCGACAGCCGCTATGGCCTCATTCACCCGGTCCAGGGTGAAGTACTCCGCGGTGAGCTTCTCCAACGGCAGCCGGCCCTGCAGATAGAGATCGATGTACCTGGGCACGTCCAGCATGGTTCTGACGTTGCCCAGCAGACTGCCCTTCATGGTCTTGCCCAGCAGGAACTCGAAGGGGAAGAGGCTGAGCACATCGGCCATGGGGGCCGCGCCTACCAGGACGCAGGTCCCGGCGCTGTGGATGGAGCCGAAGGCCTGGGCCATGACGGCCACGTTCCCGATGGACTCGATGGCGTAGTCGGCTCCCCCTCCGGTGATCTCCAGCGCCCGCTGCTTGGGATCCTCCCGCGAGGCATTGATGACGAAATCGGCGCCCAGCTCCCGGGCCAGGTCCAGCCTGCCGTCCAGCAGGTCCACGGCGATGATCTTGCCGGCGCCGGCCAATCTGGCACCCATGACGGCGCTGAGGCCCACACCACCACACCCGTAGATGACGATGGACTCCCCGGCCCGCAGTCCCGCCCTGTTGACCACGCTGCCCACTCCGGTGGTGGCCCGGCAACTGAGGAGGCACATGACGTCCAGAGGCGCCTCTCGGGGCACCTTCACCGCAGTGCGCTCACTAACCACCACGTACTCGGCAAACGATCCCTGGCTATAGAACAGATGCAGGTCCTGACCTCCCCGGTGCAGGCGCCTGCCGCCCCCGGGCAGCGTGCCCATGAGGTGAGCGGGGAGGACCTCGGAGCACAGGGCGGGCTGGCCCTCGACGCAGTAGCGGCAGCGGCCGCAGTTGAAGATCACCGGCAGGACCACATGGTCTCCCGCCTTCAGGCCGGTCACGCCGCGGCCCACCTTCTCCACCACCCCGGCCCCCTCATGTCCGGGTACAAGCGGCAGGGGACCGGGCACCTGGCCCTTGAGAGGCATGAGATCGCTGTGGCAGATCCCGGTGGCTACGATCCTGACCATGACCTCGCCCTCCTGGGGATCGTCGATGGTGACCTCCTCCACCCGGAGCGGCGTGTTGGGTTCGTAGAGCACTGCGGCCTTCATCTTCTTCATGGGCGTACCTTCCTCCGTGGATTCCGAGGAGCCAGTTTATGCTACCCTGCAAAGCCAGTGTCAAGTCAGCGCGGCACCCCGTGCACTGCGTCGCAAATATCGCTATGTGTAGCTGCGCCACGCCACCCCAGCCCTGGATGCCGCATCAAGTGCGGCATGACATGAGGGGGCAGCGCCGTCGAACTATGACTGACTCCGCAGTGGCCGCAGTCATCCACTGCGGGCCGCTGATGGTAGAATAGCAGCTGAAGGCGATGTCCACGTTCGGCTATGCCGGCAGCATCCTGAAGATCGACCTGTCCTCAAGAGCGGTCTCGAAGGAGTCCACCCTGGACTACGCCTGCAGGTTCCCCGGGGGCCGGGGCCTGGCGGCCCGGCTCTACTGGGACAGCGTGCCGCCCGGAGCTTCCGCGTTCAGTCCGGAGAACACCCTCATCCTGGCCACCGGGCCCCTGGCCGGGGTGCCGGTGATAGGCGGCTCGCGATGGGTGGTCTGCGCCAAGTCGCCGAGCACCACTCCCCAGCACTTCGGCTCGGCCAACATGGGCGGGAACTGGGGGTTGACCCTGAAGGGGGCGGGCTACGACGCCCTGCTCATTCAGGGCAAGGCGGAGCGGCCGACATACCTCCTGCTCCAGGACGGCGCCGTGGAGTTCCGGGACGCCTCGGCCTTCCAGGGCAGGGGGGCCATCGAGACCCGCGAGGTCATCAGGTCGCAGCGGGGGGACTCCACCAGCGTGGCGGCCATCGGCCCCGCCGGCGAGAAGCTGGTCACCTTCGCCACGGTGTCGGCGGACAACGACGCGGCCGGCTCCTGCGGCATGGGGGCGGTGATGGGATCGAAGAACCTCAAGGCCATCGCCGTGACGGGCAGGCCGGTGACGAACATGCCGGTGGCCCGGCCCGAGAAGCTGAAGGATCTCACCACCCGCTTCAGCGGCTTCGGGACGGAGCTGATGTCGGTGGTGGGCACCATGGAGTTCCGGATCACCGGGCCACAGACGGAGAAGGCGCCCTGCTTCGGCTGCCTGGGCAACTGCCTGAGAAGGAGCTACCGCACTGCCGGCGGCCAGAGGGGCAAGTTCATGTGCCAGCCGGCCACGTTCTACCGTCCCATGGCAGAGGGCTTCTACGGTCCGGGGCTGGACGTGCCCTTCCAGGCGGCCAGGCTGTGCGACGAGTACGGACTGGACACTATGACGGTGTCCATGATGGTGCTCTGGCTCTACAGGTGCCTCAAGGCGGGCATCCTGTCCGACGCGGAGACCGGCATTCCGACGTCCCGGCTGGGCAGCCTGGAGTTCATCGAAACCCTGGTGAAGAAGATCTCCTTCAGGCAAGGCTTCGGGGACGTCATGGCCAACGGGCTGCTGGAAGCCGCCCCCCAGGTGGGCAAAGGGGCCAGCGAGCAGATAGTCCGCTTCCTCTCCAAGGGCGGCATGCCGAACATCACCGACCCCCGGCTGTACGTGACCACGGCCATGCTGCACGCCATGGAGCCCAGGCCGCCGCAGGTGCAACTGCGGGAGATAAGCGTGGCTGTCACCCGGTGGATCGCCTGGCTCAAGGGGAGTGACGTCAAGGTGTCCACCGAAACCCTGCGGCGCATCGCCCGCGATTTCTGGGGCAGCGAGGCGGCCGCAGACTTCACCACGCAGGAGGGGAAGGCCCTGGCGGCGGGGATGATCCAGGACAGGGAGCACGCCAAGGAGTGCCTGGTTCTGTGCAGCTTCCTCTGGCCGGTGCTGGACATCGCCAACTCGGATGACCATGCCGGCGACCCCACCATGGAGAGTCAGATCCTCTCCGCGGTCACCGGCAACGATATCGACGAACAGGACCTGTACCGAACGGGCAGGAGGGCCTTCAACCTGCAGAGGGCCATCATGATCCGGGACGGCCACCGCGGCAAGGCGGACGACACCATCCCCGAGGCCTGGTTCACCGTGCCCCTCAAGGGGGACGCGGTCAACCCCGATTGCCTCGTCCCCGGGAAGGACGGCCAGCCCGTGTCCCGCCGCGGCGCCGAGGTGGACCGGAGGGAGTTCGAGTCCACCAGAGAGGGGTACTACCGGCTCAGAGGCTGGGACGCCACAGGCCTCCCGACCAGGGAGACGCTGAGGGGTCTGGACCTGGCCGACATCGCCGACGATCTGGAAGGGCGGGGGTTGCTCGGACATCCAGCGTAGTGCTTCGTAGATATCGCTATGGGTAGTCGTGACACACCACCCCAGCCCTGGATCCCGCATCAAGTGCGGGATGACACGAGTTTCGTGGTGCGGGATGACACACGAGGCGGCAAGTGCGGGATGATCCTTCCACGGAAGGACCTGACGGCATCCCCTGCCCCTCATCGCAGGTCGGGTCTGCCTCAGACAGACGACACCCACCCAACATACGACGGTCAGGCAAACGAAGTGCTGGAGATACTACACTAGGGTAGTCAGCGCCGCCCGGTCTGCTCAGAGGGAGCGGACACATCACCGAAAGGAGGTTGCCTCATGGCCAAGAAGCTCTTCGGTCCCCAAACCCTGGTCTATCCCATGCCCGCCCTGCTGGTGGGAGCCAACGTGGAGGGCCGGCCCAACTTCATGACCGTGGCCTGGGCCGGCATCGCCTGCGGCGAGCCGCCCATGCTCTCCGTGGCCATCCGCCATGCCAGACACACCCTGAAGGGCATCCGGCAGAACATGACCTTCTCCGCCAACGTACCTTCGGCCAGCCAGGCGAAAGAGACCGACTACTGCGGCATTGTCTCCGGGGCCAAGGCCGACAAGGCCAAGGCCTGCGGCTTCAAGGTCTTCTACGGCAAACTGGAGGGCGCGCCGCTCATCGAGCAGTGCCCGGTCAACCTGGAGTGCAGAGTGGTCCACATCCTCGACCTGGGCAGCCATTCCCTGGTCATCGGCCGGATTGAGGAGACGCATGTCTCAGAGGAATGTCTCACCAAGGGCAAACCGGACGTGGCCAAGATCAACCCCCTGACCTATGTCACCAGCCCGGCCGCCCGGTATCAGGGACTGGGGGAGGTCATCGGGGCGGCCTTCAGAATTGGCCGGGAAACCGCCTGAAATCAGAGATTGTGGTCAGTTTCAGCGTCAACCCTCTTGACAAGTGACGCATCATGTGCATATTATTCGCACAGTGTACTCAGCAAGCATGAAAATGCGAGCGGGGCACAAATAAAAAAAGGAGGAGGACCAAGCATGCCACAAGCGTACTGCGTCAAGTGCAAGAAAAAGAGGGAGATCCAGAATCCCAAGGCAGTGACCCTGAAGAACAAGAGGCCTGCCGTCAGCGGCACTTGCCCGGTCTGCAAGACGAAGGTATTCCGAATCGGGAAGGCCTAGGCCTCCCGTATTCCTTCGTCACAGACGCTCGCAAGAGAGCAGCTCTCCCGCCTGAGGCGGACTCTCCTGCGAGGCAGTGATGTTCTTCATCAATGTGAGCCGAGGGGCAGCGAAGCAGTCTCGACAGCAAGAAGAGGGTGCTTCGCTGCTACACTCTCGGTCAGACAATTCCTCAACCCATCTCACCTATCACCCAGTAGTGTAGTGCCCCGCAGATATCGCTACGTGTTGTTGTGCCACGCCGCCCCGCCCCGTGGATGCCGCATCAAGTGCGGCATGACACGATGAGGGGGAGTGCGGAAGGCATGACGAAGACGGGAGTGCGGGATGATCCTTCCACAGAAGGACCTGACGGCACGCTGCCCCAGCCCTGGCTCCGCCAAAGGCGGATGACATCAACCAAGTGTTGGAGACACGGCACCAGTGTAGCGCCCCGCAGATATCGTTGTGTGTAGCTGTGCCACGCCGCCCCACCCCATGGATGCCGCATCAAGTGCGGCATGACAGGAGATTGGTGGCTCAAGCCAGCCCAACGCATATATACATCCGACATACAATGTGATACTATCCTCTAAGGCGGCCCCCCGGGAGTCGGGGGCTGACCGGCAAGGTCCTCACTCACAGAACAACGCAAAGCGAAGGAGGCACAAGATGGCAGAGAGTGTGTACAAGGTAATCGAGATCATCGGCACCAGTCCCGTATCATGGGAGAAGGCAGCGGCCAATGCCATAGCAGTCGCCTCGAAGTCCCTCCGCGACCTGCGCATTGCCGAGGTCGTCGAGATGGACATGCAGCTGGAGAACGGGAAGGTCCGCGCCTACCGGACCAAGATCAACGTTTCCTTCAAGTACGAGAAGGAATAGCTAGGCCCTAGTCACCCTGCACAGTAGGGCCCGGTTGCACCAGCCCCCGGACAGCTCGTCACAGCTCTCGGGGTCATCGAGTGTCAGCACGTTGGCGTTGGACTCGAAGACCCCGCTGAACTCGGGCTCGTAGGGGGCCTTCTCGGGGAACCACCAGCTCGCCTGACAGTTGATCACGTCGGGCAGCATGCCGGCGTTGTACCTCGCCCTCTGCCTGATGCTGCCCCGCCGGGTCTCGATCCGGGCCCAGTCGCCCTCGGCAATCCCCAGAGCACGGGCGGTATCGGGATGGATATCCATCAGCGGATCGGGGTGCTTCTCCCGGGGGCCGATGCCCTGCTGCATGAACTCCGAGTGGAACATGGGCATGAAGTTCCCGCCCGTGTTCAGGGTCAGCGGGTACTCCCGGGCCACCTGAGGCACCCGGAGGGGGCTCTCCGGCGGCTCCTCGTAGTAGGGCAGGGGGTCGTACCCCAGCTCCTCCAGGATGCTTGAATACAGCTCGATCTTGCCTGACGGCGTGGGGAAACCATTCTTCTGCCAGGGCTGCAGATCGAAGGCGTCCGGAAACACGGCGCAGCGGCTGACCACATCCCGGAAGGTCAGTCCCATGGGCTTCAGCCTGTAGTTGCTCACCTCCTGAGTGGTCTCCCAGGGCCAGTGCTCATTCTGGCCCACGGCCAGGGCCAGTCCGCGGAAGAGCTGGTAGATGTCCCGCCTCTCCCCGAGGGGCTCTACGGCCTTCTCGCCGCCCTGGAGCAGGCTGCCGAAGTCCATCATGTTGGTGCACAGGTCCCTCTCCATCCAGCTGGCCGCCGGCAGGACGTAGTCCGCCAGCTGGGCCGACGGCGTCATGAACAGCTCCTGGACCACATGAAGGTCCAGGTTGTCGCTCTTCAGGGCCTCGAAGACCAGCCTGGTATTGCCCGCCCAGGCCAGGGGATTGGAGCCCCAGGCGATGAGGGCCTTGACGGGGTAGGGCTTGCCGGTGAGTATGGACCGCCACAGCAGGGTGGTGTGCGCCTGTATCTGCACGGTGACCGGGGCGGGGACGCCATAGACCCTCTCCAGGTGCGGGGCCATCAGGCTCCAGCCGTTGAGCGAGACCAGGCGGCAGAGGTCGAAGCCCATCTGCTTGCGGCGCTGCTCCATGGAGAGCAGGTGCATCAGGCTCAGCTCCGCCTCGGTGACGAACCTGCCGCCGTTGACCGTCTCCCCGGGGCGGGTGATCAGGTGACCGCCGAAGACGCCCAGGTTGCCGGTGATGGCCCGGAGGATGACCTTGCACTGCTCGGTCCGGGTGCCGTTCAGGCCCAGCTGGTCAATGGCCACGCCGTAGGGCATGCAGGCCGGCCCGGCGGTGGCATACATCCGGGCGGCCTCCACGATCTTCTCCGCCGGCACGCCGGTGATCCCGGCCACCTTCTCCGGCGGGTACTCCTGGACCCGGGCCTTCAGCTCATCGAAACCGGTTGTCCACTGGGCCACGAACTCCCGGTTGTAGAGTCCCTCATTGATGATGACATTCAGCCAGCCCAGGGCCAGGGCGGTGTCCGTCCCCGGCCGCAGCCGCAGCCAGACGTCGGCGATGTCTGTGGTCTTGGTCTGCCGGGGGTCGACCACGATCACTTTAGCATCGCCCTTGCGCTTCTTCCTGAGGATCCCGGCCCAGTTCCGCTGGCTCGATTCCGAAGGATCGGCCCCCCAGTAGACCACGCATTTGGCGCTGGACATCTCGATGGCGTAGGTGGTCACATCGCCCATGACGGCCATGTTGATGGCCATGTCGTTGATGCCGCAGATGATCCCCGGCGCGAAGATGTTGTGGGGATTGCCGAACAGGCTGGCGAACCGCCCTCGTGGCCAGTAGTCGTTGCCCCGGTAGGTGCCCTCAAAGAAGCCCAGCGTCTCCGGCCCGTACTCATCCTTCAGCTTGAGCAGACGCTGGCCGATCTCCCCCAGCGCCTCATCCCAGCTCACCCGCTGCCACTTCCCCTCGCCACGCCGGCCTGCCCTCTTCAGGGGATACATCAACTGGCCGGGGTGATACAGCCACTTGGGAGCCAGGCGTGCCCTTTCACAGACGAAGCCGCGGGTCAGGGGGTGCTCCGGGTTCCCTCTGATGCCGGCCACCTTGCCATCCTCGACGGTGACCAGCACCCCGCACATGTTGCTGCAGTACTGGCAGCAGGTCTTCTTGACTATCTCATCGGCCATGCAGGAACCCCCTTCACCGGTTGCGTGACTCCATTATAGACTGCGCTGCCGAGCGTGTCCCGCCGGAAACCCATCGGGTTGCAGCCAGTGGAAGGAATGCCCTATGATAGCGCAGCCCTGATCAGGAGAAACGGAGGACATCTGTGGCAACAAGATCCATCGCTGAACTCTTCGACCTCACCGGCAAGGGTGCCATCGTCACGGGCGCCGGAATGGGCATCGGCCGGGCCATCGCCTACCGCCTTAGCGAGGCAGGGGCCGCGGTCATGATCGCCGACATCGATCTGGACGCCGCCAGGAAGACGGCGGAGAGGATCAAGGAGAGGGGCCGCAAGGCCGAGGCCATCAAGGCCGATGCCAGCAGCGTGGCAGACGCCCGAAAGGTGGCCGAGGCCACCGTCCAGGCCTTCGGCGGCCTGGACATCCTGGTGAACAACGCCGGCATCTACCCCCTGTCCATGGCCCTGGAGACCACCGAGGAACTGTGGGACAAGACCATCAACATCAACCTCAAGGGCCTGTTCTTCTTCTGCCAGGCCGCCGCCAGGGAGATGACCAAGAGCGGCCGCGGGGGCAAGATCATCAACATCGCCTCCATAGACGCCGTGCACCCCATGGGCGAGGTGTCGCACTACAATGCCTCCAAGGGGGGCGTGCTCTCCCTGACCAAGGCCCTGGCCCTGGAGTGGGGCCCTTACAAGATCCACGTCAACGCGGTGGCGCCGGGCAGCGTGTGGACTCCGGGCACGGAGAAGACCAGGCTGGCCCGCGAGGCCAAGGGGCAGGGGGTCGAGGATCTGCTGAACAAGTTCATGGGCCGCATGCCCCTGGGCCGCCCCGGGGCACCGGACGACATCGCCAAGGTGGTGCTCTTCTTCGCCAGCGAGGCCTCAGACTACGTCACCGGCGCCATGCTGGTGGTGGACGGCGGATACCTGCTGACGTAGAGTCGCCACCCTGACCCGTGGGGCGGGTCACATCCCGGTGAAGAGCGATTTGAAGTCGCCGCTGAAGTCCTTCAGATACCGGTGCATATCAATCAGGTCGTCGGACTTCACCGCGTGTACGAGCCTACCCGCCTCTGACTCGGTCAGATCGGTGCACTGCTGAGGTTCTGCAGCGTGCTGCACAAGGGCCGCCACCATCTCCCGGTTGCCGCAGCCCGAGCAGTCCACCATGAAATACCACACGTCCTCTTTGCTGCCCAGGAAGGAGACCTTCTCCGGCGCGAACGAAGCACTGCACTGGCTGCACTTGAGTGCCGCCACGATTCTCTTGAGGACTTCCTGTTCCATGTCTGGTCAACCTGCAGCCCATTATCGCCGCTGAGTACGGCAGAGGTATGTGACTTACGTCGAACTAGCGAACCGGCAGAGACGCCACACTGAGGGATAGCGGGTGGCGGAGGGAACCCAGCCCAGCCCCACCCCATGGATGCCGCATCAAGTGCGGCATGACACGACGCTTGTGCCAGGTCGGGTCGGGGATCCGACACCCACAGACCACACCGCCCCAGCCCTGGATGCCGCATCAAGTGCGGCATGACATGGTTGAGGTGCCCTGGATTCCTGCTCCCCGTCTTCACGAGGACAAGTTTCGCAGGAATGACATAGTTGAGGGGACTGGATGCCGCATCAAGTGCGGGACGACATGAGAGGGAGTGCGGCACGGGGCTAGTCGAAGACGCCCTGGCCGGCCAAGTCGGCGAACTCCTCATCGGAGAGGCCGAAGATCTGGGTGAAGACGTGGTAGTTGTCCTGCCCCAGGATGGGCGCTGCCCGGTCCAGCCCGGCAGGGGTCCGGGAGAGCCGGGAGCCCAGGCTATCGTAGGTTGACCGGCCGATCTCGGGGTGTTCCAGCGCCGTGAAGTGCTGACGGGCCTTCAACTGGGGGTCGCGGTGGAGGTCCTCGGCGGTGGCCACCAGTCCCGCCGACACGCCCGCCGCCTGGAGAGTGGCCATGACCTCCTCGGCGGTGTGCTCCGCTGTCCACCGGGCGACCAGGCGGTCCACTTCTTCCTCGTGGGACTTGCGGCTGAGGAAGGTGGCATACCGGTCATCATCGATCCACGAGGGCTGGCCCATAGTCCGGCACAGGGCGGCCCACTCCCCGTCGGTGAAGACTGCGATGGCACACCAGCGGTCATCGCCCTGGCAGGGATAGACGCCGTGGGGGACGGCGAAGGTGTGGCGGTTGCCGTTGCGGCCCAGGACCCTGCCGCTGGAGGCGCAGTCGATCAGGGGAGGGGCCAGGAACTGAAGGCCGGCCTCGTACTGGGAGAGGTCGATGTGCTGGCCCCGGCCGGTGCGGCTGCGGTGGTCCAGCGCCGCCAGCAGGGCGGCGGCCCCGAAGCGGCCGGCGATGCTATCGGTATAGGCACCGTAGAGGAGGGAGGGGTCCCGGTCGGGCCAGCCGGTGATCTCCATGAACCCGGAAAGAGCCGCCAGGTGCATGCCCACCGCGGGCAGAGAGGCGTGCGGCCCGGTCTGGCCCTTGGAGCTGAGGCTGATCATGATGATGTCGGGCCTGATCCGGCTCACGGCCTCATAGCCGAGGCCAAGGTCATCCATGACGCCGGGGCCGAAGCTCTCCGCGACGACATCGGCCCAGCGGACCAGCGCGGCGGCCAGATCCCGGGCCCGGGGGTGCTCCAGGTTGAGGGTGATGCCCAGCTTGTTGCAGTTGTAGTTGTGGAAGAAGCCGCTGCGGTTGATCCCGGGGGTGTTGTCCTTGTAGGGGGGCAGCTTGCGAACGCCATCCAGCCGCCGGGCCGTCTCGACATGGATCACCCGGGCACCGTAGTCGGCCAGATACCGGACGCAGAGCGGGCCGGCGACGTACCAGGTGAAGTCGGCGATCTTGATATCGTCCAGGGCCTTGCGCATTTCAGATGATCCCATTCCGCTGCAGCAGGACCAGATCGTCCCGGGAGAAGCCCAGCTCGCCCTGATAGATCTCCCTGTTGTGCTCTCCGACGAGGGGGGCTCGGCGCCTGATGTCGCAGGAGGCGTCGGAGAACCTGACACAGGGCCGGGGATAGGTCAGCGTGGCGCCAAGCTGGTCATGGTCAATCCGGGTCCAGGCGTTCCGGGCCTGAAGGTGGGGGTCGCGGAGGATGTCCTCCGTGGTATTGCAAGGGTAGAGGACGATGCGCCGCTCCACGGCGGTGCGGTAGAGCTCCTCCTTGGTGTGCCGCTTGAAGAAGGCGGCCAGGGCCTCCATCATCAGGCCCTGCTCCTCATCGGTGAGCTCCGATCCCTGGGGGTCAAAAGTGGACCAGTCGATGCTCTTCATGCACTCCGGGGCAAGTCCCTCGCTGTCCATCCACCCGGTGAGGGCCCGGTTGCCCTCGGCGCCGAGACGGCCGCTGAAGAGGACGAAGGCCACGAAGCCGTCGCGGCAGGGCCACAGCCGCCTCTGGAGCGGCCACCTCACCCCCGAGAGGTGCTGGAAGGCGCCGGCCCGGCGGGGATTGAACCGGGCCAGGTCCCAGTACTGCTGGTTCTGGAGGCTGATGACGGCCAGGGCCTGGTGCGCGGAGACGTCGATCCACTGGCCCTCTCCGGTGAGCCGACGGTGGTGCAGGGCCACCAGAGCCGATGACGCCGCCTCCAGGCCAGCGTGGAGGTAGGCCTGGGGGAGGCCGGGCATCACCGGGGGGCGGTCTTCATCGCCGGTGACGTAGAGGTAGCTGCTCAGGGCCCAGAGGGCGAGGTCACAGCCTTTGTAGTCCGGCCACGGTCCGTCCTGGCCGAAGGGGGTGATGGAGGTCATGATCAGGCCGGGGTTGACCCGGCTGAGGCTGCCGTAGCCCAGGCCCAGACCGTCCAGGTACCCCGGGGGGAAGGATTCGATGAGGAAGTCGGCCCTTCTGGCCAGGGCCTTGAGTATGGCCCGGCCGTCGGGGGATTGGAGATTGAGGGTGATGCCGCGCTTGCTGGCGTTGCAGGCCAGCCAGTAGAGGCTTCTCTTGAGGTCCGCGATGCCGCCGTGGAAGGGGGGGATCCGCCGGCCGGGGTCGCCCCGGGGCGGCTCAACCTTGATGACATCGGCGCCGAAATCGCCCAGTATCCGGCCGCAGAGGAAGCCCTTCTCGCCGGTCAGATCGAGGACTCTATAGGGCGCCAGAGGCGATTCCATTGCGGATGCGGACATGCCGGCCTACTCGTAGCGAAGGGCCTCCGCAGGGTAGATCCTCGACGCCTGCCAGGCCGGAATCAGGGTCATCAGCAGAGAGGCCAGGTAGGCCACGGCCACGATGATGACTATCTGCAGCCAGGAGATCTGGAACTCCAGTCCCTCAATCTGCCCTTTGAGGAAGTCGATGACGTTGTAGGAGAGGGCCAGCCCCAGAACCACCCCGATGAGTATGCCCAGCAGGGCCACGATGGAGGACTCCAGGAGGAAGCTGAGTTGGACCGTGCCCCGGCGGTAGCCGATGGCCCGCATCACCCCGACCTCGTGCCGCCTCTCCACCACCGCCCTGGTGCTGATCACGCCCAGCGCCGCAATGCCGACCACCAGGCCGAGGGACATGAAGCCCTGGAGCAGCGAGTTGATGGCGAAGGTATTCCGGTTGGCCTCCTTCAACTGCTCCTCGATGGAGGCCGCCTCCATGCCGTGGGTCAGGAAGACCGATTCCAGGGTATCGGCCATCTTCCTGGCATCCACCCCTTCCTCCAGCTTGAACAGGTGTGACGTGGACACCGCGGCCACGGGCCAGGTCTCCGCCAGCTTCTCCTGGGAGGTGTAGATGCCGAAGTTGTAGCTGATCTGCTCCAGGACGCCGATGATGGTCAGCGTGGTGCGGGCGTCGCTGTAGGGGTCGCGAAGCTCCACCTCTATGGGGGACATGGTCTCGTCCTCCTGGTACACCCCCTCCAGTTGGAGGTGCGGATCGCCCGGGTTGAAGCCGAACTGGTTCTTGGACGGGACCACCTCTGAGCTGACCACCGCCAGGCCGGGGTTGTCCCTGATGGCCTGCCACACCTCGCGGGCGGAGCCATAGCCCTCAGCCATGACCACAAAGTCGAAGGTGGTGGTGTCCAGGTAGACGTCATCAACGCCGTTGGCCACGTATTCCTCCCACTCCTGGCTGACGGCACCCACCTGGCGGATCTCCAGGGGCAGGGTGGACTGGCTGGCCACGTAGTCAATCTTCCCATTGAGGTCGGATTCACCGGCGATGGCGGAGTCGATGTCGGGGATGGGATTGCTGTAGCTCACCGTGGCGGCGATGTCGTAGCCGCCTGAGAAGGAGTCCACATCCTCCAGGGCGGACGTAGTGGTGGCAATCAGCGTGGACATGAAGATCATTGTGAAGATCACCAGCGAGAACATGGCCAGGGTCAGCCCGGTGCGCCCGCGGTTCTGCATGGGATAGGCCAGGGCGGTCCTCAAGGCCGGGACCACCCCTTTGAGGCGGCTCAGCACGGCCGTGAGGATGCCCAGCAGGGCATTCAGGTTGTAGATGACCACCCAGACGGCGCCGAGGACCATGATCATTCCGCTGAGGAAGAACATCTCTATGCCCATGCTCAGCTCGCCGAAGACGTCGAGGGCGTCCATGGGCAGCAGGGTCCAGACCAGCAGGGCGCTGCCGGCCAGGGTGAAGGCCGGCCTCTCCCGGACCCCGAAGCGGCGGAGGAGCAGGGCCAAGCCTATGATCGCCAGCGAGATGCCCATGTAGAGGGAGCTGCCGTTGCCGCCGGCGATGCCCCCCAGGGTCATCAGGGAGCCGACGAAGAGCAGGAAGACGGCCAGGATCAGCCCCCGGCGGCCCACCTTCTCGAACTTGGGCTCGGGGATGTCCCTGATGGCCCGGACGATGTTCAGCCGGCTGACCCTCCAGGACGACAGGGCCACCGTGATGAAGGTGACCAGGATGCCCAGGGTGAAGGCCACCACCAGGCTCCGGGCTTCGAAGTGGAAGGCCAGGTCCAGGGGGGTGTCCTGAAAGATGCGGGCCACAATGCCGGCAATGGCGTAGGTCACCGCCACACCCAGTCCCACCCCGACCACGGCCGCAGCCAGATCGTAGGCGGCGCCCTCGAAGATGAACATCTGGATGAGGTGCCGCCGCCTGGTGCCCACGGCCCGGGCCATGCCCATCTCCGACTTCCGGGCTGCGGCCAGCATCATGAAGATGAGGAAGATGAGCAGCACCCCGGCGGCGATGGAGAACAGTCCAAAGGAGACGAAGATGGTGGTGAAGACACTGCCCGCCAGATCGGCCTGCTCCAGCACTTCCTTCTTGGCAGTCTCCACCTTGAGGCCGCTGCCCTCCAGCAACCCCTCCAGCCTGTCTTTGACCTCGTCGCTGTACCGGGCTCCCGATACCCAGTCGCCCTGGTTGGAGACGAAGACGGCATTGATCTGGCCGGGACGGCCCAGCAACTGCTGCGCCCTGGACAACGGCATGAGCAGGGCGGAGAGTCCGCCCGAGGAAGCACCCTTGATGACCGCCCGGAGCTCCAGCACGGCCGGCTGCTCTCCGAAGAAGAGGTAGAGGCTGGCCCCGGGCCCGGCCTCCAGGTCTTTGGCGGTCTCCTCGTCCAGGTAGACCTGGTCCTCTTCCAGGTCGTCGAGGCTGACCCGTCCTCCCCTGACATCCTTCAGGTCGGTGAAGTCGGCGTAGTACTCCGGCGCCGGGGCGAAGATATTGACGCTGGGGACGTAGTCCTGCGTGGCGATGTTGACCAGCGGCGCGCCCAGGCTGATGCAGGGCAGGAGGCCGTCGACCCTGTCGTAGTCCGCCAATTCCTCCCGCAGTGCCTCGAAACGGGAGTATTCGAAATAGCGCTGACCGCCGGGCATGTCCGGGTCGCCGGCGCTGACGATTTCATCGGTGCTGCCCAGGGTCCGGGCCCCGAGCGACCTGATGGTGTAGGCGATGGTGTCGCCGGTGCCGAAGGCGCTGGTGATGATCACCGTACTCAGCATCAGGCCGAGGATGATCAGGGCGGTCTGGGCAGGGCGCTTGGGGATGTTCCTCAGCCCTAGCTTGAGCATGATCCGGTTGCGCCAGGCCATGACCCCGACCAGGGTGACGATGGCGATGAACAGGCCCAGTAGCACCAGGGCCACGGTGGTCATGGAGAGGCCGAAGATCTCCTGCATGGCTACCTCTCACCCACGACCAGGCCGTCCCGCATCATCACCACACGGTCGGCCCGGGCGGCCACATCCTGGGAGTGGGTGACCAGGACGAAGGTCTGCTGGTTTCCCTTGTTGAGCCGGCAGAGAAGGTCCATGATCTCCCCGGTGGTCTCGCTGTCCAGGTCGCCGGTGGGCTCATCGCCCCAGATGATGGCCGGCTGGTTGACCAGGGCCCTGGCGATGGTCACCCGCTGGCGCTGGCCGCCCGAGAGCTCCGCCGGTATGCGGTCCGCCTTGTCCGACAGAGCGACCATGCCCAGGGCCTCCAGGGCCTTCCGGCGGGCCGTCTTGGGAGGAACACCTGAGACCAGCAGTGTCAGCTCCACGTTCTCCACCGAAGTGAGGACCGGCAGCAGGTTGTAGAGCTGGAAGACGAAGCCCATGCGGCGGGCGCGGTAGTCCGTCCGGGCATCGTCAGACATGTCCTTGAGCTGCACCCCCTCGATGAAGACCTCGCCCTGCTCAAAATCGTCCAGTCCGGCCAGGCAGTTGAGCAGCGTGGTCTTGCCGCAGCCGCTGGGGCCCATGATGGCCACCATCTCCCCCTTCTTCACGGCGAAGTCGACGCCCCGCAGAGCGTGCACCTGGACCTTGCCGGTGTCGTATGTCTTGTGCAGGCCTCTGACGTTGATGATCAGTTCATCCGCCATATCAAGTCTCCTCTTGGGGTTCTTCCAGCGGGGGTGCTGGCGCCCCGCAGCAGTGCATTGCCCACGATTATAGGGGGTGCCAGAGCATAGCTCAAGCGGTGAGGGCGCTGCCGCGGGCTTGCCCTCTCGTCTCCGGGCTGATTTGACGCTCAGCCTCACCGGGCATACAATCCCCCTGCAACACCTGTACGTGTGACGAGAAAGGGGGGAGCAATGGCCAAGAGCACCAGTGTTCCCGATCACTGGGATATGGAGGTGGATCTGGCAGCGGTGGGCTCCAGCATGGGGGGGATGACCGCCGCCATATACGGGCATGACCTGGGACTGCGCACGGTGCTGGTGGAGAAGTCCGGCGCCCTGGGGGGAGGGACGGCCCTCTCCGGGGGAGTGCTCTGGATTCCCTACAACCATCACATGGCCAAGGCGGGGATCGCCGACTCCAGGGAGGAGGCGCTGACACACATCCGCCGCATCAGCCTGGGCCGGCATGATGAGGAGCAGGCCGGTGCCTATCTGGACTGCGGGCCGGAGGTGATCCGCTACCTCGAGGAGCGCACTCCACTGAAGCTGGCCATCGAGAGCAGCCCGGACTACTATGCCGACCTGCCCGGGGGCAAGCCGGGTGGCCGACAACTCTATCCCGACCCGGCGCTGATGATACCGATGCTGAAGGAGGCTGAGAAGACCCACCCGATTCTGGCCAGGGTGAGGCGCGACCCGGTGCCCTTCTTCCTGGGTTTGCGCGACGTGTGGGCCGAGGGGCGGGGCCTGATCGGCCCGCTGGCCATGGCCTGCGCCGACCGGGGCATCGGCATGCTCTTCGACACCCGGGCCAGGCAGTTGCTGGTCAGCGAAGGCAAGGTGGTCGGCCTGCGGGCCGAGAGGGAGGGACGGGACTTCTTCATCAGGGCCAGGAGGGGAGTCCTGCTGGCCACGGGCGGATTCGAGTGGAACGACGAGATGAACCGCAGGTACATGAACTGCTGCTCGCTTTCCGCGCTGACGCCGCACTCCAACGAGGGCGACGGGCACATCATGGGCATGGAGGTTGGTGCCGCCACCGCCCTGATGGACCACTCCATCTATCAGCCCACCATTCAAGTCGAAGGGGAGGAGGTGGAGGGTAAGCCCTTCCACAGGCCCATCGCCTATGGCTACCCCGGCAACATCATCGTCAACCGCCACGGGAAGCGCTGCTGCAACGAGTCGTTCTACCCGGACGTGGGCCGGGCCTTCTTCGCCTATGAGAAGGTCAACTCCGAACTGGCCAACGCGCCGCTCCTATGGATCGCCGACAAGGCCTGTGCCGGGAAGCTGGGCATCAGCGCCATGGCCAAGATCACCAGGAGCCCCGACTGGCTGCAGAAGGCCGACACCCTGGCCGAGCTGGCGGGGAAACTGGGCATCCCAGCGGAGAGCCTGGTGGAGTCGGTGGAACGGTTTAATCGTTTCGCCCGCGAGGGCGTTGACCCCGACTTCCACCGCGGTGAGACCACCTACCAGAAGTGGTGGGGCCGAAGGATCTACCCGGACAGGGAGCCCAATCCCACCCTGGGGCCGCTGGAAACCCCGCCCTTCTACGGCTGCACCCTGTATGCGGGCTCGGTGGGCAACCTGGGCGGATTGGTGGTGAACAAGAACGCCGAAGTCATTGATGCCGAAGGAAAGGTCATCCCCGGCCTGTACGGCACCAGCAACACCACCGCCCTGCTCTGCCACGGCTTCGCCTACACCAGCGGCGCCTGCCAGGCCAAGAGCATGATCTTCGGCTACATCGCCGCCAGGCACGCGGCCAGGGGCGGGGACCGGGGCCGCTGACATCCGGCTCTGCCGACGCGCATTTGACACATAGCAGTCGTCGACTGTAGACTTGCCCGCCAGAGCAATAGGCATGTTGTAGACGACTGCACCATTGGCGGCCCGGTCAGAACCTTGGGCCCGCAGACTGAGCCACCAAATCACGAAGGGGGGAACTATGGCTATTGTCACACCGGTCAAGACCGAGCAGGGAGCGCGGCGCCGCCTCAGCGTGTCCTGTCCTTCGACGCTGGAACACATTGGAGAGATCGAGCTGCAGAGCGCCCGGGACGTGCACGCCATCGTGGCCAAAGCCCGCCGGGCGCAGGGCTCCTGGGGAGCCCTGTCCTTCAAGGCACGCGGGGGGTACATGATGAAGGCGCTCAAAGTCCTGCTGGAACGGCAGGACGAGTTCATCGCCACCATCCAGCGTGAGACCCCGAAGCCGTGCATCGACGTCATCCAGATGGATATCTTCGCCGCCTGCGACGCGCTGCACTACTACGCCAAGCGGACGGGCAAGATACTGAAGACGGAGAAGAAGTCCCTCCACGGGGCGCTGTCCCTCTCCAAGCAGCTCCGCATCGTCTACCAGCCGCTGGGGGTGGTGGGCGTGATCAGCCCCTGGAACGGACCCTTCGTTCTCTCCATCGTCCCCACAATCCAGGCCCTGATGGCCGGCAATGCGGTGGTGCTCAAGCCATCCTCAGTCACTCCCTTCTCGGGGAAGCTGGTGGCCGACCTCTTCGAGGCGGCGGGACTGCCGGAGGGCGTGCTCACCGTCGTCTTGGGCGACGGCGAGGCAGGAACGGCCCTCATCGAGGCCGGGGTGGACAAGATCTCGTTCACCGGCAGCGTGCCCGTGGGTCGGAAGGTGGCCATGGCCTGCGCCGAGCGGTTCATCCCCTGCACCCTGGAGTTGGGCGGCAAGGACCCCATGATCGTCTGCGCCGACGCCAATCTGGACAACGCCGCGGGAGGGGCGGTGGCCGGGTGCTTCCTGAACACGGGACAGTACTGCTGCGGCACCGAGCGGGTCTACGTGGTGGAGGCGGTGGCCGATGAGTTCATCAAGAGGGCGGTGGAGCGCACGTCCAAGCTGAGGCAGGCCGCGGACGGCGAGTTCGACGTGGGGGCGGTGTTCTGGCCGCAGCAAATGGAGATCATCGAGAAGCACGTCGCCGATGCGGTGGCCAAGGGGGCCAAGGTGCTCGCCGGGGGACGGCGCAACCCCAATCTCAAGGGGCTTTTCTACGAGCCCACCGTGATCACCAACGTGAACCACGACATGCTTGTCATGAGCGAGGAGACCTTCGGACCGATCATGCCCATCATGCGGGTGCGCGATGAGGAGGAGGCCATCCGGCTGGCCAACGACTCACAGTACGGCCTGGCGGCCAACGTCTGGACCAAAGACAAGAAGAAGGGCATCGAGATGGCCAAGCGCATCGAATCGGGCAGCGTCAACGTAAACGACTTCACCGTGACCTACGGGGTGACCGAAGCCCCGTTCGGCGGGCGCAAGGAAAGCGGCATCGGCCGGGTGAACGGCGACATCGGACTCAAGGGCTACTGCCACATCAAGCCCATCCTCATCGACCGCTTCGGCGGCAAGCAGACAGCCGGCATGTACCCCTGCTCTCAGAAGAAGGACGTGGGCATGCAGAAGTTCATGCGTTTCCTGTGGGGCACGCCGGTGGGACGCTGGATGTCGCTCCGGAAGCTCATGCCTTCCTAGACTGTGCCGGGTCTGCCGGAGGCAAGGTGCTGGCGAACCGTGCGGTTCGCCAGCTTTCTTTTGTGCCAGCCCCGGCGCAGCCGACAGCCTGGCGGGAAATTGACTTGTCAGGGGCGGAACGGTACACTGCTGCCACTGTCGGGGGCCGGGGGCGGGCGGCAAGGCAGCCCGGCAGACTGAGAAAGGGGGGCAGCTAACGATGAGTCTCACAGCGTACACTCCTGAGGGCACCGTGGCCACGGTATTCACCGGCATGAAGCGGGACGGCAACAACCTGGTGCTGCAACAACTGGCAGCCGGCCAGATACCCCTGGAAGTCGTCATCACGCCGGAGGAGACCCTGAAGTCCGTGGGGTTGGGGTGCAGCCTGGGGTTCCTCTCGTTCGTTCTGCTCTTCCCCTTCCTCCTGGTGAGGGCCAAGCTATCCAAGAAGGACCCCAGGGCGGACAAGGCCTAGGAGCTTCCCAGAAGTACCCCGTCCACACCGGAAGTCCGGCATCGTCAGCGGCGATGCCGGACTCCATCGCCGGGAGACATCCTCCCCGGTGGCAGTCCGGCCCATGCCGTTCTCGTTTGCTGGCTCCACAGACCTCACCTAGAATGGGAACTGGGCCCATAGTTCCGAGAGAGGTGCCTCATGAGCATCAGCCGGCGCGAGTTCATCCAGCAGATGCTGTCCCTGGGCGTTTCGGCCGCGGTGGTGGCGGCCGCCCTGTCCATCCTGGACTGCTCCAGCCAGCCCTTCCCGGGCCCGGGTTCGGACAACACCACCCCTCCCCCTCCTCCCCCGCCTCCTCCGGGAGACGCCGCCTACCTGGCCGTGGCCCGCGGCGAGAGTCCCAGAGCGATGGTGGAGGCAGCCCTGGCCGCCCTGGGCGGCATCGAGCGCTTCGTCAGGCCGGGCAACGACGTGATCATCAAGCCCAATATCTGCGTCAGCTTCCGGACGCCCGAGTACGCCGCGACCACCAACCCCGAGGTGGTCGGAGCGCTGGTGGCCCTCTGCCTGGGCGCCGGGGCCGGACGGGTGCGGGTGATGGACAATCCCTTCAGCGGCTCCGCCGAGGAAGCCTACCCCACCAGCGGCATAGAAGAGGCGGTGCGCTCGGCCGGCGGCGAGATGGAGGTCATGGCCGGGATGAAGTACCAGGACACCGCCATCCCCTACGGACAGAAGATCAGCCATTGGCCCATCTACCGAGACATTCTGGAGACGGACGTGGTCATAGACGTGCCCATCGCCAAGCACCACGGCCTGGCCCGGCTGACCCTGGGGATGAAGAACCTGCTGGGAGTGGTGACCAATCCCGGCGCGCTTCACACCGACATGCCGCAGAAGCTGACCGACCTGGCCACTCTGGTCCGCCCCCACCTGACGGTGATCGACGGCGTGCGTATTCTGATGAACAACGGTCCCTCCGGCGGCAGTCTGTCCGACGTCAAGATGGCCAACACCGTGATCGCCAGTCATGACATCGTGGCCGCCGACGCCTATGCCGCCACCCTCTTCGATCTGCAGGGCGAGGATATCGGCGCCATCCGCGCCGCTGCCCATAGAGGCCTGGGCACGATGGACCTCGACGCCATCAAGATCGAAGAGATCCCGGTGGGTGCCTGACCTGAGGCTGACCCATGGCCAGTGAAGGGAAGCAGCGGGATTCCAGAGCCGGAGGGACGGGTCTTCTTTCCTGGCGGCGGCTGCGCCGGGCGAGCCAGATACTGGCGCTGGTGCTGTTCATCTACCTCCTTCTGAACGTCCGCCGGGACGGCGGAGGCTGGCTGGCCCACGACCTCTTCTTCCGGCTCAATCCGCTGGCCGGCATGGCCACCATGCTGGCGGCCCGCCAGTGGATGCTGCCCCTGGCCCTCGGCGGAGTGGTGCTGGCCCTGACCCTGCTGCTGGGCCGGGCCTGGTGCGGCTGGATCTGTCCCCTGGGCACCGTACTGGACTGGGCCCGTCCGCCGCGCCGCCTGCAGAGACGGGTGTCCCTGCCTCCCCAGTGGCGTCAGACCAGGTACCTGGTCCTCTTCGCCGTCCTGTTCTCCGCCCTGCTGGGCAGTCTGGCCTTCATGGTCCTCGATCCGGTCACCCTGCTCCAGCGCTCCATCACCTCGGCCATCCTGCCGGCGACGCACAGCGTGGTGGCCTGGTCGGAGAAGCTCCTCTACCGCTTTCAGCCCCTGCAGACGCCCCTGGAGCACATCGACGGCTTCCTCCGCGACACCGTCCTGCCGCTGGAGCAACCCTTCTACCTGCCCGCCCTCCTGGTCCTGGCCGTCTTCGGGGGCGTCCTGGCCCTCAATGCCATCAAACCGCGCTTCTGGTGCCGCTACCTCTGTCCGCTCGGGGGACTGCTGGCCCTGGTGTCCAGGGTCTCCCTGATGCGCCACGCCGTGAACAGGGAGGCCTGCACCGCCTGCCAGCGCTGCGCCAGGGAGTGCTCCCTGGAGGCCATCCCTTCATCGGGGACGTTTGTGGCTCACCCCGCCGAGTGCACCCTCTGCCTTGACTGCCTGGAGTCCTGTCCCACCGGCGCCATCAGCTTCCGGGCCGGAACGCCTCCCGCGGAGCCCGCGCCCGGGGGCATATCCAGAAGGGCGGCCCTGGCCTCCGTGGCCGCCATCGGCCTGGGGGCCGGCCTCCTGCGCCTGGCCCCGGTACTGGGCAAGGCGGAGCCGCTGACGCTCCGGCCGCCGGGGACATCGGAGACGGACCTGCGGCAGAAGTGCATCCGCTGCGGTCAGTGCATCAATGTCTGCCCCACAGGCGCCCTTCAGGCCGGCGTCCTCAAGTCGGGGTACGACGGACTCTGGACCCCGGTGATGGTCCCCCGTCATGGTTACTGCGACTTCGCCTGCCGCCGCTGCGGCGAGGTCTGCCCCACCGGGGCAATCCCGCTGCTCTCGCTGGAGGAGAAGCGCCGGGCGGTCATCGGCAAGGCGGAGATCGACAAGAGCCGGTGCATCCCCTGGGCCAACGGGTTGAACTGCATCGTCTGCCAGGAGATGTGCCCCCTCACTGAGAAGGCCATAGAGCTGAGTCAGGCGACGGCGGCCAACTCCGAAGGCTACCAGACCGCCCTGCTCCTGCCGGAGGTCATCGAAGAGCGCTGCATCGGCTGCGGCATCTGCGAGCACCAGTGCCCGGTGCGCGGCGAGGCGGCCATCCGGGTCCGGCGCGCCTAGAACGACAGCCTAGCCTACCGAGAGCCACGCCCCCCCATCATGTGCCCTCTCCTTCAAAGCTCTCCTGGACGGGTTGAGAAAACTCTGTCTTTCCCCTATCCTAGTGGCAATCTGGCTCCTACGGGTAATTGATGAGAGACGAGCGCGGCTTCAACATCAACGCTGTGTGGTTTCTCATCGGCATCAACCTCATCCTGTACATAGCCACCTCCTCCAACGAAGACCTCTTCTGGCGTCTCGGTCTTCAGCCGGGCTTCTTCTCGGAGGAGCCCTGGACCATTGTGACCAGCATGTTTGTCCACGATCCCTTCCCGTCCATCTTCCACATCCTGGGCAACATGGTCACCCTGTACTTCTTCGGGACCTACCTCTGCGCGCTGGTGGGCGACGGCCGGTTCCTGATCACCTACTTCCTGGGCGGCCTGCTGGGCAACGCCCTGTGTATCCTCTACGCCCTGTACGCCCCCTGGACCAATGCCATCATTGACCCCTACGTGACCTACATCGGCGCGTCCGGGGCGGTGTTCTCCGTGGGCGGCGCGCTGGCGGTGCTCCGGCCCAACACCAAGGTCATCGTCTTCCCCATACCGGCACCGCTGCCCTTGTGGATCGCCGTCCTGGGGGGATTCCTGATCATCTCCCTCTTCCCCAGCGTCGCCTGGCAGGCCCACCTGGGCGGCCTGGTGCTGGGCCTCGTCGCCGGCTTCGTCTTCAGAGGGGGACGGCGCCCCTTCGTCCGGCTCTAGCCCACCTCCACCACCCCCACCACCCACCCTCATCGCGGCCGGCGGGTGCGCTGTGCTATCATTTGAATCGGGCAATGCATGAACTGTCCATAACCCAGAGCATGCTGGACCTTGTCCTCGAGGAGGCCAACAAGACAGGAACCGGCAAGGTGAGGAAGATCAACCTCGTCTTCGGGGACATGGCCGGAGTTGTCGGCGACTGCGTTCAGTTCTACTTCGAGTTCCTCAGCCGGGGAACCATCGCCGAGGGAGCCTCCGTCTCGTTCCGGAAGGTGCCCACCCAGGCCCGCTGCCGCGAGTGCGGCCAGGAGTTCACGCCTGAGGAGTTCGACTGGTCCTGTCCCAAGTGCCACAAGGTGAGCGTGGAGATCACCGCCGGCAAGGAACTGTTCGTGGAGAGCATCGAGGTGGAGTGAAAGTGAACATAAAGATACTGAAGGACATACTCAGTGCCAACGACCAGATAGCAGAGAGGAACCGGGCGCTGCTGGACAAGCACAAGGTCTTCGCCCTGAACGTGATGTCTTCACCGGGGGCGGGGAAGACCAGCCTCATCCTGGACACCATCAGAACGCTCAAGAAGAGGAAGCGGGTCGGCGTGATCGAAGGTGACATAAGCTCCACCATTGACGCTGAGAAGGTGAAGAAGGAGCGGGTGCCAGTGCTGCAGATCAACACCGGAGGGGAGTGTCATCTGGACGCCGCCATGATCAACCGGGCCCTGGAGAACATGCCCCTGGAGGAGATGGACCTGCTCTTCATCGAGAACGTGGGCAACCTGGTCTGTCCCGGGGAGTTCAAGCTGGGAGAGGACCGGAAGGTGCTCATCGTCAGCGCCCCCGAGGGGGACGACAAGATCTACAAATACCCCCTGCTATTTCACCTGGCAGATGCCGTGGTGGTGAACAAGATCGACCTCCTGCCCTACACCACGTTTGATGTCGATGGGTTCTCCAAGGCACTCAAGGGGCTGAATCAGAAGGCCAGGCTGTTCCGGGTGTCCTGCACCACGCATGAAGGCATCGAGGACTGGACCGACTGGGTTCTGTCCACAATGCGGCCCCCGAAGCAGACGAGCCGCAGGCAGCCGCGGCCCTGAAGCGACTAGAGCAGTCCAGCCAGAAGGACAGCAGTCAAGGTCAGAACGGCAATGGCCGCCAGGGTGGTGGCCAGACAGCCCGAGCAACTATCCAAGTTAGGCCCCCCTCACCTGCCGCAGTCGCAGGTGAATGGCATTGTACCATCCGAGTCGACAGGAGGCGCAAACGCACATCGGCCGGCTGTGCTGAGAGAATTCAGACCGCCGCCACGCCATTCCTGTTCCTGACAGGCGCACCCTTCCTGCCGATGCCGAAGGCCGCCTGACACCAGAACTTCTCGCAGATCTGGGGTCTTGTGTCATAAATGCCGCAGGCGTGCCGGCCCAGGCCAACCCTCTTCAGGAAAGGACAGTGCGTGAGGTTCTCCCCGGTCGCCGGGTCAATCCAGTCAATCCACACATCCCACCTGCCATCGCAGTCGCGGGGCGAGCGGCACTGCCAGACATAGCGCAGTATGTCCTTCCGTCCCTGGCTGTTCCACCGGCGGTAGTCCTCGGGCATCATGGTGAATCCAGACCCCTGCTCCACACAGCACCGGCCGCACCGGCGACAGACCGGCCTCTTCCCCGATCCTTTCATCACCACGCCTCATACGGCAACGTCCCGCAACATTATACCATCGACGACAAGCCCGTTTCGGATACAGTTGAAGGGACAGCACCAGAAGCTGAGGCAAGGGCTACGATTGAACTCGCCGGTCCCGGGATGCCAGCGTAGTGCTTCGCAGATACCTTTGTGTGGAGTTGTGCCACGCCACCCCAGCCCGGGATCCCGCATCAAGTGCGGGATGACATCGGGGTCGGGTCGGTCTGCCGCAGGCAGGCGACACCCACACAGCATACGCTGGTTGGCCAGGCTAGCGAAGTGTTGGAGACACTACTCTAGGTGCCCTTCAGTTCCTGAATGACGAGGCGGGCCACCTCGGGAATGGATCTCTCCACGTCCGGGGTACATCCCTCCCGAAACGTGGTGATATCGGCCACCTCCACAGCATAGATGATGACCTCCCGGGGCATTTCCATGCCCAGCCGCCGTCCCAGCTCCAGAGCCGTGGGCAGGTCGACATCATGCAGGGTGGCGGAATGAAGTGAAGAGGGCAGGTCGTCCAGTCCCAGCCGGTAGACCTGACCGGCCCTGCCGTCCCGCGTCTGGATGGCATCGACAACTATCATGCGCTGGTACCCCACAATCAGGTCCAGCAGACTGATCCCGGCCGCGGTGGTCTGGGCCACCTCAGCCTCGAGTCCGGACATCTGATCCTTGAGGACCTCCGCAATCCTTATCCCGACACCATCATCCGCGCAGATGGTGTTTCCCAGGCCCAGAACCAGTGTCTTCATCACGGCAATCTCGGTTCCCGCCCACCGCCGGTCCGGGGGCGGCATCCCTGGAAACGGAAGGAGGGGCGGCTATGAGGACCGCCCCTCGCCATCAGGCAATCACTCTACTGTGAACCCACGGAGAGCCCGCATTGTGAACACCCGTACGGGCAACTCATCCACCACAGCTGCTGCAACTGGTGGCGGAGCAGCCACCGCATGAGGAGCCCCCGACGGGCGTGGTCACGCCGCCTTCACTCTTGGAGAAGGAGGCGAACCGGGACATGGCCCGCTGCGCCAGCCTGCTGCAGCGAGGACAGGCCGCCCCGTCGCCAGACTGCGACAGTGGCCGAAGCATTTCGAACTTGGTCTTGCAGTCGTGACACCAGTACTCGTAGACAGGCATGATACGTCAATCCGCAGGCCTGCCGTCCCTACGGCTCCACCGCAACCACTTCCCTGATCTCAGGCATCTCGTCCTTGATCTGCTCCTCGAGGAGCACCATGACCGTCTCCCGGGAGACGCCGGCAGCACAGGACGAGGGGATGACCCTCACTTCCACCACGCCGTCCCGGACATCGACCAGTTCAACGATGTTCACCCCGAAAGCCGGTCTCACCTTGTCGATGATCTTCTCCACCCTGGCTTCGACGTTCACACGACCTCCAGATGCCCGCCACTAAGAGGAGGACGGATCACCTACACCGCTACCACTTCCTTGACCTCGGGCACCTGCTCCTTGAGAGCCCGCTCGATGCCGTTCTTCAAGGTCATTGTGGCCATGGGGCAACCGCCACAGGCACCCGTG